>Ga0307514_10000881_pt1 | contig 46970 bp, 61 predicted proteins | sample 16_EM_MG_FD_203088 | JGI IMG/M metagenome (GOLD analysis project Ga0307514, IMG submission 203088) | Populus trichocarpa ectomycorrhiza microbial communities from riparian zone in the Pacific Northwest, United States - 16_EM | ecosystem: Host-associated > Plants > Roots > Unclassified | place...
CTGGTGGGGGCAGGCGAGGCTGGTGGGGGCAGGCGAGGCCAATGGGGGCCGTAAGCCACCGGCCTCATGCCCGAGCCCGCCAGCACCAAACACAAGGGAAGCCACCGGGCCAAATCCCTAGTCAACAGTGAATGGTTGAAATAGCCTGGAAGCAACTCGTACACTATTGCGATAGCCAGTTGAAAATGACAAAAGTGATTTGACAGAACTGGATACTATGGAACGAGGATGACTCGATGAGTAACCAGGATGTGGGTGACGAAGAGGTGGAAGAGGATGATGTCGAATAAGAATGCATTGAGGAAGCAGAGCTGATTGCAACATCAGCAAGATGTAAATCGGTCCGGATGCAGCACGCAATCCTCCCAGACACTCCGGGCAATCTCACCTGTGCTTCTAATTACTTCTAGATGCTCCCAGACCCCCCTGGAGCTAATCAAAGTGCTCTCAGACTGTGCAAGAGCATTCTCAGGTGCTCCTGAAAGCACCTGTAGTTATGGAGGTGCATTCAGGATGCTACGAGATTTGACTTATAGAATATTCTAGTCCATTCACTGAGGCGGTTCCTCCGCGGAGAGACCGGTCCATTCGCGGAGTCCCACCCTCCGTGAATGGACTGGTTCATTCGCGGAGTGTACACACTTTGTTAATGCACTGCATGCATATTGCGCACGCATGTATGCACACTCGGCTGGCCATATCCAGTTGAATTCAATCAGCGCAACTAATTTCACATCTTCCAAATATCGAAACTCACCATCTATATCGTAGTTGATGGTTTTATTAGTTCCTAGCAGCGCCATCTGGTACTTTCAATCTTAAACGGAACACAGCTCTGCCTGGCCCCAAGTCAGAATCAAAAGTGACTTCGACTCAGCAAATACACGAGGAGAGGTCTGGGCGCAGACAGATTCCAATACCGCTGATGATTGCAACAATAGCGCTGAGGAAATCACTCTAATGATTTGACCGAACTGGATACTGAGGAAGGAGAGGTTCACGAGGAGGAACTGGTCACTAATAAGGAGGAGGAGGAGGAGGAGAAGGAGGAGGAGATGGAGGAAGAGGAGGTGATGGAGGAAGAGGATAATGTGGAGGAAGCTGGAAACTAGGAAGAGACGGTTTCGAATGATGACATAGAGCACTGTGTAATTGTAGATGTACGACGACGTTGAGGCATACAGCTCGTAGGGATCACGATGAAGGTGTACAGAGTAATTTTTTTTTTTGGTTGAGCGTAATTAGCACTTTTGTATATACATTCCGCGAATGAACCAGTCCATTCACGGAGGGTGGGACTCCGCGAATGGACCGGTCTCTCCGCGGAGGAACCGCCTCCGTGAATGGACTATAACATGGAATAGTCAAATTTTGGAGCTCCTGAGCCTTCTGCGCAGATTTGCGGGTGACTTCAGGAGTAGCTGAGACTGCTGCGCAGCTCTGCAGGATACTTCGACAGCAGCTGACACCGCTGCGCAGCTTCTGTGGAAGACTTGGTGCCGTATTCTCTGAGGAGTGGTTCGAACATACCCACAAGGAATTTCGTCTTATCATATTCGTCTTTGTTACAGTCACAAGATTTGCTACACCATGATATGGCATGGATTATCTAAATCTCTCTATAAATACATACGGTCAATCTGCCCACAGATGGCACTCGACCATTATCGGAGCAGCATCTGGACACACATTGAGCATCCAAACGGAATTGATGAGAAGGAGCGGTTCTGGATCGAGGAGGGTACGAATCGGGTGAGATGACATGATACTACCCGGTGTTGAGGATCCACACAATTGCCTGCATCCACGAAATCTACACATCATATTTGTTGAAAGCAAAAGAGAAAGAACGAAGGAGCTCAATTGTCTATTGATACAAGAGAAGGAAAACACTAAACTTATATACAGAGAAAAGACGATACTCGGCGAAGCCGAGTATCACAACCGGAGCCCGAAGCCGAGTACCAGTGCCGGAGCTAGGACTCCTCCTCAGCATGGGGGCAGGCGAGGCCCATGGGGGCCACAAGCCACCGGCCTGATGCCCGCAGCCTTAGGCCGATGGGGGCTGTAAGCCCTCGAACGCCACCGAAGCCACCAGGCCAAATCTCATGCCAACAATATTCATTGTTTGACAACAACATCATCTGCATATGTACTGATCTTAATTACATATTATGTGTTGACACGAGAAGATGATGGAGAAGATGAATTGTCTGTCTATCCAAAGAGAAGGAAAACTATGGACTTATATATGAAAGAGAGAGAAGGAAAACTCAATGCCGACTGCCAAAGCCGGAGCTCAATGCCGAGTACCAGTGCCGAACCCTCCTCCTGGCCATGGGGGCAGGCGAGGCCGATGGAGGCAAGCGAGGCCGATGGGGGAAAGCGAGGCTGGTGGGGGCAAGCGAGGCTGGTGGGGGCAGGCGAGGCTGGTGGGGGCAGGCGAGGCCAATGGGGGCCGTAAGCCACCGGGCCAAATCCCTAGTCAACATTATGAGGCAATCAAATATGTGAAGCTGTCAATGAATGGGTGTGTAATAGACATACAGGACAGTACCAGTTATAGAAGGTTGTTGAATAACACAAGTGGTGACTATCTTTTTCTTTCTTGTCCATCTCATCTGAACCTTGACCCATCCAGCTTGTGATTTGTTATGTTTCCCCCCTGAGCATCAACAGTCATCAGGCAATTAACATCATGAATCAGAGTCTAGAGCCTGCTCTGATCCTTGGATACTCGCTTGATAACTCAGGTATACTCCGTGGTCTTGCTATCTGCCACCGGCTTCAAAGACCGAATACTTCCTAAACTGAACTTGGTACATCCGGAAATTTTAATCCCCCAGCGGGAACATATAGGCGTGACAAGAGGAGAATGGACTCCTTCGGTGAAGATAGCTAGGAAAGTGGACAGTGACAATCAACGTGGGAAAGCATGTTTCGGACCGGGCCGAGATCATGCCGATAAGCGACGATGCGGTTGAAGATTATTTATCTCGTGCTGTCTGTGCACGATAAACGAAGCTAAGATTCGATTGAGGTTATCTATTTTTACCTTCCGGTTGATGCCTTGAACAAGGGTAGCGACATGCATTTGAGACCCCAAAACCTATTTAAAACGGTACTTCATATTGGAAAATTCGCCTTGCAATGAGATCCTCAGAGCTTACACCACATCAGGTATGCCTAGGGTGTCACACGGGGATGACGAACCCGGCGCGGGGCGAGCAGGGCTGACAACTTGCACATCCCCGCGAGGTAAGCCTGACGTCCCAAAGTCATACGGGTATACATGCCAGACCGCGGGTGATGTAAGGCTTGCGTGGAGACCCGAGGATATCTACTGCAGCATAATGTCTCTGTTCTAGGATGGTGACGTAGAGGTGACTGCGTCTGCGGTCAATATTATCCTGGCCACCATATGGCCTGTGCAGGCGCTACCACCACCCAAATCATTACGCTCTTGGTGGAAGCATAATGTGTTGTATTTTGATTCCATCATTTCAATTTCCCTTGCAGATGATGGAAGTCAAACTGAGGTGGAGGATGAAGACAGAGCAGCATTGGACTTGCAAGAGTACATAAGTAGCCTATATGGGGATTGAGTATGTAATTACAAATGTATCATAGTTCCATCCCGCGGTCTAGTGATCTCCTTGCACTTCTCCGCAGGTTAAAACTTAGGACTGCAAGTCTCTTCTCACCCCGCAGGTATCCTGTATACCGAGTCCTCCCCGCAGTCTTTTCAACTCCCCGCAGGTTTTTACCCGACTAGTTTCGCCCGGTACCCGCCCCACCGTCCCCGTGTGACACCCTAGGTATGCCAAGGTTCGTTTCTGCATTTCCAAATCAAGTAATTTTCAGCCATGGTCACTCGATTATACCCAAAATGCAAGGCATCATAACCTATTCTGCGGGTAATTTGTGTCTGGGCTTCCATTCAAAACCTGATTTTTACAAAAATTCAATGACATCATAACCACAAGGGAAAACAATCGGTATGTTCATTGCCGTATATACACGAAAGGTGAATGAATTCGTACTCCTGCAAAGTTACAAATAGAAAATCCGGCCAACAGCCTCATAGTAGAATAGATACATATTCACTATTTACCATTTCTGTATTGACCTGGATGGGAATTCCGGTATCCTAGTATTAAGAGAATAGGGTCGGAAACTCGGAATTGCACTGGCGATTTTGGGATGTTGTAATTTGGGAATTCTATCTCATATGTAACCTGCTGTCGGATGCTCATACGGAACAACTACTATCATACGCAATTCTGAGCTTGATATAGTACATATGCATAGATCTCCCTTCGCTGACAACGCAAGCTTAACTCAGTAAACCGCAGATTTCCCGGGTGAAATGAGGATACATAGACCCCTATCATAAGCCTGTAAGCTCTACTGTATAAAGAAAACGAAGACCACCTATCATACCTGCAGCTGCCTACTTGCAACCACCCTCAAGCATTCCGCCGTTCTCTCAACTAATACTCTCTCTATGCATCCCCGGTTTATTATTCCGGTGAAACGATCGTCTTACCAGTCTCCTTTCCGTACGCAAATCTATTCGCCTTTTTGCGAACAGCAGTAGGATCCTCGAAATAATCGTCACGAAAGTCGTAGATGGAAGCTGCAGTGTTGGGATTGGCGGTTGGAGTGGGACTCGAAGGGAAATCATAGATTGACGACCCAAACTGCGGTCTAACAACAGATCGCGCCACTGTTGGAGGTGAGCTATAGGAGATGGTCTGCATTGTGATAGAGGGTGCAAGGTCTTGGGGAGGAGACTCGGGAGCCTTGCATCGAAGGACGCGCAGAGATTGAGATCTCTTGCGGTAGGTCTTAAGCTTAAGCTTTGGCAGGTTCGGACTCGTCAGGGTAGAAGCCTTTACAGTGAGCGAGCTGGATATTTTCGGTGTGTGATTCTCTACTGCACTTCTAATGCGAGGCTTCATCTTGACGGGGGCTTTGTCTGAGTTGCGTCAGTTACTGAATATTTAACGAGAAGAGATGTAAGGAGGGCTACAGATAGTTGGCGCCAAAGGCGAGGATAGGATATCTGGTGACGATTCTCTACTCACAGGGAGAGAGTCGGTGGTTGTGTCGTCAGGAGCGGGCATTATTGGTTGTGAGGGAGGAGAATGTAGGAGTTGCGAGGAGATGGTAGAAAGGAAAGTAATAGTAGAACGGGATAGGTATACGGATTAGCTCACGTGTTGTTGAGTAACCGATGCGCACCTTTCCTGTGATGCACCCTGACCCTCGTCGCATCCAAGCAACTTCAACTAAACATTTGCTAACTACGATCAGGGTTCTCAACTGTTCGTCCGGACTGGTGTCTTTCGGGATCAAACACCGCCGTCCAGGGCGGGTGTACGTTTTTTTTTTGGCCTAGGGTGCCCCGGGCCGAGGCTAGAATCCCTAGAGCCTGTTCAGGGTGGCTTAAGGGCCCTGACAGATGTTATCGGTGCTGGGGTGCATATTATTCCAGCCGGTAAGTAGAAATTCCGCCCGCTAGCGGAAATTCCGACTGTCTAGCAGGGAATAATTCAGTATCCTCTGATCCGGTCAGCATTCACCACTACGGTTCCGATTTGTATTCATTAGTGAATACAGGCGGCTTGTTTTTCCCATCGCCTTGGGACAGTGCAGCTTGAATGTTATTATTCACAAGACTGTAAGGACCTGCAAGGTTGTTGTCCTTAACCTCGAAGCCCTAGGGCTAATGCGGGCGTGAATCCTCAGCCCGGAAAATTGCAGTCTGGGATCGGGCATGGCTCTGCCCGGAAGGTTGCGAACCCTGCATACGATCAGGCAGAATAGTGCTTTGCAGTTTGGGGTCTTGTAACCACATGTATGCCAACTCGCATTTCCGCTGTGTATCAAGCTTCAGAGCTTCATCTCACATCTGCTGCAGATCCAAGAATATATTCCTTTAGATGATCGGGTGTAGGAGTTGGGAGGCCAATTGGCAGTTCACATTCTTTGTACCCGCCGACTACTAGACTGCCGGTGATAGGCCCAGCACCAAGAGCAAAAAGGTCCGTCCCCATCCGCACAACACATTACCCTGCTCTGCTATGATTTCTCGTCCTGGGCATCCTTCAGTCCGAAAACTCCAAGTGACTTGGACGTACGAGTGATGCTTTCATGATGCTTTCATGATGAAGTCGTGACGGATATCAAATGCTAATGATGGTAGGTCTGAGAATGGCAAAATGAGAGCAGGGATGCAGTAACAATATTTAAATATGTCGATCCACACTCATCAAAGGGGTAGCGGCGTGGTGGTAGTGCATTCGTCGAGTATGAGAAAGGCCCTAGGTTCGACTCCTAGTTAGTCCATTCTTTTCTTCATTTATAGAAGAGACTGAATAGAAGATAGATCTTTGTAGTGATTGCGAGAAGGGGAAGTACTTGGACCGACGAAAGTGTGGATGAAGCTAACTACCGAATTCGAATACTTACAAGCTTATCCGACATGAGTGAATATCATTCCATTCAAATACTGCCCCTACTCTGTTGCTGCTTCCGTCGTCTTGGATACCCCACCTGAGGGAAACCCCCACTATCGTAGCCGGGGTTCCCAACCGTCCGTATAGACTGGCGTCTTTCGGGGCCCGGTATCGCTGTCCAGACCAGGTGAACACTTCGTTTGCGCTGGGGAGTCCCGGGCCGAGGTTAAAATCCCTAGGGCCCGTTTAGGGCGACTGTAGGTCCCTAGCGGATGTTACCGTTACAGAATGTGTATAATTCCGGCCGCAACCAGGCCGGCAACCAGGCCGAGCTTACCTTTTGCGCTGCCACACTCAAAACAAGTGGTAGGATCGAAGATTTGACGTATATTTGGCAGCTTTAAGCATCATGTGCGAAGACTGTACGGCCCTGCAGAGTTGTAGTCCGGATTTTGGAAGCCTTAGGGCAAAAGCGGGGAGGAATTCTCATCCCGGGAAATTGTAATCCAGGGTCGGGCATGGCTCTACCCAGATGAGACGGACGGCTGGGAAGCCTGGTTATAGCTGCAGATCGACTTTCATGATCTGTCATTACAACTGTTCTATATCGCACTATGTACAGTTACATCGGACATAATCTCCAATTAGGGAGCTCAGCTCAAAAATATCTGAGAGGAATACGAATGTAGTTCACCGGCCTCGGTGAATACCACCGCATGCGATAATGGAGGATATTCGATTATTATGGATGAAATAAGTGGGGGTGTGTCTTGATGCTATTTGAAAAGGTAATTTAGTGCTAGGGGGTCTTGCTGCATACATACTTGGATCTATCGCAGCATTGGTTACGGTGTTGTATGAGGATATGGCTTGTATCAGGATACGGGTAGAATATGCATACGCATATCGGAGACTATATGTATACGGCCCCTTGGCCTCGATAGAAAGATATAATCTACCATCCAAAGTACAGCTCTGTAATCCGCAGTACCGGGTGATTGTACGTACTTTGCCAGGCTCAAGTATGTGTCATTACTCCTACCCGCAGCGAGTTTAGCCTTCCTGCTCAATGTAGAGATGGAGAAGCATGATTGCTTGTACTATCTAAGAGGGCCACAAGGCCAAATATATATGGTCATACAAGTGTGAATGCGTGCGTACGCATCTATGTATAGATCCGGCCGAATGCCTCAGCTAGACAGCAATCTCCGGCCATACGAAGGATGAGACTCTTAAGCAATACTTCTCAAAAGTCACTCTCGAGTGATAGTTAGTGAAGCGATTATTGCCACGCTGAGATGTGCGGTTAAGTACACTCGTTACAAACGTCCTATGCTCAACATTAGAACAAAGAGCTGTATACTATGTAATCCGTTACGAAATGAGTGGTTTTATCCTCTGGAGCTTCCCCAGCACATTGAGATATTTCCAATGCCTTCGATCGTTGGCCACATGGAATTATGAAGTGAAGATTAATTAATTTAACTCAAGGAGATCCAAACCAACTTCCAATTCAGGTGGGAAAAACCAGAATACACAAATCAAACATACGATATTGACTCACACCTCCGCGTGCAGCTCACCTTGCTCCGCGCACCGTATAACACCAGCAATATCCAACTTGTCCTCGTCCAAACGCCGCCCCTGATTCCTGTATGTCAACGCGAGGTTGCTCATGCAGAGCACTGTGGAAGGATGATTGGGACCAATTACTCTCTCCCTTGCCTCCGAAAGTTGCACCGGTAGTTCCTCTGCCGCAGACCACATTTCTTGCTTCATATATGTCGATGCAAGATTTGCGATAGTTGACAAAGTATCCGGGTGCTCACTTCCGAATAACCTCAAACTAATCTCCATATCCTCAGCCTGTAGCTTCTCGGCCTCCTGCCAGCTCCCTAGCTTCCAGTATATCATGGCGAGATTTCCCATGCTCATCAGAGTTGAAGGATGTTCTTCGCCTAGTACACTCTTTCTCGTTTCGAAAACCTCTTGGAATTATTCCTCCGCCTCCAGCCACAGGCCTTGGTGAAACATCGACATTCCAAGGTTGACCATACTAGTTACGGTGTGTCGATGCACTATGCCAAGAACTATCTTTCTTTTTTGCACAACCTCCAAAAGGATCTCTCTGGCCTCCCTCCATCGTTCTTGACACATGTAGGTTATCGCCAGGTTGTCCATGTTGGTCAAGGATTCTGGATATTCTCGACTTAGCACATTCACGCTCGTTTGCATGACCTGTTTCTGAAGATTCTCGGCCTCGTGTAACCGTCCCAGATACGTATATGCCAACGCCAACTAGGCCATACTAGTACAGGTAGATGGATGGTCCTGTCCAAGGACAGTCCTACTGATCTCCAAGGCGTGTCACCAGTTCCTCGGCTTCTTGCCATCGCGCTTGGTTACGGTAGCATGGTGCGAGGTTGACCATGTTAATCAGTGTATGTGGATGTTCTTTACCGAGCACTTTCGAACTGATCGCAAGGACTACCGTAAATATCTCCTCTGCCTCACTCCACCGCCCCTGGGCCAAATATGTCGCGGCGACGGCGTCCATCGAGACCAATGAGTGTGGATGCTCCGGACTAGGTACCCGCGTACTCGTATCCATGGCCTATAGCTGTAGCTGTTCGGCCTCCTGCCACCGCTCCAAATTCGACAATGTGTTGGCAAGATTCGACATGCTTGCCAAGGTCGCTAGATGCTCCTCGCCAAGTACCCTTACACTAGCCTCCATTGCATGCACTTGCAGTTGCTCGGCCTCCTTCCACATACCCTGGCTCCTCAATATAATTGCAAGATTGCCTATCACGGTCATTGTCGAAGGATACTCTGGGCCGAGCACTCTCCGCCTCCCATCTAATACCTTCGTCTGGATCGTCTTGGCTTCCTGGAAGCGTCCTTGATGGAAGTATATTAACGCGAGGTTTGCCATATGTTAGACCAATCCTGGTGCGGAGGGAAGCGTACGTCGACTTATGGTGCAGCTGCCAAATTGGTGATGCGTATATTGACTTGTCTATTCATCTATTTGACACGTACACAAGAAGTAAAGTAAATGCGGCTCCGCCGCTCAACCCTAACCCAATGCCACGTGATGACCGCACTCGAAATCCGTCCAACACCATATATGTCCAGGTATTTGGGTGACCTGGGCCGAGTAGTCTCTCGCTAATCTGCGAGGCCTTTATCTGTAGATCCTCTGCCTCCTGAAATCGAGCTATTTCCATGTAGGTCTCTGCAAGGTTGCTCATATTGGTGAAGGCATCCGGATGGTCTTCACTAAGCACTCCTTCATCATTAACATAGCCTGCACTAGTAGTTTTTCGGCTTCCTGCAGCCGACCCTGATTCAAATAGCTCTTTGCGAGGTTACCTATGCTGGTTATGGTATCCGGATGTTCCAGACCGAGCTCTCTCTTTCGGACATTCACGACTTTCACAAATAGCTTCTCTGCGTCCTTCCACTGCCACTGGTTCAACAATGTCAATGCAAGGCTGTCCATGCTGATTGAAGTTTGAGGGTGCTCCTCCCCAAGCGCTGTGACACTTCGCTGCATGACCTGCAACTCCAACTCCTCGGCTTCCCTCCATCGGCCCTGAAGCGAATACGAGAACGCAAGGTTCGCAATGATGTTTCTGTCCTGCAGGCTTTCCACCACATTGGTTTCTGCAAGAGTCTTAACCTCATCCAGCAAAGTTTCAGCTTCCCTCCATTGCCACATCCTATAGCAGGACCCATGCCGTTGCAATATGGATTGTATATGATACGGATGCCCAACACCGTATATCTTCTCAGCCTGAGCTCTAAGGTGCAATCGCAGCTTCTTCGACTCTGCTAACGCACCTAGTTCGTCCACAAGATCTACGATTATCATATACAGCCGTAAAGGAACAAAATGATCATTCCCGAAGGCTTGCTACATGTCCTTTACTTCCCGCTCGTACGCTTTTCGGACTGCATTTAGTTCTGCCCGGCCCCACGATTGCTATCCGTGGATGAGGTTGAGTTGATACGGCAACCCGTCACTGAATGCCTGAGTCATTCGGTCATTGTTCCAGTCGCGCTCGTGAACGGTGTCTCGTTCTACCTGGAGGTCAGAAAGCTTTCTATTCGCTTTCTGTAGCCATTCTTTGCATTCTGTGAGATCTGACTGCATCCCAAAACCAATATGGTAGCAAAAAGCAACCTGGAATGCGATATCATGCGCAAAAGGATGCAGTTGATTGCCAGAATAGCTTTTCAAGAGGCTGTCTGTGATTTGGTTCCGTACCAAATAGTCGGCTCTGATGAAACTAGCAAGATCTTCGGCTACCTGAAGGTACTTAGCCACAGTGTCCGCGAGGATATAAAGCGGCTCTTACCCTGAAATTTGGATACATCGACAGGTCTTTCGTGACAATTGAGGGCCTCACAATTGGAGTTTGCAACTCAACCCTACGCCATTAATGGAAGTCTTGCGCTGGGCAATAGACACCCACCGTTCTTGACAAAGAATAGCCAACCGTTTTCCGATATCCAACGTCCGATTGTCGGGATTTCGGGTAAGTGTCAAAGAGAAAAATTCGATTAAACTAGCTCTTTCCCAGGCACTCAAGTCCGATATGGAATGGACAAGCTTTCTGAAATTCACTGCAACGCATCGTCGTATTTTAGGGCCTCGAGTGTCGTCGGTGGACAAAATGGGGATGGGGTATTAATAGAAACCTCGCCTAGGTTTGTCATACCTTCCATCCTTGCTTCGGTATTTTCTGATTGTCTGGTCCCAAATAACAACCAAAGGCAGAGCATGCCAAATGAATAAACGTCCATTCGTTTAGATCTCCTAAAGTGGAACCCTTTGTCCTCATGCTCAGGTGCGTTCCACGGCCTCGACTTCGGCAACAAAACCGACCCGGTACCTTTTGCGGCGAGTGTGGAATAGCCAAAATCAGCGACCTTGATGGCGGTTTGGCCGGCTGCAGTTTTGAAACGAGTACGTTCTGGGGTTTAATATCGCCATGAACCACATCTGTATACTTGAATTAAACCACGAGCAGAAGAATTCTTTAAAATGACCAACCATAGGTGTGAAGAATCATAATAGCCCTCCCAATATCCGCACAAATCCTCAGCCTTTCTTTGAGTGACATGTTAGCCCTCTTCCACATTCATGAACATTTTCGGATCCCATACTGCCCTGTCATACACAAGCAAGGGGACCGCTTCTTAGTTGTTGGCCGAACCTCCCAGCAAATACCCTCAAGGTCAATAATATTGGGGTGATCGCGAATTGGAAGCTGGCTCACAATCATCACCTCAGATATTAGAGGTGCGTAGTAGTTTCTGAATGTCCGGCGCCATGGAATCGCTTGAAAACGAAGTTCAAGCCGGTGGCGGCAACTGACTGGCTTACTGAGCCGCATCCACCCTCACCAACTGTTCCAAGCTCACGCTCCCCTTCAGCCGAGGTTGCTAACGAAGTCTTGGCGAAACAGAAACAGCGCGATAAGTCGACAACAACGATAGCAATTAAAAAACGGACAGCGGCAATCGATTCTAGATGTCGAATTGACCCTGGAGCGAGAGTCCTACCACCAGAGAGACCACAGGAGGAGGTCGCGCACAGGAATCCACACAACAGAGTGAGTTCGTGTAAAGGCTTGGCAGAGAACGTGACTGATGCGATGCATTGGCCACAGAGCAAGCGACGACGAGGACAAAGAGGCTTGCCTCACAGGAGTTATGACGGAATTCAGAGTGAGTGGGAGGAGTGATCTGGATGTGGGAGACACTGGAAATGGGGGGAGCGACGCGCCTATGGACATGGCGATGGAGATGGCAACGGCGGCGACATCCATCGCCGCGCAGACTGCGGGCGCAACCATATTTGAGCCGATCGAGAGAAACTCGAACAGAAAACGGAGAAGGAGGAGCCAAGCCCCGGTGGCACCCAGCGACTGGAGGAGCCCATGGAGAGGACGATACCACAGCAGGCACAGGAACTGACGCAGCTTCACAGATGGGTTGGACATCTCACAAACCTGGTGGAAGCCCGGGCAGCCCGCAAGAAGGCACAGTGGCTGGCAATGATGACGTGGATGCAACAGAGAGAGCAGAAGTGGGACGCCCGCTACGAGGACGACAAGGTATGGGGGGCGGGCATCACGAACATGATCGCAAAGACCATGAAAGGGGTAGCACAAGGGCAGGAGGAGAGAGAGAGAGAAAGAGAAGTTACTGCGAGGACGGACGGTGGGGGGCTGGAGGCCTCCCAACATGCAGATACGATGCAAGGAGAGGGACCAAACGAGGGCCAGCAGCCGCAGCAGCAGCAGCAGACGTAGCTCAGGCCCAAACTGCAGCTCAAACTGCAGCCAAAACCGCAGCCTGTGCCCAAGCCAAACTCAGCACCCACACCCACACCCGCGAGAGGGTGGCAGACCGTCCCACCCCAAGACAACAGTCATAGAGGACCAGTCGGCCCAAGTCCAGGCCCAGACCCAGGCCCCGCCCCGAAGGCTGGATCAAGCATGGCAGAGAGACGCCTGATACTAACAAGAGATGAGATCGTACCGCTCCCCAATATAATGGACCATGAAATCGTGTCAGCCATCAACAGAGCGCTCTTCCACAAGAAGGCACCGGCCACCATTAGGATCATGAATGCCAAAAGGAATGCCATGGGCGAGATTACTGCGATCACGCACCCGAATCCGACAACCGAGATGGCTGTGCAGTACCGTGACATTATCATCACCGCAGCGAGGACGGTCGACAAAGGAGTCGTAGAGGTCCAAAAGAATGAGTCCTGGGAAAGGCTAAAGTTCCACGCAGTGACTCCCTTACGTTACATGGGGAAGGGCACGGAAGGCCTGCAGAAGATGCGAGAAGAATTCGAAGCGGAGAACTATGGTATAGTGATCCCCACCGAAGTAAAGTGGCTGGCGAAACGCCATACTATCAGCGAGAGGAGGCAGAACGGAGAAATTGCTGTGTCGTCGGTAGTCTTCGTTGTAAAGGGGAGCAAGGTGGCACAGAGCTTAGTCAAGAAAGGCATCAAGGCGGCGGGGGTGTGGTACCGAGTCGAAAAGTAGACGAACGAAGGACCTGATACCTGGTGTGAGCTCTGCTGCGGATGGGGCCATATCCAAAACAGGTGCGCCAGCAAGCCAAGATATGGCTACTGCTCAGGCCATCACCGGACAAGCAACCACTAGTGCAATGTGGTGGGATGCACTGCAAAGCTGGAATCACTCTGCGGCCAGACACTGGAGAAGTGCCCTAATTGCAAGGGAAATCACATCGCATTCAGCATCAGGTGCCTGAAGAAGAGGGAACCACCAAAGCGGTGTGACAGAGCAGAACAATAGAGCTAGCAGGACGAGCGCCCACGAGTGGAGCTCGGCTCATGGCAATGGGCTCGAACAGAGTGGTGCTTGGCCCTAGGCCCCAGGGGTTGGCCGAAGGAGGGGGAGATCAGGAAGAAGAGATGGCGGATGTGGACGAAGAAGAAGAGGAGGCAGCGGGGGAGGCACGAGAGGTCACGATGGCCGAGACCGAAACTGAGACTGCGATCAGGACCGCGGCTGATACCGAAACTCATATTGGAATGGGAGACCGGGATACCGATGATTACAGTGATCCAGCACAACTGCGCAGGGTTGTATGAGTGGACCGTTGCGGCGCTGCAGATGGGAGTAGAACGCAGGGTGGACGTAGTGTGCTTGCAAGAGCCACCGAGAGAAAGAGGACAGATTGGAATCAGCCATTCCGCATACAAAATATGAAAAAGAAAAAGAGTTTGGACAGCGATACGGAAGGGGAGTGGCTTGGTGGTTGATGAGCGGACGGATCTGAGCAGAGGGGCCAATGACGATGTTATCGCTACCAATGTCAGGAGGAGAGGTGAAAACATCACTAGGATTGTCAATATTTACGATCAAGAAGACACGCAGTCGCGAGAGAGACCAGCGTGAAAGTTGAACTGGCAGAGAGTCATTCGGCAGGGTGGCACTGTCCTCGCAGGAGACTTCAACGCCCACAGCAAACGATGTGACCCAAAATGAAAAGTGCAGTGGGATGGTACCTTCTGGGAAGGCGTGATTGACGAGAACGGACTGGACATTGGGAATGACGGCAGGCCCACCCGTCATTGGACAAGTGGGGACCAGGAAGGCGAGTTGGTGATCGACCTGACGTTGTCTAATCGACCAATGGTACGGTGGACCATACTGGCCGATGATCTCACCACTGGATCTGACCATGAGGTCATAGAATGCGAGGTGGGAGTAGATAGGCAGGAGGAGGCGGATCATGAGAGGGTAATTGGGTGGGATTTAGCGGCAATGACGAAGGAGGACGCGGAAGCAGCGGACAAGCTATGGATTGAATTGGTGAAGGAGAGAACTCAACTAGATGCAGAGTGCACAGAGGACGAGCAGGAGCAGGAGACCGCATGGTGTCAGGAAGCAATGAGCTGCGTTCTCGAGGCCACGGCAAAGAAAATCAGGATCTGTGCCAGGTCCAACAGGTGGTGGAACCCCGACACCTAACAAAGAAGAAGGACGGTCGGGAGCGAGAGCAGGAGAAGGCGGCACTTGGAGGAGGCTGCCTGCGCAAAGGCAGAGCTTCAGAAGTCGATCCGGCAGTCCAAGAGAAGTATGTGTGGCGATTACCTGCAGAACCTTAGGGGAGCCGAGGAGTGGAGAGCGGCGCGATACGGGAACCCTCCAGCGGGCACGACCGTGGAGGCCTTAACAGACAGAGATGGCAAGCAAGCAAACACATCATTGGAGAAGGAGGATATACTGAGGCATGAATTCTTTCCCCTGAACGACGGCGACCAGTACTATGAACTACCTCCAGCGGGAAGCGGACACACACGCGTCACTGAGCAAGCAGTCGAACGAGCCTTGTTTTCTCAGTCAGTCATGAAAGTGTCGGGACCAGAGAAGCTGTCTTTTGGCACTATACGGCTGCTCTGAAAGTGGGACAAAGAGAGGATCGTGCGGCTGACGAGGGCGGCAATTCGCACGGGGAGATACCCAGTGCTGTGGAAGCGGGCTAGCGGCATGGTGATTCGCAAGCCTGGCAAAGATGACTATACACAGTTGAAGGCCTACCGCTCGGTATCGCTGCTTAGCTGCATGGGAAAAGTGCTTGTGAAAGGAGCCGCGGAGCTGCTGTCAGTGGAGGGCAAAAGAAGGGGGCTACTGAGCGACAGACAATTCGGGGGCAGGAAAGGACGGTCAGCCATCGATGCAGCGGCCATCATGGTTGACAGAGCTCATGCAGTGTGGACAAATGGCCACATAACAGGTGTGCTTCTCATGGACATCAAGGCAGCCTTCCCAAGTATGGCAAAAGGAAGGCTACTCAACTTGATGAAGGTCATGCAAATGGACGGAGACCTTGTACGGTGGACGGAGAGCTTCCTGTCGGAGAGAACAGTGGAGATGATAATCAAACGCAACTCAATGGACAGACACCGAGTGGAGGCAGTGGTACCGCAGGGCTCACTTGTGTCACCGATCCTCTTGGTGATCTACACCTCAAGACTAATCAAGTGGGTTGAAGAGTATGTATCAGAGGCCGGAGGGGCTATACATTGTAGATGACCTCGGGTGGGTGGCGATCGGAAGCAATGTCAACCGTGTCGTTTCGATACTCGAGAGATGCGCAGCAAAGAACATCGAGTGGGCAACCAGAAGAGTGCTATAGTTTGACACTGCAAAGGCGGTGGCGGCGCTGTTCGCGTGCAGATGTGGCCACAGGAAACCCCTGCGGCCAAAACTGACTGCCAAGATATGAGTGGGAAACGTGTCTGTACGATTCAACGCGCAGGCGACACGCTAGCTGGGCATCATGATTGACGCGCATCTGACGTTTAAAGAGCACCATAACCAATGTATGAAGAAAGCCAAGCCAGCAGAGGCCAGACTCGGATCGCTTACCAAGACATACTGCGTTGTCCCTGAGAGCGCACGGGCCGTCCAAGTGGCGTGCATCCAAGCGGTCGCACTATATGTGAGTGTGCTCTGGTGTAACCCCAGGGATGTAGGCAGCCGAGACGACTTCGAACACCTCCTCAATGGACAAGCCAGGTCCATTCTGGGCGCGCTGCCCATGACCCCGCGAGTCGCACTAATGATAGAGTCAGGGCTTACTCCGGCACCGGTGATATTAGACTACAGAGTCCAGACGACAGCGATTCGCCGCGAGACTAGCAAACGCCTGCAGCAGCAAGCGGAAGGAGCTACACAGCAACCTCTCCTCCGGGGCACCAATATGGGGAGTAGTCAGGAAAGAGCATGAGCATGGCCGGATATCCGAAGGCATGAACTGGCCGGCCCCGGGCAAAGAACCAGCGGTCTGGACCACCATACTGGACGACACCGCTGCAGCAAAAAGCGCCGCGCAGCGTTGGGCAAGGGAGAAAGAAGCCAAAATTGGAGGAGGGGTTTGGATGTGGTGGACAAATGGATCCCGCTCAGACGATGGCCGAGTGGGAGCCGCAGCTGTGTGTAAAGACGGAAATCAATGGAGGTCTCACCACAGAATTTTGGGCACTGGACGTATGGAAGTCTTCGAGGCCGAGCTGTGTGCGATCGTGCTTGCGCTTGCTGTAGCAATCGAGATGTGAGGAACATTGTAGGTGCATGGATTGAAGACGGTGGGAGTACTACGCAACTCACAGGCCGCAATTCGACGAGCAGCACACCTGGAGCCGGGCCAAGGGCAGCGACTGGCGATGCGGATCAATAGAAGGGCGCCGAGTATCCTCGCCCACCGCATTGTGACCGAGATCCACTGGGTCCCGGGACACTCCGGCATCCCCGGAAACGAAGAAGCAGACTGCCAGTCAAACTTGGCCCGTGACGCAAGTGGAAGCACCGTAATAGAGCGGCCATACACCTCGGCCTCGCACAGGGCTAGATGAATCTCCAAGGGAAGGTCGGCAGCGAAGACGGACCGGGAGGCCAACAAGTGTAGCAAGCACTTCAGCTACAGACTCCAGGGCAAGGCGGGGACGAAGAGACCTATCCCGATGACAAGCGTGAAATCGCAGGTCGGCAGGTTCTTCCGACTGAAGTCAGGGCGTGCGCCCGCTCGCGTCTATCTAAGGCGATTCGGCCACCGAGTCTACGACAAATGCTGGTGGTGTGGAGGGACTGTGGCCCAGACGCGGGAGCACATCTTCCGCTACTGCAGTAGATGGAAAGACCAGCAGAAGACACTCTGGAAACCAGTGAAACAGACAACAGGGTGGAAAGCGGGCAGATGCCGGCACGTGCAGATCTCTGAGCTTTTCAAACTAGAGGAGTGCGACCAGGCAGTGATGGATCTTTTGGCGGCCACTGAGGTCGGGAAATTTCCACCCACATGAAGTAGTGGTATTGAGCAGGCTGAGCGCTTGGAGGCTCGGGGGCTGCGCTGGCGGCAACAGGATTATACTATTCTTGCTTTGTTTGTTTCGTTCTTGTCCTTTTTGTCATACTCTGATCTTTCATTTCACAGCGGGGACGAAGGGTAGCGGGGGGGGGAGCTCCGCCATCTAGCCGGCTCGCCCGGAGGTGGAGGGGATTTCAGGGTCCTGTCATACTCTAATTAGAGTCAGTACAGTATGATTAAACAACAACAACAACTGTTACCAGCTCGGGCAGCCACATGATCGGCAGGAAATCAATATTGTATTTCTGCGCAACTACAAGGAATACAATCAGATTGATCTAAAGAGCAACATTAGGATACTCGATTGAGATGGCATGGTCGATTCAAGCGGCATGGTTCGTGAAGAACGCTGTGTTGGAGTATTTTACAACCCCATGTCTTACCAGATCTGATCGGCCAGAAATCGTAAACATTGTGCTACCGAAAAGTGGGGTTCGCTGCTGGAATCGTATATCTTTATGTGGCTTTCCGTACTAGGGCTGATTCTCTGTAAATCGCAAGTTAGGTAGAGGAATAATAGGCGTACAGTGTTAGTATTCTTCAGGCAGCTTTGACCGCAGTGCTCCTGTATAATCACATGGACCCAGGAATAACCCCTCACCAGAGACTACACTGCCATATCTTCGTAGAATGAACGGCTGTGATTAACACAAAAAACCCCTCACTGGAGATCCTATGAATAGGTTATTTATGATGCGATGGACTAGCTTATAACATACCCTGCAGCAATGCGAGTCTCGGTAAACAGGAACGGCAAAATAAGTCCACAATACCGACGTTAATCGGAAAGCGGAGAGTGGTGATTGATTTCTAACATCGAATTGACCCTGGGACAGGACTCCCAGCACACCCGGACCGTTGGAAGAGGGTGGGCGCCTCAGCGAGAGAGAACGCCCACGAAAACCGACGGAATTTAGTGGCAGCGCGTCAAGGCTTTGCGGAGGTCAAGACACAGAAACTTGGAATCAACTCAGCAGTTGTGATAGAGAGCGGCATACAGACACCGGCATTCGATTTCTAGCATCAGGCTCACCCGAGAATGGCACTTCCAGTCCCCCTGGATGATTGAAGGAGCATGAACGCGAGCGACGCGATGCGACGGCAAGCAAATCAGTCACAATGTTGACCGAAGAGGGTAACAGTCCAATTGGAGGAATGAGCGAAGAGCCCTCAGTTGAGAGAGATATGGACATGGCAGAGGCAGGAGAGTCCAGGGGCGTGGCTGTCGAAAGGGCGGGAAAGACGACACACATGTCCTTCGTGGTTCCATGCGAGCACTGGGAGGGCAACAACAATGGAATGAGACAGAGAAACGACACCTTGGAGCCAGTGGGCGGGCCGGGAGTCTGGATGAGGCGAAGGGAGCGGACAGTGAGGGAGCAGGAGTGCGAGGTAACTCAGCTACACGAAACTATCGACAGGATGGCCCGAATGCTGCAAGCACACATGATGCGGAAAGAGGCGCAGTTGCGGGGCATGAAAGAATGGCTGGCAGATAGGGAGACGAAATGGGATGATCTACACAGGGACAATGTACAATGGGGGGCGGCCATTGCGCACATGAGCGCAATGGTGCTGGCCATTGCGAGAGCTGGCGGGGCAGCTCCGACCCAGGAAGCGAGACAGGAGGATAGAGACAAGACAGCTAAGCAGGACAGTGAAGGCCTAGGGGCATCACAGCATGAAGAAGCAGTGCAGGGTGGCGAGCCGGAGCAGCGCCAGCTGCAGCAGCAACAGAAACACAAACCCAGACTGCTACTCAAACAGCAGTCGGAACAGCGACACAAACCCAAATCCAAGGCAACACCAACTCAGGCCAGAAGGTGGGACACAGTCCAACCGGGTACCCAGAGTCAGAGGGCGCCTACCGGCCCAAGCCCCGCCACGACGTATGGCTCGAGCATGGCGGAGAGACGACTATTTTCAAGGACAGAGGAGGGGGTACCCAGGCCTAACAGGATGGATCAGAAAATTGCTTTGGCGATCAACAGAGCGCTTTTCCACCAGAAGGCTCCGGTGAACATCTGGCTCATGAATGTGAAGAGGAACGCGAAAGGCGCAATCACTACAATCACCCACCAAAAGGCAACGGCGGCGATTGGCACTGACATACCGTGATGTCATCATCAACGCAGCACGCACAGTCGACAAGGGACTCATCGACGTTGAAGAAAATGAATTCTGGGAAAGGCTGAAAGTCCATGTAGTGCCACTTGTGCGGTACATGGGCAAATGCACAGAGGGACTGCAGACAATGCAGGACGAGATCCATGTCGAGTACGAAGAAGTTGTGATCCCCGTGCAAGTGCTATGGTTGGCGAACCCTCACAATATCAGGGATAGGAGTCAGAGGGTGGGGATCTCCGCATCTACAGTTGTCTTTGCAGTGAAGGGGGACAAGGTGGTGCGGAGACTGATCCAAGAAGGCATCAAAGCGGTGGGAGTGTGGTATCCAGTCGAACCATTCACAATTGTAGGCCCAGACAGCTGATGTGAGTATTGTTGCAGCTCGGGCCACATAGAGAGCTAGTGCAGTGGCAAACCGGCATACGGCTATGGCTCAGGGCCGCACTGCACCAGCACCCATAAATGCAACATCGTAGGGTGCAGCGCAAAGCATGGCTCCCTCTGTAGCCAGACGCAAGAGAAGTGCCCTAACTGCAAAGGAAACCACTTCGCATTCAGCAGCAGGTGCGCACTGAAGGCGAAGGCCACCAGGCAGGCACGGTAGGGGAGCAGAAGAGAACCAGCAGGACGGACCTCGAAGACTGCGGGACCAACCTCAGGGGCGACCAGGACCCCACTCGACCTGAGGGCGAGGACACAGTGAGCACGTGAGCAGAGCCGGAGCAAAGAGGTGATGGCCGATGCGGAGGAAGGGGCAGCGGAGGCAGAGGACGTCGCAATTGTGGAGAGCACGACTCCAACGACAATGGCAACGCCAGCACCATCTAGAACAGAAATCGCGACGGAGGCAGGGGGCGGCATTGAATCTATAAACCGAACGGAAGTCGCCCCCCCCTCCAATGTTTGAAGCGATCCGCACAACTGTGCCAGGTCGTATGTATGGACCATGCCCGCACTGCAGACGGGGGTGGAATGGGCGGCGGATTTGTTGTGTCTACAAGACCCACCGAAAGAAAGAGCAGGAAGCGGTATCAGCCACCCGGCATACCATATGAGGAAAAGGAAGCAGGTGTGGACGGTAGTGCCCAATGGGAGCGGTCTCACAACGAACGAGCGAACTGACTTGAGTAGGAACGCAGGCAACAACCTAATAGTGGTAGACAGCAAAGGAAGAGAGAGAAAATGATAACGATCATAAACATTTACGATCAAAAACCAGGACAGCCAAGAGAGAGACCAGCGAGGAGACGAGACTGGCAGAAAATCATCAGGCAGGGGGGAGGCGGCACAGTGCTCGGGGAGAGTTCAATGCCCACAGCCAAAGATGAGTCCCAAGGTGCACAGAACAGGGGGAAGCCGCATACTGGGTAGGAAATATAGACCTGAACAGGTTGGTAATAGGAAATGTCGACCGACCCAGTCACTACTTGACGATGAACGAATCCGAGGGCGTATACATCATAGTCCTGACCCTGACCATCCCACCTTTTGGAAAATCGACGGTTTTAAATTGGCATCATGCCCTGGGGTCTGATCATGAGATCATAGAATGAGAGGTAGACATGGAGAAGCAGGAGGAAGGAGGAGGAACACAGGTTGTAGGGTGGAACCTAGTGGCCATGTCGCTGGAGGACAAGGAGCAGGCTGAAAAACTCTGGAAAGAGCGGGCAAAGGGAAGAGCATACCTGGGAGTCAGGAGTATAGGCGACGACGTCGAGAGAAATGCCAAGTGGTGCCAGGAAGTTCTGGGCAAGGAACTCGATGCCTCTGCAAAGAAAATAACGATCTGCGCTCGGTCTAGAAGCTGGTGGAATGGTGAGATCAAGAAGAGGAGGAGCCAGCTTGGAAGAGAAAAGAGGAGGAGGCGCAGATCGGCAGCTACGGCCCAGTTACAGAAGTGGATGCAGAGAGCAAAAGACAGGATGTGGGATTACTACGTGAAGAACCTGTGGGGAGCTGAGGTCTGGAGAGCAGCGAAGTTTGGCAACCCGTGGGCAGGAGGGCCTGACCGACAGGGATGCGAAACAGGCGAATAGCATCACCAAGAAAGAAGAAATGCCGAGATGGGAGTCCTTCCCAATGATTCCACCAGTCCAGCAATGGATCAGTCCAGACCGGAACCGTCCAGTCCAGTCCAGGTCCAGTCCAAGAAATTTTTGGACTGGGATCGTACCGATCCCAGATGCTGACAGACTGGACTGGGCTTGGTCCGGACCGATCCCTCACGGTGTCTAGGGTTAGGGTATACTTTCCTGGTTATTAGTCTTTTAATGGGGAAAATATATCTCAATGGAGCCGAATATACAGACAGAAGTGGTATAATTTTGATTGGAGTGGGTATTCGGGGGTGAGTGGTGATAAAAAGTGAGGATGAGTCATGTTTTCGGTAGTACTTGGCTAAAAAGCAATGTCAAAACTATATGCGTAAATGGATCGGTCCAGACCAAGCCCGTCCAGTCCAAGACTGCCAGTCTGTGGATGGGTCTAGTCCGACCTTCCCATTAGACCGGACTGGACTGAGCCCTACCGCGGACCGGGATCGTCTGGACTGGTGGAATCATTGGTCCTTCCCCCAGAATGAGCACAACCAGTATTTCGAAGTGCCACCAGCAGGGCAAGCACACCAGTCCGTCCCTGAGCAAGTGGTCGAATGAGCCTATTTCGCGCAGTCAGTCGGGAAAGCCCCAGGCCCGAACAATAAATCTTTTGGGGCCATACACCTACTCTGGAGGTGGGAGAAAGAGCGTATCATGGAACTAGCGAAGGCAGTCATTCAAACAGGCCGACACCCAACCGTGTAGAAGTGGGTGAGTGGGGTCGTAATCCGCAAGCCAGGAAAAGACGACTACACATAACTAAAGGCGTATCGCTCCATTTCGGTACTGAACTGCATGGGGAAAGTTGTCGAAAAAGTCGCAGAAGAGCTACTGGCCGAAGAGGCTGTGAGGTGCGGACTGCTTAGTGATGGCCAGTATGGGAGCAGGAAAAGGATGTCGGCAATCGATGCAGCGGCAATCATGGTCGACACAGCTCACACCGCCTGGAGAGAGGGCAACATAGTGGCGGTTCTCCTGATGGACATCAACGCAGCCTTCCCAAGCGTAGGGAGGGGGAGACTAATCCACACCATGAGAGGCAAAGGGATGGATGGAGACCTCATACAATGGATGGCAAGTATTCTGGCAGACCAAATGGTCAAAATGGTGATTGAGGGTAATGTGATGGTGATACAACCAGTGGAAGCAGGTATACCACAAGGCTGGCCAGTGTCTCCAATCCTGTTCGCAATTTACATGTCAGGGCTCACAACATGGGATGAACAGAGGGTTTCCAGAGCTTGAGGCCAGTCCTTCGTGAACAACATCGGATGGGTGTCGACGGGGAACGATGGTCACCAGGTCGGCAGTAAACTCGAAGCCTGCGCCAGAGTGAGCATCGACTGGGCGGACAGAGGGGAGCTGGAGTTTGACACTGCCAAAACTGAAGTGGGACTCTTCACCTGCAGACGAGGCAACAAGAAGCACCTGCATCCGAAGGTAACAGCGAAGATAACAGTTGGGAATGGCTTCGTAAGGTAATCCAGGGAAGCAACCAGGTGGCTGGGGGTCTGTATGGACACCGATCTAACTTTGAAGGAGCATCACAACCGAAGCATGAAAAAAGCGAGAGCCGCACAAGCACCATTCCGGTCACTCACAGGGGCGTGTGAGGTCCTACCAGCATGCATGAGAGCAGTACAGGTAGCTTGCGTCCAGGCTGTCACACTGTACTGAAGCGAGCTCTGGTGGGATCTGAAAGAAGGCAGCTGGCGAGACGACGTCCAGCTACTCCTTAATCATCAAGCGAGGTCAACCCGGGGCGCACTGCCGACAGCACCAAGAGGCACGCTAATGAGAGACGCAGGGCTGACAGCTGTGGCGTTGGCCCTTGACGCCAGACAACAACAGTGTCAATCAAGGATGGCGAACGCGTGCGAAGGCTACAAGACGAAAGAGCTCTACCATTACCCTACACCTGGTGCTCCGGTGGGCAGAGTGGCTGCGACTGAGCACGCGTGCGGCAGGAGGGCAGTGACGATGTGGTGGCCAGACCCAGCGGAGAAGGCAGCGGTCAAGTTCATTATGCTGGAGGAGGATGCCACGGCAACAAGAGCCGCCGAGCGACGGCCAAGATGAAAGGAAAGTGAGGCGGGATATGGCACCTGGATGTGGTGGACGGACGGTTCTCGAACGGACGATGGAAGAGTAAGAGCCGCAGCGGTGTGCTTCCAAGTAGACGGCTGGCCACTGTTCCGCAGCTACCTTGGGACTGGGCAAATGGAGGCGTTCCACCTGGAACTGTGGGCAATGGGAGTCACACTCCGGAAGTACGTTGCAAGAGCGGAGGCGCTACCAGCACACAGAGTCACGACAGTGGCAGTGTTTAGTGATTCGCAGGAATCCACTAGATGGACAATACACTGGGACCAGGGGCCAGAGCAGCATCTTGCAAGAGCAATGAACGAGCGTGCTAGGGATCTCCGCGCCCACGGCATCAAAGCCGCGATGCACTGCGTCCCGGGACACTCGGGCATCCCAGGCAATGCAGAGCCCAACCGCCAGCCTAACAAAGCATGAGATGACCGAGGCAACACAGTATGCGAGAGGATGTACACCTCGGCCGCGAATGGAGCGAGAGGCATTTCTGAAGTGAGAACGGCAGCAATGGCGGAGTGGGAAGCCAACAAGTGCTTCAAACACTACGGATATTGACTGAAGTGCAAGGCGGGGAGCAAGAGACCCGTCCCGATGACAAATGTGAAGTCATTGTCAATGAGGTTTTACAGACTGAAGAGTGGACATGGGTCGATTGCAACATACCGAAAGAAGTTTCAACACCGAGAGGACGACGAATGCTGGTGGTGCGGCAGCGGAGGCAGGACGGCGGCCCAGATGCGGGAACACCTCTTCCGCCACAGCGGCAGGTGTAGAGACCAGCAGAACGCACCATGAAAGGCAGTGGGAATGGGGATGGGCTGGAAAGCGGGCAGATGCCGACACGTGCAGATGTCTGAGCTGATTTCCATAGAAGAGTGCGACCAAACGGTGATGGACTTCGTGGCGGCTACTGACGTCGGGAAGTTCCCGCCTAAATGACTGGCGGTATGGAGCGAGCATAGTGGATGACTTAGGTGCGGGGGGAGGCGGCAGTGGACTTCCATATGTTGTCTTTTTGTTTCTTGTCTCTTCTGGTCTGGGCCATCTCTCGACTTTCATATGTCAGTGGGGATGAAGGATAGTGGGGGGGGAGCTCTGTTATGTAGCCGCCTCGCCCGGAGGCGGAGGGGGTTTATTCAAGGTCCTGTCATACTCTAATTAGAGTGAATACAGTATGGTTAAAACAAACAAAAAACTCACTTATACCAAAGTGATTGGATACAATGCATACATCAAGGATATCCGCTCAATGCCTAATTTATATCCCACACACCTCAGCATGTTAACCAACCCTTTCCCAAAAATGTAATTGTAGAAAATAAAAAAACAGAGTTCTGTATCCTCTATGGGTGCTAGTAAATCAACCAAAGCTGCTATTGCTTAGGACTGCAAAAGATCATTGACTAAAAGTGGCATTACCAGAAGTATAATCTTGAACAGTATATAGGCTACAGCTACATATGCATGTGTTATTAAAGGGTACAGCCAAGTACTCTATCGGGACGAGATTTGTTAGTTGCACGTGGATTGCAAGGATGGGATCGGTTGCGTGGGTTCTAATCCATACTACACATGACGTTGATCACCTCCGAGACAAAACATTGTCGCATCTACAATCGCGAACTTCAGCTTCAATTAAAACTGGTAATTTTTTTCAAATGAGGATCCAAAGTTAACATGCAACAAGCAACTTCTTCCCAGAGAACTGAGCTCAACCTGGAAGTCAGCATACACAGTTCCAAGTTCCGGTTGTTTTTTTGTTTTAATCATACTGTATTGAGTCTAATTAGAGTATGAGAGGACCTTGAATAAACACCCTCTGCCCCCGGGCGAGCCGGCTAGATGGCAGAGCTCCCGCCGCCGCTACCATTCATCACCGGTGATATAGGAAAGTCGAGAGATGGACCAGAACAGAAATGACACGAAAAGAACAGAAAACGTATGTAAGTCCACTGCCGCCTCCCCCCACACCTAAGTCATCCTCTGTGCCCGCTCCATACCGCCTTTCAGTTGGGCGGGAACTTCCCGACTTCAGTGGCCGGCAGAAAGTGCATCACCGCTTGGTCGTACTCTTCGATGGAAAACAGCTCAGAGATCTGCACATGTCGGCATCTGCCTGCTTTGCAGCCCGTCGCCTTTCCCACCACCTTCCATAGGGCTTTCTGCTGGTCTCTCCACCTGCTGCAGTGGCGGAAGAGGTGTTTCCGCGTCTGGGCTGCTGTCCTGCCTCTGCCGGCGCATCACCAGCAGTTGTCGTCCTCTCGGTGTCCAAACCACTTTAGGTATGTTCCAATCGGCGCATGCCCGCTCTCCAGTCTGTAGAACCTCGTTGACAATGACTTCACGCTTGTCATCGGGATGGGTCTCTTGCTCCCCGCCTTGCCCTTCAGTCTATATCCATAATGTTTGGAGCACTTGTCGGGCTCCCACTCTGGCTTTACCGCAATCCTCCCTTGGGAGATCCATCTAGCTCTACTCCCGGCAGAGGTGTATATCCGTTCGCATACTGTGTAGCCTCGGTCATCTCGTGCTGTGTTTGCCTGGCGGTCAGCCTCTTCGTTCCAGGGGATACCCGAGTGTCCCGGGACCCAGTGGATCGCGGCTTCGATCCTGTGGGGGCGGAGGGCCATAGTATACTCGTTGATTGCTGTTGCAAGATGCTGCACTGGGCCTGGGTCCAGGTGTGTTCTCCGTCTGATGGCCGTGTGCGACTCACTAAACACTGCCACTGTCGTGACTCCATGTGCTCGTAGCGCCTCCGCTCTTACAACGGACTTTCGGAGTGTGACTCCAATTGCCCACAGTTCCACGTGGAACACCTCCATTCGCCCAGTGCCGAGGTAGCTGCGGAAGACTGTCCAGCCGTCTCCGGTTAAGCACACCGATGCGGCTCCTACTGTTCCATCGTCCGTTCGAGAACCGTCCGTCCACCACGTCCAGGTGCCATATCCCGCCTCTCTTTCCTTTGTTTCTGCCCATCGCTGGGCCGCTCTCTTTGCCGCGGCGTTGTCCTCCAGTATAATGGTATTGACTGCTGGCTTCTCCCCTTGGTCTGGCCAGCACATCGTCTCTGCTCTCCTGCCGCGCGCATGCTCAGTCGCGCGCACTCTACCTACCGGAGCACCAAGTGTAGGGTAATCGTAGAGCTGTTTCTCCTTGGAGCCTTTGCACGCGTTTGCCAGCCTTGATACAGACCGTTGTTGTCTCGCGTCGAGGGCCACTGCCAATGATTCCAGTAGTCCGGGTGTGGACTAGTCCGGACTGGTCCAGTCCAGTCCAGTCCGGGTCCAGTCCGACTAATTTTTGGACTGGGATCGGACCGGTCCAAAATTTTGGCAGACTGGTACGGGCTTGGTCCGGACCAGTCCACTTGTGGCAAATCAGCGACAGTCTCTGGGAGTCAGTAATACACTGAACTACCGAATAGAGTCATAAACGGAGACACATACACGCAGACTCATACAAGCTGTGGTGAAACGGCGGAGCTAGAAGGTAGAGAGCCCATCATCAACACTCCGCCGCACCTCTCACGGCATCCATAAGGGAATTCGTGAGAATGAGCAGTTCTGGCTCGAGGAGCGTAGGAACAGGGTGAGAGGATATGATAGGGTACCTGGCCATGAGGAACCACACAAATTGCGTGGATCTATGAAAGCTCTGCAAGATTGCGTGGGAACCAAGAGCTGGCAAAGATGGAGTGTGTATTTCGTTGTATGATAAGATGAGATGATGTCTATCTACCCCGGGATCTCCCAAATATATACTCCCTGTCACTCAGTCCATCTCTGTTATCCCTGTATCTCCGTACGCCCACCCGCCGGCTTCCCCCTGCCAAACTGAGTGGCGGTGGTGGTGGTGAGAAGCGGATTTTCCGCCACAATGCAGACTCATACATACAGACTCAGACACGCAGACTCATACACACAGACTCATACATGTTGGCTCAATCGCTTCTTTCCACTTGCCACTTACCACTTGCCACTTGCCATTTGCCACTTGCCAGCTGCCAATTGTTAATCGAAGGCCTCGAATGAGGTCGCCAATATACTGGAAGTCGCCGAATTGACTCACAACCCCCAGACTCATACTCAGAGACACATACATCAGTTTTTGCTCGGCCACTTCTATTTCAATTGTGACCTTCCTGTTGATAGAGCCTAAGGTTCGTGACTGCTCTTTTAGACTTCACACTACTCTTCCATTCCCAACGCATCTTGGACCTTTAGACTTGTATCTAGTTATCACACCATAGCCAATGCATACGGTTCTCCCCTCATTGTCGCAACACTTCCATTGACTTCCATTGACTGATGTGGAAATCATGTATAGTCCGAGAATGAGTGTACGATTTTGGGAATTATGTAACTAGCTTGAATTGATCAGAAGTAGCTTCCTTGGACTGGTCCAGACCAAGCCCGTCCAGTCCAAGACTGCCAGTCTGTGGTCCGGTCCGGTCTGACTCTCCTGTTGGACTGGACCGGACCGAGCCCTACCCCAGACCCTGATCGTTTGGACTGGTGGAATCATTGGCCACTGCTGCTGGTCTGAGCCCGGCGTCTTTCCTTAGCGTGCCTCTTGGAGTTGTCGGCAGTGCGCCCAGTGTTGCCGTGGCTTGTCGATTAAGGAGTAGCTGGAGGTCGTCTCGCCGGCTGCCATCCTTCGAATCTCACCATAGCTCGCTTCCGTACAGCGCGACAGCCTCGACGCAGGCTACCTGTACTGCTCTCACACATGGTGGTACGACCCCATGCACTGCTGTGAGTGACCGGAGTCGTGCTTCTGCGGCTCTCGCTTTCTTAATGCATCGGTTGTGATACTCCTTGAAAGTTAGGTGGGCGTCCTTCCAGAGCCCCTGGCACCTGGTCTCTTCCCTGTTAAACCTTACGAAGGCATTCCCAACTCTTATCTTCGCTGTTGGCTTCGGACGCAGGTTCTTCTTGTGGCCTCGACTGCGGGTGAAGTGTGCCGCTTCGGTTTTGGCGGTATCGAACTCCAGCTCCCGTCTTTCCGCGCAGTCGATGCACACTCTGGCAGAGGCTTCGTGTTTCTGACGACCTCGTTAATGTCGTTCGCTGTCGCCACCCATCCGACGTCGTCCACAGAGGACAGACCTTCAGCTCCGGAGAATCTCTCCTCAACCCACTTCATGAGCCCTGATGTGCAAATTGCGATGAGGATCGGAGACACAGGCGAGCCCTGTGGTATACCTGCTTCCACCGGGTGTCTCTCCATCACATTACCCTCGATTACCATTTCGACCATTCGGCCTGTGAGAAAGCTTGCCGCCCATCGTATGAGGTGTCCATCCATCCCGTTGCCTCTCATTGTGTGGATTAGTCTCCCCCTCCCTATGCTTGGGAAGGCTGCTTTGATGTCCATCAGGAGAACCCCCGCTATGAGGCCCTGTCTCCAGGCAGCTTGAGCTCTGTCGACCATGATTGCTGCTGCGTCGATTTCCGACCGCCTTTTCCTGCTCCCATACTGGCCACCGCTATTCAGTCCTCTCCTCTCAGCCTCTTCAGCCAGTACCTCTCCAACCACTTTTTCGACGACATTCCTCAGGCAGCTCAGTAGCAATATAGAGCGATACGACTTTTGTTTCGTGTAGTCGTCATTTTCTGGCTTGCGGATTACACCCCGGCTCGCCCGCTTCCACACAGCTCGGTGTCGGCCTGTTCGAACCACTGCCCTTTCTAGTTCCACAATATGCTCTTTCTTCCACCGCCAGAGTAGGCGTACTACCCGAAAAGATAGCTTGTCCGGGGCTGGGGCTTTCCCAACTGACTTTGCGAAAAGGGCTCATTCGACCACTTGCTCAGTGACGGATTGGTGCACTTGCCCCACCGGAGGCAGTTCGAAATAGTGGTCGTGCTCATTCGGGGGAAAGGAATCTCGGCTCAGTATTTCTTCCTTCTCGGTGACGGTATTCGCCTGTTTTCCATTCCTGTCGGTCAGGGCCTCCACGGTTGCTCCTGCCCGCGGGTTGGCAAACTACGCTGCTCTCCAGACCTGAGCTCCCCTCACGTTCTGCAGGTAGTCATCCCATATCCTGTTTTTTGCTCTCTGAATCGACTCCTGCAACTTGGCCTTGGCCTGGGCGATCGCCGCCGATCTGCGCCTCCTCCTCTTTCCCTCCCCAGCTGGCTCCTCATCTCCTTGATCTCACCATTCCACCATCTTTTTGACCGAGCGCAGATCCTTATTTTCTTGGCAGAGGCATCGAGCACCTTGCCCATGACTTCCTGGCACCACTCGGTTTCGCTCTCGACGTTGTGGCCTGTGCTCTCCACCCCCAGGTATGCTCTTCCCCTTCCCCGCTCTTTCCAGAGTTTCTCAGCCTGCTCCTTGTCCTCCTGCGACATGGCCGCTAGGTTCCACCCTACCACCTGTTTGCCTCCTGCTTCCCCCTGCTTCTCCATGTCTACCTCCCATTCTATGATCTCGTAATCAGACCCCATGGCATGATTCCCATCTACAATTGTCCATTTTCCAAAAGGTCTGTTGGCCAGGGTTAGGTCTATGATGGATACGACCTCGCATTCGTTCCTCGTCCAGTAGTGAGTGGGTCGGTCGTAATTTCCAATTACCAGCCCATCCACGTCTATAATTCCTTCCCAGTATGCGGCTTCCCTCCATTCTGTGCACTTTAGGTCCCATGGTTGGCTGTGGGAGTTGAAGTGTCCCGCGAGCACCGTGCCGCGTCCCCCCTGCCTGATGACTTTCTGCCAGTCTAGTGTTATCACTGGTCTCTCTCCTGTCTCCCTTGCTTTCTGATCGTAAATGTTTACGATCCTTATCATTTTCTCTGCCCTACTTTTGATGTCGACCACGATTACGTCTTCGCCTGCGTTTCTGCTCAAGTCAGTTCGCTCATTGGTTGTAAGACCCCTCACCTTGCACACTGCCATCCACACCCTCTTCCTTTTCCTAATATCGTATGCCGGGTGCCTGATTCCGCTTCCTGCTCTTTCTCTTGGTGGCTCTTGTAGTCACACCACGTCCACCTCTCGTTCCACCCCCTTCTCCAGCGCGGCCGTGGTCCATAAGTATGACCTGGCGCAGTTGTGATTCGTATCTTTAAACATTGGGCGTTGGTGCGACTCCTGTTCCGTCGTTATTTTTAGGTTCAATGCCGGCCCCCGGAGCAGTCGCAATTACTGTCGCGGATGGTGTTGGTGTTACCGTTGTAGTTGTTGTCGTGCTCTCCACCATTGTGACGTCCTCTGCCTCCGCTCTCCCTTCCTCTGCATCGGCCGTCTCCTCTTCGCTCCCGCACCTCTCTCCTACCCCCGGTGCCCTCACCCTCAGCCCGAGTGCTCTCCTGTTCGCTCCTGAGGTTGGTCCCGCAGTCGTTGAGGTCAATCCTGCTGGTTCCCTTCTCCTCCACTCCCGCGCCTCACTGGTGGCCTCCGCCTTCTTTGTGCACCTGCTGCTGAATGCCATGTGGTTTCCTTTGCAGTTAGGGCACTTCACTTGCGTGTGGCTGCAGAGGGAGCCCTGCTTTGCGCTGCACCCTACGACGTTGCATTTATGGGTGCTGGTGCGGTGCGGCCCTGAGCAATAGCCGCATGCCGGTTTGCCGATGCGCTTGCGCTCTATGTGGCCACACCCGCAGCAATGCTCGCATCTGCTCTCTGATCCTACATTCGTGGATGGTTCGACTAGATACCACACTCACGCCGCTTTGATGCCTTCTTTGATCAGTCTCCGCGCCACCTTGTCCCCGTTCACCACAAAGCCAACCGAAGATGCGCAGATCTCACCCCTCTGTCTCCTATCCCTGATGCTGTGAGGGTTCGCCAACCATCCCATTTGGACGGGGATCGCCACTCCTTCGTTCTCCGCATGGATCTCGTCCCGCATCTTCTGCAGTCCCTCTCTCCCTTTGCCCATGTACCTCACAAGTGGCACTGCATGGACTTTCAGCCTTTCCCAGGATTCATATTCTTCAACGTCGATGACTCCCTTGTCGACCGTGCGTGCTACGTTGATGATGACATCACGGTATGTCAGTGCCATCGCCACCATCGCGTTTTGGTGGGTGATTGCAGTGATTGCTCCTTTCGCGTTCCCCAATGCATTCATGATCCGGATGTGGGCCGGAGCCTTCTTGTGGAAAACCGCTCTTTTGATCGCTGACACAATTTCCTGATACATCTTGTTAGACAGGGGGACCCCCTCGTCTCTCGTTAAGATTAGGCGTCTCTCTGCCATGCTCGATCCAGACGTCGGGGCGGGGCTTGGGCCGGCAGGCGCGCTCTAACTCTGGGTACGGGGTTGGACTGTCTCCCACCTTCTGGCCGGAGTGGGTGTTGGCTTCGGTTTCGGTTCCTGTCACTGTTTCGACTCCTGTTTGAGTAGCAGTCTGGGTTTAGGTTTCGGTTGCTGCTGCAGCTGTCGCTTCTCCGGCTTGCCGCCCTGCACTGCTCCATCATGCTGTGTGGCCCCTTGGCCTTCGCCGTCCTGCCTAGCCGTCTCGTCTCTTTCCTCCTTTCTCGCTTTCTGGGTCGGTGCTGCATCGCCTGCTCTGGCTGAGGCCATCACCTTCGCAGTCATGTCCGAGATGCCCGCCCCCCTTAGTACGTTGTCCCTGTGGCGATCATCCCATTTCGTCTCCCTATCCTCCAGCCATTCTTTCATGCCACGCCACTGCGCCTCTTCCCGCGCCGCGTGTGCTTCCAGCAATCTGGCCATCCTGTTGATAGTCTGGGGAAGCTGAGTTACTTCGCGCGCCTGCTGCCTCACTGTCTGCTCCATTCGGCTCCTCCAGTCTCCCGGCGCGCTCTCTGGCTCTGAGGTCTCGTTCCTAAGTCTTTGTCCATTCTTGTTGCGCTCCCACTGCTCGCTTGCAGCCAAGAAGGACACGCGTGTCGTATTTCCCGCCCTTTGGGCAGCCCCCCTGCTGGCCTCTCCTGCCCCTGCCATGTCCATATCTCACTCAATTAGGGGCTCTTCGCTCATTCCTCCAATAGGACTGTTACCCTCTTGGGTCGCCATCATGACTGATTTGCTTGCCGTCGCATCGCGTCGCTCGCGTTCGGCCTCCTTCAATCATCCAGGGGGGCTGGAAGTGCCCTTCTAGAGTCAGTCCGATGCTAGAAATTGAATCCCGATGTCTGTATGCCGCTCTGTATCGTAACTGCTGAGTTGTGTCGAAGTTTCTGTGTCTGGACCTCCGCCAAGCCTTGACGCGCTGCTACTCAATTGCGTGGGTGTTCATGCACGTTCTCTCTCGCTGACGCGCCCACCCTCTTCCGACGGTCCGGGTGTGCTGGGAGTCTAGTCCCAGGGTCAATTCGATGTTAGAAATCGATAGCCGCTGTCCGCTTTCCGATTAACGTCGTCGCTGTTGACTTATTTTGCCGTTCGTGTTTGCCAAGACTCGCGTTGTAATCCCGAAATAACTTCCCGTTGTTGTAACCAGCGCGGGTATCACGATGTGCCATCCCAACGATGACCCGGTTTACCGAATGACGACTACAGAGTGGGATGCACCGACACGTCAATGGTACCATGGACAGCATCCTATAACCAGCGGCTACCGAAGTACCGCACGAGGGCTCAAAATAGCGCAAGCATACTAGATTACACATGATGAGAATGACCATCATCAGAAATGCTTATGAGTTAGATATAACAGCGAATGATATGCCATCTACGTTTGACGTTTACCTCAATTAGCATCTATCAAACACACTCGAATAGCCACCAATGCATCGCCTACGATTCATGACAAGTATGATCGATGAATAATGATAATCGAAAACTTCGGCGAAGAGTTCAAGGTCCCGCGGACACTTTACATGAATATATTCTACCACACTGTAGATTAAACATTTGTAACACCAAACTGTCTTTCTTGTAAGCTTATTTGGGATTGCAGCGCCTTCAGGACTCGCATCCCTTACCCTGATGATCACGTCGGGACAGACTTTACGGCGATATGAGCCAATGGCTTGAGTTATAATTGTTGAGGGTGAGTTGACTAGACGTCACTAACTCAAGGTTTTGCCCGAGGTTCTCAACGTCGGCGAAAGTGGCCGCCTTCCTGAACCTTCTCTTAATGTTCAGACTGTCGGCGAATGTGACTGCTTGTCAGCAAAAGTGTTTGGTAGAAGTTTGTTTCTTGTCTGTATATGTACATGCACTTTGGACCAGTATTTAGTCAAGTCAAACAACGCACGAGTCTCAGCGGTCTCAACAATAATGTATGACAAGGCAATTTACTCAGCAACAAGCTAAAAATTGCCTCGCTACCATTTCTCCCACCATCACATCGACACTACTCTCCGCCATCAACATTAACACTCTTCCGCGATGTCCGCTATCGGAAGACTCCTATAGCGCAAAAGTCTTAATTGTCCCAGCCTACCAGCTACGCTCAGAATTAGATTTCTTAATGCGATACCAAGTACCCGCTCGTTCACTACAAATACCGGATATCCGACATTGTCGCATCCAGATGACACGGCGCAGAACGATTCTTCTCGATTGGTGATTGAACAGATTGCACGGTTTCCGCAAGGCGCATATAATTTTGAGCATCTTCAAATGCAAGGGTTCTCCTGTTTCGATAAAACACGGTTCATACCTTTACTCTCCGAGACATGCTCACCTGTGAAGCTCTTTTGTCGACCACGTCGTTTCGGCAAATCTCTAACGCTGAGCATGATGGAAAACTTTCACGGAGTTCAATTCAAGGGCAAATATAATCAACTTTTCAAGGGACTCGACGTCGATAAAGTTGTGAATCAAGGCCACATCGCATATGGTCGATATCTTATTTTAGGGTTCGATTTTTCGCTGGTTTCGTTGGGCGGTACGCCGGAAAAATCTGCGGAGAATCTCAACGACTACATCAACTCAACTCTCCAGGATTTCTTGCAGTTCTACGAGGCCTCTGGTCTGTAGTTGAGTATAGAGCACCGTGACTTCGACAACCGAGACAAGGCGGCGCATAACCTGTACAGGGTCGTCCGGGCAGTTGACACAGAGATTACCAGTATTCAAACCAAAGCTGATCATCAGAACATTTTCTATGGCGTGCAAGCAGTATGTCTTTGCCAGCGGGTTATTTTACCCTAAGTAGTCACATTCTGACTGAATATGCAGATATTCCTTACGATCGACGAATACGATGCCTCTGCAACGCAGTATTTGCCCAATGATAGCGCGAAAGGGTGGTGCGAATCTCCACTCAGCAACGCATACACTTCGTTCTTTCAGGCCGTTAAGTCGTCCATGCGGTCCAGTGAATATGGTATTGGTCTGGTCTACATGACCTGGGTCATACCCCGTCTTCGTACACACGCCTTCAACCCATATAACATTGTCGAAAATATCTCTTTCAATCATCGATTCTCAGGCTTTTGTGGGTTGACGTCACAGGACGTCTCAAACGCCGTCGAGATGATCTACAACAATCAAGATGATAAACAGTAATATATTCTTCGTCAGTTAACATTTTACGCAAATGGATATCACTTCTGCCCCGATAGATGTGTTGAAACTGTCTTCAATACGTCCACCACTATTGGGTACCTCAATGTAAGTTCCATGTCCAGTGTTAAGCGGTCATTGCCAAGGTTGGCCACTGGACCGTATAACTAGACTCTTCGCTACGTAGAGTTTCCAAATCAGGCCAGCCTGGGCTTCTCAAGAAACTAGCTGCATCTGTTTTGCTGTATTTCTAATTTTCTATGTTGCTCACTACTAGTAACAGGCTGTCACAAAGGATGGTCGGTTCACAATCGATAATCCCCCAAACTCTGAAATTAATGAGAGAGTGTTCAGTCTTGGGGCCAAAGGGTTCATGCAGTAGCTATCATGCAACAGGCGCTGCAAGTAGATAAGAAAAACGAATTTCAGAGGATCCCTTATACAGCCTGTTGAGCTGATTGGAAGTACGGATATCACTATGCCAAGGACTATGATGTAACTTGCCTCTTTTGTAGTTAGCACCATTAGGCATCGATCGACCTTATGTCGGTGCGACATGTCTCGTTACACGATACAATAGACACACCTTCGCATACGCCCGCGCACACTCGACTACTCCAGCACACGCCACCGTACAACCCAGCCTTGCTGGATCATTTCGCCATGACCGATCTGAAGTTCAATAAGATTGGTGAATCCGACATCATAGGGGCAGTGTGGCAAGCATTTATGATTTATCAGGGAGGATTGACATTCGATCGGTGCAACCCATCAAACCTATTGGTTATTCCGAATCATGCGGTTGCATCTCGTAATGGCAAAGTGATGTTGACCATGTTAAAAGTCAAATCAGACGATATCCGGGTTGCACTGTTTGCTCTGGCCAATGAGGGCGCTCTAGATGGTGGTCTTCGAGCTTTCCAGAAGGTCATGGAGACATCTCTCCGTCAAGACAGCGATTTCGATCTGAACGAAGCCGATTACCGAGATCGATTGTGCGGTACACTATTACAAAATGCTGGGATTTAGCCGGAGATGGAATTTAAAGTGACCAAACTGTCGACTTCATGCGCTGGCCTCACCGATATCCAGATTGAATCTGAAAAAGTATGCGTGTTGCTTAAGCTGAAAAACATCCCCTTGAAGCACCTGGTACTCAAAAGCAGAAAAACCTTCGAGAGGGCACAGGAGCTTAATGAGAAATCTTATTGCATGATAGGTCTCTGCCATCTTATGGCCGGAGATGACTCTCGTATGGCCGGAGGTGAGTCTCGTATGACCGGAGATTGCTGTCGGCCTGAAGGGTCTATACATAGATGCGTACGCACGCATTCACACTTGTACTCGTATATATATGGCCTTGTGGCACTCTTAGATAATATACAATCAAGCTTCTCTAGCATCACTATTTCAACAAATCTCTTTGCGAAATTTTGCAGCGAAGCTTCTTCATACGTGAGAAATGTTACATGAAATGCACAATTGGAGAGTTTGTTGAAATAATCCACCCAAAAATCGATGATAATATCGAGGATTACAAGTTGAAGCAAATCGTCAAGCGTAAGGGCTTCCGTGCCTATTCGGTGATTTTTATTGGATCGCGGAGGATTTTATTTGGAGAAGTGAGACCTGATGGTGGATATAAATGGACTAAGGAAGGGCTCCAACTTGCTCAATACGGATCAATGTCGAATTTTTACGAAGGCTCGTTTTAATGATCGGGTGTGATTACGGGTATACGGATATGTAATGCGGTGGTCGACGATTTTTGTGGTGGTTACTTTACAACCGCTGTACTTTATATTACTGAATATGTTTTTGCTGGTGACATTAAAGACAATGGCTGATAGCGCCATAGTCTTCAATCGTTGAAGTAGTTAGTGCAGAACTGTTCATCTACCCGATTCCTGTTGAGACTCTGCTTTAACACTCTTCACAACCCACGCGCAGCGGCCGGGCATTGATACAGTAGATCAATGTCGTCCAAACTCTCCGAATTTTTGGTATCCATTGTTAAGGCTAGAAGGCCCTCTACAGAGAGTCTTCTTGTGCGTATGCATTGTTAAATACGCATGAATGCTCACCGGCTGTCCATATCTAGCTAGATCGTGAATGAACCTCCATCAGTCCAGCTGAATACGTACGTCCATATCCGCCAGTCCCACGGAGTCTGATGTAGATAATATAAGTATACATGCAACAAACATTGTGATTCAAATCCATGACTATACATTACATTTATCACGTACTAGCGCCTCTAAAGTGACATCAACTACGTTCTGATTATGTCTGTTCACCTTGCCGTATCAGTCTTACAATACGCCTATAAGAAATGACAATAAAACATCTTCGGTTTAGGATATGGGTATCATTGGCTAGGCACAATGAAGCATGATGAAGAAATGAAGAAAAGAATGGACTGACTCGGAGTAGAACCTATCACATTTCCCATACTAGACGGACATACTACCACTGCGCCACCGGCTCTTAATGAGTGTGGATTTGCAAATCCCAACACATGAGCATGCCGTGCGGTTCTCGACCAGCCCGTATTCTCAGAATTTCAACCGTCATGTTGCTGGAGGCCCTAAGGTGCACGGTCATGACTGGCTCTTTAGACTTTATACCATGACTGCCGTATTAGAATTTGCACTCTGCTCTCCCTTCTTTCCGCTTCTTCTCTCTTCACTTGTACCTACAATCAACACGCATTCATTCGCTTGAACAAGTCCAGCCTGACATTTTTGAGCCTCGGACTAGTTAGCCAGCCAACTCGTTAGTCAAACTGAATAAATACAAGTAGCCAGCCATAACGTAGGTGCCAAATGTAGCGAAGGACTAAAGACAAAAGTCGTTGCCAGATAAAGTGGCAGATTGAGTGAACCTATAACAATGGATGCGAAAGATTACATTGACTCAGAATATGATTTGAGAAGTCGATAAAATGTCAAGAGAAAGCAGACATTCGATATAAATATATTGACCGACATACGTTGACCAGTAAACAATGTATCCGCCACAACTCTGGTCATCACCGCTGAAACCTGGTCGCTCTCCCAACCCCGTTGTTAGGTGGATATCATCCCGAGTACGACTCCGCTACTATCATTTGCTAGGGAGAGTGAATACGGCAGGGCGACGATTTCTCGGTAGGTTGGCTCGGCATCGGATTTCCGGAACGATTGGTCGACTAAGCAGGGACAAGGTTGTGTATTTCGGAATCTTTTGCATGTAGCGTCGCAGGGATGCGAAATCACAGATCGCATCGGTTGCGTGGGGCTCGGCTGTGTTCGGTTGATCGCCTACGAGATAAGACATTGTCGTGTCGGCAATCGCTAACTTCAACTTCAACCAGAATAATGCCATCTCCGCCACCACCACTGATCATTGCACTCTCCGATTCGCCACCGACGCTTAGGACTCCTATGATCTCAGCAAGCAATATCCAATAGGAAACACTGGTTCCCCATCCCTGAACGTTGCACATCGACGGTGGCTTCCGAATCCGCATGCGCCAACCGCCTCTACGAACCATTCAACCCCGATCCCTCCACCCATTCATTGATGCGATAGACCGGGAGTACTCCAAACACATTGCTCGTGTGAGCTGCTATATCGACTTTACCGGGAACCTGATCGGGCATCCCATGCCAAACACTGCTCTCGAAAGCCCCTGTCCCATCGTCCTCATCAACTCACGAGCGTAACAATCGGCGAACTCATCGCCTTCGCAGCCGGGAATTCCTTGAATAACAACGACGCTAACATCCCCCAATGCAAACCCTTCCCGCCAAACGCAAGCACCATTCACTGCAACACCTACCAACCCCTCTTCCCTACCCCTCGAGTCCCAGCACCATTAGGACTCCCGTCACAGTCCGCAACCACACAGCGTCCTCATTCTGCCGCGACATCGGATTCCGCCACCTCTCGGAAATCACCATGAACCCCCCAAACTACCACTGCCGCGACGGCTCAACGTTCCACCCCAAGTACTCCGCAATCCGCATCACCTCTGCGGAGGAAGACACAGAATCGGGCCCTCGACAACGACGGGCGGATCTTATAGCTTGCCCCGACACCCCCTAGACCTTCCCGTCTGCGAACGCCATAACTATCGGAAACATCTCCCGCTGAAACGAAATGTCTTCGTCTGAACTACAACATCCCACATCATCCTGCTCAAATCCTTCCCCCGCTGCGTCTACCTCCACCAAGAACTCCTGGCTCACGCACTCTGCCGCACCAGCAAGGGCTCGGCATTCCCGGGTGCGTTGTCGTCTTTCTATCACCGACAGTGAGGAAGCTTTTCCCATCCTGGATTCTGTGCCGTTTTCGTCGATTGCGGTGTCGTCGTGGGATAAGGAGTATCTAGTACAGCTAGAAATGGAGGTGGAGGAGACTGGGAGGGATATACAACGGGCGGGCGTGTGACATAGGGATTTGTCGAGCGGTGGATCCTGAGGATGTGAAGGGGGTTGTTATAGTGGATTTTGAGTGTGCTTAGTTTAGGGAGAAGGCGGGGGAGTGGAGACGAGGGGAGGATGGAGGGATTTTGGGAGCGTTTAGAGAGGGTGAGGGACAGGCATCCCAATAATCAGTTCCGTCCGTCCTAAGCTATGCCCGTGATCGGCCTAAAGTTTTCGCGGCTCAAGATTGAGGACTGGACGGACCAAGGCACTCCATGATAAGACTACAGGACTGCAGGCCCTATAGTCCATTTCTTGGCGTCCACAAAATTGAGTTTCAACTTAATGAAGCCCGATACCCCCTCAATTCAGTACAAGTTCATCTCGGCTGAAGATTTGTTCCGGTATGTGGTGCCCCAGAACTCTCATTCCCGAACCGGATATACTATATCCAATGTTGGTCAAACTACAGTCAACTATACAGGGCCCTGACCCTAGAGTCTTCGACCAGGAGAGACCAGTCCCTCCATACGATCGCCTCAGCCGGGACGACCATGTCTGGCCCCTAAAGACTAGTCCAGACGGACGGTTGCAAACCTAGTGAGGTGTACGGTTACGGTGGATGAAGAAATGGAACGTGCCGTATCGTGGACCTTCGTGAATATGATAAAGGCTTATATGCTGTTCTAGTCCAGTCACGGAGGATGTCCCTCCGCGGAGAGACCGGTCTATTCACGGAGTCCCACCCTCAGTGACTGGACTGGTTCATTCGCAGAGTGTACCTCTGCACCCCACCTCCGTAACTGGACTGGTTCATTCACGGAGAATACATACAAAGCGCTAATCACACTCAACGTCGTGGTGCAACTATAATTACACTATGCTCCATATACTGACTTGAAACCAGTTCTTCTTCCTCGTTGCCCTCTTCCTCTTCATCGTCCTCTTCCTCCTCCTCCCCGTCCACCTCCTTGTACTCCTCGAGACCCTCTCCTCCCTCAATATCCAGTTCTGTCAAATCACTTTCGTCGTATTCCTCTGCGCCATCGCAAAACCGTAGGAGTCACTTTCAGGCTCTTTCAGGCTTTCACTGGCGTGACAGCAAATCTAGAAGGTGTCAGACGGGAGCCATCTTTGAAAGTATGGCAAACTTTCAGGGTTTCTGCTGGCTTTCGCAGCGTATTTCCTTTCGCGCAGATACACTTTCATGCTTTCTTGCAGATGAGGCTGCGGCAGTATACTCAAGATTATCTGGCACGGTATGGTCGAGGCTCGGCTGCCAGCAAAGAGGTCAGAAGCTCTGGTCTGCAAGCGAAGCTCAAGTTCTGGTTCGCATCCGAAGCTCAAGATTTGGCCAGCGGTGTGTTGAGATCAATCGAGTACGAATGGAGATATTGAATTGACTATCGTACAAAAGTGATTGTCTAAAGAGCAAACAGAGAGAGAAAGACAAGCAATTATATGGGAAAGGAGAGAGCATACTCGGCGAAGCCGAGTATCACATCCGGAGACCAATGCCGGGCATCACTGCCGGGGCTAGCCCTACTCCACAGCATGGGGGCTGGTGGCGGCCCATTGGGGCCACAAGCCACCGGCCTCATGCCCGCAGCCTTAGGCCAAACGCCACAAAAGCCACCGGGCCAAATCCCGTGCCTACACGGTGCAGCTCTGGCCAGCAGGCTAGCCAGCAGACTAGCATGCGGACTTAATTCAATACTCACACTCACACTCGCACTCGCACTGGGCTAATTACCCTGAAAATCATGCTACGGATTCCGCTGGCAAATCTAATTCAGAGATCTGCTCTCCCCATGAGTCCAAGTATCGCCATTAACCCAGTACCATCGACTTATATCCTCTACACCATCGCCATTGCACATCGTGAGATTCTCAGACTGAGACTACAGGTGTGGGTGCCAGAGTTGGTCGCAGTGTTCGCAGGCGGTCAAACGGTTCCCGGCATGAGCCGGACTGTGTGATTTCAGTTGGGTGCCGGGCCCATTTATCGCTGGCCGGCTTTTATCTGCCATATGTATACTTGTTGGAGATGGCGGGTGGTCAGGCTGTAAATTTCAAAGCTGGGCCGGCTTACAGTGACGCCAGATAAACCCAAATGTGGGTAGAAGTTGCCACTGCAACGAATGCATGGTGACTACTAGCTTCTTCTACACGAATTGTTTTCAAAACAGCGAGAGCTCACTTCTTATACCCATGACATTTACCTGTGGAGGATAGTAAAGCCTGCAGGCATTCACAGATATCCCTGAGATATCCATATATAACTTCAGCATTTGGCGGTATTTGCAGATACTCTCATGCCGCCAGATATCTTTGAAAGCCGCCTGGTATTTTTAATTGCTGCCCGGTATCTTCAATTGCTGCCAGATATCTTCAGATAACTATGAGCCGTCAGTTATCTCCCGATTTCACCAGGCCTACCGGCTTCTAAAATGGATACCTGCCGGCCCAGGGCTTTTCTTGGAGTCATGCCGGGTCTGACCGGTGTGGCTGCCTGCATATTGCCGGGGAGTCGACCGGGCACGCCTGCGAACATTGGTTGGTCGCGGAGTTAGTCGCGGGAATAAACTTCATCTAAATGTCTATCGACATCATGATTTGTGAATAAGAACTGTAAATCCACTAAGTTAGTTGATTCTCAAGAACTCTCATTTTCTGCCGTATAACCTGATACTGCTCGGCTGCAGATGCCTTTCATTCATGACCCGGGGAATCCTCTCGATACTCACAAAGGGTGGTCAAGGTCGCTTCCGGAGGGTGCAAAAGATTAGCTGCATCACTGCAAAGGACCACGTCAAAAGACCAGCTACGTCTCTTCGATAAACCAGCAGAATCTAATGCGAAACATGTTCTACAGCGAAAGAGGTGTTGCAGCGAAAGAGCCACTGCAGCCAAAGGGCCACCGCAGCGAAAGACGCAAAAAGAAGTGAAAATCTCCAAGCCTGAAAGGGCACGAAGGAGCATACGCAGCGAAAGAGTGTGGAAAGCAGCCGAAACCCTGAAAGCACGTGGAACTTTCAAAGTACAGTCGAGTTTCGCAATGTGGGCTGAATGCACGTAGTTACTCTGGGCTCAACACATAAATTCAGCTGGATATGGCCAGCTGAGTGCGCATACATGCGTGGGCATATATGTGTGCAGAGCATTCACCGAGTGTACACTCGGTGAATGGACTGGTCTATTCACGGAGGTGGGGTGCAGGGGTATACTCCGCGAATGAACCAGTCCAGTCACTGAGGGTGGGACTCCGTGAATAGACCGGTCTCTCAGCGGAGGGACATCCTCCGTGACTGGACTAGAACATATGCTATCTTTGCAAGTTAAGTAGATGTCCAGACATATCCAAAGAACTATTCGACTGTTAATTTCAGGAATTTGTATGATGATTGATTGCGGGTATGAATCGAAGCTACAACAAGCATATACAGAGTCTCCCACGGGGTTCCCAAACGTCTATCTCGTCCGGGCAGTACTACGCGTGACCCTAGATTCTGGGCCTTACAGTCTTTTAAACGATGCTAAAGCTGAGTGGTGCTGGGGTGATGGGGCAAAACGAGCGACTTTTTTCCCCCACCTAGCCGGTCATCTAGAGGGGGAGCGAAATCGAGCACTGTCATGCCCTAGATAAAGTGCATACAGAGTTGTTGCTCTCAGACCTGTTGAGATCAATCGAGTACGAATAGAGATATTGAATTGACTATCGCACAAAAGTGATTGTCTCAAGAGCAAAGAGAGAGAAAGACAGGAGAATATATATGGGAAAGGAGAGAGCATACTCGGCGAAGCCGAGTATCACATCCGGAGACCAATGCCGGGCATCACTGCCGGGGCTAGCCCTACTCCTCAGCATGGGGGCAGGCGAGGCCGATGGGGGCAGGCGAGGCTGGTGGGGGCAGGCGAGGCCAATGGGGGCCGTAAGCCACCGGCCTCATGCCCGAGCCTTCGGCCAAACGCCACAAAAGCCACCGGGCCAAATCCCGTGCCAACAAGACCTAGGCTCGGTAGCCTCGAGCGTGGTACAGTATTCGATTCTCCGGTAGCCTCGGCTCGATGCTGTAGTCGGCTTTGGCTATAATATCTTTCTTAGATATGTGTTTCTTATTCTCTCATTGTACAGTAGATGATTCAATTGCTCCTTGGTGCTTTCATTAAGATTAATTAAAACAAAACAAACCAAGCCATTGTTGGGCCCTCGGTATTTGAAACGGGCCCAGCCGGGCAGAGACCTTTTCGCGGGTTTTTGAGGAGGCCACGCCGGGCTAGTAATTTCAAAGCCTAGGGTGTTAGTCAATGACCGTGGGCCGGCTTGCGTATCTAAATTACGAAAATCAGTAAACAATATACATTGTCCTACATAGGTGGCATATGATGTGATTTGGGCATGGGATAGACAATTTTCGGTGGAGAATACGAAATGTTTAACTATTAGAGTAGGCACAGGTAGTCACTCAGCCCACGGGCGCGATAGGCTGTTACGATATGGAAGTTGGGGAGAACCGTGTGCGTGTATTCTATGGTACAGAGAACAGAGAGAAGCAAAAAGACTCGAGATATATACAGGAGGCATCGGCCCCTGCAGCAGTACCGTGTATCAGACCTGTAACATCATGTACATCTGTAACATAGGCAGGCCGGGCTATTCTTCAAACCCCCGCAGTAAGGGCCTAGAGAGGCCGCTGGAGCCTAACCAATAAAAAGCCGCCGCCTTTTGAAACATGGTTTTCGTCGTCCGCTACCTGACGAATGTCTATACCCACTGAATTCCGTACATTGTTCCCTTTTCCTCATAACCAGCAGTCCATGTTGAGCGACTTACTTCTCAACATTGCTCTATTGTTGGATTGGTTTCGTAGCGCTCATCGGGTTTTAGGTCCTATGATGATGCCCAAAAGTAATCTGTAGCCTCAGCTGTGAAAGGTTTAAATGCCCGAAAATGTGACTGGAGGGATTCAATGATGCGGCAGAGTAGCAGAAGGTATCATGCTCTGTCCTGCATGGACTATTATTATGGACTTATCTATTGGATAAGGTTTAGATTGGAGTTGCTGCAGGGTGCTGCACGGTGCCGAATAGAGGTTGAACGTAAAGCTATTCAGGCCCGTCAGTAATAACTTGGTATAGTTAACTTGTGCGACCCGTCTGACTGCAAACAAAATGCCAGGATTATGTCTCCAAACTTTGGATGCATCCAACAAACGCCCGCAACCAAATCTATTCAAAACGATGCGCGAACTCAGTGGTGTGGGAATCAGAACAGAATTTAGATACACCAACCGTAACATCGATAATATGGACAATTAATGGACGAAGTTTAGAGGTGGGAATGTTTGGAGATAAATTTGCCTTCGGGCGGAGCACATGTAGAGTACTAGCATCGGTGGCGGCTTTGCCGCCCCCAGGATTTGAAACGTTGAGCATGGTGGACTTGTTATGATATCAGGCAGATCACCTTGACTTCCGCTGTGTATCTACCACTGTGTATTTTGATTTGGTGCTGCTGTGTATCTGCCGCCGTGTATCCGCCGCTGTGTATATCGTGCTGCGTATCTTGAACTACTTCTGTATATCCGCCGTTGTGAATATGTATCTGCCACTGTGTCTGCTGTGTTGTATATCCGCTGCTGTATCTGCCACTGTGTATCCGCTGCTGTTTATCCGACGCTGCTATCTGCTGCTGCTTATCTCATACTGGTATCCGCCGCTGTGTATCCACCGCTGTGGATCTGCTGCTGTTCATCTGCCACTGTATCTACTGTGTTGTATATCCGCCACTGTGTCTGCTACAGTATATCAACCACTGTGTCTGCTGTGTTGTATATCCACTGCTGTATCTGCCGCTGTATATCCACCACCACTGTATATTTACCTCTGTATATCCACCATTTTGTATCTGCTAGTGTATCTGCTGCCATGTATCTGTTGAGATCAATCGAGTACGAATAGAGATATTGAATTGACTATCGTACAAAAGTGATTGTCTAAAGAGCAAAGAGAGAGAAAGACAGGCAATATATATGGGAAAGAAGAGGGCATACTCGGCGAAGCCGAGTATCACATCCGGAGACCAATGCCGGGCATCACTGCCGGGGCTGGCCCTACTCCTCAGCATGGGGGCCGCAAGCCACCGGCCTCATGCCCGCAGCCTTAGGCCAAACGCCACAAAAGCCACCGGGCCAAATCCCGTGGCAACAGTATCTGCCACTGTGTTTGCTGTGTTGTATATCTGCCATTGTTTTGCCATTGTATATCAACTGCTGGAGAGCCCGCTGGCGCTGGAGACCCTGCTTGAGAGCCTACTTCGAAGCCTGCTTGGTAGCCTGCATGGAAGCTAACGTTGACGTAGCTAACCTCCTTGTCAAAGTGCTTCTGGTACTATGATCACCATCACCGACACCATCACCATCGCCATCACCATCATCACCATCGCCATCAGCACCATTGCCATCATCACCCTCAGCTCTGGACCGAATGCGCACAAATACGCCCACAGCTGATGGAAAGCGGTCAGCAGATTTTGCGGGAAAAACTGAGTCTGAGCTGAGAGATCTGCTCTCCCCAAGATCCAATTGTCTACCTTTGCTGCAGAATCGAAGGCTGCAATTGTCAACACCATGACCGTGAGGCATCGTGAGATCTGGTCGCAGCGTGCGTGCTAATGATAAGGTTCAGACTATGATATCGACCGACGTTATGATTTCGGCCACCATACGCCACCCGCCACCTACCACCTGCCACACACTTCCCAGTGCCTGACGCCCAATGATTCCACCAGTCCGGGGGTGGACCGGTCCAGACTGGACTAGTCCGGGTTTAGTCCAGTCCAGTCCAAGACGTTTTTGGACTGGGATCGGACCAGTCCACAATTCTGTTGGACCAGGACTGGA
>Ga0307514_10000882_pt1 | contig 46955 bp, 46 predicted proteins | sample 16_EM_MG_FD_203088 | JGI IMG/M metagenome (GOLD analysis project Ga0307514, IMG submission 203088) | Populus trichocarpa ectomycorrhiza microbial communities from riparian zone in the Pacific Northwest, United States - 16_EM | ecosystem: Host-associated > Plants > Roots > Unclassified | place...
AAGTTGCCACGTCAATCACTCCTATGCTCCTGCCGAAAAAAACAGCAGGTTAGGGTTGTTACGTGGGTCAGTTTTAGATGGAAATTACCGGGTTTAGTGGATCAGTTCTGGATGGAAATCAACAGACCAAGCCCGCAAAAACCGTCAACGCCAAGCGGTGTAGTGCTGGCCGGTGACGAAGCCAGAAGGTGCGAACATTAATAGACGATGGCATGAACATGCTCCTCGTGAACTAGGGATTCAGGTCGTGGTCCATGGTGGCGTTTCCATCCTAAATGCGTCAGCGCTAGTAAGCGTTTGGTGAAAATTCTACGGTCGACAAATTCCAATGCCGTGTAAGACAAAAGCTCTTTAATTGGAAAATTTGTGCCTGCTTTGGCAGACTGTTGAAATACTTTCCAGCCGATCCATCGCGCCCCGTTTGGATGAGTATGCCGACACCTATCCCTTGGCCGATCCAGAGCACAAGCCTCCCGCTCCAGCAGCACCGTCGTCAAATTTTTGGTGTGCCATCGTGTCCAGTGGGCTCTTATCCAGTGCGGGCCTTGCTCGGTCTGCAAGCTCAAACTCAACTGTTCCATGTGGTACTGTAGTTCCAAGATCTGTGCGTGCGGCACCAGTCAGATGACCAACTCTCGGAGTGCGAGCTGTCCAAATGTCGAACTCATCCACATGCCATTGAGATCTGGCAATCGCCATTTCGCATGGGTCTTCCCGTTGGGCAATTTTGTCGACACAACCTAGACTGGAGAGATCGATCCGCTTTGGCGTGATGCGCTCGCTCGTTCGGGTGGAGTAGAAGGCGCTCACACGCGGAGTCATCAACGAGGCCTTGCTCTGCTCGATGACGACGGCCAGCAGTCCGGAGGAGAGCATGACCAACGACCCGGTGGGATAGATGCCGACGCTTTTGACGAAGGCCTGAAATACCGGCAAGTCGAAATGACCTTTTGACCACTCCGCCATCTTCCGCAATGATTCGGCGGGATCCCAGCCGACCTTATAAGGTCGGTTCGAGGTAATGGCGTCGTAGACGTCGCACACCGCGCCCATCTTGGCAAACAGGCTGATCTCTTTGTCCTGAAGGCCCTGGGGGTGACCGGAGCCATCGGTTTTCTCGTGATGGTGCAGACAGACGTCCAGGACCACCGGATCCATGTCGGGTGCGGCGCTCAGCATGTCATACCCTACCATTGGATGTTTCTGCATGATCAGATACTCGGCCTCGGTGAGCTTTCCGGGTTTGTTCAGAACCTGCATCGGCGTCTTTGCCTTGACGAGATCATGCAGCAACCCGGTGACGCCCGCAGAATGCACCTGTGCCTCGTTCAATCCGAGCCAGCTGATCATGGCCGCTGCGGGGCTCACCCGCTCACAGATGACGTACTCGAAATGCCATAACCTAACCAAGTCGTACGAACCAACCCGTAATTGCAGATCAGCAAAACCAGCACGGCGATGCCGAGGACGGCCGAGCATGAGAATGATCGAAGCCGTGGCTTCAGAATACGCACCTATTGCAAACGATTTTGAAATCGCATTGAGCCAACAAATACATTTTTAAGCTGTGCCCTTGCGCGCCATTGCGACCAGCGGATCAAACACCACCACGGCGTTGTGTCCCCTTTCCTTCGCGGCATAGCAGGCGGCGTCTGCCGCACGCATTACCTCGGCGATATCGCTGTAAGTTGTGCCCACGGCCACCAGGCCAATACTGGCACTCACACTGAACGTCTGCTCTTCCCGACGCAGGCGGTAGGTAGCCACGGCTGCGCGCAGCTTCTCACCGATCTCCAAAGCATGCGCCAAGGTGCACCCGTGCAAGAGGATGGCGAATTCATCGCCGCCCAGGCGGGCCACGGTGTCGACCTGGCGCACCTTGGCCGCCAGGATCTGGACGACATCACGCAGCAGCGCATCGCCGGCGGCATGGCCACCGGTATCGTTGACCTGCTTGAAGTGGTCCAGATCGAGGAACATGGCGCAGAACGGTTCGGCAGCGGCACGTTTCGTGGCGCGGGTCAGCAGATCTTCGAATACAAGACGGTTGACCAGACCCGTGAGCGAATCATGGCTAGAGGTCCAGGCCAGCAACTCCCGGTGCTCGCGTGACGCGGTGATGTCTTCCACCGTCCAGATCGTGCCTTACGAGCGGTCGCCCGGCATCACAGCACGGCCGCGCATATGGGCCCAGAACAATTCCCCCGCACTGCGTGCCAGTTGCACTTCACCGTTGAATGCGCCCTAGATATACGAGGATGGCTGCGGATTCGGACACTACCAAGCCGTCGTCGTCGATAGCCGGGATCTGTTCGAAAGGGCTGAGCTGGCGATAGGCTTCGGTGTTCAGGTCATGTGCGGGATGGTCCATGCCGGCCAGCTTGAACGGCAGTTGCATCTCTTCGAGCGCCCACAGCACGCGCAGGTCGCGGGTGTGACCGCGCGCGGCAGCGTTGACCTTCGAAAAACCGTAGAGCCTGAGCATGGTGACGTTCCTTCGTTGAAACTGCCTTGCTGCGAAGAGTACCGAAATTCTAATCCCGGCGCACCACACATCTGACCAGATGGCCTCGTCGCGCGCCTGGCGTCGGCCGCAACAAGCAAATGATCATCAGAGCTGCTCCGAGGGGACCGCCAGCGTTGGGCCAGGCTCTCTTTTAGCCGGAATGGCTTCGGTCCACGCCACCACATCCTTGACGGTCATGGTGCTGACGCCGGTGAGGCGTCCGTCCATATAGCCCAATTGCTCGACATCGTAGAGATACTGCTCGCGTGACAACAGGGTGCCAGCACACACGTTCTCATTCACAGCGGTCTGCGCGCGGGTTTCATCGGCCAGGTGCCCCATCAGCCTGGTCATGACCCAGCGGGGGATACGGTGGCGCTCACCAGGGTAGATGTAGCCGAACAGTGTTAAATGGGCCAATAGCACCCGCCAGTGCGGGCCAAAGCTCTGCAGCATGCGTTCCCAGTCAAGCCGCTCGGCATGGGTCTGCAACAGATGGGCAATGTCGCCGCCATCATAGCGTTCGCGCTCCATGATGAAGGCCTTCGACAGCAGGCAATCCTCCACGTTAACAATGCGTACCGGCACGCCCAGAATGTCGGCGTGACAGTTGCCGAGGAACCACCGTTCGTCCACGGGCGCCAAGCCGTTGCCCGAGTTGAAGATCAGGTCAATGAACTGCTGCCCATCGTACACTTTGGCCAGCCAGTGCGGGTAGCACAGCTCGGTGCGCCAGCCGTGATGCTGCATCAGCTGCGCGATACGCTGATAGTCCTTGCGGCGGATGAACAGGTCCAGGTCCTTGGTCGACCTACGAATGCCGGTATAACAAGCATGGGCGAAAGCGCCACCTACCAGGAAGGGTACGCGCGCACCGGTCAGGGCGCGCAGAGCCTGTCGGTAGAAGTCGGCCATGTGTGGTTCGACTCCTTCTAGCAAGGGCACGAGGGCGATGGAAGGCACCATGCATGCAGGGTAATAACGGAGACATGCGACGGGTCAGAGCAAACAGCGTCATCGGTTGTCGGCAAGCGCCTACAGCCACCGTGGGATAAAGCCGATGGCGGCGAACCGCATCGGTGCGCAATCTGGCCTTCTGCTCTTGTCGAACCGTGATGCCCAGTCCTAAATCATCTTCCCACATTCGCTTCGCAGTGGTGGGCGACATCCATGTCCACAAGGATTCTGCCGGCACGTTGCGCAGCTTCTTCGCCCAGGCCGCCGACGAGGCCGATGCCCTGCTGCTGTGCGGCGACCTCACCGACTATGGCTCCGCCGAGGAAGCCAAAGTCCTGGCCGACGAGTTGGGTGCCGTACCCATCCCCATCGTTGCCGTCCTCGGTAATCATGACTACGAATCCGGTATGCCAGAGGTAGTGACCGCGGCGCTGACGCACGCTGGCGTTCGCATGCTTGATGGCGCGGCCTGTGAGATCGAAGGCGTAGGCATCGCCGGCATCAAAGGCTTCGCAGGCGGCTTCGGCCGCAGTTCGCTGGGGGCGTGGGGTGAGCCGGTAACCAAGTTGTTCGTCCAGGAGTCTCTGAACGAGGCGATGAAGTTGGAGTCAGCGCTGGCCAAACTACGCACTCGGCGCCGCATCGCGCTGCTGCACTATTCGCCCATCGCCGGCACGGTGCAAGGCGAGCCGGTGGAAATCTTCCCTTTCCTGGGAAGCAGTCGACTGGAGGAACCGCTGCTGCGCTACCCAGTGGATGCGGTGTTCCACGGCCATGCGCACCGCGGCTCGCTGGAAGGGCGCACCATCAACGGCGTGCCTGTCTACAACGTTGCCAAACCCCTGCTGCAGCACAGCCGCCCCGGCACGCCGCCCTTTTTCTTGTACGAATTGCCGCGTGAGCCCGCCGAAAAAGGGGGCCTTCCCACGACATAGGCCGAGCGGCCCGCTCTGGCAAGAGCGCTCTGCAGTCTGTCGGTCATTTGCTGGCTTTCACATCGCGGCCATCATCGGTCCGGCCTTTTACCAACGTGCTCTTGGCGACCCCCAATGGGTTTGCCGAATTGGTCCAGTACGCGCCTTCATGAGCGCGGTCGGATCGTGGAGCACCAGCCTTGTGCGCGCGGTCCGCATCGAAGAATTGCGGGTGGGCTCGACAGCCTACGGGCGCTACTGTGCGATCAACGTCGACGCTGGTGAAGCGAAAACGAGCGCTGGCATGCGAAGTAGTCCTACAGCAGCCAAGTCTGCGCCGTATTAATTTTGTGTATGTTCAACCTTTTTGAAGACTGACATGCCACGCGGAGATAAATCGTCGTACACAGACAAGCAAAAGCGCCAAGCCACGCATATCGAGGAAGGCTATGAGAAACGCGGTCTTGCGTCAAGCGAAGCCGAGCGCCGCGCCTGGGCGACGGTGAACAAGGAACCCGGTGGGGGAAAGAAATCCGGCTCGGGACGTGGCAAGGCCATGGACACCAGTTCTTCTCGCAAGGGCGGGCACCTGGGCGGTGGCGCATCGGCATCCCGCAGTGCAGCGGAGCGCTCCGCGTCAGCCAGGAAGGCCTAGCAGCTTGCTGCAGCTAAGTAAGACATCCCGCGGAGGCCGCATGAATCCATTTCGTCAACAGCAGCATCCGCCCGGCCAGGATACGCAACTACATCCCCGCGCCGGTCCGTTCAAACGCGATATCCAACGCAAGGGACGATCCAGTGCCATCAGGAAGGCACCGAAGCAGCCGACGGCAGGAGCGGTTCTAACTCCACCAACCGCAGCGTCAACCACAGGACCAGGCCATCGCCGACACGGTGACCAATCTTTGGGCCATCAAAGCCGAGAAGAAAGCTGGGCACCGTGTTGCCATGCTCGGTCCAGAGCCGGTAAAGAATGCGGGAGATAACGGTCCTACCCCCATCTTTCAGCAATCCGCTCCATTCAGGCACGGTGATCGGCATGGAAATGCAGCTGAGCAGTCTGTCCCATCTGGTGTCTAAGCTGATGGTCAAGACCAGAACCACGATCAATACCAGGTACCACGAGGTGTTGCATGCGCAGATCATGAAGCTGCAATACCAGATGGAACAGTCGAGTTTGAGCTTGCAGACCGAGAAGTGTCAGGGCTGTATTGGATGAGAGTCAAATGGGTGCGACGGGCACGCCCAAGATTTGATGATGAGAGGGTGTCGCTGGAGCGGGAGGCTCTTCTCACTGACTCTCAAGGCCGGGCTGGCTTGGGAGCCACCAAGCCAGGATGACTACGCTGGCATTCTGTACCGCTCCACCCACGCCGGAAAATCATCGGCCGGCATGGGTTTCGCGATGAAATAGCCTTGCGCGATATCGCAGCCGAGTCGAGACAATTGATGCCAGTCCTCCAGTGTCTCGATCCCTTCGGCGACGACCTTGCGTCCCAGGTCGTGAACCAGGTCGATGGTCGAGCGGACGATCACCGCGGAATCCTTGTTGCGGGACATGCCACGCACGAACGACTGGTCGATCTTGATGCAGTCCACGGGCAGCTTCTGCAGGTAGCTGAGCGAGGAGTAGCCGGTGCCGAAGTCGTCGATGTACAGCGCGATGCCTTCTTCCCGCAGGCTGTGCAGCACGCGCAGCGCGAACTCCGCATCCTCCATGACAGCACTCTCGGTGATTTCCAGCTCAAGCAGGCCGGAGGCCGCATCGCGGTTGCGGATTTTTTGCAGCAGGTCTTCGTCGCGCAGATTGCGCGCGGAAAGATTGACCGCGATCGGCAAGGCATAGCCCTGGCCTTTCCAATGCAGGTTCAGGCGCAATGCGGCATCGATCATCCATTCCGTCAGAGGTTTGATGAGGCCGGTGTGCTCAGCCAGGCCGATGAACTCCACCGGTTGCAGCAGGCCGCGCTCGGCATGCCGCCATCGCACCAAGGCCTCCGAGCCGCAGACCTGGCCGGAGGCCATGTCGACCTTGGGCTGCAGGTAGATCAACAGGTCGCCGCCCTCGATGGCCCGGCGCAATTCGCCGGCCAGGTTCAGGCGCCGTGGCTGGTCGCGGGCCTGCGTCGGGTCAAAGACGTTGTGGCGCACCCCCTTCTTCTTGGCCTGGTGCATGGCGATGTCCATGTGCCGGAACAGATCGTGCGCGGTGGCTCCATGCTCTGGGAACAGCGCAATGCCTGTGTTCACAGCGACATCGAGCCGGATATCGGCGATGGGAAATGGCATGGAAAGTGCCTCCTCCAAACGCTGCGCCAGGGCGATGGCCTCGGAGGCCTGGCTGCCGGGGATCAGCACGGCGAATTCATCGCCGCGCAGCCGCGCCACCGTGGCGCCTTCGGGAGAAGCGGCGCGCAGTCGGGCCGCGAAGTCCTTCAGCAATTGGTCACCCTGGCTGAAGCCCAGCGCATCGTTGATCTCGCTCAGGCGCTCGATGTTGGTTTGCAGGACGGCGATCGATTCGCCCCCGGTTGCGGCACCGAGCAGTGATGCGGTCAGCGCTTCGGTGAATTGCGTGGCGTTCGGCAGTCCCGTAAGGGGGTCGTAGTGCGTCAACTGGTGAATGGCTTCCTGTGTCTTCAGCTTCTCCGCGCGGGCGCGCAAGGTGGCGATGCCGAAGGCCAGGTCGTCGGCCGATTCGCAGAGCAGTGGTATTTCGTCGGGACCGAAGGCATGGGGCTCCCGCGCGAAGATGGCCAGGGCGCCGATGACCCTGCCATTCACATGCAGCGGACAAGCGATGCACGAGGCACTGCCCTGCAGATAGGGACGCCAGGGCGCGTACCTTGGATCGACGAGCATGTTCTCCGCCACCGTCATCTGCGCGCTGCGAATGGTCGTGGCGATGGCCCCTTGGCCTCGTTCGTTGTCCGCCCAGGTCACCCGCATCTTTTGCAGCGCCTCCAGCCCGGGTGCGTAGCCGCTCTGGGCCATGGTGCGCAGCGACCTGGCTTCATCGTCGAACGCGTACCAGACCGAGGCGATCGGATAGCCACCGGCGTCCACGATGGCTTCACACATGGTGTCGAGCAAATGCTGCTCGCTCGTCGCCCGCAGCATGGTGCGGTTGCCGGCACTCAGGGTCCGGAGCGCGCGATCCACTCGCTGCAGGTCCTGCAGGCGCGTCTCAAGCTGCGCGTTGAGGGTCTCGATTCTTTCCTCGGCCTGCTTGCGCTGGGTGATGTCGGTGCCAAGCACGTAGTAGCCCACCAACCGGTCCTGGGCATCCTGTTTGGGGACGTAGTTGATCGTCTGCCAGGCACCGGGGAAGGGTTGCCAGTCGTAGTGCTGCGCCTGTCCCGCCAACACCTTGTCGATGAGAGGGGCCGCGACGGCATAACGTGCGGGGCCCAGGATTTCCTCCACGCTGCGGCCGGTGATGTCGGTGGCGTCGGGCGCGAAACGCTCGCGGTATTGGTCGTTCACGTAGACATAGCGGCGCTGCGCGTCGACATAGGCGATCATCGCCGGCACATTGCTGATCACGCTGCGTAGATGTTCCTCGCTCTCCTGCAACTGCGCGGTTCGCTGCTGAACCCGGCGGTCCAGCAGCAGGTTCTGCTCGCGGATGGCCCACTCCGTTTGACGCTGCAGCGTGACGTCACGAAAGACGAGTACGGCACCACGGATATGGCCTGCGGCATCCCGGATGGGGGCGGCGCTGTCCGCGATGGCGCATTCTCGGCCGTCGCGGGCGACGATGGTGGTGTGGTCGGCCAGCATTTGGACCTCGCCGGTGGCCAGAACCTTGGCGACCGGGATCTCGGCGGGTTCGCGCGTGCGTTCATCCAGGATGACAAATACCTCGTCGACGGCCCGGCCGCGGGCGTCCGGCCAGCGCCATCCCGTCAGTTGTTCCGCAACGGGGTTCATCCGCGTGATCCGTCCCTGGGCGTTGGTCGCCAGAACGGCATCGCCGATCGAGTGCAGCGTGGTGGACAGGTTCTCTTCGCTTTCCGCAAGGGCTCGCCGGCTGGTTTCTGCGGCATGCAGCTGTCGCCGGATCAAGGCGTAGGAAGCCGCCAGCAGCGCGAACAGCAACCCAGCGAGGACCACGGCGGCGGAAGTCACGATTGCGCGTGCATGCGACTGTGCTGCCTGGTGAATCTCGAGAAGGCTTCTCTCCTCCTGGTCCATGGCCTGCAGCAACTGGTAGGTGCGCTGGCGTGTTTCGCGCAGCGGGGCTGATGTGGCAAAGGCGGTCGCTGCCTCCACGCCCTGTGTTTTGCGCAGCATCTCGACACGTTTTGAGATGGCGATGCGTTCATTGAGTACGCTGCGCAATTGACTCAAGCGTTCCTGCTGCCCTGGATGGTTGGCCGTGAGCTGTCTGATCTGCGCGAGCGTGTCCTCACGCGCCTGCGTCGTTGCATCGCGCTCGATGAGATGGAGCTGATCCCCCGTGATTCGGAAGTTCTGTGTGCTGAACTCGATCTGCAGGGTGTCTGCTCTTGCCTGCGCCAGACGGCGCAGCACCTCCTGCGTGCGCGCCACCGACTGTGTAGCCTCAGAGGCTTCCTCCGCGAGTTGCCAGGTCGTGCCAAGCAAGACCAGGACGACCAGCGCGGCTGCCACAAAAGAGGCTAGTACCTTGATCTCGAAGCTGGAGCGGAAGGTCACTGTTTCTTCCTGGGGAGACTTTCCGGGGAGATGGGGGGAAAGGTCGCGACCAGTCTAGTCACATTCTGCGAGAACAAGCCGTAGCGAAACGGGACAAGGTCATCTTTTGTGATGAATTACTCGCGATGGGCGGTATCGTGATGACGCCGCCGGGCCACAGCTCGGCGGCGACAACAGAAAAGCAGGCTTTGCCGTGCCGGATTTCCCAGACCTGGCGTTGGCAGTACGCCAATGGCGCCCCTGTGCTGCAGGAGTTCACTGTCGCATTTCAGACCCAAGTCTGACCAGTCCATGCACAAACGAATCCACGTTCAAGGCCTGCCCCTGGGATATACATCGCGCCGCTGGTGGTTGCATTTAGAGCGGCACCGGTTGGGCCTACCCGACGACGACATTGCGGAGGCCACTTCCATTCAACGGCCGCCGTCGACCTGCGCCAAAGCCTTGGATCAATGTGCTCACCCAAGTCCATGCCGATGAAAGCCACCGGATGGACGTCTATGCGATCATCGGCAACAGCGTAGCGAGGACGCGCACGGCGTTGAGCCGGATTCCCATACGCCGGTTGCAGTCGACTACCCGCTTGATGCGCCTCTCGATGTTTTTCAGCTCTCCCCGCCGCCACTCATCGAACGATTCACGAGACGCAGCTCTAGTCAGACATGCACGCTGCAGAAAGTGAAACCAGGTAGCGCGGTCCCGCCGTACCCCTTTCTGACGATGCCCAGTTGGTTCTTAATAGCGATAGCGCACACCGAGACGCGTCGTGTGGACCCACTCACCGTCAAATCTTGGGCTTTCCCGTCGCATCCATTTAATGCACTCCTCTGTGGGCGCCGATGCCAGTTTGACCAGCCGCCCCGGAACTTGGTGACCAACCAAGGTCATCGAGATTTTGAATCTTTCTGAGGGCCGCAGGACCATGCCTCCCGGTCAAAAAAATATGCGCGGCTACTCAAACTGGTATTGGCGACAACATGATGAATTCATCGGGATACCGCTGGGCAGTCGGGCCGGCGGCACCCTCGCCGCAGAGCTCGCCATAGAAGCCGTCGCCATCGACCGAGCTAGCTGCCCGCGAGGTGAAGCCATAGCTCGGCCGCTGGTCCGCCACCTGCGGACTGAACTCCGCGCAACCGCTACCGGCCAATGTCAACGATGCGGCCCGCAACCGCGGCGCCCATTCCCCCGCGCGTCCCTGTCGATTTCCATGGCACATGTCGTCGTACTCCGCCACGAGTGTCGTCGTGAGGGTTGCAAGGTACGGCCAAGCGGCTCGGCTGTCATCCTCCAGGGTGATGAGCTGCCCAGCGTGCCGGGGACAAGGGAAAGCGCGAGGCGACGACAACGGGGCCCCGCGGAGCCCCGTCTGCATGAATCAGTGGAAAGGCGGTCAGGCAACGACCGCTGCGTCAGGCCAGTCAGCCTCCACCGCCACGACGTTGAAGCCGTGGTGCCGGATCAGATGCCGGGAGATGGCCGCGCACGAACGGTAGAACTCCGAAGTGCCGTGCGTGTACTCGCCCAGCATCATGACCCGATGGTCGGCGAAGCGGTCGAACAGCGCCCCGTACGACGCTTCGTCGAGCTCGGTAAATGGCTCGACCGCTGCCGCCATTTGTTCACGGGCATTCGGGCGTCTCATGCCCGATCACCTGGGATTGGCCTCTGGGGCTTCGGCCCAACCCTGTTCACCGACCAAGGGGACGAAGGACACCCGGGTGATGATCTCCTGCTCGAAGACATCCGTTGCGGTGCGCGTCACCTTCACCAGGTTCTGTTGCTCGCGGGTACCCACCGGCATCACCAGGCGTCCGTGGATGGCCAGTTGTGCCATCAGGGCCGCGGGCACATCAGGACCTGCCGCAGCGACCAGGATGACATCGAACTGCACCGAGCCGTTCATCGGCCGCGTGCCGTCGCCGACTCTCACCTCGACGTTTTTGCATCCCAGCCCGGCGAGACGTTCGTGCGCCGAGGCGGCAAGACCAGGATCGCGTTCAATCGCAATGACCTGTGTTGCAAGCCGGCTCAACACGGCGGCGGCGTAGCCGGAGCCCGCGCCGACTTCCAGCACACGATCGGCTCGCCCGACTTCGGCCGCCTCGATCATGAGTGCGACGATGTACGGCTGCGAAATGGTCTGGCCTGCGGCAATCGGCAGCGGCGAGTCCCTGTACGTCTGGTTCCAAAACGCCTCGTCGATGAAACGCTCGCGCGGCACCGCACCCATGGCATCCAGCACCTCACGGGACCGAATGCCACGGTCGGTCAGTTGTGTGCGGACCATGCGGTCACGTTCAGCAGACAGGTCCGCTATCGTGGCTTCCATGGCATACCTCTTTCAACGGTCCACTGCCGACTTGAGTTCGGCCTTGGACATGCGGGAGCGGCCCTTAATGCCGCGCGCTGCAGCCTCGCGATAGAGTTCGTCGCGTGTGCGGCCGGCGGCACCCGAGTGCGAATTGCGTCCGCCGCGCTGTTCCGGCGACGGCCCTCTCAGCGAACTCGGGCTTGCGGTTTCCGATTCGCCGGCGCGCGCGCGATCCTTGTTGACGGTGGCCGCAGCGATGCGCTCAGCCGTGTGTGTGCTCTCACCCCTGGCCCGCGCGCTGTCCTTGATGTGCTGGTACTGACGTTCGCGCTTGTTGCTCCAACTGTCTTGCGGCATGACCTGTCTCCTTACTCGATAAACCTTCCCATTCGAAGGCAAATTGCATGTCCATTGTTCCTCGTCGCTTACTCCGTGGAAACAAAGAGATTCCCTTGGACGGGGCCTCTAGCCTTTCGTGTTCGAGCTTTGCGGCGTGGAACTTCTGGCTGCGATACGCGACTGTGTTTTTATATTGCTCAGACGAGAGAACCTGGGCTGTAGGACGAGGCCTCGTCAACCGGCAGGCACCGACGAACCTCAGAATGTCGGCAACTCGAAAAATTTCGTCGTCGACGGCGCGTCCGGCCGATCGGCAATCGAGGCCGGCCTGGTGTCACGTTGAATGGCTAGCACAAGTGGACCAATCCCGCCTTCCGCCGTTGCCACGTGAAGGTCCTTGCCGGCGTGGATGCGCTCCTATGCCATCGTGCGCCGCCTCGTTGACTTGGGTTTACACAGTCGAGAGGTCATCAGCCTGAACCTAGATGACATCGACTGGGCGTCCGGAATCCTGCGCATAGTGAAGTGCAAATCACGCCGTGTGGACGTACTGCCCTTGCCGCAAACCACCGGATGGGCCATCGCCGCCTACCTGCGCTCAGAAGGGCCGCAAACCGCCATCCAAAGTAGCGACTTTAGGCATGCTATAAGTATTCATTTATTCAGAAGGAATCCAATGGCACGTAGCCTCGCCACCATTCAGCGCCAAATTGAAAAACTCCAAAAGGAGGCGGCAGCGGTCAAGGCCAAGGAAGTTGGCGGGGTGATTCAACGCATCAAAACCGCCATTGCGTTCTACGGTCTGACGCCCGCGGATCTTTTCGAGGTCAAGCCCAAGGCAGGGAGGGTTCCGAAGGCTGAAGACAGCCAGCCTGCACGCAAGGCGAAGGCCATGAAGAAGAAATCCCCCTCGGTCATCAAATACCGAGATGAATTGGGCAACTCCTGGAGCGGGCATGGCAAGCGACCAGGATGGTTCAAGGCGGCCATCGAAGGCGGAAAAACGGCCGAAGACCTTTTGCTCAAGCCTGCGTGACTTAGCCAAGAAGTCCGGCCGCCTGATTCCCGGCGACCGCGCCGGAGAGGCGCAGGTGGTGCGCTGGTGTTTCGCCGCGATGAATTCGATCGAGATGCCACTGTTGGCCCTGATGGTGCTCGTCTGGACCGCCGATGGTAGCTGCGGCAACCACCGCCAGTTCCTGGCCAGCTGGGTGAACATGCGGCTGGGGAACCTGGAGCACTGGCTTGCGAGCCGCGAATTCATCGCCACCGATGAATTCAGTGTCGCCGACATCTTGATGACGCACGTGCTCTCGGCGGGCATCAAGGACGAGGGCTTGTTCACGCCGTATCCGGGTGTCGCCGCGTATCGGGACCGGTGTCTGGCCCGGCCCGCGTGGAAGCGGACCATCGAGGCGTACTGCGCGCGGGTCGAGGCGGGATAGACCGTCATCGTCGGCCAAGGCGGGTCCGAAGCAACCTCCGCGGCAATATCCCATCTTGGTGTGCCGACCGCAGTTCAAGTTCATCTGACTTTCGCGCTCCGAAGCCCCAAAGGCTACCGTCGGGGCTGCCCCTGCTTCGAAAGACTCGAGGCGGTGTTCTTCGACTTCCTCAGCTTCGCGCTGGTGGCCGACGGGTTTCGCGGTCCAGTCCGATAGCGTTGTTACCCCAACCAACAAGGATCGCGTTTCGCAACACATTCATCGTTGCCAAGTAGTGCGCGGCGGGGGTGTCTCCCATACGCAAGCCCGCCTCCCAGGCGAGCGCCTGAAATACATGAAATTGCTCGACCGTTCGGTGTGCTTCAGGAATGGCCTGCCAGTGCTGCAGGAGGATTTGTTTGGTGGGTCGAAGAATACGACGAAGCCGGTTGATGTGTCTCATGCTGACCTCCTTTCGACGGACGCACCGAATTTCCAGTTTGGTGCGCGAGATGAAATAGCAAGACAGAGAAGAAGGCAAAGATCATGCCGAACGGCGGGGCGCTGGAAGCGTGCCATCCACACTCCAAGTATCCAGAGGAGTGATCAACCACGCCTGGGATGCCGGCCTCGGGTGCGCAATGTGCTCAGCAGTAAATTGCGGGGCAGGCAAAGGATGGACTGAGCCGTCTCCCCGGCCGAGCAGCCGATGGCTTCAAGTCAAGGTGTTTTTTGCTGCGCCTCCGGCTTCAATGCCTCTCGACCGCGCTTGGTGAGGCAAAACACAGTGCCGAACGGTTCCGTCGAACCAGGGGCCGAGGTGAGGGACGCGACGAGATCAGCCGCTCGAAGCAATCTGATCTGGTCCACAACGGCCTCATCTTTGACGGTTAGAGGTAACCGTTGCGTCGCCAATTCACGCAGAATCTCCATCGCCATGACAGTACTCCTTTGAAAAAAGGGCGACGACCATTTTCCTCTTGGAGCGCAATTTTTCAAGGGGCTGAGCGATTGCTCCGGAACCGCCTATCCATTTGACCTGCGATGTTTGACGATCCATGTGTCAGCTCTCCCAAGGCCTTCGTCAAAACTTTGAAAAGTGGGAAAATCGGAATGGCGACAACACCCACTGGACCAAGAGCGCCGTTGGCAAACCATCGCCGGTGTCTGGAAATTAGTCGTGATGAATCGGGGCGGTCAACATGGGATGGCCGAGCGAATAAGTCTCGATTGGACGATCTGTAGGGCAATGCGCCGAACACCCCCGTCATAACAAGGTTAGGCGCGCAGGCCTACAAGGGCTATGCACAACGGGCCCAACATGCAAGTATTCTTTAAGGAATGCCCATGAATCCGCAAGATGAACAAATTTCTCTCATCAAGCCGTACGAAGTTCGACACTGGTCACGTGAACTCAACTGGAACGAAATTGAACTCTACCTGGCTGTCCAGAAAGTGGGGATCGGATTGGCCGATCTTCGGGCTTACCGTGCGACCACCGGGCCTAGCCTACCTCTGTCGGACTCACTGAACAGCGCTCGCAAATTGGAACGGCGACATGGCCTTTACCTTGTCAGCCCGGCTCGATAGGGGGCACCCCAGGGACTATTGAGCCAGTGCAACTTTATCAGCCCTGCATCAATCTTCAGTCGGCCGTCCACACCAGAAATTTCCGCCATGATTTCCGGAGGACTGTGCTCATCGCCTGAATCGTCGACGACCTCCAACTCAAGCTTTTCTCGGCCCAGCGCGCCACTACATCCTCATCATTGAGCTTGTAGGTTTGCTTCAGATACGGCAGACCTGACCCATCAGGCGGATGGGAAAAGCGGGGGCCTTCAGGGCTAATTGGTCATTTCGCGGACGAGCGCGCGGGCAACCGTCCTACTGCACCGCGCTGCCTCGCGGCCTAGCCTCATGCACGGATGGTCGGCCGCCTACGGCCCGGCCGGGAACTTGAGAAGGCGCTGGATGAAGCAAGCATTCAAGAGACCCTCTGGCAACCCGCCGGGCCACCAACCGGGTATCGTCGGCGCGGCTTTATGGCGGGATCTGCTGGCGCTCGCTGGCGGTGCGTGGCGGCTTGTGCTTCGCGGCTGCGCAAGCTGCCTTGGCGCGGACCTCCCACCGGCGGCTTGCGATACTCTGCCGCGGCGCCGTGCCACACTCGAACCGCCGGGTCATGCGGCCTTGTTCGAAAGGTGAGGCCAGATGCTGATCAGGCCACTCGACTATTTTCTCGTTGTCTGGTTTGCGCTCGCGCTGGCCTCGACCAGCTGGGTCGCCTGGGACCAGTTTCGCCACAACCCAGAGCCCTCGGTGATGCGCTGGGGCTTCATACTCGTCACGCTCTATGCCGGCCCGATCGCGCTACTGCTGTACGTGATGGCAGACAAGGAGCCGCGCCCCGGCAAGCACGAGGCCTTTGTGAAGCCATTGTGGCGCCAAGGCGTGGGCTCGACCATCCACTGCATCGCGGGCGATTCGACCGGCATCATTCTCGCAGCGGTGATCACCGCGTCGCTCGGGCTGCCGATGTGGCTCGATCTGGTCGTCGAATACGTGGTCGGTTTCGCATTCGGTCTGTTCGTCTTCCAGGCACTGTTCATGCGCAGGATGATGGGCGGCACCTACTGGCAGAACGTTCATCGCAGTTTCCTGCCCGAGTTCATCAGCATGAATTGCATGATGGCTGGCATGGCTCCGGTGATGAGTCTGCTGATGATGGGCCGCGACATGCGGGCGATGGACCCGACGCAGTTGCTGTTCTGGGGCGTGATGTCGCTCGGCGTGATGACAGGCTTCGCGTTCGCCTACCCGGTCAATGTTTGGATGGTGAGCCAGAAGCTCAAGCACGGCCTGATGACCGCGCGGCCACCTGGCTCGCACTTCGCGGCCGAGGCGCCGGTCGGCGATGGCCGGAAGGCGCATGGCCACGATCACGCAATGCACGGCAGCCCCAGCAGCATGGCGACACGCGCGCAGCTCGTGGCGGTCAGCAGCGTCAGCGTGCTGGCGCTCGCCATCGGCCTGGTCGCGCCGGCGAACTGGGTCAACCTACGGTTGAGCAGCCACGATGTCGGCGACGCGATCATGCCGCCGGGCATGATCATGACGCGCGACACCCCGGCCGAGGCGATGCGCGATATGGCCGCAGTGTTACCTCGTGACATCACGCAAGTGCGCGGCTTGGACGCGCGGGGTGACACCGAGCTCGCGCCGCGCATCGAAAACGGCGTCAAGGTGTTCGACCTCGAGGCCTCGGTGATCCGCTGGCAGATACTGCCCGGCGTGCATGTCGACGGTTATGCGTTCAATGGCCAGATTCCGGGTCCGCGGCTGCATTTCAGGCAAGGCGACCGCGTACGTATCAACGTCACGAACCACCTGCGTGCCACGACCACCACGCACTGGCACGGCTTGATCCTGCCGAATGCGATGGATGGCGTCGCCAATATGACGCAAGAGCCGATCGCCTACGGGAAAACCTATCGCTATGAATTCACTGCACGCCAGTCGGGCACGTATCTCTACCACTCGCACGACCATGCCGACCGCCAGCAGGCGCTCGGCCTGTACGGCGCATTGATCATCGACCCCGCCGACCCGGCACAGGAGGTGAAGGCCGACCACGAGGTCACACTGCAGCTGCAGGAGTGGCTGGTGCGCGAAGGCTTGACTTACCCGGCAATGCCGATGGAGGGGGCGATGCCGAACTACTTCACGATCAACGGCCGCAGCTACCCGTCGACCGACAACGTGCACATGAAGGTCGGCGAGACACTGAAGCTGCGCTTTATCGGCTCGAACACCGGTGCGATCCATCCGATGCACATGCACGGCGGGCCATTCACGGTGGTCGCGCGCGACGGTGTCACGCTTTCGCCGGCGGCCCGCTTCGACGCTGACACCGTTAACGTCGGCCCGGGCCAGCGCTACGACGTGATCTGGACGGCGCGCGAGTCTGGCACGTGGATGGTCCATTGCCACATCACGCACCACACGACCAACAACAACACCGAGACCGCCGGCGGCGGCGGTTTGATGATGAACATCGAGGTTGCGGCCCGATGACACTGTCCCTGGAAGACGACGCACCTGATCGGCAATGGCCGTACCCGCGGCGCTGCTCGGCGACTCCAGCAACGGACGCTTCGTGCACAGCCCTGGTAGCTTTCTTCGCCGTGGTCGGCCCGGGGACGTAACTGCGTATCCTGGCCAGGCGGTCGCTGTTGTCGACGAGTTTGATTTATGACGCCCTCCGCCGAGTGCTTTACTTGGCCGCAGCGAGTCGCTTGGCTACCTCCAGATGGTGCGCGATCGTCGGCAGAATTTTGTCGGCCCATGCTTTGAGGTCTGAATCCTGGCCTCCCGTCTGGATCTTTTTCAGCACCTTGACGGTGCTTTCGTGGTCATCCCCGCCTGCACGCTTGACGTACTGGCTGTCGAATACTTTGCCCGACAGCGCCTTCAGGGCTAGCTCCTTAGCCTTGTGCGTTACACCAATGCCATTTGGCAGATTGACGCCCTTACTGTTGAGTGAAGTGGGACATGTCAATCTCCTTTAACGGTATTGACAGCCCCAACTTTCGCGTGGCATCTCGCCACGATTTGACGGACATGCAGTCAATCCCATGTCAGCATATTCCTTCGTCGAAGGAATCCGTTGTGATCGAATCGTCCGCAATTTTTTCCCGAGGGGTGGGGGTTTATCTGGTCAGCATCTGTTGATGACCTCGCCTGTCGCTTCCTTCTGTCCTACAGATCGGTGGCGCAGCAGATGACTTTGAAGAACATTCATTTGGGCGAAAAATAATTGCCGCCGGATTGAAAAAACAAAAGCGGCAAGGCAGTCAATTCAACGGTTCACTCAAAGGAGATTTACCGATGTCAGAAGTAATTCCAGACGATGTGATCTCGTCAGAGCGTGTCGAAGGTACCGCCGTCTACAACACAGCCGGCGAAAAACTGGGCTCGATCGACGAGTTGATGATCGACAAACGCTCCGGGCAGGTTCGCTATGCGGCGCTCGAATTTGGTGGCTTCCTTGGCATCGGGACCGATCGCTATCCCGTGCCATGGATCATACTGAAATACGACACCTCCAAAGAAGGCTACGTCGTACCGATCTCGAAAGCGCAGCTCGAAGGAGCGCCGAGGTATCTGCCGGACGCGGTGCCGCCTTATACCGAGGACTACGGCCGGAGCATTCACGGTTATTACGGAGTGCCTTGGATTTAAGTTTTCGGTCGTCCGCCGCACGGTGGAGTAGATTGAAAGTCAGACCGCACTTGGCAAGTCTGACACAAGTGTCACAGACGACCCTTCGACCGTGTGGCTTGCGAAGGATCCATCCCACAAAGCCATTCGACAACGGCCTTCGGACGGAGCGCTCTACACGATTTAGCCTTGAAGTCAGATTCCAGAATGAGACTTCAACCGCAGAACAAGGAGCTACGATGAGCACGCATACGACCAATTTTCGAAAATGGTCCCAGCATGTGACCGAGACCAGCGATGCAATGGACCTGGAAGCAGGAGTTTTCAAGCAGAAAGACCCTAAGGCCATTGCACGCGCTCTCAAATCAAGTGCCGAGCACAGCCATCGTCGTAAAAGTAATCCATTCCGCTCCGCGATGTCCATGCTGAACTTCTACATCAACCGGGCCGGGGGGCACCTTCCCCCGACTCAGAAAAGACGACTGGAAGCGGCGAAGAAAAAACTCCGTGCAGCTTTTCACCGTCCTGAGAAAGGATAGAGAGCAGGCCTTCAAGCGCGCATCCTCCCTGCGTTCTCTTTGATATTTTCACAAGAAGCATGTCATGTCCAAGACCGTTGGAGAAATACTCACCGCTACCCTCGCCGACATGAGGGTTACACAGGTTTTCGGTGTGGTCGGCGATGCGCTGAATCCCTTCACCGATGCCATACGGCGCGATGAGCGGATTCGGTGGCTCGGCGTGCGGCACGAAGAGGGCGCGGCACTGGCTGCCGCCGGCCAGGCCAAGCTCACCGGAAGACTCGGCGTGTGCGCCGGCACCACCGGGCCCGGGGCGACACATCTTTTGGCCGGCTTGTATGAGGCGCGCCACGACCATGCGCCCGTGCTTGCGATTGCGGGCGATGTGCCCACGGCATTGAACGGCATCGACCACCTGCAGGCCGCCAACCATGTTCAGGTTTTTCGTGACGCCTGTGTCTACGCGTCCTCCATCGTGTCCGCCGATGCGGCGCCGGCGCAGATTCATGAAGCCATCGCCACGGCATACAGCGAGCGCGGTGTCGCACTGCTCAACATTCCACAAGACATTTTTGAAGCCAGGACCTCGCAGCCTGCGCGTAGCCCTGCCACGCTGCGCCCGCACCCGGAGACCACGCCAGACCTGGCCGATGTCGAGGCGGCGGTTAGGCTCATCGACGCCGCGAAGACAGTGACGCTTTTCATCGGCCATGGCGCGGCGTCCGCCCGTGCGGAAGTGAGTGCGCTGGCCGATCTGCTGCAGGCACCGATCGTGCACAGCTACCGCGCGCTGGACCAATTTGCTTTCGACGACCCGCGCGTTGTCGGCGGACTCGGCCTGATCGGCTCCAAGGCGGGGTATGACGCGGTGCATCGCTGCGATGTGTTGCTGATGATCGGGAGCGACTACCCCTACAGTGAATTCCTGCCGGACAAGGCGACGGTGGTGCAGATCGATGAACGGGCCTTCGTTATTGGCCGGCGTTTGCCCGTCGCGCAGGCGATTGTCGGCTCCAGTCGTCCCGCGCTCGCGGCGCTGGCCGAAAGAGCCAAACCCAAGGACGATGGTACTTTCCTGAAGTCCATCCAGAAGGAATGGATGTCCTGGCAGTCGATGCTCGACGAGAAGGCGAATCCGGCACGCAGCAAGGACCGCATTCATCCGCAGGCGCTGGCACGCGCGGTGAGCGACCTCGCCGCCGAGGACGCGGTGTACTGCGTCGACACCGGTACGGTCACGCTCTGGACCGGAAACTGGCTGCGTCCGCGCGGCCGCCAGCTTGTCACCGGTTCGTTCAACAACGCGGCTGTGGGGACGGCGCTCGGCATGGCCAACGGGGTGCAGGCGCTCGATCCTGCGCGCCAAGTGATCGTGATGTGCGGCGACGGCGGCTTCGGCATGCTGATGCAGGAGTTTGCAACCTCGATACAGCACCGACTGCCACTGAAAGTGTTTGTGTTCAACAACGGTGGCTGGGGGCTCGTGCACCTGGAGATGGAGGAGGCCGGGCTTCCCGCCTTCAAGAAGGGCGTGGACATGCGCAACCCGGACTTCGCGCTGTTCGCCGAAGCCTGCGGCGGCCTTGGGTTTCGTGTGACGCAGCCGCAGGCCTTGCGCGACACGGTCGCACAGGCCTTGGCCACCCCTGGCCCCGTGGTGGTCGACGTGGCCATTGATCCGTTCGAGATTCCGTCGATGCCGCATCTGGAACTCGACAAGGTGTGGAAGTTCGGCTTGGGCAAGGTGCGCGGATTGTTGTCGCGATGAACCGCCACCGGGAATGCAATCGACAACCAAGGACAAAAGGAACCGTCATGACTGAGACTCAACGATTCAAGGGCAAGGTCATCATCGTCACCGGTGCCGCCTCGGGTATCGGACGCGGCATTGCCGAGCGCTTCTCGGCGGAAGGCGCAAGCCTCGTCCTGGCCGACGTGGCGGCGGACAAGCTGGCCGAAGTGGGCCGCTCGTTTGCAGCCGATCAAACCCTGCTGGCGCCATGCGATGTCTCCAGCTTCGATGAAGTGCGGCACCTGGTCCAGACCGCCGTCCAGCGCTTCGGTGGGCTGGATGTGATGGTGAATAACGCCGGCATCGCTTCCGAGGGGGATGTTCTCGAAGTGAGCCTCGACGACTGGAACCGGACGGTTCGGACCGACCTGGACAGTGTCTTCTATGGATGCCGGGCGGCCTTGCCCGAACTGATCAAGCGCGGTGGCTGCATCGTCAACACCGCGTCTGTGTCGGGACTCGGCGGCGACTGGAAGATGGCCGCCTACAACGCGGCCAAAGGGGGCGTCGTCAACCTGACGCGGGCCGTGGCGATGGACTTCGCCTCCAAGGGCGTCAGGGTGAATGCGGTCTGTCCCTCCTTGACGCGTACCGGCATGACCGAAGACATGATCACGGACGAGAAACTGGTGGCCAAATTCAAGGAACGCATTCCGCAAAGACGCTACGCGGAGCCGGCGGACATCGCAGCTGTCGTCGCCTTTCTGGCGAGCGACGAGGCATGCTTCGTGAACGGAGTCAATCTGCCGGTCGATGGCGGCTTATCGGCCTCGAATGGACAACCGGCGATGTAGGGCGACGCAGAGACATCTCGTTTGGAATCGTACTCGCATGTTTGACCTGCAGGCCATGTGGTGGGAATTGCCTGTTCGCGCAACAATCATCTATTTTGTGTTGCTAGCACTGGTACGTCTTTCGGGTCGCCGCACGGTGGGGCAATTCACGCCGTTCGATCTGCTCGTGGTGATGCTGCTGAGTGAAGCCGTATCGAACGGTTTGAGCGGCGGAGAGGCATCCATCAGCGGTGCTCTGCTTGGTGCCGCCACCCTTGTCGGGCTCAACATCGGCGTGTCATTTTTGACGACGCGGAGTGAACGGCTGCAGATCTTGGTGGAGGGTACACCTGTTCTGATCGGAAGAGACGGTGCGCTATTTCATGACGTACTCAGAAAGCAGAGGGTCCCACTGAGCGATGTACGGCAGGCGCTGCGTGAAGCGGATTGCGAGCTGCAGTCCATGAAATATTTGTTTCTGGAAGCAGACGGGCAAATTAGCGTGTTGAAAAAAGCGACTCCATCGGGCGTGGCGAGTACATCATGACGACGCCGGACAGCTTGAAACTTCTATTGCTTGCGGCAAGACAGGCTAAGCAGGTCGCATTCGGCTGGACACCGCCGCTACCCAACGAGATGACATTACCCGCGACCGCGGAGGAAGAGTCCGATGGCTCCAATTTCTTGGGGATGATTCGGACTCTGTTCCTTGCTCTGAGGTGTCCTCTTCGGTTCACCGGTATGTCACCATGGCAGTAATCAATCGGAATGTCAGATGGGGCAGTCGACCCGGGCGACAACCACGCCCGCATAGCCTACCTTGTCGGAAATATCAACCTTTTGCAGCAGGTGGACGCAGCATCGAAGGCTAGAATCGTTTTACCATGGCGATATTTGTTCTTGATGAAATCTATGGGCTGAATCAAAAATGGAACTACCTTTTTCTTGCGACTTCCCCGCAGCAGATTACCTCACAACGATGGATGTTCTGCGAAATGCGATCCTTCCAAATTCCATAGATTGCCGCCATGACACGAACAGGCAATCCGATGCGGAATCGTCCAGTCCATGTTGAGGTATTACATTGATTGACTACAACCGACCCTATCATGACGCCTACCAAAATCGATGCATTGGTCGTTGACGACAACCCGGATGCGGCGCAATCCCTCGCACTTTTTTTGGAAGCGGATGGGTACGAGGTTCATACCGCATTCAGCGGAGAAGAAGCCGTCGATGCACTATCGCGGTTCCAACCGCTTTGTGTCTTCTTGGACTTCCAGATGCCTGGCATGGATGGACTGACCTTGGCCCAACACATCAAGCAGCAGTTTGGCGAGGACGTGATCCTTGTCGCCTACACGGGAATGACCGAGTCCAACGCCCGAATAGCTGAAGTCTTCAATGTGGTGGACCACTATTTCATCAAGCCGATCCCGCACACTGAGATCAGGAAGATTTTCCCGCCGAGGACCTCTGCCGAGCAGACTTGAGACACTTCTGGATCAAGCCGTTGCTTGTAGCATCAGCTCTTCCTTCCGTGCTTGAAGGCTGTCCCTCATTGCCACCAGATCCAACTTGCGTGCGGCTCGTGCCTTGGGGAAGATTTGATTGCGTTCTTCTTTAACGTGGTGGTCGATGTATTCGCCAAGCACCGTCACCTTGGCATCGAATCTCTCATCGTCGTCGGAGCGGCTCTCGATCTGGTCAATGAGCGCTTCATATTCCTTGAACAGTTTCTTGACCGCTTTATGGTCTGCATCCAGCAAGTCGCAAGCATCCTTTGGGCGTGTAATCGTAGGCATTTAGTTCTCCATCGTGAGTGGGGTCAAGGGACGCCATATGTAAGCAACGCGCATCGCCCTTCACCGCTACCTGGCGTCGCAGAAGGATTCAAATGATGGGCTTGCCGCCGGTTACGGCGATGCAGGCACCCGAGATATAGCTGGCCTGATCCGAGGCGAGAAGCACATAGGCCGCTGCAACTTCGGCAGGCTGGCCGGGCCGCTTCATCGGAACGTTGCGGCCAAATTGCGCCACATGTTCGGCCGGCATCGTTGACGGAATAAGCGGTGTCCATATCGGACCCGGAGCGACGCAATTCGCGCGGATGCCACGTTCAGCCAGCAACTGCGCCAGCCCGCCAGTGAAATTGACGATGGCGCCCTTGGTGGCTGCGTAGGCGAGCAAGGTTGGGCGTGGCATATCGGCATTCACAGAAGCCGTGTTGATGATCGCCGAGCCCGCCTTCATGTGCGGGACGGCTGCCTTGCACAGGTGGAACATGGCGGTGATGTTGATCTGGAAGGTGCGGTCCCATTCCTCATCCGGAATTTCTTCCAGTGATTCATGGGTCATCTGGAAGGCCGCATTATTGACCAGGATGTCGATGCGCCCGAAAGCCTCCACGGTCTGGCGCACCAGCGCGCGGCAGTGCTCGGGCTGGGCCACGTCGCCCGGCAGGCGGAGGACGCGGCGGCCCGCTCGCTCAACCCAGTCTGCGGTCTCACTCGCATCTTGGCCTTCCAGTTCATCACTGATGTAGGAAATCGCAATGTCTGCGCCTTCACGTGCAAAAGCAATGGCGACGGCTCGACCGATGCCGCTGTCGCCGCCAGTGATCAACGCCACCTGGTCTTGAAGTCGTGCGCAGCCCTGGTAGCTTTCTTCGCCATGGTCGGCACGAGGTTGCAACTGCGTATCCCGGCCAGGCGGACGCTGTTGTTGTCGAGATTGATTCATGGGGGCTCTCCGCCTGATGCTTTACTTGGCCGCAGCGAGTTGCTTGGCCACCTCCAGATGATGCTGAACAGTCGGCAACATCTTGTCGGCCAACGCTTTGAAGTCTGGATCCTGGCCTTCAGCCTGAATCTTTTTCAGCAACTTGACGGTGCTTTCGTGGTCACCCACGCCTGCGCGCTTGATGTACTGGCTGTCGAATACTTTGCCCGACAGCGCCTTCAGGGCCAGTTCCTTGGCCTTGTGCGTTGCGCCAATGCCATCTGGCAGTTTGACGCCCTTGCGTTGTGCCAAAGTTTCTACCTCGCTTAGCGCCTTACCATGGTCATCGATCATCATCTGTGCGAATTTCTGAATGTCTGGGTTCTTCGACTTCTCCAGGGCCAGTTGACCAGCTTGAACTTCGGCGCGATTGCCCTCGGCCAGATCCGAGAGCATGCTGTTTTGGGCACGTTTGCTGGAAGCCGCCGAGGTCGCGGCAGTGGTCGGCACCGTCGTTTGCGACGCGACCGGAGGAGTGGCCAACAATAAAGCGCCGACAAGTCCCGCAGCCAACAAGGCGAGGGGAAGGTTCCTGCCGATCGGATGGGTTTTTGAGTGAAAACGTGGCATTGAAAGTCTCCTTTGACGGTACGGACAACTTCAATTTTCGCGCTGCACCTCGGCTCGATTTGACAGACAGGCAGTACATCCCATGTCAGCGTATTCCTTCGCGCAGGTCTGCACATGTTGACGTCGTCATTTTTTGTTTCTTCCGTCCTGTCCTACAGTCCCGCGGCGCAAGAGATGACCCGCAAGAAATTTTGTATGGACGACAACTAGTTGTCGGCAATTGTGAAAAATAAAAAACCGGCAAGGCGGTTCATTCAACGATTCATCTAAAGGAGATTTTCCAATGTCAGTAGTAATGCCAGATGATGTGATCTCGTCGGAACGGGTGGAGGGCACCGCGGTGTACAACACGACGGGCGAAAAACTGGGCTCGATCGACGAGTTGATGATCGACAAGCGGTCTGGACAGGTTCGCTATGTGGCCCTTGAATTCGGTGGCTTTCTTGGGATCGGGACTGATCGCTATCCAGTACCATGGAGCATGCTGAAATACTGAAATACGATACGTTCAAAGAAGGCTATGTCGTGCCAATCTCGAAAGCACAGCTCGAAGGTGCACCGAAGTATCTTGCGGATACCGTGCCTGCCTACACCGAAGAGTATGGCCAAAGTATTCACGGCTACTACGGGGTGCCGTGGATCTAAGTTTTTTCTCGATCCTCTCGGTAGGGGGCAATTCGTCCGAGACTCCGTCAACCTGCAGGCCGTCAACGGCTGCCCTCTTTGCCCTCTGAAGTTTCTCGGCGGACAAGCGGGGGCGATTACTGCTGGGCGCCATGCGATGTCTTCAATCAACGCTTCGGTGGGTTCCGCAGGCTCATCGATCTCGATCAGGTCGGGTATTCAACACAAGCTTCAGACAAAGCCCTCGCTCTCTGCGACCGAGCGCAGATCCCGGCACCACAGGTCCAGCCGGAAGTCGAGCTCGGTGTGTTTGCTCCAGCGCGGCATGGTCAGGCCGGCCTGCAGCGCAGCGTGTACCGTGTCGCCATTCAGCACGCAGCCATCAATCTGCTGGCGCCAGTGGCAGGCCAGCACCGTGCCACCCGGACGCAACGAAGCGCGTACCCGTTCGATCAGCACATGGAGTTGGCCGGCATCAAGGTAGTAGGCGACTTCGCTGATGACGATCAGGTCGAAACATTCATCGGGCCAAGCTTCGGGCATCCACCCCAGCCGCACCTCTGCATGGGGCCAGGCCGCGACGCGTTGACGCGCCAGTGCAACGGCCTTGGCCGAACCGTCGGCGATGAGTAGTCGGTCACAGCGTGGTGCCAGCGCGGCCGACAGCTCGCCATTGGCGCAGCCCGGCTCGAAGATGCTGCCGTAGCGCTGTGCGGGCAGGCAGGCGACGGTGAGGGCCCGTTTGCGTTTCTCGTACCAGCGGGTCTTGAAGTGCCAGGGGTCATCGCTCTGCGTGAACAGGCTGTCGAAATAATTCACTCCCGGGGTGGAAGCAACGCTCATGGGGCGACAAAGAAAAATTCGGTGTGGCGCATGGCACGCTCCTGGATCGCCGTGCCGAGCACCGGTGCCGTCTCTGGCATATCTTGCGTCCCTGGCGTCCCCGGTATATCGCGCGGGCTCAACTGAGTGACATGCGCGGCCAAGGCCTGGCGCTTGAGCGCCACCGCCTCACCGCTCAGGTCGAAGCCCATCAGGCGGTGCCAAGGCACCTGCGGATGGCCGGGCTCGGCCCAGTGCCACATCCAGACCGGTGCCTCCATGAAGCGGCAGCGGTTGCGGGCGCAGACCATGGCCACGGCTTCGCCAGTGGCCTCGTGGTCGGGGTGGCCGTCACGTCGCCAGGTACTGACCACCACGTCGGTGGGCCGCAGCATCAGATGCAGGCCCGAGACGAGGTGCGTGGCATGCTGCCGCACCCGCCCGTCCGGCAGACCCAGGCGAACGGTGTCGGCGCGGCGGATGCCCAGGGTCTCCAGACCCTGCGCACTCTCCGTGCGACGCGCGCGCGCAAGCTCGGACGGGCGCCAGCTCCTGGAGCCGGTGTGGCTGGCCTCACCGTCCGTCACCGCCACGACCAGGCAGGCGCCGCCGCGCGCGGCGTGGCTGCCGAGCAGGCCGCCGCAAGACAGGACTTCGTCGTCCGGATGCGGCGCCACCACCACCAGGCGCACGCCCTGGGGCAAATGCGCATTGAGCGAGAGCCGGGGTGTCGCCGCAAGGTTGGGCCAGGCCAGCCAGGCGGCCTCGGGTGTGCCGCCGCCGGCGATCTGGCGTGATGTCTGCCGGCGCGTATCGGCTATAGCGTCCATGCGGCATCCTCCCGCGCGACCAGCCGCTCGCCGAGACTGGAGAAGTCGCGCTCGGCATGGCTTTGCCGGATATAGACCGGCAGATCGGCTGCGGCCTGTGCGAAGCATGCATCGCGGCAGAATGGCGTGGCGCCAAGGGCACGTCCGGTTTCGTCGAGCACCAGGCGCGCCGTAGCCTCGGCGGACTGACGCACCCTGAGTGCCCCCATCATCGCATCGTCGGCAGGATGCGCGTCGATCCAGGCTGCGGCCTCCCGCAGCAACGCGGCGGTGGATTGCAGTGCGAGGTCGACCTTGCCCAGCGCGGCCAGGCGGAACGGTTCGGTACGCGTGACCGCAGCCCGGCGGAGGGCGTTGGCGAGCGTCAATGTGCCGCCGTACCAGCAGGCGGCGATACCGGCGCCACCGTGCCAGAAACCGGGCCGTGCAAAATAGTCGCCGGGCTGGCCCACGAGTTGCGCTTCGGCACCGTCGAAGACGACTTCGAGGCTGCGACTGCTAGCCATGCCCACCGCATGCCAATGTGCGGCCGATATCTGAATGCCGGGCTGGTGCATTTCGACGCGCACCAATTGGGGGCCGTGGCCGCTGGCGCACCAGGCGGTCAGCAGGCCGTGACTGACGCTGGCTGCACCGGAACACCAGGCCTTTTTGCCTTGCAGCGTAGCCCGTCCTTCGCCGGTGACATTCACTTCGACGCGTTGCTTCGGTAGTTCGGCGGCCCATAGGCCCCAGGTCGCACCCTCAGGCCCATGGGTGGTGCAGCCTAGTTCCTGCAGTACAGCCAGTGCATCGGTATGGCCTTCATACAATTTGGCCAGCGACAGGTCGTGGCTGGCCACCGCGGCCAGGGCCTGCCAGCGCGCGAGTGTGGAGCCCCGGCCTGGCATGGGCAGGCGGTCAAGCCCGGATTGCACCAGTTGCTGTATCTGGCCCGCTGCGCGATCTTCAAGCGCAGCCTGATTCAATGCTGGATTCAGCACGGGATTCTTCAATGCCGCATGCAGGTCGGCGAGTTTGAGCCAGAGTCCGATGCGGTTCATGCCCACACCCCGGTTACGCCTGCCCGAGCGCGACACGCCGGAGCGTTGCGCCGAAACCACCTGGTGCGCGATAGTCGGACCGCGCGCTGGTGAGGACCCGTGGCATGGCCGACCACGCAATGGACGCTCCGTTGTCGTGCAGTGCGTGCACCAGGGCGACGTCTTCGCTGCTGGCTAGCGCCTGGAAGCCGCCGACGCCGCGGTAGGCTTCGGCACTGACGCCCAGGTTCGCGCCATGGATATGGCGATGTCCATCCGCATCGGTGTAGGTGGCCTCGAAATGGCGGCGCATCGGCTGGCCGTAGCCGCCCCAGTCCCGGACCTCGATGGTTCCGCAGACCGCGTCGCTGCCCTGCGCCAACTGGTCGGCGAGCCAGTCGGGCGCCACCACCGTATCGGCATCGGTGAAGGCGAGCCAGCGGGCACCGGCGGCCAGCGCCAGGTCCGCCCCCTGGGCCCGTGCCAGACCGACATTGCGCGCTTGCACGGTCAGCGTGACTGCGCCTAGTCCATGGGCGATACGGGCCGTGCCATCGGTGCAGGCGTCCAATGCCACCACCAGCAGTACCGCTTCTCCAGTCAGCCGTGGGCAGTGTGCCGCCAGCAGCAGCGACTGGAGGCATGCCCCGATCTGGTCCTCTTCGTCGTGGGCTGGAACTACAACACCAATCATAAGGACACTCCCGAAATACAAGACCGTGAAAGAAAGAGGTCTGATATCGGCACCGAAGGTACTTAACGCGCCGCGTGGCGAATGTGGGGAGGAGGCGCTGCGGCGTGTAGGCGAAGGACGGGTGGTGTATGAGGACAGAAGATGGCGCAGGGCGCGATGTCCATAATGGTTTCATGCGTGCCAGCGCGCGACCTACCGGAGGAATCTACGATGCCCGCCTTGCCTCAGCTCGCCCCGCATTGTCTGCAAGACGCACACTATCGGCTGATGGTGAACACCACCACGGACTATGCGATCTTCTTTATCGATCTCAACGGATTGGTCGTCAGTTGGAATGCCGGTGCACACAGGTTGAAGGGCTATGAGGCCGCTGAGATCATTGGCAAGCCTATCTCCAAGTTCTATCCGAACGAACTCATCGAGAAGCGTTGGCCGGAGCATGAACTGAACGTGGCACGCACCGTTGGCCGAATGGAAGACGAAGGTTGGCGCATCCGCAAGGACGGCACCCGCTTTTGGGCCAACATTGTGATCACCAGACTTGACGATGAAGACGGCACGCCGATTGGCTTCTCCAAAATTACCCGCGATTTGACCGAACGCCGGCAACAAGAAGAGATGTTGCGCCACAGTGAGGAGCGCTTTCGGTTGGTCGTCGAAGGGGTCCATGACTATGCCATCTTCATGCTGGACCCCAGCGGCTGTGTAGTCAGTTGGAACCGGGGTGCCCAGAAGAACAAGGGGTACGAGGCCTCGGAAATCATCGGCAAGCATTTTTCCGTGTTTTATCCTGCCGAGCAGAAGGCGCGGGGATGGCCCGAACAGGAGCTCCAGTACGCGCTGCGAGATGGTCGCTTCGAAGACGAAGGCTGGCGCGTGCGCAAGGATGGGACGCGCTTTTGGGCCAACGTCGTGATCACCGCGTTGAAAGATGCGATGGGCGTGCACCGTGGGTTTGCCAAGGTCACCAGGGACCTGACGGAGCGCCGCCGCGTGCGGGCGTTGGAAGATGAAGGGCGGCGGATCACCAATTTCCTGGCGATGCTGGGACACGAATTGCGCAATCCTCTGGCGCCGATCTCCAATGCGGTGGCGCTGCTGGAACAGCAGACCAATCCCTCCAAGGTGCTGCGCGTGTCGCGGGAGATCATCGCCCGGCAACTCAAGCAGCTCACCCGGCTGGTCGACGATCTGCTGGACGTCGGACGCATCACCAGCGGCAAAATTCGGCTCGAATCACAGCCGGTTCGGGTGCGTGATGCCTTGCACGTCGCGGTGGAGGCGATCATGCCCCTGAGCGAGCAAAAAGGCCATGTGCTCCAGGTCTTCGATCAAGACGCGGACCCTTGGGTTTTGGGGGATGGTGCGCGCATGATTCAAATCCTCTCGAACCTTGTGCACAACGCGGTCAAATTCACCCCGAGCGGCGGCCATGTCAGTGTGCATGTGACGGTCAGCGGCCACTACACCGAAATTCTGGTCAAGGATGACGGGCCGGGCATTCCGCCCCAGCAATTGCAAAACGTCTTCGATCTCTTTGTCCAGGGTGAGCAGGACAGCGCTCGCTCGCTGGGCGGCTTGGGACTCGGCCTCAGCCTGGTCCAGCAACTCGTTACCCTGCATGGTGGCAACGTCAGCGCCTTCAGTACCGGCAGGCCCGGCGAGGGCTCCGAGTTCCTAGTGCAACTGCCTGTCATCGAAGCGCCCCAAGCATCGACAGATCGAGCACGGGGCGACGACGACGTGGAAACCATCTTGGTCGTTGACGACAACCAGGATGCGGCGAACACGCTCGCCATGCTATTGGAAGAGTTGGGGTACCAGGTCAGTGTTGTCTACAGCGGGAAGGCAGCGATCGAAGCCGTGAAAGCCGCTCCCTTGGCTGCGGTACTTCTCGACATCGGGATGCCCGATCTCAGCGGCCTTGAAGTCGCGAGCCTGATCAGAGCGGAGGTGGCCCGCCCGCCGCCATTGATCGCCATATCGGGTTACAGCCAGGAAGGCGACCGGCTCTCCAGCAGAGAAGCGGGTTTCTTCACCCATTTGACCAAGCCGGTGGATGTCAATGCGCTGCATGGATTGCTGCAGCGTATCCTCAGTGGAAAACGGAATCGAGATCATCCAAGATAGCCGGCATGTCATCGGCCAAGAGCGCGATGATCAAATTAGCGCGGGTGGCATGACCTTTGTGTCCGGCTGGTCAAGATGAATTGCACCCCATCCCCATGGGGGGGAGAATCGGCGTTGCAGGAGTTCCCCTACCGCTGGCAGCAGGTTTCGTGAGATGGCCATACGTGATCAACCCTGACCAAGGCACATGACTGATGCGAATTCGAACTTGCAGGGATTCAAACGCGGCGAGAAATCCCAAGGCCTGAATACGGAGGATGCGCTCTACCGCAGCGCTGAAGAGGGGCCGGGAACCTGTGCTCGGCGATGCCGATGAGAATTCTGCGGGTTTCATCAAATGTATCTTCTGGATGGCACGCCGCGGACACACCACGAGTGCCCTATGGCTCAAGTGGTGAACGGGTCCATCGCCATGGCGATCGACGACCAGGTCGTTGTCGAACTCGCGGGTAACAGTCACCGTCAACATACGGCTGCTGCTGGACCCGGAAGGCGAAATCGTGGGAGCGATCAACTGTTTCTATGAAAAGGCGCACCCGATTTCGCTGCCGATATCCGGGAATCGGCCAGTTGCCTAATTCCAGACACGGCATTTGCTTCGGCTCGATGAGCCGGCGTGGCAACTGCCGGGGCAATGCCTGCGGCGAGACGCTAGTTTCCACTGAATCAAAAGAATCGTTGATGCCTGCGCTGAGGACTGTCGTACTACCGCGTAACTGGTCAACGGATTCGTGCTCAATACAGGCGACTTCGTCCATGTCAAGCCAGAAGGCTTTGCGAAGCTCGGGTTGAAGGTTGGCGACACGGTGGCGGCCGACGGCGACGCCCATTTCCTGTCGACTGGCGGAGGATGGGCAGTCGAAGTTACGACGGGCAATCGCAAGGCGATCAAATAGGCAGCCATCGTCATCGCAGATGCACTCCTCCAGCAGGAAACAGACCGAAGCTCACGCAACGCGGCATGAGGTATGGCAGACGTCGAGGGCAGCAAGTCGCGGACAAGCCATCGGACGCGGCAGCCTGAATCGACGCCGGCCTACCCGGACTGTGCCGTGAAGCCTACAGGCCGGCCGCCACCGCGAGTGAAGAATCGGGGACATCACTTCGCATGGGGAAAGCATGGGGAAATCGTCCATGGCCACCGGCAGCCGCGTACTCTGGAAAGGCGCCATCACCTTCGGGCTGGTGCACATCCCGGTGGGCCTGCACACGGCCAGTACCGAGAGGGGGATCGATTTCGACTGGCTCGACAAGCGCAGCATGGACCCGGTGGGCTACAAGCGCATCAACAAGAAGACCGGCAAGGAAATCGACAAGGCCTACATCGTCAAGGGAATCGAATACGAAGACGGCCACTACGTGATCATCTCGCCCGACGAGATCGCCGCAGTCTACCCGCGCACCACCCAGACCATCGACATCCAGCGCTTCGTCGATGCCGTCGAGATTCCCTTCGTCTACCTCGAGCGCCCGTATTACCTGGCGCCGATCAACAAGGGCCAAAAAGTCTATGCGCTGCTGCGCGAGGCGCTGGTCAAGACCGGCAAGATCGGCCTGGCCAAGGTGGTGATCCAGACCAAGGAACACCTGGCCGCGCTCGTACCCTCCGGGCCGGCCCTGGTGCTGAACCTGCTGCGCTGGGGCGACGAGGTGAAGCCGTTCGACGGCCTGGACCTGCCCGCGGCAGGCGCCAGGGCACCTGGCTTCACCGCCGCCGAGATGAAGATGGCCACGCAGCTGATCAACGAAATGTCGGGCGCCTGGGACCCGGGCGACTTCAAGGACGAGTTCCGGCATGAGGTGATGAAGCTCGTCGACAAGAAGGTCAAGGCCGGCAAGACCGAAACCGTGGTGCAGCCCGAGGAGGACGCACCGGCCAGTGCCGAGATCATCGACCTCAGCGAGCTGCTGGCGCGCAGCCTCAAGGGCGGCAGGAAGCCTGCCGCGAAGAAGCCGCTGCCGGCCAAGAAGGCGGCGCAGCGCAAGGCAGCCTGAAATATGAAGCCGGGGCCGGCCATGGACAAACTGCTCTCCAGCTACAAGGCCAGGCGCAACTTCGACATCACTTCCGAGCCAGCCGAAGGCGGTGTGTCGAAACCGGGTGTGTTGTCCTTCGTGGTCCAGAAGCACTGGGCTTCGCACCTGCACTATGACTTCCGGCTCGAGCTCGGCGGCAGCATGAAAAGCTGGGCCGTGCCCAAGGGGCCGAGCTACGACCCGAAGGTAAAACGCATGGCGGTGCAGGTGGAAGACCATCCCATTGCCTACAACCAGTTCGAGGGCGAGATTCCGGCCGGCCAGTATGGCGCGGGCAAGGTCATCATCTGGGACGAGGGCAACTGGACGCCGATCGGCGACCCTGCCCAGGCCTACCGCGATGGCAACCTCAAGTTCGAGGTGCATGGCCACAAGATCCGCGGCCGTTGGGCTCTGGTCCGCATGAAGGGCAAGGGCGAAAAACAGGCACCTTGGCTGCTGGTCAAGGAAAGGGATGCCTTCGCGCGGCCGGCCACCGAGTTCAGCGTGGTCGACGAGATGCCCGACAGCGTGGTGCCACTGCGCAGCAAACCGAAGAAGCCCGCGGCCAAGGCTAGGCAGGCTGCCGCCGCGCCGGGCCAGAAAGCCGCGCTGCCCGCCACGCTCAAACCCCAACTCGCCACGCTCGTCGACAGTGCGCCGGGTGACCTGGGTGCATGGCTGTTCGAGATCAAGTTCGACGGCTACCGCCTGCTCAGCCGCGTCGAGGGCAAGACGGTGCGGCTGTTCACTCGCAACGGACACGACTGGACGCAGAGGCTGCCGCACCTGGCCCAGGCCATTGGCCGGCTCAAGATCGGATCGGGCTGGCTCGACGGCGAGATCGTGATGCCCGACGCCAGGGGCATGCCCGACTTCCAGCAGTTGCAGAACGCATTCGATGGCAGCAAGACCGAAGGCATCGTGTACTACCTGTTCGATGTACCTTTCCTCGGGGGGCTCGACCTGCGCCAGGAACCGCTGGAGGCGCGGCGCAGGCTGCTCCAGCGGTTGCTTCAACGGCTGCCTACCGACGACACGCCAGCGACGCTGCGGTTCAGCGAAGCCTTCGATGCGCCAGCCGGCAATCTGCTGGCCTCGGCCTGCCGCATGGGCCTGGAAGGCATGATCGGCAAGCGAAAGGACGCGCCCTATGCGGGGCGCCGTTCGCCCGACTGGATCAAGCTCAAATGCACGCAGCGCCAGGAGTTCGTGATCGGCGGGTACACCGATCCGCAGGGTGCACGCACCGGCCTGGGTTCGCTGTTGCTGGGCGTGCACGACGCACAGGGCCAACTCGTCTATGCCGGCAACGTGGGCACGGGCTTCGACACGAAAAGCCTGGGCTCGCTCAGGCACAAGCTCGATGCCGTCGCCGCCGACAAGAGCCCGTTCGCGGCGCGGACTGCCCTCGATCACAGGGCGCATTGGGTGAAGCCCCGGTTGCTGGCCGAGGTTTCGTTTGGCGAATGGACGGGTTCGGGCCGCATCCGGCATGCGGTGTTCCATGGCCTGCGCGCGGACAAGAAGCCGCAGCACATCACCCGCGAAAAGCCGGCGCATGCGGCAGCCGCAGCGGTCACGGCAAAGGTCACAGCAAAGGTGACGGCAAAGGCTTCGGCAAAGGCCTCGGGGCTGTTGCCATCGAAGCTGAGGCTGACCCATCCCGAGCGTGTGATCGACCCGTCCACCGGCCTCACCAAGCTCGACGTGGTGCGGTATTACGCGCTGGTGGCGCCGCTTTTGCTGCCGCACCTGGCGGGCCGGCCGGTGTCGCTGGTGCGCGCACCCGAGGGCATCGAGGGCGAGCTGTTTTTCCAGAAGCACATGGAAGGCAAGATGGGGGGCAACATGCCTGGCGTGAGGCCATTGACCCGTGCGCTCGACCCCGAGCATGCACCGCTGATGGAGCTGCCCACGGCCCAGGCCGTGTTGTCGGCGGCGCAGATGAATGTGCTTGAATTCCACACCTGGAACGGCGTGAAAACCGCCATCGACAAGCCCGACAGCATGATTTTCGATCTCGACCCCGGCGAAGGCGTGGCCTGGAAGAGCGTGCAGCAGGCGGCCGGCCTGGTGCATGAATTCCTGGCTCAGCTGGGCCTGGAATCCTTTGCCAAGACCAGCGGCGGGAAGGGCTTGCATGTGGTGGTGCCGCTCCGGCGGCAATACGGTTGGGACACCGTCAAAGCCTTCTCGCAAGCCATCGTGCAGCACCTGGCGCGCATGCTGCCGCAGCTGTTCGTGGCCAAGAGCGGACCGAAGAACCGCGTGGGCAAGATCTTCGTGGACTACCTGCGCAACGGCTTCGGCGCCACGACGGTGGCGGCCTGGTCGGCGCGCGCGCGGCCTGGCCTGGGCGTGTCGGTGCCGATCGGTTGGGACGAACTGGCCAAGGTCTCCAGCGGCGCGCACTGGCGCATTGCCAACATCCACACACGGCTGGATCAGGGCAACTCGCCATGGGACGGCTATAAACCGCAGGGCCTGGGCCAGGCGATGAAGCGGCTGGGGTTCGAGCCGCATGGCAAGCAGTAAGCTATCGTCGAGCCTTCAGTACGGCACAAACAACAGCGACCAGCAGAAGACCCCGAATGAGCATCAGGGAAGCGAAGGACAAGCAACATGGCGGGCTGCAGCATGCGGGCCACCGGTATGGGCCCCCGCGCATGACCGGGAATGGAATGTCATGGCTAAAGGCCAAGCCGGGATACGGCCAGCTTTAGCTCATAAACGTCAAATTCATTAAAGACGACTTACTTGCCTATCTCACTGAACTTGGACACCCGTCCCGTCAACGCGGACATCGAGATTGGTACCGCATATACATGATCGGCGGCGTCGGTAACGATGCTCTGTCCGGTGGGGACCGGCAACGACACCTTCGACGGCGGTGCGGGCAACGACACAGCCTATGGCGACGGTGGCGACGACACCTACCTGTTTGGCCGGGGCGATGGCCAGGACACTGTGATTGACTACGATGCGACCATTGGCAACATCGACCGTATCGTCTTCAAGGCGGGGGTGGCCGTATCGGATGTCCAGGCAAGCCGGAGCGGTGATACGCTCATCTTCAAGATCAACGGCACCACCGACCAGTTACAGGTGCAGAGCTACTTCAACACAGATGCGACCAACGGCTCGCAGGTGGAAGAGATCCGTTTCACGGATTCACCCAGCACGGTGTGGACCATCGCCGATGTGAAGGGAAGGCCCTGGTGCTGACCGGTAGTGCCGGTAACGACTATACGACGGGCTTTGCCAGCGCGGACGTGATCATGGGTGGGGCGGCAACGACGACATCTTTGGTCGCGACGGCGACGACATGATCGACGGTGGTGCGGGCGACGACAACATCCGGGGCGAGAACGGTAACGACACACTGGACGGTGCCGCGGGCAACGACAGCCTGTCTGGCAGTCTGGGCAACAACACCTATCTGTTCGGAGGCGGGGACGGACAGGACTTTGTCTCCGCCATCAGCGATACCGCCGTCGGCAAGTCCAACGTCCTGCAGTTCAAGGCGTGGGTGGCGGTCAGCGACATGACGTTGAGCACCTCGGGCGCTGCAGTGATCATCAAGATCAACGGCACCACCGATCAGATCACCTTCGACAACGTTCTGTAGATGCCTTTGGCGCAAAAATTCTGAACAATTGCCCTCAGAAAATCATGGTCCTCTTGGTACCGCGCTTCAAGCCTGCGTGCCTCGCACAGCAGTCGGCGAGTTTGTGAGATTGGAAATCAAATGCCCGCGCTGCGGGACTTTGAACGTGTGGCGGCCCAGAGACCCACACCAGCACGCCAGACCAGGGCTCATGGTCCTACGTCAACCCCGTCATGGGGGCTGCATGAAAACAGCCAACTTCTATTCTGTTTCTTGAGAGAGATTCGGTGGACTGCGAAAACCTGAAAATCCAGTGCTCATGCGGGCTTCGGGATATTTGCAGGGCCGACGACCTACTGCCGTGGTGGTTGTTCTAAAGCGCGCGGGGAGAGGTGCATGTTGGAATGTGGATGATTTTGAAACTCGGTCACAGGGTTTGATATTAAATAATTAAATGCTACCAAGATCAGCAGGCACGTCCAAGAGTCCTCAAAACCGGGATGAACTTACGTAGCGAAAGCAGAGTGCATTGCATCTAAGACAACCAACTGAGCAGCTAGGGGGGTATTGGCTGCATGGCCGCTCAATAACGATTGAATGTAACCCCTCCCCAGAGGGTATGAGAGTAGGTCGCTAATTTCATCCTCAGATTCTACTTCCCATCTTGTGCATATAAGTCTTGATAACGTTTCCCTAGCATCTCGGGGGGAGCCAAATGACAATGCATAAGTTCTCATTAATGCATTCCACGCGACTGGTCGAAACTTTTTTGGTTGTGTTTGAAAAACATCTTCAACTTGTTTAATGAGGGAAATGTATGCGGCATTCTGGATGCGAGCTAATTTAGTGAATTGAGATGATCCACATGTACTGCAATTTTCGCCGGGTAACATGAACTTCGTACCATTATCTAAGGGGGATTGGCAATCAGCGCAGACAGCACATAATTGGGTCTGGTGTATGGGGCAAGTACTTATGAATGGTAGTTGATGAAGGACACGCCAGGTACCAAATCCAATTTTTAGTTGATCGCAATTGGCGCAATCGATGCACCACTTTAGATTTGCATTCAATTTTTCTGTTTTTGGAATTCTGAGGGTTTTTGAAAAATGCCCACGCAATGATCGCTCTTTGGTCAGTCGATTGCGCCATTCTGTCTTGTCATTTTCATTGAGCCCTAGTGAATAATAGCCGAAGAGACTGTGTCGGTGTAAGACTTCCTCGGTGGATAGTGTTTTTCCAAAATAACTGTGCACCGTGTGCTGTGACCTCAGACCAAATAAATTAGGTGCTCGAATATCTCCGCATCCATATAGCTGTATCGTCGAGAATTTTTTGGAATTGATACCACTAAACCGGTGCATCAGAACCCATGCGGTGTAGACTAGCGAGCCGAAGGGCAAGTAGGGCGTATAGGAATGTGATGTTGTTCGGGTCTCTATTGCATCTCTTTTCTTCATTCGCGGTGCATCATCAAGGGATTTGTGAACTTTAGAAGGCATGTGGCGATTGCAGTAGCTTGATGCCTCCTCTGAAACAAGGGTGTTTTTGTTGCGAACTCTATTAATTCGTACCAGGGGCTGGTTTGAGTTAATAGAGTCCACAACAACTTAATAGGGTTCCAAAAAAACGGAGTCTACAGATGAGATAAAAATAATAGAGTGCGAAACAATTGCAGATGCGGTTGAAATGAAACGGTGGCGTAAAAAGAGGGATCTACGTCCTTTTCACCGATGGGCCATTGGTACACCATCGGTGGACTCGTTCCCGGTGTGCCGGGATTTTCTCCACCGCGGCCTGCTGCGATCCACGGTCTTCCTGTCTATGCCCCCTGTCGATTCCGCTCCTTCCGCTTTCCCGTCCACGCAGCCGCAATCGGGGGCTCGCAATGCCGCGGTGCTCTCCGTCTGCCAGGGGTTGTTCACCGCTGCGCTGGCCATTGACCTGACGCTGACCGGACTCACCGGCTACCAGTTGGCGCCCGACAAATCGCTGGCCACGCTGCCGTTTGCGTTGATCACCGTGGCTGGCGCGGTGGTCACCCTGTTTGCTTCGCTGCTGATGCAGCGCATCGGCCGGCGTTGGGGCTTTGTGCTGGGCGCGCTGATGGGGGCAGGCGGCGGATTGGTGTCGGCATGGTCGGTGTTCCATGCGAATTTTTGGAGCTTCTGCGCCGGCACTGCGGCGGTGGGCGTGTTCCAGGCCTTTGCCCAGTACTACCGACTGGCGGCGGCCGATGCGGTGCCGGTAGCCGCCAAGGCCCGGGCCATCTCCACTGTGCTGCTGGGCGGCGTGGCGGCGGCCGTGTTGGGGCCGGCGCTGGCCGCATGGAGCAAGGACCTGTTTTTGCCGGTGCTGTTTGCCGGCTCGTACCTGATAGTGTGTGTGCTCGGCCTGTTGTCGGCGCTGTTGCTGGCGTTGGGATACCGCGACATGCCGATAGCCGATACCGGCACCGGTGCCGACGCACTGCCGGCGCGGCCCACACTGACGGTGATGCTGCAGCCGATTTCGCTGGCGGCGATCGCCAACAACGTGGTGGGCGGTACGGTGATGATGCTGGTGATGACGGCCGCACCGCTGGCTGCGGTGGCCTGTAGCCACACCATCAACGACGGCGCCAACATCATCCAGTGGCACCTGGTGGGCATGTATGCACCCTCGCTGTTCGCCGGGCGGTTGACCAAGCGTTTTGGCCTGCCGGCACTGTTGTTCACCGGCATGGCGCTCAGCGCCGCCTGCGCGCTGATCGCGGTGGCGTCGACCAGCTTGTGGGCGTTTTACGCGGCGCTGTTCTGTCTGGGCGTGGGTTGGAACTTCATGTTCGTCGGCGGCACCACGCTGCTGGCCGAGTCGTACCGGCCCAGCGAACGGGCCCGGGTGCAGGGTGTGGCTGAAATGATCCGCTACGCCGCCACCGCCGTGGCCTCATTGGTGGCCGGCGCGGTATTGCAGCGCTTTGGCTGGCAGAACCTGAACCTGGCCGTGCTGCCGCTGGTGCTGCTGGCGTTTGCGATGACCCTGGTATGGGTGCGCCGGCCATTGCCGGGCGCGGCGGCAGCTTAGAACGTGTTCAGAGTTTTTGCCGCCGTCCTAAGGATGAAGCCATGGTGATGGACATTGGATTTTTGGTGTACCCGCAGTTCCAGCTGCTGGACCTGGGCGGTCCGGTCGGCGCTTTCCAGACCGCCGGCCAGATTGGCGCGCAGCAGGGCGGTGCGCCGCCGTACCGGTTGCGCGTGGTGTCGGCCGAGGGCGGGCTGGTCCCCAGCTCTTCCGGTGTGGCGGTGATGACCGAACCGGTGGGCGAAGGGGTTTTTGACACCTTTGTGGTGGTGGGCGGCGGGCCGCTGCACAGCCAGCCCGACAAGGTAACCCCGCTGGCTTTGATCGCGCAGCGCTGCGCGGCCCGCAGCCGGCGTGTGGGCAGCGTATGCACCGGCGCGTTTGTGCTGGCTGCGGCCGGTTTGCTGGACGGCCGCAGCGCCACCACCCACTGGCTGTACGCCGCCGCGCTGCAGCGCCTGCACCCGCAGGTGCGCGTGGATGGCGACCGTATCTTCATCCACGACGGCCCGGTGTGGACCTCGGCCGGCATCACCGCCGGCATCGACTTTGCGTTGGCGCTGGTGGAGGAGGATCTGGGCGTGGACACCGCGCGCGCAGTGGCGCGCCGCCTGGTGGTCTACCACCGACGTTCGGGCGGGCAGTCGCAGTTTTCCACGTTGCTGGAGCTGGAGCCCACGTCCGACCGGATGCGTGCCGCGCTGGAATTTGCGCGTGAGCACCTGCACGAAAAGCTGCCGGTGGAGCGCCTGGCCGAGGTGGCCTGCCTGAGCCCGCGCCAGTTTGCCCGCGCCTTCACTGCCGAGACCGGCGAAAGCCCGGCCAAGGCGGTGGAACGCCTGCGTACCGAGGCCGCGCGCCAGCGCATCGAAACCGGCACCGAGCCGATCGAGGCCATCGCCCAGCAGGTGGGTTTTGCCGATCCGGAACGGATGCGCCGCGCCTTTGTGCGCCTGTTCGGCCACCCGCCACAGAGCATGCGACGGCATGCGCGCGCGGCGGCATTGAGCGTGTAGTTGCTGTCGTATGAATAGCTTGCGAGCTTGCGGCGCAGATAACCTCGCGCTATAGCTCCTGATTGGCGAGTGGTCATCGAATGCAGTCGCGCTTAGGCAGCGATTGCCCCGGCATAGAGATAACCACCAAGCGAGATGGCCGCCTTCCGCATGTACATTACACAACGTTACATGCGCGATTCTCCGTGCACTGAACGCCATGATCCAGCCTCCGACCGCCCCGCACCTTCCTCCCAGCCACGACGACCTGGTCGAAGCGCTACCGTCCTGCGTGATGGTTCTACGGCAAGGCCTGATCACAAGCGTGAATCAGGCGGGGCTCCATCTGCTGGAAGCCGCCACCGCCCAGGAACTGCTGGGCCGCGCCATCACCGAATTCATCCACTCGGCAGACCAGGCCCACGCGCGGGAGCGCCTGCGGTGGCGGCAGCCCGGAGAAGGCGCTCTTGCGCCGACACAATACCGGGTGCAGACCTGCAAGCAAAACTTGCGCATCTGCCTGGTCAGCAGCAAGCCGATTCGCTACCAGGGCGAAGACGCCATCCTGGTCTCGGCCATGGACATGACGGACCACAGCGCCATGGAGGAACGCCTGCGTGTCAGCGAGCAAAACTTCCGGCGCCTGTTCGAGAACATGCAGGATGTGTACTACCGCACCGATGCCGGTGGCGTCGTGCAGATGGTGGGGCCGGGCGTGCGGCGCGTGCTGGGTTATGAGCCGGAGGAAATCATGGGCCGCACCGCCGAGTCCTACTACCCGCACAGTTCCGATCGCGACGCCTTCAAACAGGCTATCCAGGAAAACGGCGAAGCCACCGACTTCCCGGGCCAGATGGTGCGCAAAGACGGCCAGGTCATCGACATTTCCATCAACAGCCACGCCCTGTACGACGAGCGCGGCCAATTCTGCGGCATTGAAGGCATTTACCGCGATGTCACCCAGCGCAAGAATTTGGAGCGCGCCTTGCAGCGCCTCGCCACCGAGGATTCGCTCACGGGCATCAGTAACCGGCGCGCGTTCATGGAAAGGGCCATGCAGGTGTTTCAAATGGCCCAGCGCTACAACCATGCGCTGGCTTTGCTCATGCTGGACCTGGACCACTTCAAGTCCATCAATGACCGGTACGGCCATGCCGCTGGCGACGAGGTTCTCAAACGCTTCGCCCAGACCGTGGAATTGGTACTGCGCGACTCCGATCTTTTTGGGCGCTTGGGCGGCGAGGAGTTCTGCATCGTCATGCAATACGCACAAAGCGAGGAGGCCCACCTGGTGGCCCGGCGCATTCGTGAAAGTTTGCAAAATCTGATTTTTCAGGATGCTGACGGTGCGCCCTACGGCGTCACCGTCAGCATCGGCATCTCCTTCAGCCAGCCCGATGACAACCACGTCCAAAAACTGATCGAACGCGCCGACAAGGCCTTGTACCAGGCAAAACGTGATGGGCGCGACCAGGTCGTTGAACTGGGGGGCTCGGCGAGTTCGAACGTTTTGGATGCGAAGCAGCAGCAGGGCGCAAATAAGGGCTGAACGTCTTGTGAGATGGGGTGCTCCGAGATCGGTTCTAATGGCGACTTTGCCACCGGGCCCATCCAAATTGCGGATTCGACCCCGGCGGCTCTTGCTGCCGGCATTGACCGCAGAGGCTGACAAGTCTGTTCCCGGGCCGGCCCAGTAACCGGCGGACGACGTGGACAGACCGTCGCCACCCCACCAATTTTGATCAATCGTCGTTGCACCCCGTGGTGCAAAGGAATTTTTTTGCGCAGGAACTTCAGCAGTTCAAGACTCGTTCGTTTGCTTGGGGACACGGCCTCCGGCGAGCTTGAGGCGCCCGGCCAGGACTTTGCGGAGCGGCTGAGCCAGTGGGTCGGCGTGTTCGATGCCGTCAAGCTGCATGCGGCGCACCAGTCCATGCCGGCGCTGGCCGAAGAGAAAATGTCGCCCGCGCTGGCGGCCAGGGCCCTGGCTGTGGAAGCGCAGTTTCACCAGGTGCGGGGCGTGCTGGTGAAGGCCATCACGGCCAATGAGGCGGACGCCGCCATCGGAAAACGGGCCAGGAACCCACGGTCGGAAGCGGACGTGGCGCTTGAGCCGGTGCCGGAAACCGAGGCCGACTTTGCGCCGTACCGCCAGCGTTATCTGGACCAGCAGCGCAACATGGAATTGATGATCGGCCCCCTGCGGGCCCATGTGCGGGAAACGCTGTCGGACAGCTCGCCTGGGCTTCGGCAACTGGCGTCCCTCGATGCGGTGTGGGAGCAGATGCTCGAAGCGCGTGAGCAAAGGCTTTTGCTCACGCTGCCGGTGCTGCTCAAGGGGCGTTTCGAGCGTTTGCGCAAAGCCCACCAGTCGCAGCAGGAGCCGGCCCTGTGGCGGCAACCGGGCGGTTGGCTCGATGGGTTCGGCAAGGAACTGCGGGAGATCTTGCTGGCTGAGCTGGACGTCCGGCTCGAGCCGGTCAAGGGATTGATGGAAGCATTCAGCAACAAGGTGAAGAAGTACCAATGAACGGAAGATTTTTTGCAGCCGCCTTCGCCCTCGGCCTGATGGTCGTGGCCTGGGTGGGCGTGGGTTTTGTCGGCACCAGCTGGCTGGCCTTGCTCATGACGGCGGTGATCGCCGGGGTGTATGTGCTGGGCGCGTTCGAACTCCGGCAGTTCCGTGCGGCCACCTTGTCGCTGGCCATGGCGCTGGCCGACACCTCACAACCACTGGCTGACGTGGGCGACTGGCTGGAGCGTGTGCCCGCCTCCCTGCGCAATGCCGTGCGCCTGCGCATCGAAGGTGAACGCAGTGTCTTGCCCGGCCCGGCGCTGACGCCTTACCTGGTGGGGCTCTTGGTGATGCTGGGCATGCTCGGCACCTTCCTGGGCATGGTGGTGACCTTCAAGGGCGCCGTGTTCGCGCTGGAAGGCTCGACGGACCTGCAGGCCATCCGCTCGGCGCTGGCGGCACCGATCAAGGGCCTGGGCTTGTCGTTCGGCACCTCGGTGGCCGGCGTGGCCGCCTCGGCGATGCTGGGCCTGCTCTCGGCCATGAGCCGCCGCGAACGCCTTGAAGTGGCGCGCCAGCTCGACACCCGCATCGCCACCGTATTCCGGCCGTTTTCACTGGTTCACCAGCGCCAGGAGGCCTTCAAGGCCCTGCAGGTGCAGGCCCATGCCCTGCCCGACGTGGTCGACCGCCTGCAGGCCATGATGGACGGGCTGGAGCGCCGCAGCCAGCAGCTGGACGCGCAGTTGCGCAATCAGCAGGCGCAGTTTCACCGCGACGTGACCGTCGTCTATACCGACCTGGCCAGCGCCGTGGGCAGTGCGCTGAAAGACAGCCTGGCCGCCGGTGCCCGCGCGGCGGGTGAAAGCATCAAGCCGGTGGTCGAGGCCGCCATGGCGGAGATCGCCCAGGAATCGCAGCGCATGCACCAGCGTGTGTTCGATGCGACGCAGACGCAGCTGACCGGCCTGTCCAGCGCGTTCGGCAGCACCGCGCACAGCGTCTCCGATGGCTGGGCCATGGCGCTGCAGACCCATGCCAGCACCAGTGCCAGCCAGGTCGACCGGCTGGACCGGGCCCTGGCGGCCTTCAACGAAAGCTTCGAGCAGCGCGCCAGTGCGCTGCTGGCCCAGGTGGGCGAGGCGGCGGCCCGGTCGCAGGCGGACCAGGCCTCGGCCGAGCAGCAGCGGCTACAGGCCTGGACCGGGGCGCTCGAAGCCACCGCCGCCACGCTGCACGGCGAATGGCAGCAGGCCGGCGCGCAAACGCTGGCCCGGCAGCAGGCCGTGTGCGAGACGCTGGAGAAGACGGCCGGCGCCATCACCGACCACGCCAGCCAGCAGGCCAGCCAGACCCTGGCGGAAATGGGCCGCCTGGTGGCCGAGTCCGAGGTGCTGATCCGTTCACGCACCGAGTCCGAGGCCCGCTGGACGCAGCAGCAGGCCGAGCGCATGGACCAGCTGACCGGCCTGTGGCGCACCGAGCTCGGTGCGCTTCGGGACGACGAGGCCGTGCGCGGCAACGCGGCTGTCGCGCGGCTGGGCGAACTGCAGTCGGCACTGGCCGGCCACCTGGCCACGCTGGGGTCGGCCCTCGAAGCTCCGATGACGCGGCTGATGCAGACCGCTGCCGAAGTGCCGCAGGCCGCGGCCGGTGTGATCACCGAGCTGCGCCAGGAAATGGCCCGGCTCAGCGAGCGTGACAACCTGGTCATGGCCGAGCGCAGCGAGCTGGTGGAAAAAATCGGTACGCTGCTGCAGACGCTCAACCAGGCCTCGGGCGCGCAGCAGGCCGCGATCGAGTCGCTGGTGGCTTCTGCCGGCACGGTGATGGCGCAGGCCGGCCGCCAGTTCTCGGACACCCTGGGCGCGCAGGCCGGCCAGACCGCGGACGTGGCCGCACATGTGGCCGGCAGCGCGGTCGAGCTGGCGAGCCTGGGCGAAGCGTTCAGCCATGGCATCCAGCTCTTCAACACCAGCAACGAGAAGCTGATGGACAGCCTGCAGCGCATCGAAGGCGCCCTGGCCCAGTCGATGGCGCGCAGCGACGAACAGCTGGCGTACTACGTGGCGCAGGCGCGCGAGGTCATCGACCTCAGCATTGCCTCGCAGCAGGGCATCGTCGAAGACTTGCGCCGGCGTGACGTCAAGCCGGCCAAGCCGGCCAAACCAGCCAAGTCGGCCGAACTGGCCGAGGGAGCCGACTGATGACCGGCCTGGACGACGACGGCATCGAACAGACCGCACCGGTCTGGGCCGTGTTCGGCGACCTGATGTCGGGCCTGCTCGGCGCGTTCGTGCTGATCCTGGTCGGGGTGCTGGTGGTGCAGATGGACCTGGTCGCCAACCTGCAGGCCGAGGTGCAAAAGCGCCAGGTCGAAGAGCAGCGCCGCATGGCCCTGGAAAAGGCCCTGGCCGTGCCGCTGGCGACCGGCCGGGTCACGCTGAACAACGGCCGCATCGGCATCAGCGGCAACGTCTTGTTCCCGGTGAATTCGGACCAGCTGCGCCCCGACGGCCGGCAGTTGCTCAAGAGCCTGGTGCCGCCGCTGCAGGTCTACCTGGGCGAGCGCGACGACATGCTGATGGTGAGCGGCTTCACCGACGACAAGCCCATCCAGGGCGGCAACCAGCGCTTCGCCGACAACCTGGAGCTGTCGGCCCAGCGCGCGCTCACCGTCTCGCGCGCCATGATCGAGGAGGGTATGCCCTCGTCCCGCGTGTTTGCCGCGGCCTTTGGTGCCGAGCAGCCGGTGGCGTCCAACACCGACGAGAAGGGCCGTGCGCTGAACCGGCGCGTGGAAATGGCCCCGGTGCCCCGGTCTTCCGCCGCCAAGCCATGAGTGCAGCGGCCGTCACCGATGGGGAAGAGGCGCCGCTGTCGCTGCAGTCCTTGCGCGACGACGGCGCCCAGCACTTCGACCCCGTGCGGTTCCGTTACCTGGAAGCCCTGGCGCAGCGCACGGCAGGCGCCCCGGCCCCGGTGCGGCGCCACCTGGAAGGCCGGCTGAACACCGCGCTGGCCGACCATGCCGAGCGCTTCAAACAGGCGCAGCAGGCCGCCAATGACGAGGTGGTGAAGCTGTCGGCCCAGCGCCCCGACCTGGCCCGTGAACTGCGCCGGCTGCTCAAGGCGGGCGACTACCGGGGTGTGCGCCGGCTCGGCGCGCAGGCGGCATTCAACATGCCGAGTACCCCGCTGGCCGCGCTGAACCAGCACATCCACAAGGCCGTGCAGGACGGCGCCGAGCGCGATGGGCAGGGCCGGATCGAGATGAAAAGCGTGCGCCGCTTCCGGGAGGTCTGGTCCAGGATCGCGGCCGTGGACCAGGTCGACCAGGCGCTGGGGCGCGGCCCCGAAAACGCCGGCCCGTTGAATTCACACACCCTGGTGCTGCGCTCCCTGGCCTTGATGCGCGACCTCTCGCCCGACTACCTGCGGCGCTTCGTCGCGCATCTGGATGCCTTGTTCTGGCTCGACCAGGCCGGCCAGAAACACGAGCCGGTTGAGGTGAAGCCGGTGCGGCGGAGCCGGCAGAAGAAGTGAAAAACACAACATAAGTGTTTGTAATTCAAGGCGTGAACTCGAAACAAATGAAAAAATGGCTGGAGCAACAAGGCGTAAGCTTTCAGCCAGGCAGAGGTTCTCATTTGAAGGTCATGTTGAACGGTAAACAATCCACGCTACCCATGCACGGCACAGCCGAACTGGGCAAGAGCCTGTTCAAGGTCTTTTTCGGGGCCGCGTTGGGGTGCAATCGGGATGAGTTGGTCGTCAGAGACCGCAGCATGGGCTCCCTGCCCATGCAAGGGCTATGGCGGACAAATCGCCCGATTGAAC
>Ga0307514_10000883_pt1 | contig 46940 bp, 60 predicted proteins | sample 16_EM_MG_FD_203088 | JGI IMG/M metagenome (GOLD analysis project Ga0307514, IMG submission 203088) | Populus trichocarpa ectomycorrhiza microbial communities from riparian zone in the Pacific Northwest, United States - 16_EM | ecosystem: Host-associated > Plants > Roots > Unclassified | place...
CTACGCCAGAAGAACACAACAAATCTTCGTGGCCCAGTGCATTTGGTGGCTAGCTTCCCTTATTGGATTAGAGAAAGGATTAGAAACCCATATCGATAATCTTCAAAGCCGAAGCGATATCCAGGAAGATTCAAGGCGAGAGGAAATAGTTCTCCCTACGACTCGGGAGGTTCAGGAAGCAATTCCCAATCGAAGGGCAGTTTCTACCGTACCTAGGGATCTTACGGAAGATCAACGCCTTGATCGAATCCTTGAAAGCGCAGAAAGGGTTATCCAGGAATCCTTCCAGGATCGATCCATTGTTCAGCAAGGCCGAATGAATCCGTTGCCTACGACTAAGAAGCAGCTCAAAAAGGCAAGGAGGACTAAGCGTCTTCCGGAAAAAAGATAGGGAGCGAGAAGTAGAGCGAAGCCAGAGGCTTCGAGAAATACGAGCTACGGTTATACGGAACCTTAGCAAGGAATAGGATCTACGGCAGTGGACCTTAGTGCTTAAGAGTATCAGAGAAGATACTTGGTTAAGTTACTCAGGGAATACACCCCCGTAACAGATATGCTTCACTTGAGTAGGAAATCCCGCAGATATAAGTAGCCATAGAATGCATCTGCAAGTGGGCTTCGTGAAGGTTGCGAGAGCTAAAGGTGTACATGCAAACCGAGATGGGTGTATTTTGCTCAATTGGAAGAAATGCAGTCATAACTGTGCTGACTAATAAATTGTCTCTGACTTTATGTAGATTCTCAATGTGGCCACAGTCAGGGGTCAGGTCACTCCGTCCATTATAGCACCTATGGTAGGCAATTTTATGACCTCATATGGTCCTTGGCGTTGGTAAATGCCTCGATAGAACATGGTCTAAAAGTGGTGGGCAGCTGCCCGCACGCTAGGTAGTAATAAATTTGTAATGACTGACTGTGCAGAGACTGTGACTGTTCAATACTAAGCCATACTACTCAGTACATGTTGGTATTGTTTGGCCATGATTTTCTTGTGCGACAGCAATGTTTATCTCTCCACACATTTTAGATCTCTCCCGATTTAGCTCTTGTTCTGTAAGTATTTTCAAATATTCGTCAGTACTGACCCGTATGGGGCCATATATGTTTCCCGTTCTCAGCACTACCTGTAGTGCCTTCAGAATTCAATCATCGTACATACTGCTCTCACTGACCTTGTAATCCAAGTATAATGGAATACTCATCCATACAGCGCAGTATGCTTCAGTATGTATCACGATTTTAAACCATCATCATTCTCGCGCCGTTGTGCTTCAAAATACATGACAATACCACTCAATGCAAACCCGTACCCAATGATACTGCAATCGTCCCTGCTGCAAAAGCCTTGAAAGAGATCATTAGCTCCATTGTAAAATGATAAAACTCAGTGTATTTTCAATACTGCGCTGTATTGCGCCATACTTATGAGTAATAGTCCCTTTCTCAATCAACTGCTTTTAAAGAAATCCATGGCTGGGTTGAAGTTTGACTGATAGCATTGTATTGCCCAATACTGCTCTGTATGGCGCTATACGCTTGGATACCTCCATTTTTGGACTCTCCTCCTTCAATGAAATCCTTTGCTCAGTTGGGCTTAACTAGTTTTATGGTATCTTCAAATACTGCTCTGTATAGCATTGTAGTTATAAATACCGGTTTTTCTCTATCCAGCGCCTGTAAAGATGTCTTTGGCTTGGTTGGAGTTTGAATAGCGCTATGGTATTGGAAAATACTGCTTTGTATAGCTATGTACCTATAGATACTCCTTGATTTCGGAACCTCCACCTTTAAAGAAATCTTTGGCTCGGTTGAAGTTTGACAGGGGCACCGGTATCGTTCAGTACTTCAATGTATGGCTCTGTACTTATTGATACCAGGTTTTCTTGCGCCGGCGGCCTCAGAGATTTTTGGCTTGATTTCAGTTGGACTTATATACAGGTATTCTGAAATACCTGACTGTTTAGCTCTGTACCCGCCAGTATTTTCTTTCCAGTGAACTTATGACAATACCATGTCCAGTGTGCCCTCCAAGTAAGCCTGTAATGTAAAATACTAACAAGTACTTGTCAATATTTGACTGTACTGCATATCTCAATAACAATATTACAAGAGATTGATAGACCTTTCGTTTTTGACTTTTCAACCCGCTTGAAGATCTGGTAGTGTTCTGTGCAATCAGCCTCGTCGATACGTGTTACAATTACAGTTTTACCTGCGAGCATGGTGAGCGACATCGTATGCTGGGCTTTGCCCTAATTGTGAACCCCACGCAGTTACCCCTCTATACGCCCTCCCACAATCACTTCGACTCTCAAAGCTCGTCTACATCTACTTCCATCTCGACACTATGCGCCCCACCACAAAAACCGGCCATCTGTCCTCTGTCGACGCTCGCCATCGGCTGAAACACGAAGTGCAACTTACCTACAGTCCTGACCCCGTTGATCAGGAATATCTTATGTCCGATGCTCGCCAACAAAGCTTTGGTGATGGTGATGATGGTGACAGTGGTTTGGAGGAGTCTCCAAGGAACTCGAACAACATACTTGCAAAGAAATCTCAGGTTTGACATTACACAACTTATCTCTCCCTATTCTTACACGGTTCTATAGAGGGATCCATCATTCGCTTTGTTTGGCGCAGGCAGCTTCAGGTTTTCGCCTAGTGACAACTACGGCGATGGCGATGGCGATGTCGTCAATGTTGATGATGATGATGATGATGATGATGATGATGATGATGATGATGATGATGAGAGTGGGTATCTACATGACGCTATGGAAATTCGTCACGACTTGGAAATGAATGGCAACTGAGGAAGACGCCTGGTTAGAGCTGAAACTGACTCCAAGAGTGGAACTCAGTCGGAGCCCTCAAACACGAGAGCAAAGGAGTCTCGGAAGGTTGCGACCAGGAGCTCCTGGGTTAGACCCCTCATTACTTCTTTGTACCCATTAATACTGTCAGGTATAGCATGCGGATGATGAAGAGTATGGCGGACAAGAAGCTGAAGAAGATGGGGATAAAGAGGATGAAGAAGAGAGTGATCCGCCAATGCCTTGGCAACGGAGAAAGAAAAAACCTATAAAGAGGAGATCGAGAGCCTCAAAGAGTTCTCTAGTTCGACTTTCCATTCCTTACTGGTATCTACGGTGACTGATTCGTACAGAATGCGAATGATGAAATAGACTCGGATGTAAATGAAGCATCTGATCTTGCCGGAGATGAGGACGATGGTTTCTTCGAGGACTTTGCCGACAAAGTACTTGCAATGGCACAAGATCTCGCCAGAACGACGACCAAGTATACCACTATGCAGATCCTTGAGCGTGCGAGGGCTGTGACCACTTCTAAAGTATCTCGCTTGCGCTGTAACAAGATGAGCGCATGGAACCTTGCAATGAGGGAGGAAAAAGAATCAGTTTCCGCCGATCTACGCAGACCCAAGGCAGAGTTTTGGTATAAGGGGCGGCTTGGGTTCACGGCAGAGTACGCAAAGGAGGTTGCAAATGTCTATGAGGAGAAGAAGCAGTACAACGAACAGAAAGTAAAGGAGATGAATGAAGAGGGCCGCATAGGTACTACGGAGAGCCTCAAAAGAGCGCAAACGAAGGGAGTGAAGCTTTTGCGAGAAACAGCAAGTCTCTTCATACTCAAATATGAAGATATACAGTACTGACCAAGCAGGTGGCATACCTCGGAAACCATGGCGTACATACAGTCCTCCTTGTTATACCTACCAAGATTCCTGCACGAGCTCTGAACAGTGTCGGCTATAGAGCAGCCTACTATAAGCTCATCCTCGACAGCGGAAGAAGTCTTGAAGAGTTTAAAACTATGTATGACGGCTCGGATTTACACCAGCAAGCAAGCAAACTGCTCTCGGTACCTAAGACCTTTGAAGGAACAGCAGGGAGAGATAAACTCAGGACGTTGGTTTCTTCTGCAATTCTTGCAATCATCAGTAAGTAGCCCATAATGACGTGGCTGAAATTACACTGATTCACACCGCAATGTACAGATGCGAAGACCCTGAGTGGTATGGAGCAATTTCAGAAGCTTCCCCGTCACAGGCTGGAGAGCATTCTGACTGCTAGGAAGCTGAAATGGCGTGCACCCGAGCATTGGAGTGCCGAGTTGGGTGGTACTCAGGAGAGAATCTACGACACCATTCTCTATACTCGGCTGGAAAAGCTTAAAATCACATACGATGCCGTGAAAGGTGAACCGAAGAAGTTGAAGCTGGTCCATTTATGATATTCATGCAAAGAAGATATCATAGAATAAAGTTTACATTAGGTAAACTACCACCGCATTACAATAAAGCGCAACCATTCTAATTGACAGTGCTTACTTATATAGAATTGAATGGTACTGCTTGGTATCCGAATCAACAAGTGATAATAACTGGACAGGCAACAATTCTTAACTACAGTGCAGTACTGCTTCATACTCGCAAGTATTGTCGTATACTCGAAATTTAGTCACATTACTGTGGACTCCGAGATTTTAATTGGTATCAACCAATACTCATTGGTATAGTTCAGTATAATCAAGTCCTAAATGCATCATACTAAATGCGTTGAACTATGTTCAGCCTCAACAAAGAAAGATTAACTATAGTTGCAAGTAAATACGTAAAGACTACGGGGTGAAATAGCGCGTTGGTGTCTGTAAGTATTCAGTTTAGGGTCCCGCAGAGCCTTATCTGCAGGCTAACCTCCATCTCACGTTCATCACCTCGACACCTCAGTTCCATATTCACCCCACCATATCGACACCTACCGCACCATTTCATTTACCACTTTGCATCTGTTATTGCAGGTCACACTTTTGCCGATCTTTACCTAATCACCATACCCTCGACGTTCTCATACTCAGATATCATGGCTAGGAATCACAAAACAGCGGTTTTTGAGATAGTTGCATTGGGTGGATATGGTGACTCAAAGGCGCGGACGATGGATATACGGAAAGGAGAGAGGAGGATCCAACTTCAAGCTCCGAATCTGATTGGAAGAGGAAGAAAAGGCCCCAGCGGAGGAGACCAAAACCGATTCCTGCCGCTTCAGCTTGAGTACGAGCAAGAGCAGCTTGGTAACCAGCCGGATGATGAACCGTATGTTCGAAACCACGGTATACATTGGGTTGACGAGATTATCGCCACTATGATCAGTCAGAGGAGGTCGCAGCTCAGCGAGAGGCAAAAGCTTGCTCAAAACTGGCGAGAAGTTGAAAAGATTTTGTCGGAGGCTATCTACAACAGGTCTGAGAAGGCCTGTGAATGCATCCGTCGAGATGTCGTGAACGTTAGGCACATCACCATGGGGAGCTATACTTGGAGAGACGTTCCGTATTGCCAGTGCGCAACTTCAGCAAGCCGCCTCATATCCTCCGGATTGTTCCCGTCGAGCCCAAGAAAGCCTCGTACTGTGTTCTCACTAAAACTGCTTCGCACTCTACATGAACAGTGTACCAGGGGTTCTATCTCCAAAGAGGCTTGGGCTGGAGGCCTTTGAGCAGCTTTTGAAGCAGATAACAAGATGGTTCTGCCAGACTTTTCATGCCCGGTATGCCCAGATATTGCCTAATACTCTTCAATACTGATCTATACGGTTATTCAGCTTCGAGAGGCCTACCATCATTCGGTTGCCAAGAAATATCAGGTCGATACAATGATAGCATCAGCAATCGAGGAAGCCAACCAAGGGACTCCGTGGAAGGAGGAACAACTTGTGAATGTGTGTCCACCCTGCTTTAACTTCTCCGATGAAGATGAAGACCATACCATACGGATAACAATGGACGGGAATATGCAGCATGCATGACTGAAGAGGCATACAGTGTGGGACTTTGAAATCTTCGAACCAAAACTCTTCTTCGACTATGGCAGGAAGAAGTTCAACTTGGCAACGGGAGCCAACAACCAGGTCAACACCATCATCCCCTCAAACGCCTGCAGGCAAACATTTAAGGCCACGGACGGATGGAATAGACCCGAAACTATTACCGCTATGAAGAAGGCGTTAGACGAGAGTGGCGTTGTTGGAATTACCTGCTTTCATGACATAAATTTGAGGTTTCTGAATATCTACGGTGGTGGTGAGTGGCAGAGCCACAGTATCAGAGTGATAGAAGTTGGGTTGCATGAGGTTCCCCACTTCGCTGAGCTGAAGTTGTGTTATGACGTTGCTTGTGTGTTTGAGAGCGCTCTGTACCGCTACAATCCAGACTGGATGGAGGTAGTTGAAGCACGAATTGGGAGGTTTCATATATATGGGCATGAGTACCAGTGCCATGTCTTGTACAACCTTCTTCACACAGCAAATTATGGTCTCATGGTCGGTGAAGAGCCTGAGCATCTATGGTATATGATGCAACATCTCATCCGGTCGGGAAGAGTTTCATCAAGTTCCCGCTGAACGCAGAAGATAGACTCTTGTGGTATGTACTGGCCAATATAACTAGATTCATTACAATGCTAATGGAATCCTCTTACAGGGCTGTACAATGCTCAACGTTCTAGAGAAGACATGGGCAATAACCTGGAACCCCGCTGGACAAAGATGGTTGAAATGGCAAAAGAATCAAAGGAAACTCTTGCACAGGTAACTACCATGGTGGTAGCAGAGCGAATCGATATATCAGGGTGTGTGCATCCACGGAGAAGGATTACATTAGATTACCTGGGGGAGCAATCAGAAGATCAAGTCAGGTACGATACTCAATACCGGTGAGTACTAGAATATACCACGCAAGATTGATAATTACTGATCTACAACAGGGTGCCTGAAAAATCCACTAATGATGAGATCTTTGAGCTTCTACTGGAGAAAGAACGATTACGAAGACGAGATCCGAGGGTGACCAGACTCCTCACGTTGACCGGCTCGACACGCAAAGAGTGGAGAAGGAATTGTGAGCTCTTCTTTGGCCATCAACGTGCTCATGCAGTGAAACAGCTTCATTCCCTACAGGCAGAGCTCATCAAGATCGTGACAGAGGGGCGAGTGGAAGTTGACGTGCTTCACAAGCGAGTCAGAGGCCACAAGAAGGCAAAGAAGATCATTGCGAAGATTAATGGAAGATGGAAGCAGCTCGACAACTTGGTGAAGAAATACAACACTGAGATTCGCAAAGTCGGCGATGCGAACTTGAGGCAATTATCAGCAAAATATATCCGAGAGAATGGTATAGAAAACGATGAGATATGGGATATCGAAAGGTTTATGTCACATTCTGATTGGGCGGTATACCAGTATGTTAGGGATGATATACTGTTGTACTTCGTTCAACAACGGGTCGTTGAGGAGAGAAGGATGCTGCAGTTGCATGCCCAAAGGCTGATTAAATGGCTCAAACATCAAGGAAATGTGCTTCTCAACCTCCTCCACCGCGAAATGAGGATGGATAGTCATCATCTTAAAGAGCTCCTCTTTCATCGCTTCCGAATTATGCGCTCTCTTTTTGCTATAAAGCAGGATTCCCTATTGGCGCTGGATCAACGGAGAAGCCTCGAAGGTATTCCACTGCCATAAAATCATTCGTGCAGGTACTAACTTACCGGAGGACTCAGGTTACGAATCTTAGATGCCATGCAGAGTGTTGCGCGACCGGAAGATATTGATGCTGTCAATGGTGGTTTGGCAGATTACGGAGACGGTGAACGTGACTATGGCCAGATAGATGAAGAGCGGGCAGCAAAATTCATGGAAGATCTAGACTGTGAATGGGCAGTGGCGTCAAATGAGGAAGAGGGCGATTGCATCGAAGAGGAGGAGGAGGAGGAGGAGGAGGACAAGGAGGAGGAGGAGGAGGAGGAGGAGGAAGAGGAACATGAGAGAATGGAGCTTGAAGAATAGATCGGATGGACAAGACACATGGGAACGAATGATGTATAACCTTGTTAGTTGTTAGGCATATACCAATATGTGATGGTAGTGGCCAATACCCTCCAATACCAGTATAGAATGGCCATGCAGCTATCACTCATGACGAAGATGGCAAAATCACATGGCTGTCACGGTGTGAAAACGCTCTCTGAAAGACTATCACTAGCTTGCTGCGTACACTCTGATTCCCTGCTTTAAAGCTACACATACTCTGCTGAGCATTATTTTTGAGGTTAATAGCTCTCAGACCGTGTCAAACGTCTGTTTAGAGTTTGACCGATTTCGACCGAATTCAAGCGTTGGTGCAAATCGCGGTAAATGTACCGAGAGAATGGCAGCATAGACTATAGGCGCAATAAAACCTAGTTCAACTCCCAGATATTATAAACAGTCTAGTCCAGGGGTTTGGGTACGAATTGTAGACTATTCATTGACTAAGTCAATATTCCGTGCGTGATTGTATATATTTTTGTTGCTATGCCTCCAAAGTTTGAAATGGAGGCTTCAATCAGTTCTTGAATGAACATATAAGCTTGACACGAGTATATGGGTTACATATTATGGCTTTGCATGCCACTTGCAAGTGGTAGTTGACCTAAACAGAGAGAGTTGCATACTTGAACATATTACCTGAAGATTCCAGCTTCTCAAAGGAGTTCTACCGATAACATTGCTCGAACACGTCTTGTACGCCTCCATAAATCCATGGGACTACGAGTAAACCCTGTGAGAGGGCTTGAATTGGAGGCTGTGCATCACCGACGATTTGCCTGGGCCTTCACGTGATCGGTCAAAAATGGTTAAATTTTTTCCTACGGCGGTAACTTTCGTCTGTGATTACTTCCTTAAGGAGCCAGGTGGACACGCAGAATCAGTATTATACGGCTCGAGCGTCTGGAACAGAATAGAGAGATTGTACCACAGAGAGGCAGTAGCTAGGTACTGAGAAATACTAACCGGTATCCACTTGTATTGTACAGTATCCACCCGGTTTGTTTTTGTGCACTGTTTTCTCGATTTCTACCTATCCAATACAAAAAGATACTGAACAGTAATGGCAGTTACTCGACATATAATTTCCAAAGTAGTATTATGGTATATGGCTCGCTAAGAATATACAAACTCCCAGTGTGTTAAGAATACAGGTGGTAAATCCTCGCATAAATCCCTATGAAAGAGCCCAGTAAGGCCCCAGCTTGCTACCCAAGTTCTTCCTCTCACGTCTGAGGCGAGGGTGCTGCTGAGTGTTCTCAGACCTTCTCTTTGCCTTTTCCTTGCGTTCCTCCCAGAGCTCCTTCTTCTATTCCACCTTTCTCTTCCACTCTTCCAACTGATGTACTGGCTAGTCATTTGTGTCCGGGAGTATCGCTTTGCACCCTTTCTGCTTAGGGAACGTACTTTGGTATGCAGCCGACATCTAGAAAGCAATTAACATGTATCGGGTAGAGAGCAGTATAGATTCATACTAATTCAAAAATTCGTTCAGTACTGAGACTTTGAAACGCTCGAGCGAGCTCCAAAACCTTGGCATCAACTCCATCAATGGCATCCCTGCCATTCTGAATTCTGTCGCGTACGTTGAAGCTCGCATCTCTGCCTTGATTGCTGTTGCCAATATCAATGCTTGCATCGTTGTCATGATTCCCGTTGCCGATATCAAAGCTCACATCCATGCTTTGATTCACATTGCCGATATCAAAGCTCGCATTGTCGTCTTAATTCCTGTTGCCGATATCGAAGCTCATATCTTCATCTTGACACCCGTTGCTGGTATCAGGGTTTGTACTTGGTAGACAATTTTTGGAGTGTCATAATTGGAATCGAGGTGGGCACATCAGAGCCTTGGAGAAAGGTGATGGGAGCCTAGAACCGGAGTGGGATGATAAGACGTTACCGACGGCGGATGACCTGAAGGGTTCCGGAACATAAACGCGTGCATCAAGCCATGGCTGCGTGCTGGTGAGCCTATAAGTTCTCAAAAGGTTAATATCTCACGTACCCGTATAGTATCCCTTGGCACAACCTTCAACTTCTCGTGAGCATCCCAAACATCATCTTCTGTGTATCCACCACCCCGCTCGATAATTATTGTGGCAAGCTTGTCAATGTACTTGGCCGTGCGGGGTGATAGGGGTTACTGTAAGATGTCGGGCGCCGACCGCTGGGAGCTGGTGAGGCTCATCCTGTTGTTGTTGTCGTTAGTCACAGGCTGGTCGGTGGTGGTTCAAGGGGTTCTGATGTCAATTGATGATGCTTGGCATGCTAACCCGGCAGCACCAATCATTTCAAGCTATGCTACCAAACTTTCTCATGGATATCCGTCTCGCTACCGAACTTTCAAAGACTATCAACAAATCAGAACCAGCATGCCAAAAGTACAAGTTCATTGCTACCTGCAGATACTGACTGATACTGATCGCTACTGATCAATACTGAATAGATCGTGCACTCTGTTGCACAGAACCCTACTGAGACCCTCAGCAAGGCTGAAAAAATTCTTTGCGACAAGATTGGATCTCACATCCTTACCACTATGGCTAATGAGGGAACCGAAGTCGACCCCGCTGAGGTTGACAGACGTATCCGCATCGAAGAGTTGAGAGGAAAGGTTTGAATAACTTCTACTACTTGCAATGTCCTTATACTTACAAAGAAACAGAACTATGTGATCGGCAAAGAAGAAGTCGAGAACATCATTGAGTACGTTTGGGATAAAGGACTTCACGGTATGAAAAACAAGCAACACCTGGAGGGGCTTTACCTCGCCTGTAAACTTCTGGAGAGTTTGATTGCTCGCCGCGAGAAACTCAATGTAAGTCTTCTTTCGTTCATGCATTAGTGCCAGAACTAACCACGATGGATTTCAATAGACCAAGATCAGCAATACCATGCGAACATGCCGTGAGGTCTTGGAGATGTTCCAGGATGAGGATGCTGAGACTGAGATGCTTGCCAAGCGTGTCAAGCACATTGTTCATTGCTGTCTTGAACCAAATGTCGATGAGGGTATCCCTGCTCTGGAGGCGATGGGAATCTCTGTCGATAAGGGGAGTGTGGTTTAAGTGGAACGGTCTCTTAGGGAACGGAAAATGTCGAGGTTTGGTGGGATAATTGGCACTGTTCTACCATTTAAGCACTTGTAATCTATAGTTCTGTTGCTACTCTCGATACAAGCAATTAGGTCAATGAGTACTAACTAGTTTTGGCTTGTATACTTCGGTATTATTCACTACGCTTCCCTATGATACGCAAACAAATAAAGTTAGTTCGAGCTTAGTGTGACAGTATTGAGTAGTACTTGTAAGTACTCACTGGTATTCTTTTGTATCGCTTCGTCAGCTGAAAGAATTATCAACACGCTTTATTACACTTCAATACAAATCAATACTTCTAAGTACCTGTCAGTACACAATAGTACCATTTTGCACATGATGTTTTTCGTCATCTTTACAACACTGCCCAAATTCCCCCCTACTTCTCCACCTTCCTTTTTGACTTCTTTACCAGCCTCTTTGTTGGGTTTTTTGGCTGTACAACGGTATTACCATCGCTATCAGCATCGGCATTGCCATTAACATTATCATCACCATTTTCGTCACTACACTTACCACTGCTATTGCTGTCATCCTTCTTCACCTTCCTACCGCCTTTCAGCTCTTGCTTTTGCCTTTCTTCGTATTTGCCTTTGTAAAGGCCTTGTTTTCAAGCCCTTCTGCCTTGCTGGAGCGGCTGCAGAACTCCGTATAATCCTCCTGCCAACCACGTCTAAAGGATCTCCCAGTTGTATACAATAGACAGGCTCTTAGATTTGTTTTCAAGCTATCAACTTCAATGCTGCTAAGCCGACGGCTACCCGATGACGAGAAGTAGATGAAGGAATACGTACAGAGATTCACAAATTTCACTTTGTAACAGGCAACGCCAATACCTTATCCTAACACGGCTCAGTCCCTACTATTCTTAAAGATATAAGGAATCATACCAAAGTCTTTGCCAGATATCGTAAATCATCATCTATGATACCATCTCCAGGTTGCTCGCCGGCTGAGATGCATTCCTCCAAAGCCTCCCTTAGCTCATCTACCTTCTTGGAAATCCCTGCAGTTGCTGCAATCTTCATCAGTAGACGTGGACGGCTCTTGGACTGCTTCCGCTCGTTGGCCATGTATTGCTAGGGGAAGTAATTACTTTAATAGTGGAGATTCCCATTTAGTACTTGCTGATACTGACCTTTACTTGCTCAATTGTAAGGCTAGTCAGCCGACTGACGGTCTGAATATCTTCTGCGTCTCCCTTGGCGTAAACCATGCCGTTGTTGAAGTACTCGCGCTGATAATGGATTAAATCACCTTATCAAAGCGTTGAAACCAGTTGGGGCGAGTACTTACGACTATTGACGATGTCATAGGGCAGTGGTTTGTAGTACCTGCTCATGACTCTTTGCATCGATGCGTAGGAGGAGGGCTGCTTGTGGCAGCAAGACAGTCATCATTCCCATCGGTGTCTCTGTCAACACTCAGAGACTCCACAGTACCTCCTTCGCTGGCCACATGGTCAATCTCATTAGCGCGTTCAACGACTTGTGAATCAACAAGCCTCTCGACGGCTTCACTATCCGCCTCATCAGCGGGTTCGTCCACCACCTCACCAGTATCCAACTCATTATCCTCGTCGGCCTCGTTATCGTGCAGTAGACCACTAACAGCCCTTGACAAACACCGGTCCATCACAGTCGGAAGCTCGAGGGCGTGGGCATTGCCATCCTTGCCGACGAAGCAGTTTGGAGAGGATAAACGAGCTCAAGAAGGCCGAAAGGAATGGCCAGGTTCACACGGCGGAGAGCTTGGTGGTGTATGCATCGTGGGAGAGATTCTGTGAAGTGTGGTGAGGTCAAAAAGTGAGCAAGCTGGGGTGAGAGGTGTACGTCCCAGTAGATGTAGCTAAGTACTTAAAAAATTCAACGTCACTCAAGTGATGGCGTAGGATTTTGTTGAACTCGGCAAGGCTACATTATTTGTTGATGGTTACAAGCAGGAAACGGCTCAAAGTAATTGTCAATGAAGGAAAAAGCACTATCAGAGACAGCGGAAACGGATCCTGAATACAGCACGCTTCAGTCATTAGACAATACTGGAAGATACTGACAAGTAAAGCACTATATGAATCCAAATATTACAACTCAATAACATTGCCGAGGTTGAGTTGAAGAAGTATCTGTTAGTACTGACCACTACTACCTAGTGGACTCGCTCTTCCCTTCATATGTGCTTTATTCACTCATATACAGAAAATTATCCCATGCTAGAACAGTCACGAAAAACAAAAGACAAGAACGAAAAACAGTAAACGACGCGTAGACAGAGGTGCCGCCACTCCACCTGGACTCTCCCATTCCTAGCCGGAAGCCATTTCACTTGGTGTAGAGTCGAAAAACATACAGAGCTTCCCTCGGTATATATAGGGATGCGGGTGGGCGGGTTCTTTGAAGCTGAAGGCGCTGCTTTGCCTTAACCACTGCCGCTCCGCTTCTCTTATATACCTCTTCCCTCGCTCCTGGCCTCCTTACTTCCAATGATTCCACCAGTCCGGACGATCCCAGTCCGAGATACGGCTCAGTCCTGTCCAGTCCAACAGGATGGCCGGACTGGACTGGACGGCGGACTGCCAGTCATGGACTGGACGGACTCAGTCTGGACCGGTCCATGCAGGTGACGTGGCGGGAAAATCCGTTTCTCACCACCATGACCACTCAGTGTGGCAGGGGGAAGCCGGCGGGGGGCGTCCGGACATACAGGGATAGCGGAGATGGAATGAGCGACGGGGAGTATTGATCGAACCTAAGGCTCGTGACTGCTCTTTTAGACTTCACACTACTCTTCCATTCCCTACGCATTTTGGACCTTTAGACCTGTACCTAGTTATCACACCGTAGCCAATACACACGGTTCTCCCCTTCACTATCGCAACAGGGAGTATATATTTGGGAGACCCCAGGGTCGATAGACATCATCTTATCAAACAACGAAATACACACTGTATCTTTCACAGCTCTTGGTCCCACGCACTCTTGCCTAGCTTTCATAGATCCACGCAATTTGTGTGGTTCCTCATGCACTCTTGCCGAGCCTTCATAGATCCACGCAATTTACGTCGTTCCTCACGCAATCTTGCCGAGCCATCATAGATCCACACACTTTGTGTGGTTCCTCACAGCCTGGTAGCCTATCACATCCCCTCAACCTCTTCGTATGCTCCTTGAGCCAGAACCACTCTTTCTCACGAATATAACTACTCTTGTATGTCACTCTTCAGTGACTCAGTGTATTGCTGACTCCCAGTGACATCGGGCTAATTCCATCTGAGTGGACTCGTCCAGTCCCAGTTCATACCAGTTCAGTGGAAATTTGGACTGGTCCGATCCCAGTCCAAACATCTCTTGGACTGGACTGGACTAAACCCGGACTGGTGGAATTATTGCTTTCTTCGCTCCCATCCTCAGGCTCTGGAGCCAAAACCTCCAGCTCGTGCTCAGGCTCTAGCCCAGGCTCAAGCTCCGAGCTCTGGCTCAAGCTCTGGCTCTAGCTGTGGCTCAAACTCTTGCTCGTTCTCGTGTTTTGGGTTTCTCGCTCCAGCGCAGGCCCGTGCTTTTGCGTACTGTGCGGTAACATGAAGTATGGGAAAACTTTTATTTGTTCTGGCCGAAAGGCTGAGAATAAATCGAATGAACCCAGTCAATATATTGATATTGGTCGATACACGCCAATACTGGACAGTAACGGGCGCTACAAAGGCAATCAATGCGATATACAACATATGAAGTCGGGCGTGAACTCAATGAAGTGTTAAATACGGCGTTGTACAGATTAGTACTGCGCAGTATTGAGCAGTATGAATATAAACCGAAGTACTCTCTGCAAGGGACTCTGTACTTGTGCGAAATGAACTCAACACACGATCAGATACTAATGAGTACGGATGAATACAAGATGATAACAGACGGTATACACAAGTTGGAGTATCACAAGTGATACACCATGGACTGTTCTGCGAAATGAACATGGCTCAGCCACGGATACAAGCCAGTACATACCAATACTAGGCAGTAAAAGTTTGTACTGAAAGTTGCTAAAGTGACATTGAATTGGGGTCGAATGAAAACCATATATGGCCCCATATGGGTCAGAACTGACGCATCTGTGAAAATACTGACAGAACAAGAGCTAAATCGCGAGAGTTCTGAAATTCGCAAGGATAGAGATACTCTTGGCTGTCGCACCAGAAAATGATAGCCGTACAATACCAACACATACTGATAAGTATGGCTTAGTATTGAACGGTCGGAATCCGGCGCGAAGTAAGTCATTACAAATTTATTACTACCTAGCGTACGGACAGCTGCCCGCCACTTTTAGACCATGTTCCATCGATGCATTTACCAATGCCAAGGACCATATGAGGTCATGAAGTTGCCTACCATAGGTGCATTATAGGAGCTCCAGCTTGAGAGTGCTCTCAATTTACTTGTAGGAATGGTTTTGGCCCCATACTCATTGTCTGCAATGTCGTTGAGGCGACTTGTGCGACAATTTGTTTCTGACCTTTCTAGGTTCCACTGTGAATTAACTCATTCAGGGATGACATCGAAATATCACTGGTGTCCAGTGGTCAATTGCAGCCATTGGACACAATTGAGGTTGGCTTGAACTCATCATGACTAGTTGTAGGCGATTGAACTCTTTGGCTGTGTCTTAGAATTATCTGGCAATGCAATACATGACTGAAAAAGGGGTAAATCTCATATACTTGTAATACCTTCAGCAAACTGTATCTGTTGTCTGAAAGTGATTACCATATAAGGACATTTATGCCTGTGTTTGGCCTCAATTGGTATACAGATGGTAATCATCAGAATAGTGTTGCAAGTAGTGTAAGCAACGGTTCCGGACCGTCACTTCGGGTCTGGGTCCAGGTATAAACCTAACCGTTGCCAAATTGGCGGTCCGGGTGGTTAATGAACCTGGACTGCCCACTCGGTTACGGTTCCATGGTAAACTCCCAACCCGTCTGAATTGGGCAGGTTGGCAGTGGGTCGCCCAGCAGGTCCATCTATAGATTCATATAAGGCTCTTGTATTTGCAGTGTGTTAATAGTATCTTATCAAAATCGTGTTTTCATCAACCAATAATGTGCTTTTGCTTGTTGAGCGGTTTGCAATATTGATTAATTTGGTCTCTGTGTTTCACCTTCGATATATGGTATTTTTGCCTAGCAAGGCGGACAATAATACAGATACGAACACGATGATCCGCTCGATGCCTTGATTACGAAATATGCAAGTCCCAAAACTGTTGACACTCCGTTGACGCTCATTTTTAGGATGCCGCAGGGAGCATGTCGCTGTTTTTTTGCCAGTAAAGGCTGCCAACATCTCATAAATGGATGTCTACAACCAATCAGAACATAACTTACCCAAGATGCAAAGCTCAAAATCATTGATGCTCCGTTGACACTCATGTTAAGAATGGGGGGGTAACCATGTTGCTATCTCTTTTGCCAATAAAAGCTGCCAATAGGTCTGTTATGCAAAATAACGACCAAGTCAATGGTAAATTACCATACTTACAAGACCACACATCGTTGAGGCTCCGTTGATGCTCATTTTGATGTATTGTCCATTCAACATCTGCTGCTGTCGATAATTGTTTTCATCCTGATTTGACTTGATCGGCTGTCTTTCTGCCTGATTGAGACTCAGCCCTGTGGCAAAGCTGAGCGGCGTAATAATCTTGCACTGTTCACTCTCACATGACGAAAAATGATGTATCATGCCAACAGATTCATTGCGCCTGCTATACATCTATTTACAAACCGATATTCACGAACTACTTCCTACCATTTGCCCATAAGATGTCTCTAACTGAAACTCTCAGTCAAGCTACATAAAGCTGGTGAACCATTGATGCATTCTGGCCTACTTTTTCTTCCCTCCGGTATTTCTCCGTGTTTCTACTGCATTGACCGTCACCAACACCATTTCAGCCTGTCTCTTTGACTTCCGTGTTGGCCGAACCAATCTGGGCACAGTTGGCGCGGCACTCACATCCTGCTGCTCTGGGCATTCCGGATCCTCAATGCCACTGTTGAGCTCTATATTGGATTCATCGTCTGCTGCGCAATCATCTTCGCTGTCATTTGGATTATCCAAGTCGCCATTCCAGTTTAGCCAAACATCGGTGTCCGAAATGATTTCAGGTGCGCTATGCTCATCGCTTTTGACTGGATAATGGTTGATTTTCCGGATTCGGCAAACATTTAAGATTTCAGTTCGTCCTCCCGGGAGGTCCTTTGCAGGCAAAGCCGGTGGCAGAGGTGATCTTTCTGACAATTTAAATGCAGCCGCACCATTATGTTGGAAGTGTGAGCAGGATGCTTTGACGAGCTCTCCCGTGTCTGAAATGTATCTTATGGCGGTCATCTGCTTATTTTGAGCGCGAGATTCCTTCTGGCTAGCACATAGATTTTGGCTGCCCTGCCACATCTCCAAAAAGTCGTGAACCTTGGCCATTCTGTGCAATTTCCTTTCTTCCGCCTCTTTCTTCATTTCCGAGTCATTTTCTGTGTTTGTGGTATCCAATTCTGGGTTAGTGCCTGCCAAAATCCTGTGATTGGCTCAAGCGAACTGCCTGACAACGACTTTCTTGCGAAAGGTCTCGCCTGTGGTTTTTGACTGTCTCCATCCAATGACATCTCGGCAAAGGGAAAAACTGCCCTCCACTCCGACACCATGTGGTGTGATACAGAATATGTCGCGAGCCACATATCACAGATCGGTGTACTTTGAGTGTGTTTCATCCTGTTGGCGCCACCAATTGGTTATGTCCGGTATTCAAAATGTACTGCTAATCTCGATTGGGTCGGAGTGGTAATCATTGAGATTTGGATTAATTTGTCCCCAGTTCTTTGATGCTTCAGGTGGCGAATTCAAATAGAGCCTTGCGACGGTCAATAAGCGGGCTGCGCGATCGCTTCATCCGGGTGTCGTCTCAGCCACATTGTTAGCAGTTATGTATTCCTCATCATCGCTGGACAAATCATATGGATCAAAGGATGATTGATAGGACCCTGAAGCCATTGCAGAAGGGATGAGATTGCTGCTCGGTACCGTTTCGAGTTTATTGACCAGCACACGTCGATGTTTGGTGCAGTATTCATTCTCCACATACTTCAGAAAGGCCTCTTGGTATTGTGTAGTATACAATGTCTCGTCCTCAGGATTAATATCCATTCCTTCGTCCCACTTCCTGAACAATCGCAACTTCCGGAAAGGATCGAGGATGTGTGCCGAAATCAGAAGCTTGCCCGTCGTTGGAGTCACTTCAGCCTAGTATTTGGAAAGCATCTGTCAAGCTAACTTCACAGCGAAGAACAAGTCTTCCTTCCATTGAGTCTTCTTCTTGGCCAAAGCTCGCATCACGCCATCCATGTGATCGAACATGCCATTGTACACTGTGACAAAGTGATGCAATGTGACTGTATGCCTCTTCGACATCCAAAGGGTCCAATATCGAAATGGCCTCAATACTTCCATGACATACTTGAGAATTGTCCATTCATCCTGAGTTGTGAATGGTGGCCGGTATCCAGCGTATTTTGGGTTTTGAAGCCACTCGCAGGTGAATTCCCGTAAGCGGTAGGCGTGCTCAAGCAACTCCAGAGTAGAGTTCCAAAGTGTCTTCACATCCATAATCGGAAGTACTGCAATGCGGACTTTGGCTTTTTGACAGTCAATGAACTCGTTTTGGCGACCAGGTGTCAGCGTAATGAATTCAGCAAGCATTCTCTGCTATATGAAGGTCAGCTTCAGGACTTTCAAAATATCATGAACTATGTACTTTTTCAATTATCTTTGCTAAACCAGGTCCCATGGCTGACACCTTGTTGATTCTAGCATTGCCCTCTTTTCGAAGTCTTTGACACTTCCCAATGTCTATGCTTTCATTCTCTCCAAATTGCTGATCGCGCTCATGGGCTTCCAAAGACTTGGTGCGCCCTTTTACACCGAGACTGCTCATAAATTCACCTAAAGCCAGCTGTATGACGTGCGCCATGCAGGGTATGTGTTTCCTCAATGCCGGCCACTCGTTTCCAGAGGCCTCAAGTGTTGATTGCAGCTCGCATGTCATCGAGTAGTTTGACGAAGCATTATCAGTTGAAATACCAAGAAAATGGCCGTCTGTAAGCTCAAAACAATCAAGCACGTCCTTCAAATCTATGGCTAGCCTTGTTCCGGTATGTTGGCCCTTGACCTGTCATCTTTAATTTGCTTTCGAAACCGGAGCAGCACAGGCGATCAAACTCATTGAAAGCGTGTTGAACTTCATGCAATGCCCAATTTCGATCCATATAGTAAGCAATGATCAATGTTATGGCTAGTTTGTTCTTCGATGTCCATCCGTCTAAAGCTAAACTAACTGTATTTCGTAACGGCAATTGCTTCTTGACTGCATCCACAGTCAGTGCATGTTCCCTCCGGCAAATATTACTAAGGGTCGTAGCGGACGGTAGGACTAGGTCGTCACGTAATGCCTTATCTGACAGTCGTAGCTCAAGATTTGATATAGCATTCCATGGAATATATGTGCCGAAACAAATCCTAACGTGAGCTACCGATTCCACGTGTCTTCGTGAAATTCAGAATTTTCAATGTCGTTAGCTCCCAGTTTGGATCGTTCTGTCTGTCATTTCGGTCGACATGGATTTAATTTGATATCAAATATCATTTTCCTCAGCACACTTACTGTTGTGATTCCACCACTTTCTTGCCTCTTCAGGATGACATAAGCTGTTTCATCCACCGTCGAACTAGTCAATTCAGTGACCTCTGACTCTGTTAATTGGTTTAACTTTGCGATGTGAGCTTTTGCCAGCAAGTGTTTCCCCATTGAGCTGGTCCTATGTTCTGATGGATGGCGAAGAACTTGATGACACACGATACAAATGATGCCAGGGCTGCCGGTCTCCTCAATTCCGCAGTGCAAATAGCATTGCCACGATGGTGCATGTCTAGAATTATTCCAAGCAATAAGCCGCTTCGAGCCTACATTCATTGAAAACCACCAATTATCGAAGATTATTTGCAATGTAAGGTCGCTCAAATCACGAATAAAGATACGTTCATTTTTGGAAGAGATTATAACCTCGAGCAATGAGGAGTTCAAAGATTGTGTATCCGACATGGCGGTAGCAATTAGAACACTGGGTATTCCGACTCGAGAGACTACCGAAAATAACGATACAGTAACGCAGAATGTGGGTTCTTAAATATTGACTCTATAGCTGCAAGGAAAATAATCAGATCAGTAAGACATTGCATGCATATTTGTGAAGTTGAATACAAGAACAGATTGCAACGACTGACCGCGTACAACTCCCTTGTGGAACAGCATAATACAGTTGATTGCTGTGTAGCATTTGGAGCCTTGACGCACCGTGGGCACTCAATTGTAGGAGGTGGACGCGATATCGTCACTAGCATTTTTGCCAATAAAGGCTGCCGATAGGTTCATTGTGATTTATCTGCGCTCCATTCTGGTCAGATTATCCAAGATTCCAGCGCACAAATTGTTGACGCTCCGTTGACGCTCATTTTGGGACGTGGTTACGATCTTGTTGTAAGCATATTTGCCTAGAAAGGCGCCCAAATGTACGATTATAGATCATTATGGTCACATAGCCCCTTGATTTTCCAAGATGTAAGGCCTCAAATCCTTGACGCTCAGTTGACGCTCATTTTTAAGACATAGTAACGATATCGTCAGAAGCATTTTTGCCTAGAAAGATGGCGGATAATTTGATTATGTGTTAATGTCGCTGCACTGCCCCCAGATTTTCCAAGATGCATGGTGAAAAGTCGTTGACACTCTGTTGACACTCATTTTTAGAACATAGTAGTGATGTCGTCGCAACCGTTTTTGCCTGGAAAGGCAGCCAATAATCTGATTATGGCTTAATGGCTCCGCACAGCCCTAGAATTTTCCAAGATACAAGGCTCAAAGTCGTTGACGTTCCGTTGACGCTCATTTTCAAAACATATTAGCGATGCTGTCACACCTGTTTTTACCTAGATTGGCAGCCGATACTCTGATTATGGCTTAATGTCGCTGCACAGCCCTAGGATTCTCCAAGATAAAAGGCCCAAAGTTGTTGACGCTCCTTTGACGCCCATTTTTAGAACATAGTAGCGATATCGTCGCAACCATTTTTGCCTAGAAAGGCAACCAATAATCAGATTATGGCTTAATGTCGCCGCACAGCCCTAGGATTTTCCAAGATACAAGGCCCAAAGTTGTTGACGCTCTGTTGACGCTCATTTTTAGGACATAGTAGCAATGTCGTCGCAACCATTTTTGCCTAGAATGGCAGCTGATAATCTGATTATGGCTTAATGTCGCCGCACAGCCCTAGGATTTTCCCTGATACAAGGCCCAAAGTCGTTGTCGCTCCATTGACGCTCATTTTTAGGATATAGTAGCAATGTTGTTGCAAGAGGTTTTGCCTAGAAAGGCAGCCGATAGCGCGATTATGGGGTAAAACTCGCCGCACAGCCCATGCATTTTCCAAGATGCAAGGCCAAAAGTCGTTGACGCTCTGTTGACGCTCATTTTTAGGACATAGTAGAAATGTTGTCACCACCATTGTTCAATGGAAAGGCAGCCGATAGTTCGATTATGACTTACAGTATCTGCACAGCCTACTGGATATTTCATGACGCAATGCCAAAATCGTTGACGCTCCGTTGACGCTCATTTTTAGGATGTGGCCACAAGCGAGTCATTTGCTTTTTTCACAATAATGCCGACCTATACATTCGCTTTGGGAGGATGGGACAATGCAGCCCATTGATTGCTGAATGTATATGACTTGAAATCGTTGGCACTCAGTTGATGCTCACATTGATCACATCCAAACAGCCTTTGTATACTGAATAATTGTATGCAACGAATCATATACACATTTTTGACATCCAGTATTCGGTTTGTATGTATTATCGTTTGCATCCAGGAGTTTTGTTACCTCTCAATTTCTGATCAACTGCTATCTACGCTATCTCAGAGAGAAATGATGTGGCCCTATAACATTCCCGTGCTTTCGGCCGGCAATTGACGACATGTAGATTATTTGACTAGTGTTTGGTAAATATATCTCGACTTTCTCACCAGTCCTTATACAGCTCCTTCTCCTCGATTTCCATTACGTACCACAAGCAATTGTAAATATCTCAACCATGTGCACCAGGTCTGTGTGGAGAGTTATGCAGTTGGATACATGGATGAATTTAGCATGACGGTTGTCGTTCAGATCGATTCGTCATGCGCACTGACCGCTCTTTTCATGACACGTATGACATCACTCACTTAAATTCTGTTAGCACATTTCGTGACTAATATTGCTTTTACTTTTTTACTTAACAGTCAGTTGCAGAATGAAACCGAATGTTTTGCCCGTCATACAGTGCGATTAGGGTTCTAGAATGTTCACATGGTGCGTTCGACCCTTGCACATGCACAGACAAATTATCATGTCTCACAATTTGGTCACTGAAATCAAGAACAAGCTGACACGTAGCAAAATTGGTAAACAACTTGCTTTTCACCGCGATCAGACATCAAAAATTACACTCTGCCTATCTATTTTTCCGCAGACGCAGGAGCTGTCACCATCTCTTCGTCCGAATCCAAAATCTATATGGTAATTAGCTGGAGGCTATATGCAGTGGTAAATAATTACTGGTTCAACTGGCTTCACTTTCAGCAACATTGACGAATTGGGCTCCACAGCTGGCTCACCACTAGGTATGCCCAATTTTGACTGCAGCTTAACCAAACCTAGCCTGATATGACTGCCTCCTCGTCGAGATGTCCCTTGCAGCTTTTCTGATATTCCGGGGACGAAGGCAAGACTCTCCATAAGCTATCCAAATGTTGTCGGTGGAGGTGGTGGAACGTCATCGTTCGTTTGCGGCTGAACAACTGCCGGAACCCTCAATTTGGATGTGCCCTACGTCTTATCTTGTTCACGGGAGTAGTCGGCTGCATCCTCCCATCCCAGTTGACTCAATTAGTCGAGCTTCATCTGCTTGTGGCAAAACCTCTTCATGTGCTGCTGTACCGTTTTAGTGATTGTGCGCATTACCCAGCCGGGTTCGTCATCTTCGCTCAGCTTGCCCCGCTCAGTCTCTTCATCATCATCATCTTCCCCATCCTCCCCATCATTGGAACTTGCAACATCACTCAGACTGTCTCCAATAGCAACCACCATCTCCTCAAACCTCATTTCGGGGTTTCTGGACGTCAATCCCGCGATTTCAGCATGCGTCATATCGTCCTGCTCCAACTGAACCGCTGCCTCTGCGTCTTCAACTCGCATTCTTGCCCCAGCGGTTTCTCTTTCAACATAATCCTCAATTCATTTCTCTTTCTCTTCATAGCGTAAGAAGTGCATTTCTCGTTGTTTCTCCGCCGCAAGCTTTTTTTTGGATCTCAAGCGGCGCAATGCCCCAAGGGCTCAGACTCTCTCTACCTCCAAGCCGCTCTTGCCTTCATTTGCCTGATGACATCGTTGGGTTGACTGCTTTGCCGATTTGCCATTTCTGCCAGCCAGAAGTGGCAAAAAGATCATTTTCAGAGAATTGACCATTGTACTTTGCGTGGACTTTATTGTTAAGCGAGATGTTAGATATTGCAAGTTATGGACAATATGGAGGCAAGCTGCTTCTTTTATGTCAAGGTTGGTACGTTTACTCATCTTGAACAAAGCAAAATCTTGCTCTTGACTGTCAATAAATCAGGAATAGTGATGCTAACCATACAACATGACCTGATTGTTAGCGTCATTTTCATGTAATATCCGGGGGATTATTTGAGAAAAACATCAGCAGACGGTATTTCCGACGAACTACATCCTATTACTATCTACCGATTAGGCGATTCCGGCGGTCGTACACCGCAATTTATCCATGTAACCCAACAAACAACATCAAACCGACTTTGTGCAAATTGCAGGGCGGTGGGAAACCTCTGCAAGTTGCAGCCATACTCAGTAGGATTCATCTGGAGCATAACAATCATGTTGGCTGCTACATATTCCATTCTGACAAGATGCTAACTATATAGTCTTCAGGGCTTCCCACCTCCTCTGGTTATCATCATCCTCTTCTATTCCACACCAGTATATCATGCATACACAACCACCTCCGCTAGGTAAGAGCGGATCTAATACCGGCCGATTGGCGGGCACTACATCGAATACGGAAATTCTTGGCACACAACAAGAGCGCAGACACAAGTTAGTTCACCGCGACGCTGCCAATGCAGCCATCAAACATATGACCCAGGATGCACATTTAAAAATCGTCCGCAAGACTGGAAGCAGCAAAAATACGATGCAGCATACAGTTGGATGTGAGTATATCCATATTGAGGCAAACGGCTGTCAGTTAACCGTATAACGTACAGCGGGTGTCCGCAGAGAGCTACATAACAAATTTATCTCTGCCCATAACGGGAAACCTCCATGGTCGTCAAAGGCATTTGTCCGCACAGTCCGCGAAATTGAACATCATGATGTTGTCAGCTCTGGAAGTTTCGCAAATAAATTTCCTGATGAGCATCCCCATGAGTGGACAAAACAGACTTTAATCACTTTAGAGTAGGCTACGGAACCGTATATGGTGGAGATAACAGCCGAATTTCATTGTTTGAAGCAGCAACTAATGTCTTGTAGGTTTTCAACATGTCTGCAACTATGGCAAGGCAAGGAGGTAGGGTACAGCTGGAACAGTCCGACATGCGCCTGGCGTTGAATATATCCAAAATGGCCAAAGAAGGCTTTTCGCGCTCCGCAATGGAGGAAACGAAATATCTCATTAAGAAACCACGCGCCAAAGTCTGAGAAGAGAAGAAACAGGGTGTTGAGTTTCCTGGGCATAAAGAGGTAAAGGCTGCAATACAAAGACACCTGGCAATGCTTCGTCAAAACCAAAAGTCCAGCTGTCTTCCTTGCCAAAATGGCACCGCAAAGAATCTGCAGACACGCTGGAGACACAGAGGAACAGATGCACCTCCACCCGTCCGATACAATGAGCCGACTCCAGAGCTGACTCCACCTTTGCCCGGCACACCACCCGCGCCAACCGGTAACACTTCTGGAGCTCAACCTTCTCAAATTGTCAATTTGCCGGCCGGATATACATGTTTGCATTCAGCTCTTCACTGTGCGGAATTTTTCGAGGATGATGAGGATACGCAGCATGATACTGATTTTGATCCAGATATGCTGACTGATGAAGGTTAGTACACTATCTGTGGTGTGGTAATGCAGCTAACATTGATTTTGAAGACCAGAGCAGCGGATTGAGTGATCCTGAAACTGATGACGAGCATTGACCGAAAGGCATGGGATTTTGGAGATTATTATTATATATATCTATGTATTATTAAAGAACAACGTAATGATCAAGAAGAAAGTAAATGAAAACGCCAGAAAGACAGCCAAAACAATGTCACTGATAGAGTGTGCCAAATTAAATGATTGCATATTGTGGATACAGCCATGGCAAAATGAGCGTCAATGGAGCATCAACGATTTTTGGTCATGTGTCCTGGGAAATCACACCTCCGATAGGTTGTAGTCAGTCATAAAGGAATTTTTGGCTGCCTTTTTAGGCAAAACAGATTGCGATACCCTCCCTGCCCCATCATGAAAATGGGAGTCAACGGAGCGTCAACGATTTTTGTTCATGAGTCCTGGGAAATCACACCTCTGATAGGCTGTAGTCAGTCATAAAGAAATTTTTGGCTGCCTTTATAGGCAAAACAGATTGCAATACCCTCCCTGCCTCTTAATGAAAATGAGCGTCAATGGAGCGTCAACGATTTTTGGTCATGCGTCCTGGGAAATCACACCTCCGATAGGCTGTAGTTAGTCATAAAGGAATTTTTGGCTGCCTTTATAGGCAAAACTGATTGCAATACCCTCCCTGCCCCATCACGAAAATGAGTGTCAACGGAGCGTCAACGATTGATGGTCAGGTTTCATGGGTAATCTAGGGGGCGACAGGTTGCACATTGTCATAAACTGATTATTGGCTGCCTTTATAGGCACAAGTGAAAGTGAAACACTTCCTGCCCCATCTTCAAAATGAGTGTCAACAGAGTGTCAACAATTGTTAGCCTTCCATCATGGTTAATCACAGCATGATGTGGCGGTTATTGTCTATATACATCGTTTTGACTGTCATTATACGCTAAAAGGCTCAAGAATACTTAGTGGTAGCTCTGTAAATGAAATAAGTTGTTACTGTCCTGGAGGATGTGGCTAGAATATCCCGTACATATCTGCCTATAAAGGCTGCCATGTCCTTCTTTATGGATGCTTGCCATCAAGCACCACTCATATTACCGAAGATGCAAGACCAAATATCGTTGACGCTCTGTTGACACTCTGATGACACTCATTTTCAGGATGTGGTTGGGCGCATGAGTATGCGTGTTTTGCACATTAAGGCAGCTAATACGTCGAAAATGAACCATGACTTACCAATATCAATATATCACGATTAACAGTAGCATATCTGAATGCTACCATAAATGTGAAACCCGAGACGCTGAACCGGATATTGCAACCGACGGGTCGAGCCAAACCCGGCGAAACCCGCGGGTTGACGGGTACAGGTCCGGGCTTGGCCCACCAAGAGTCGCGGTGTCGGGTTTTTGGACAGATCTGGAACCGAACCGACCCATTTTTGCGGTCCAAACCCGGACCGCTGCCGGGTTACCCGGACCCGATGCTAACACCAGTTGCAAGTGTGGACACATGTGATAATAGATGTAGATGTATAGGGAAGAGTATCGCTAGAGATCTAATCCTCATGGCAAGCAAACTGTATTGATTGCCCATTACCCTACCTGGGTTATGTGTCGCTGTTACATTCTGCCATGCACATGCACCCACACTCAGATTCACCTCTAACGCCCATAGCTAGATAAGCCACACCATCCACATTCTCTGTCTGGTGGATCAATCTCATCTCCTTGGGTGCAGTCTATCGTCAAACTTTATATGCATTTTCATATGTTACTTGCATCATTAAACTGTATATGTATCATTAAACATTATATATACAAGGGATAAAATGATCAACAAGATGCCACTTCTTTGGTCAAGCATTCCATTATTCAATACACTCTCTAACTATATGACAGATCTCATGCACTCTCACCATGACCACTTCATTTACCGAACTGCCAGTGACTTGCTAAGTGAATTCGTCCAGCGGACTGACAACACCATCTAATCAATTGGAGGACCTCGAGCCATCCTACCAGCATAATAATCACCGATAAGCACCCTAGATGCACCGGAATACACCTATCTCGACTGCAAGATGACATTTGTCCAGTGTGGAAACTCTAAATGCCTTCTGCAATCAGCAATCAGGGTGAGCCCCCACAACCGGCCAGTGAATGACCATGCCATCAGTTGCATTGATGACTGTGCTCACTGGATTGGTGGAGCCATACAGAATCCCCCAAACCCAGTGGCAGTTTACCACCTCCTGCACTAAACAGAATTCCAGAGGAAACTGGCTCGGAAGATACTGGCCTCTACTGACCAATTCCACATCCCCATTTTCTTCTGCAGTAGTCTGATATCGAGGAGGTTGACCATCAGTAGACTCCATTGAGCAACAAAAATCTGGACCTTGGGGTACATCATACTACTAGCAGCACCTTTGCTGAAGTTTCTGGTTGCTATAATTTCAAAGTTCTCATTAATCACCTGTAGCAACCCCTGTATTGCGCTGAAGACATCAAACAGGCCATTACATATGTCAAAGCCCACTATCCCAAATCACAAATAGAACACTGCTTGAATGAAGGCATATGCAAGATTCCTGAGTAATGTTTCTACACCTCCAGATGGACGATAAACAATTGAATCGATGGAATGGGTAACCAGTTGCCGATATCTTGAGAAGCCTCCATCTCCACTCTGAATAGTTGGATGTTTTTCTGTTGCCAAAGCGTGGTAGAATGTATATGCTACCTCCTTTACGATCTGCCATAAGAAGACCACATTATCTTTGAACCAACCCACTCCATAGACATGGAGCGTGATCAAGTGTATTCTGAGATGAATATGGCAGATTGGTGGTAGGAGATACAGGATAGACTTCCCCTGGGGACAACAATTGTTTCACTGATCTGTTGATTAGATGAGACACACCTCCTGGACTTCTCTGGTGACTTGAAAGCCTGGCTGATCTACCTAACCATTGGGAATATCCATTCCTCTATATAGAACAAATACAGCTACCTTGTACACATTGTGCTTGCCTTCCTCTCTGTGCAACCCAAATTCCAACCGAATTCCTCATCTGAGGACAAACCCCAGAGGGATATACACCAGCAGGTGCGAGGTGATAATGCCAACATAGTGCTGGAGCCAGTAAGTCAATTTCCTGAGAAAGAAGACATCAATTTCAGTGCTCTGTGGTATTGTTCCAACAGCAAAATGCATCTTTGCTGCCCAATTTTCATGTCTTCACTAGCGTATCTGATGGAGCATGGCAACCGTATAGATGTTAAGTACATTACTTCCCCTAAGTGTCAAACTCCAAAGAATGAACTGGTGTCACTGATTCTTCCACCTGACTTGCAATCTTAGCGCTGGAAGTCAGCAGACTTCCAGCAGAACTATCAACAGTTCCAGAATGCCAAATCAGGTAGTAGCAACCATCAGACTATAAACATCACCAATCTCTGGTTTGAGTCCATCAGTGCCAGGCTGGTCCTGTCTATCTTTTCAGATCTTTCAAATGTCACATTCTACAATCTCCACTGGCCTTATATTCTCGATCCAATATTCATCACAATGTTTAATCACTGCATGACCTGGCTTGAGGGCATCCTATAATACCTTAAGAAAGTAGCCGTATTGGATGAGATCCGGGCTGGCATTCCTCCATACCCCAATTTCTATCACTGTGGCAATGCCTACCAGCATATTTTACAGCAAAGTGTTAAAGAGATAAGCAATATCAGTCGAATTTTCTACACAGTATTGAAACCAACATTCCACAACCCATTGCCTCATCACCAAGCAGTTTTCAAGACAGCATTGACCTGTGTTGAGTTACTGGTTTACAGGAGTCTTGTGGTATAATACCAAGTCCAGACAACCGAGACTCTCAACTATCTAGTAGTCAATTTTGATGAATTACATGCAACTTAGGACATTTTTACCACCTACCAGACTGTGAAGGCTACAGACAGTATGGTCCATTCACCCAAGAATGATCTGAAGATGCAACACAGGAACAATCATGCCATCAAGAAGGAAGAAAGAGCCAAACACGGAGACACTCTTTCCACTGCCCAAAAGGAACATTACAAGATACAGGACAAAAAACCCGCTGACGAAGTCTACAAGTCAATAGTACACAGGCGTGCCTGCTTTGACTTTATTGGTATTTACCTCATGCCACATATTAGGAATCAATTCAGCCCTCTGCAGTCGGAGTGAAAGACAGCACCAAAATGCAGGAAATATAGTATCAAATTATGTGTAGTTGCACTTATTTCTGGTACAACCACAACTAGAGTAACAGCAGATTCAAAATGACTGTTTGAGCATGCATGTCCTCTGTATGTAGTGCCTTCGCCTCTGACAGCTGGGTAAGGAATTATTCTTAGCAACGGGTCCAGGTGACCCACCAGCAGTCCGGGTTGGGAAAAGAAAAATGGTTCAGTTAGGTTCCAGACCTGTCGAAAAACCCCACCCACTCTGTCTTGGCGGGGTTGTTACCCGGACCGGATATAGACCCGCTGTTCTTTGGCTAAGTTAATCATACTGCAGAGTCCCATTTTTGCGAACTCAAATCTTTCCCTCCAATTAAGTATTTTAGTTGTAATCATATCACAATATGATATATATGTAAAAAATGCAGTTTTATCGCAAATTTGACAAACGGAGGTGAAGGAACATCTAAAACTGCAACTTTTACGTATATATCATATTGTGATATGATCACAACTCAAATACTTAATGGGAGGCAAAGTTCTGACTTTGCAAAAATGTAGAACCGGGCAAAAAACCACAAGTTCAGTGCGGTTCAGTTTGTTGATGTGGTAAAACCAGTTGCAATGGTTCCAGTTCGGTTTCAACCTGGACCCGGGACGGAACCGCCAATTTGGAACCATTGCTAACACTATAAGGAAGACCACTGGACCCCTGAAATCCAGTAGGCATGGCAGCAATCTCATCAAAATAATCCAATTGTTGTCAACAAATACAACTGTGAGCAAGTGCCAATACCAGAGAATTAACCCCTCACCTTCCACAAGGATGGGGGAAATATCCAAGTCCATGGGCAGTGATTCCCCAGACAAATGGACTTCTTTGTCAAGAATAATTGTCTCCCAATGGACAACATTCCGCTCATAGAATATATACATCAATACTCAACATATGACCTGAATATACCCACCTCTCTTTGTAGGGGTTTCGGTGGAACACATACCATCCAATTTAATCTACAGGATATTTTGGTGGCTATCTTCCTGTCAGTTGGTGGTTATGTTTCTGCTACACATAAGTCACACTGCACGGACAATCAGTTATTTCTCAATGCTGAGCCTTTGAACAACTTATTGTAGTTCTAGGTAGCTAAGTCTCCAACATGTAATGTAGAGACTGTATGACAAACACAACTTGAGAGGATTCTATAGGGACAGGATGGCCTATGGAAGAGATGTATTCTTTTGTGGGAACTCCAGCTTCAATCCCAAGGCATTGGTCTGCCTTCCAACATGCTGCTTAGAGTCTCGGAAAATGTTTTCCATCAGAGCTGGGTTGACCATGTGGTAGTTAATATCCAGTACGTATGGGTGGCCGCATACCTGATTTCCATCTCCAATAACATATACTACTATGGCAATAATACCATTGACGTTGTCATGATCAATAATTTCTGTCCGATACCGCTGGAAGCTAGAGGAGACATGCAGACTGATGATGATGATGCTAGGCGAGTGGAAGACTACAGAAACAGAAATACCAGTGTTGTTGACAATGACAAAGAGAACAAAGCACAGGAGAAGGAGGAGGACAAAGAGAAGGATGACAATAAAGAGTAGAAGAAGGTACAGTTTCTACAAGGTGTCAGGTGGCACATTGTTCTGACCCTTGTGCATTTTGTGACTCAATCTGTATAAACCTTGTTCAAGATTACAGGCCCCTGACTCACCTGTACTCCATTACTCGATATGTAGATAATATTTGACCAGAGGCATCTGCCCTGGCTCTGTTGCAATCCATAGCTTGATATGTAGCCAATACTTGACCAGAAGCATTAGTTCAAAATCTTCTAAGATCCATAGCTCAATATGTAGAATATACTTAACCAGAGGCATCATTCCTCAAGCTCTTCCACATTCCATAGCATTAAATGTCAAGAAAAACTGACCCCAAGCATCCAGCCTCTGGCTCTTCTGTATCTCATGGAATCTAGTGCAATTTCTAGTAATTATATACAATTGATATAATACTGTCTGCATCCACATGCAAGTCCATAGAACTTCATTGTACCATACTTCAAATATGCTATGGATTACCCGCCCACACTCAGCTTCTCTGTGAGTTACAAATTACATAAAGTCATTTTTCCCAGTGCTCCCCAACGTCAATATTGAACCAGTTTCTTACTTTGATTGACTGAGTAATCAGCTTTCTTTTACCAGGCTGGCTTAGTATAAGATTTATCTAAGAAGCTATAATTAACATTAAGGTTGTATATTGCCGGTGGAGCTTCAGTAGTAGGTGAAGACACACCAGGAATAATGACAGATTGGTGCTGTATCACTGTAGGTGGTGGTGGTGGTCTAGAGGAGGTGCACTTTGCACCAGGGTGATTGTCCATGATGCACCACTTGATACTTTGTTTGTTACCACTTTTTGGTGAGGGTGGTGGAGATGAGAGTATAAGTGGTGGGAGTAGGTAGTTGGGATTAAGATTCCAAGGACTGAGGGCTTCTCTGCTCATGGTTGTTGGGGTGTGGTAGATGGGAAGTGGGAAAGTGGTTGCCACTGGGCTGGAGGATGGCACTCTCACAATCTCCAAAGTACTGCTATTTATATGCAATTCAGCACCCCAGAATTTGTTACACTGCCACAAGAATTCACAAATAGAAGCTTCCACTAGTTGTCTTTCAATTCATAATACTCTAGGGGGGGGGTTTAAGTGGGTGGCTGTGCTGAGGTAAGCGACAAGGTGCAGCACACCCGAAAGAGGGCCCTTTTGTGGGTCCGCTACCGGCAAAGGGATAAACAGTCGGTTATGGCAGAAGTAAATGCACCCCATGGAGGGGGCGCCGTTCTTGATCATATTTCTCTGATTACCAGTCCGCATCCATAAGCCGAAACCAGAACGTAAACCGAAGGGAAGCCATGTTGACTTGCAATTCCGGGCATTGTGAGTATTCCCGCGGTAGCAGTTGAAGGTCATATGCATACAGAACAAAGTCAGAATGCGAGAACTGATTGACTCTGTGGCATTGGCGTCAGTATGTCTCACTCGCTCGAAATTGGTTTATCAATACTGAAAGTTATTCTATATCTGTTCTTTGAAACCTGATTCGGTTGAACCATGCTAATTTAGTTTCCTCTATCGTAATATCCATTGGCTGCAGAGAGAGTATTGAAATAATGTGCTATGTGAGCAGGTCGTCGGGCTACCTTGTGAGATTGAAGGTGCTGTAGTTATTGGTTGGCAATGGTGGGGACGAAGAAGAATGCTGGGGCAGTGTTAAGAACTGTAACTAAATTCCTACCGTAAAGCAGGCAACCAGGCGCTGTTGCACTATGACAGGACCATCTTTTTGACTGATACAAGCCGCCAACCCATCTAAAACAACAAGCTCAAAGAAATACTGCCTCGACTCCCGAGTGATATTCCATACCCGTAATGCAAGAACACAATCTAAACCGCACATCCTGTCTCTTCCCTTCTTCTCAACAAGGAGTTGCAGAACAACAACCATGAACCTAAACGCCGTAGCTGTGACCCTAAACCTTGCCCACAGCTTTGCTCACCCACTTCCACTGTTGAATCTCCTTCACCCACAACCATCCTTCGAAACCTACTCTCAAATACTTCCCATCCGGGCCCTGGATCTGCCTCAACGTTCCATCCGGAAACCTGAGTCCCAGCAGATGTTTCTCGGGAGCAGGAGCAGAAAGACGCACGTATGTGCCGTCTTGCACGATTACAGCGCCGGCCGGAATCACCAGCGTTGAGGGTAGCTGGGAAATGGTGATTATTTGTTCACTCGGAGTGACGAATGGGGCAAGAACTGGAGGTCTAATGTGAGAGATTTCTGGGGGTGGCGGAGCTGCAAGAAACTGTACTTGCAGAGAAAGGGGTGGTGGAGGAGGAGGCGATGGTGGTGGAGGATGAAGAGGAGGAGGAGGAAGAGGAAGAGGTGGAGGTGGAGGAGGAGGTGGTGGTGGTGGTGGCGGCGGTGGTAGTGTAGCGACTAACAGTGCCTGATGCTGCTGCTTGTCGGGGAGGTGATGGCGATGATGATGCCACTTGCGATGGTGGTGACGATGGTGGCGGTGGTGTTTTTTGTGTGGGACGTAAACGACGTTGGGGAGGATATCATCGATGATTGTGTCCTCGATGGTGACGATCTGGCGGGTTGTCTGCGCTTGTCCCATTTCGTCTTTCTGGGAGCGGTGGAATCGAAAGTTGGGTTGTTACTTATGTGGTATTGGTGGTGGTTGTGGGTAGAGGTCCATTGTTATATTTCGGAGGTAGTGTTCATTGTGTTCCTAAGGAGATGGTATAGACTCTAGGGTTGTGCTGTTGTCGTTTCTTCCTACTCCTCGTTGGTGGTGGCTGCTTTGTACAATGAACAGGAGCGGTGTTAAACCAATTAACCTAGTAACGCGGCAGCCCGTGCTAGTGCATTAGATAGAATATGAGCTGTAAGCATGTACCAAAAGGAGAGCTGTACTGATATGTAATATAACCGATCAATGCAATATACAATGCAGACGTCATATGTGTTTTTAAAGGTTTCATTGATAGTCTACCTACTGAAAGGGAAGGATGCCAGATGCCAGATGCCAAATGCCAAATGCCAAATGCCGAATGCCGAATGCCAGACGCCCGATGCGAGAGCTCCGCTGCTTGGAGATGATAGAGATAAAGAACATCCACCCACTATGAAAGCTGTTGATACTTCAAAGCTGCCACCTTTTATATTGGGCACAGAGCACAGTTTGCTCTTCGCTTTCTTCATACTTTCTGTAATAAACGCCCAAACGTGGCTATTAATATCTACTTTGCCAGGGAAAAGCGGAGCCCTTAAGGAATATAGGGTCGACAAGTTAGCTATGTAGTAAGATAAGACTGTTCGTTCGTACCATATTCATAGAAGCTCACTCGGTTCGAAATATTGTCTGATATTGGGGTTTCTCAGACAAGTCAGTTCTTACGGTTAATATTCTTTCCACATTCACAATCGAACCTCTCGCCTAGTCTCGATCAGACGCTTCCCCCGTCGTGTGGAAGTACTTATTGGGGTGAGTGTCCAGTCCACACTATCATTACGGAAGTTTCGCATGGTAGCCTACGTCAGTATCATAATCACCCGTCGTCCTACCAGTCGCAGAACCTTCCTGCAGGCGGGATGGATAGATCAGCGAAGTTAAACCCTACTGCGATTTGGTACCGGGGTGACTACGAAGTTCGTCAATCTAGCCGTCTTACTAATGAACATGTAGGCGCCTTCAAATGCATATGAAACCTTCATAATATGCTGGCCTGACATTTCCTTTCGGTCTAAATCTCAATCTAGAACGCTCTGGAGTCCAGCGTTGTACGGAGGTAGGCTATTATCGCAACATCTAGAGCAAGTTGAAAGGACATTGCAGAGAGATGATCGTGACAGGTTGACAAAGCGGCGAAAGTAGTGTGAGATAAAACCAAAACGAAAGTCCAGCAATTGATAATTGGCGCACAAGGGAGAGAAGCATCATACATTGCGATGTAAGGTTTGTTATACTAGAACTAGTGTGCAAATTCTGCCTAGAAACTAGTACTTAAATGGTCTATAGTATTAATTCCTACATCCAGTGTGAAGGACAAGAGATCCCATATGAAGAAATACAATTTTACGAATAAATGTTGTCAGCTTGGTAGGGTTTGGAATGAGCACAATCTGCTTACAAACAAACGTCTCAGGTGGGCGGACCAGAGCTAGCCGCCCTCCGTCCTTTTTTAGCTATTTTACTTCCTTCTGTGCCCCTCTATATCATCGTTCTCGTCAATCTTTCACTGTCAATAAAACACTATTTCTACAGTAACCCCGAGCCACGTCCCACCCTGCAATTAGCCACCGCCCAACGCACCAATTCAATCTTCAAGATCCCCCATGTACTTTCCTTCTGTCAATTACCACCAGCTTCCACCACAATTACTAATCCATCACGAATCCATATAGTCGTAACGTCGTGACTTCGTAACTTCATAACCTGTCATTTTGCATCGAGTACTAATAGCCCTTCCCCGCCTCCTCCTCCATCGTTCTTTTCTGACGCTCCAACACCTCCGCTCCACCACTGATGGGTCTCTTTGGCGTTGTAATGAGCATCGGCTTATCATCGTCGACCGTGGGTGTATTTAGCTGCTTGACATTAACACACTACTCGCAATACCTCAGCTTCGTCCACAACTCACCCAAGTGAACACATCCTTCCTGAACTCATCCACGATCGTGTCGTTGTGTGACGATGGCGGAAGCACCCAAACGCCATCGTCCTTCGCGTCCCGACTAGGCGAGTAAGTCGCTAGACTCAACGCTTCCTCAGCAGAGGCCAGCGATAGGCGAAGATCCGCGTGGTGCGGAATAAGAGCTGGGCGGCGACAGCAAGGGGAGAGGGGGAGCTGCGTGAGAGTGGCCATTACGGTTAGGGGCTGTGAGCTGTTCTGTAGTTGACGCGTAAGTTAGACGCGTTGAACGTTGTGACGTTGTAAGAGCGCTGCTGGGCTGTGGGATTCGTTGTACGGTACAAGAGAACACACGAGAAGGAAAAGCTAGTCTTGGATTCAGGGGATAAAACGCGATTTGAGAGTATGGCGTTGAAAATGTGGTGTGGTTTGTTTGGCGGTGGAGCGAGATCATGAAGATACACGGACAAGGTCGCGCGGCAGAAGCGGTAAGTACCCAACCAACATGGCCGCTGTTCATGCTTCTTACGGTTGGTCAATTGGAGGTCTTCCCAGATCAGGAAAAGATGAGCGATTGCAATGACGAATGCAGTACCCAATTAGGCAATGCGTGGAACATTGTTTTAATAGCAACCAGGATTTCCGCTGGCCTCGAATCAGGCTCTCAATTGCACTAAGATGAAAACGGAAGTGCCAAAAAGGGAATGGTAATGTGAGGGAACGGAATTGTGAGTGTCTGGAGACATTGCTCTACACAAAGTTTATGGGTCAACCTGGTGAAAATTTCAACACCCCAGGTTGGGACTGGATTTGCATGTAAAGAAGAGTTTAGGGTAATGGAAATACAGTTTATATGTGTTACGCCTTTGGTGGTACAGGTATACTTCCGGGATCATACAGGATCACTTGATAGTCCAAATATCGATACTCAATCAGAAATCGTGAATCATCACTCGGATTTCCTAATTGGATCAACCTTCCGGATTTGTTCACCTATTGGTAATATCTCCATTACCCTACGTTCATATCAATCAATCAACAACAGTGATCGAGCTGAGCACAAATAAGATGTGCATTATCTTTAGATCAGTATTGGTCATAGGATGTCTATTGTCAATGGTCATTCATTATCGGCAGGAAACCTTATTCCAAGTCCCCGAACAAACGACTATTCTCTGATGCTCGAATGGTTCATTTCTTATGAGATGGGATGTCGTTAATATCAAACCACTACTGCATTTCGAAATATGCAGAGTCATATAGGAGATATGTTAGTGGCCAATGATCAATATATCGGAGTCCAGTCGACCGAATGGACTTATACGAATCAACCCTTACTTCAACTACACTTTCTTGGTCTGGGGCAATGGGACCTTGGATTCATATGTCCTGAGTGGCGCAGGATACTCTCCGTTCGATATATGGCAATACAACTCAGTTGCAGAATACTGTATATTTGGCTCCAATAAAGCATAGTCAAATTAGGGGTTCTGTCGTTTGCCGTAATCATTAAACCGTTACATACCCGGTGGGTATATGAGAGGGCACTCTCACTGGCTCTTGGAGACTCAAACCTATTTGTTGATAATTGCCTTCAGATAAGATCAAAATCTAGACGAGGTATCGCCAATAACAATAGTGTCGCAATACAACCTCATTACCTTGATGACGTAGTTAATACTCATGGGAGTTAGAACTCGACCATCAATGGTAGAAGGCAAGGATGGTTAGGTAGTTACGAATGCAAACTCCGAAACAGGCTTTGACAGTCTTAGGATTGTTAACGGTGTGGATCATCTGATATATATCAGTGATACAGACATGGAGGAATGACATCGATAACATTGTATCTAACAATCTACATCCAGATTTATCTATGGATACCTATTGACCTTCTCAGCCTGGTGGTTAAGCCATAACTTTATTCCCGTGTATTACCTATTAGTTCTGTATCGAAGTCAACGAAGATACTTCTCTATTGAAGTCCGGAGTTGTACGTTCATCTTCAGTTCTATATTATGAATAAACCCATCACTCTTTATACTTGGTTATTCTTAGTACCTTCGTTAAAGCAAGTTGTTGATCGGGAAGAGAGCAAGACAATACTTTAAAGTCCAAAGAAAGTCCGACGAACCAGCACGATGACGTGGTGGTTTAAAGGATACTTCTGCTACAATACTCCTGAGTCGGCACTACTCCTTCTGCTGAGGCGAAACTACTTTGCTGTTTCTTATAAAACAAGTCGATACTTAGAGTTGTCATAATTAATGACTGTCAGTCCTTGGTTATTTGTGCTGGTTGCTGGGACGATACTCAACAGGTTCAAAGAAAGTCTGGGAGCAACACAATAGTGTGTTTGTTTATACTTCTTGCAGGAAACTCTTGAGTCGTATACATCAGTATACTGATAGCGTGAGACGATACTCTTTAGTCGATACTATCTTTCGGGGACAGAGAATGGAACAGTTACCGTGTTTCCTTGGGTGGTAATTCTTATACACATCCTGAGTAAAGCTTTAATCATTCTTCTCTTTCTCAGTCCGGAAGTCATTAGGTGCTTTTAATGATTAGGACTTAGTGTGGATCTCCCAGTGTTACAATATGGACTATTAATTAAGTCTGGGAAAGTTTGTAATGAAAAGTGAACAACAGAGATTATGTTAGACTGGTAATAGTTTGGATCAAGGTGAATCAGCTATGGGTTACTGCTGTATTGAGTGCAAATATCGTGGAATATCTCAAAAACTACTTGCTATTAACTTTGAATGATGTAAACTAATATTTGCAAAAAGATCAGCTTTATCAGCAAAAGGTAAATCGGTCCAGAAACAACACACAAACCTCCCAGACATTTCGGTTTACCTCACCTGTGTTCCTGAATACTTTCAAATGCCCCCAGGCCCCCCTGGAGCTTTGCGCAGTGCTCTCGGACACTGCAAGAGCATTCTCCGGTGCTCCTGAAAGCACCTGGAGTTGTGGAGGTGCATTCAGAATGCTATGAGATATGACCTATCGAATAGTCAAATTTTGAAACTGCTGAGACCTCTGCGCAGGTCCATGGGAGACTTCAAGAGCAGCTGAGACTGCTGTGCAGCTTTGCAGAAGACTTGGTACCATATTCTGACAGCCATGGTTCTTAGAAGTCCATAACCACATGGCATTTCATCCATTATATTCATCTTTATTACAGTCACAAGATTCACTACATCATAATATGGCATTTATTATGTAAGTCTCTATGTATATACATACAGTCAATCTGGCTGCAGATGGTACTCGAGCACAAATGTAGGAGCACCTGGTGTTAAGGGTTCTCCTTTAACAGTGATAATGGTAGTTGCGGGAGTTATATAAATACATGTCACGGAGTTACTCTCGGGCTAGCTTCAGCAAAAAATATTTCCGTCCAGGCGGAATGGCTCTGTCAGAGGGACAGCGCTCTGTCGGAGCCGTCAGAGACACCCCAGGGGTGGATTACTCCGTGCCCGGCCTCAATACCATGCGTCGCATTGCATATCGCCCTCCGAGTGCTGATTCACCGTTTCTTCTCACTCTGTCGGTCTCCAATTTTAAACGTACACTGTGGCATTGTGGCCAACTGTTACCACACATCTGAATGAGTTCATTGGGTATGCGCTTGCTTCGGGATTGCAATGCGATCAGTGACATTGCGAAAATCTCTCCCCGTGATCCTTCTACGTATGCGCAAAATGCAATTCTCTCTGTACTAATTATACACATCATTCCAAGTCGCAAGATCTATGTGGCTATTGACAATCCATCACTCGTTCTGTCCGTCTCCTGTCTTACTACTGGTATCTATCTCTGGAATTACTTGCATGCAGCTGACGATGTTTCTGACGCTGAAAACTTGCAAAGCACCCGCTGCCAGTGCTTTTCTCACTTCTACAAATTTTGAGACGGGATCCAAGTTACCAGAGTTTTCAGGTATTGTAGTGAGCGCCAGGGCTAACCAGTACTGAATGAAAGCTCCATTCTCGTTTTGGAGCTTGATTTTGAATTGTCATTGCAGTTGCCATGGGAGACGCCCATTCAGCACGCTACAACACCTCCCCAGACGTTGCTTTACCCACACCCAGTCGTTCCGTCGATCCCCTCCGCGCCAGCTCTGGCGTCCCGTGCATCAACACATCTGAGAAATGCGTTCACCTTCTAAACCCTCAACTTGAACCTTAATACCATGGGAAATACAGAGCTCCATTGCGTGCAGTTGTTCATCCGTTATATACATCTTGTTACGACTCTTGTGCTTGATAAACTTTGTGTGCAGCTGTATATTGCTGCGTGGTGTGTTGCGTCTTGCATATTGTCGAGTAATGCTCTGAAGTTTTTGATAATAGAGTCAGGATGCTTTTCATCACGGCGGTTTTGGGGTCCCATGAATTCAGGCTTCGCATATGACTGGGAGCTCAGGGCGGCAGCCAGATCATCACTGGAAGGGAAGACAGTGCAGGTGGCAGCGCTGATCTCCCAACGCTGAGCGAGGGCTTGGAGATTGAGCTCTCTGATTTCGAAGCAGAGAATGCAACGCTGAAAGGTGATCACTTGTGGCAGGTAGTTGAGATTGTGATTGGAGGCGTTCCAACCGTCCTTGAGGTTGGTGATATGTGCTGGTTCATGTCTCTCAGCAGAATACTGTTGCAACGCTCCATATCGACGAATCTGTTTGGCCCAATAAGACATCAAGTGGATCTTCGGAAAGTTGAAGTCAGCATCTAAGTCCTTGGAAATATCTATCTCGTGGCTGATATAATCCTGCCAGGCGTTCATTTTGCGCCGCTTCTTGGACGGCGTCCAAGTTACAACATTTGTTTCCATGTCTACCTTTCGATTCTTCACGAGTTATTTTCTCAGGGCATTGGCTTTTGTTACGGGGGTTTTTAGATCCCAATAACTAATACAATATTTATTGAATCTAAGTACAGCCGCCTATCAAATCTCTTTCTCTCCTCGTCTTGTCCCAAGACTCAACCCCTTGCCTGTCTCGCAAGAGCTATCTCTTCAGTCAACTGTAATCTTATGGCAGCGTCTTCCAATTCGGTTAGGCTAAACCGATGCCAATTCCCGTCTCCTATATAGACGAAGATTAAACTTCCCCGTCGAACAACCACTCCTTGGAAAACTCCTCGAAGGGTAAAGCGCCGGTGTTGAGAAATCTCAGCACCAGGTAATCGATACCCTCTAACCGACAGAAAGCTAATACCACAGCGTAGATGTGGGTTAAACGGTGCTCTTCCAATTCGAAAAGCAATCTGCCGAAACTCTCGACTTTCTGTTGCAGTGCGTACTCGGCTGGTGTATACCGATGTCCAGGCATACAGCACCCAGTCTCTTGTGTGGATTAAGGAGGTAATGGTAAAGGTAGATAGATAGATAGATAGATAGAATTCTTAATAATATTTTAAGATTGTCTTCGGTGTTCTCTGAAAGCTAATGTGTTCGCTGATGTCCCTAATAACCGGGTCCAACGCTGGCTCTTTATAGCCGTGGACTTCTTTCGCCCGGACAATGATTATTCCGGCCACGCCCTCTTAGCGCCCGCAAAATAACTCATCGCAACACCCTCAGGCGATTGCGCCATGGCTACGTGGTTTGAAAGCTTTACGCTCCTGACAACAATCAGGCCATCCGTTGCCCGATATCTGCTCACCCATGCACACCCTTGCAATCTTTAGAGTCGGTAGTTGGAACATCTACCAACCAAGTTGATAATGCTTATCGCCTCGAAAATCCCTCATGCAAGTGAGCGATTTCCTTGCGTCATAGATTTAGTCGGCGACCAACCGATACTATGCCAACGTAGATTAATGACGCGTAAGCTCGTATCCGATACGAGGTTACATTGCGATCCAGACTAGCTTGCGCCAACAAGTAGTGCTCGCTTTAGGCCAATGCCTACGTCATATAATCCCTCAGTTACGTCATGCTAAGGTCGAGACTTTTCTCCAGACCGGGACGTGCCTCTCTCAACTCCTGCCCGTTACGGGTAGGGGGAGAAGAGTCCTCTTACTTGCATTTGACTATCAACTGCCGTGTGTGATTACCACACATGTCCCGCATAGTTTCCGGGATGTGAACAAAGCACCCCCGCTTTGCGCGACCGATACGAGCTCCCGCTAAAGAGCGTATCGCTGACCATCTTGATTATCACATGCATAGGTGTTATGCATATCATAGATATGTAAGCATCTTGTACCAAATCAAGTATCATTATCGCCATTTAGGGAGAACCCCTAACAGCTTTGGCCTTCGTCTTTTTGCCGGCTCGCCCCATTATGCAACCTTCTTTGAAGTTGTGAAAACGATACAAGGCCCCCTCCATGTAGCTGAATGTTACATCATCGTGAGATTTATATCAAGCATACATATAGAATTCCAACAATGTCCGGGTGCAATCAATTGCGTGATTGAATATTGGACGCTGAGCGGGGCTTCCGTCTCGTAGAGACTGGATTACAACGCCAAGCAGGTACCAGCTCATTTCTTTCATCTCCTTCCCATTCCATTGAGAAACTTCCTCATATGACTTATTTTTTGGTGTGAGGTCATCGTAAGCAGGGACGGATAACCAGATTGCATTGTACTTGTTGAGCCACTCGTGCGTCTTCACGAAGTTGAAAATCCACTTCTGCAGGTGGTCAAGCATGCCATTCTGCATTGAATGGAGGAGGTCAGGCTTAGGGAGGTCGCTCACAATACCGGGAATCTGTCGAAACAGGTTGAATCCTGGGTGAACGTGGCGTGACAAGAGTTCAGCATCGGCTGCCTTAGTGTTGGCATCGCTGAGCATTCTATATAGGTTGTGATTCCACTGGGGGTGTTGCGGGTCAGCAGGCACATAATCTCCAAGTTCGTTCTTTGGACACTTGCACCAAAAACAGACATGCTGCTCGAGATGATGTCGGTCGCTATACTCCGGGGAATCTGCAAGCCATGCTGCTGAAACTGGTTTGCAATGGCTGAAATTGCCATCTGCACAGAGAATGTTGAAATACACGCTCTCAGTGCTGGGATTTTGTTTAAAGGTGGGAGGCTGGAGTACCCACCAAAGTACTTCGTTCAGCACCTCTCTGTTTGTTTGCCGCTGCTCATCCAGCCGCTTCTGAGGAATATTGCGGTTCTTGATTGGGATCGGTAGGAGAGTGACCATTAGGAGGCTGTGCGTTCAGGGTATCTGGCGGATCTTCGCAGATAGATTGGCAATTGTCCTATATACAGGCCACACATTCTTGGCGGCAGCAAAATTCAAGAGATGTGTTCGGTCGGATATGAAGATCAAGGGAACCAATGTATCCCCCACTTTGAGTGTTGACTAAAAGTCGATTAGCATGTTATGATCCTCAAGTAGCTCTCCTTACCTGTGTATTCCACGCCCAGTCCGCAGTGTGCATTTCGGTATAGAGGCGTTTCGGGGGCGTATTGCTGTTAAACCAACGCTGTGGGGCGGAAATGAGATGCTCGGCGTAGGCTGGCTACCGCAGCAACCATCTCCTGCTTTTGATGATGTCTCGACTGCAGTATTTGATAGTGAGTTGCTGATTGTCCTTCCATCACATATCCTCGAGATTGTGTAGTTCCCACTCCCCGAGAGCATGATCATCTCGCATGCTTGCCACGAGCTTCTGGACAACATCCCCGTTTTTGAAGCTGGGGAAATGCAGAGCAGTCTTTTCTTCCTTCAGCACGTTGTCATAGTATGTCTTCATGCCCTTCTTCTTGATCCCACATTGGATATATTTGTTCTCTTCACGCGTTGCAAATGGGTAGTAGGGATTGTTTTGTAGGTTCGTCTCAAGGCAACCCTGAGCGTTGCGTTCCCATGGCTCAGCTATGTAATTGATCAGTGGAGCGCCGGTGCCGGGGTATATTACCATCGGCAACAGAGGTGGCAGTGGTTGAGACTCCCAGTCTGCGATGTTTTCAATGTGTTCGAGGTGGGGAAACACGTCCAAGTATTCAACTGAATCTTTGTTCGCGTTAAATTCACGACGCTGAGCAGGTTCAATGCATCGGGGCGCACTGCAAATAGTCAATTTCTTCTGGTGTGCAACGTAAAGGTGTTCAGGATGGTGTTATTTGAGATGTTTAAGTCACCAGCCATCTGAGGTGAACTTCTTTCGGCACGAAAATTCGGGGCAATGGAAAGGGGTCTTCTTTGGGGTTTTCGACGACACGCAAGGAGTGGAGTATTCACTGTAGAAAGGGACAAAAGTTGGTGCTGGGCCTGAGCAGTCTGGTGTGGGTATAAGGTCACGATACTTGAGAGATTTATTGAGCCGCAACACCATCACAAGGATGTTCCTTACACGCCAGGAGTTGCAAAAACACTGCACGCGTGATGTCCCATAATAATATGAATCAATATTAAATAATTCCTGAGCAATCCAAAAATCTCGCGACGCATGTAATAATCAATGCCTGAGATAAATTGATTAGAATAAATGAAACAAACAAGCCCACCACCCCAACCCAAACAAACAAAACACCTCCACGCATGCCTGAGGTGAATAGGTTACAGCAAAGGAAACTCAGAAGACAAGAACCTGACCCTAACCCGAACACATACCTCCTCTGCAACGCGAGTACTGGTTCACTCCTTGCCTACCGAGCGATCAGGGCGTACCTCAGGGACAGGGACATTGGGGAGAGGGATATCGGGGAAAGGCACATCGGGGACAGGCACATCCTGGAGAGGCACATCCGGGAGAGGCACATCAGGGAGACTGTCGCCACCTCGCGGTTCACCGAGTAGCTGCTGCTCTATATCGACATCCGAGGTGTTTCTGCCTGCCTCAGCTTCTCAAAAAGTTGGCGCCGCTGGGCGAGGTTTGAGCGGCGTCACAAGCTCTCAAAACTCCAGGCCACTGAGAGTATAAGTCTGCAGGGTTCATGGTCGTGGGCGAGGCTCTGGGGTTTGTGGCCGTGGGGCAGGCCCCGCAGGTTGTTGCCGTGGGGTATGGTCGCGCATTTCCTGGCCTTGCTCAGGTAGCAAGGTTGGTGGATCGTCTACCATGGTATCAGCATCGTCAGCGGATGTATTAACATCTCTCCCTGGCCAATTGTCCGAGGTTCTTCGCTGTTATCTTCTTCCTCATCTTCATCCTCCTGCTCATCATCATCCACCTTTGCCTCCTCCTTTTTATCTTCCTCCTCTTCCAGTTCCTCATCCTCACCGTCCCTTTCCATATCCACATCGCCGTCTAAATCAGCGCCATCCGGTGCGACCACATTATCCTCCATGTGCATATCTACATCAGAATCATGTTCTGACTCATAATCGTCGTCCGACTCGGTAGAGTCAGTATCATCATCTGAGGACATTGACATGGCGGGCGATGCTTCCCGCTCTACATATACCTGGTCTAGTTAGCCCTCCGTGTCTAAGTCTGCCTCTGACATTTCCTTCGGCAACTGCAAAGCAACAGCACAAGAGATCTCATCTCCCCCTGGGGCTGGTTTAACAATACCTTTCCGTTTACCATTTCCCTTCCCCTTCCCCTTCCCCTTCCCCTTCCTGTTATCAGTCGCCTTCCATTTCCCCTTTCCATCCTTTGTTCCCGTCCATTTCCCGATGACTTTCTCACCGCCCTCCGTGTCCTCCTCACCCTCGCTGTCGTCATTGTCATTGGCATCGCCAGGACGGCTCCTTCAACCGGTGGGTGCTCCGGGATCCACCCAATTCTCATCATCAACAGCCTGGTCGATTATCTTATCCCAATTCAGTGGTCTTACGGCCAGGAAGCTGCCTGGTTCATACTGCTGGCAGCTTGGCGGCTCAATCTTTGCCCTGAGATTATCGCTACTGTACTAAGAGAAACGCTCACCGGTGTGTTTAACCATCCCCGTGCTGGGTGTCTGCAGATTGCAGCAATCAACTTGATCTTCGAAGGCATGGGGGTTGTCCCACCTCCAATTGATCCTTTGGTCGCGGCTTTTGTCAAACATTTGCCCCATATATGAGCAGAAGGCAGCCCACCACTCCCGAAAAGGCGAACTCTTGCTCCTGCAGTGCGGCCACATCAGCTGGGATTGTGGCAAGTGGTGAGTCATGACTGGATCAAGAAAGATTGTATCATAAATAAGGTCCCATGCCCTCTCATCCTTAGCACCGCAAACATTGTATATCCGTATGAGTGCATGGATGTGTTCTGAGACGAATCCCTTTATATGGTCCTGATCCAATGACAGGCATCGATTTCTAACTGATGTCGGCATCTTTGCCCTAGCCTTCCGCTTTCCTTTGCTGCTGCCCTTTGGTGCCATTGCTGTGAGTTGAAAATGTGTCTACATCCGAAATGTTAGCATTATGATACAGTTTTATTTGGCGGAAGAAAGCCCAGAGGGAAAGTACATAGTTGTGTAGGTTATCGGGTGTGTTTTGGAACAAGACGCATTGTGGTGTGCAAGTCACGTGATGTCGAGATCAGGATGCTGTTGGTGTTTATAGTATGGGAGGAATAGAGAAAGGAGGTGTAGGCGGGAAGAAGGAATATATATACTCGAGTTCTGATGATTCCTTGGTGCAACTTGTGAGTTTTGTTGGTTAACAAACACAAAACTGCCCAGCCTTGAACTTGTGGAACCACCAGGTACGTCATGAACGACAAGCCTCACGATGAGATTTAGTACTCCCGGAGGGGACAGTTCACCACGCCATGTGTTGCGTTTGCATCACACATCATTTTTACTGCTCTTACCTCGTGTATCTCGGAGCAAACTGAGTAGTTCTCAAGTTGTCCCAACTGTGCAACCATCCAACACGGCTACCAACGCCTAGCAGTGGAAAAAGCACATGTAACTGATGTCATATGATAGAGAATATGACATTGTTTGTTCTGCGATGCTTGGAGCTCTGCCAAAGGGCAATTTCCATCGGGAAGCTGAAGATATACACAATCGATGGTTCGAAGTATTGTTCCAAGAACAAGTGCAATATGATGATAATTGTGCCAAGAAGGCATAAACACCCTTCAAGCGGTGTGAATAGGCCTTCAGACGTTGCTGTAACAGTGAATATCAATGCTGAGTTCAATCTGAGTTTAATCTGGTGGCAGTTAACCCAATAATTGAATGCTTTTGAAGGGATCTCATCCCCGAGTATTGTTGTTGTACGGTGGCGTGCGCTCGAGTAGTCGAGTGTGTGCGGGCGTATGCGAAGGTGTGTCTATTGTATCGTGTAACGAGACATGTCGCATCGACATAAGGTCGATCGATGACTAATGGTGCTAACT
>Ga0307514_10000884_pt1 | contig 46892 bp, 46 predicted proteins | sample 16_EM_MG_FD_203088 | JGI IMG/M metagenome (GOLD analysis project Ga0307514, IMG submission 203088) | Populus trichocarpa ectomycorrhiza microbial communities from riparian zone in the Pacific Northwest, United States - 16_EM | ecosystem: Host-associated > Plants > Roots > Unclassified | place...
CGACTTGCGGCAAACGGGGCACTTTCGCGCCTGACCTGCCCGACTATCCGCAAGTCGGTGAGAGTGCGGCGGGCGGGCGGGCGGGCGGCCGGGCGGGCTGGGTCGGGGTCAGGGGAGCGGGCGCAGGTCGGGGTGCAGCACGGTCGTGCGCGCCGCTTCCGATTTCAGGATGTCGCTGTAGTAGTCGTCGAGAAGGTCGCGACGGTCGAATTCTGGATGCAACATCCAAAACGCATCGAAGTCGCCGTCGAAGCCCGCTGCCGCTGCCATCACCAACTCAGCCCACGCCCACGTGCGGGTCTCGTGAAACCACTGCGCCGACCCGCGTGAGGCGGTGTACGCCCTGAGCCCCGCACGCACGCGCTCGTAGGCCTGGCCCTGCTGGGCATACAGGAACACGAGCCGCACGTGGTCGCGGTGGGTCAGCTCGGGGAGCGTGCAGTCCTCGAACTGGGCGAGGAGGGTGGCGTCATCCATCCCTCCACCCTTTCGTAAAACAGGAAAGGGTGGGGCCGGAGTGGCAGATTGTCATCAGCGAGAGCCCGTCAGAACCACCAGCACCGCCCGTCACTCCGATTCCTGTCTTACGAAAGCGCGGAGCGGGTCAGAAGCACAGGAGGGTTAGGCGGCGGCCTTCGCGCGCGCGAGATCGCTGAACAGGTCGGTGTTGAACGAGTAGGCGAGCAGCACCTCGTCGATGACCCGCTCGCGCTCCGTCTCGCTCCAGGCGACCGCATCGAGCTGGTCGCGGTAGGTCTCCTTGAACTCCTTCGGCTTGGCGATCTCGTCGAAGAGGTAGAAGCCGACACCATTGGTCTCGAAGCCGAACTGGCGCTGCATGAGCGTGCGGATGATCTGCCCGCCAGAGAGGTCGCCGAGGTAGCGCGTGTAATGGTGCGCGATGAATCCGCCGGCCCAGCGCTCTGCGGCGACCTCGTTGATGCGGGCAACGTAGCGCGCGGTCGTCGGCAGCGGAGCGATCGTCGAACGCCAGTCGGGTCCGATGAGAAACTCGAGGTCTGCCTCGAGCGCGGGAAGCCGGGTGAGCTGCGGAGTGATGAACGCGGCCGCCTCGACGTCGTCGGCCAGTTGCCCGGCCGCCGCCTCGAGAGCCTCATAGATGAAGTAGTGCTGGGCGACGAGTGCGACGTAGTCGTCGCGGGAGCCGGCGCCGGTCATCAGGTCGTCCATGAAGCTCGCACCCTCGCTGGCCGAGTGGCCCGAGCGAGTGCGCTCGCGGAGAGCTTGCGAGAAGGGGATGACGGTCACGAGGGCTCCAGCGTGCAAGGTTAGGGTGCCCTAAGCATAGCGGGGTCGCTAGTGGTGGATGCCATCCTCGAACTCCGCGCGCGGTGCGAGGCCGTCGGTGGCAGCCAGCGCTGGGGCGACGATCGAGCCGATGACAAGGATGCCGGCGAGCAGCCCGATGACGTAGCGCCGAGTCGACGGCACCGCAGGTCGCGGCCCGCGCCGCAGGTGCAGCGCAAGGGCGACGGCCACGAACAGCTCGAGCGCGGTGGCCGCTCCGAGGGGGAGTGGGCGGAATCCCTGTGCAAGCTCCGTCGATCCGGCGGAGGCCAGCAGCACGACGATGAGCCACACCGCGATGGGCACGAGAACCGCGAGGACCGCGATCCTTGGCGCGAGGAAGCGCTCGTCGAACATGACGAGCACGCCCCACGCGAAGCCCGCGATGCCGATGACGGCGAGCACCGGCCCGACGAGGGCCGAGGCGGAGATGACGAGGGCGAGGTAGATGAGGCCGGCGCCGACGGAGGCGAACGCGATCCAGCTGCGGGTGATCGGCGACACTAGCGAGCGGGTTCGCGGTCGGTGCCGAGCCCGACCGCGAGCAGCGTCGCCGCCGCAAGGAAGTGCACGAGGTTCGCCGCCGCATTCACGGCGATGACGTTCTGCTCCGTCGATGACAGGAAGAGCCCCGCGAGGCCGAGGCACAGCAGCAGTGCGCCAAGCACACGCGTCGTGAGGCGGGCGGCGGTGCGACCGGCGACGGCAGCCGCGACGAGCAGAGCGCCGACGGCGAGGTGGATCACGGCCTGCAGCGAGTTCAGGCTGACGATGCCCGCGAGCAGCACCCCGACCGGGTCGGCGAAGGGACGACCGAGCGTCGTCACCAGACCGACGACTCCGAGCGCGAGGAAGGCCAGCCCGACGACGAGCGCCGTCACGCGATTGGCGGAGGCGGCGATGCTATTCATGCGCTCGCGGTTCAACGCCGAGAATCGCGCAGGCTCGGTCGTAGAGCACGACGACCTCGCGACGGATCTCTGCTCGCTCGGCGATCGGAGCTGTCCACGGCACGGTGACCTCGCGCGTCTCGCCCGCGAGCGAGTAGGCGAAGGTGCCTCCATCGCCGTCGAGGCTGGTCATGGATGCCGTCTCGGCATCCCGATCTCCGAACGCGCGGGCGATGAGCAGGTTGTCACCCTCGTGGTCGCCGTTCATGTGGGCGAGCACAGCGCTGACAACGTCGGGAGAGAAGGTTGGCACGAACCAACGGTACCCGGTCAGTCGTCGAGCTGGGCGGCGAGGAAGGCGGCGGCGCGGGCCTGCGCGAGGGCAGCGGCGTGAGGCTCCGACTCGGCGACGGCGGGGTTGGCGAAGTGGTGCTGGGTGCCGCCGTAGCTGAAGTGGGTGACGGGGGTTCCGTGCTCCTCGAGGCGGTCGAAGAACGAGCGAGGGTCTCCGCCGTACTCCCAGTCGTCACGCTCGGCGTACTGCAGCAGCACGGGGCAGGGGATGACGCTGTGGTGCCGGTCGGCAATGCTCGCGTAGTAGGCGACCACGGCATCCACCTCACCGCCCTGAGCGTGCACGAGTGCGAGCCAGCCGCCGGTGGAGAAGCCGAGGGTGCCAATGCGCTCCGACCCGTAGAGCCGCGCCTCGTCGATGATGTCGTCGACGACGGCGAGGCAACTGCCGATGTCCATGGTCTTCATCTGGCCGCGGGCGCCCTCAAGCTCGGTCGTCGTGTACCCGTCGTAGAAGTCGGGGATCGCCACCTGAAGCCCCTCGGCGACGAGGGCGGCCGCGTAGCGCTCGAGCCACGGCAGACGGCCGAACCAGTCGTGCAGCATCACGACGAGGGGCGAGCCCTGCTCGCCGAGATAGATGGTGTCAGAGCTCATGCCGTGAGCACGAGCTTGCCGAAGGTGTCGCCACCGAGCAGCCGGTCGAACGCATCGCGCGCCTCGCCGAGCGGGCGTACCGAGTCGATGACCGGATGGATGCCGCGGTCGACGACGAGGGCCGCCACCGCCTCCAGCTCCTCGCGGCTGCCCATCGTCGACCCGAGGATCCGCAGCTGTTGGAAAAAGACCCGGTTGAGCTCCGCGCTCGGGGCGTCGCCGCTCGTCGCGCCGCACGTCACGATCGTGCCGCCGGGCCGAAGGGCGCGCAACGAGTGCGCCCAGGTGGCCTGGCCGACGCTCTCCATGACGGCATCCACGCGCTGCGGCAGCCGCGCGCCGCTCTCGAAGGCCTGGTCGGCTCCGAGCCCGACCGCGCGAGCGCCCCGCTGCTCGTCGCGCGAGGTGACCCAGACGCGGTAGCCGAGGGCAGAGCCGAGGCGCACGAGTGCTGTGCTCACCCCGCCGCCCGCACCCTGCACGAGCACGGTGTCGCCAGGTCGGAGTTCTGCCTTGCCGAGCATGCTGAACGCGGTGAGCCAGGCGGTCGGAAGGCAGGCCGCCTCCTCGAAGCTCAGTGGCTCGGGCTTTGGTACGAGGTTCTGCACCGGCACCCAGACTCGCTCGGCAAGGGTTCCGTTGTGGCGCTCGCTGAGCAGGGAGCGCTTCGGGTCCTGCGTCTCCGGCCCGGTCCAGTCTGGGCTGATGATGACCGCGTGCACGATCACCTCTCGGCCGTCGTCGGTGACGCCCGCACCGTCGCAGCCGAGCACCATGGGCAGGTGCTCCTCGGCGAGGCCGACCCCGCGCAGGCTCCAGACGTCGTGCTGGTTGAGGGCCATCGCCCGCAGGGTGACGGGCACCCAGCCGGGCGGCGCGGCATCCTCGATCTCGCTGTCGGGCACGTCGCCGACATGCAGTGCATCGAGGGGACTCTCGGGTGCGGCGCTTATCGCCCTGACGGCCAGCATGACCTAAGGCTAGTTCTGCGGCCTGTCGAGGTCGATGGTGACGCGGCCGCGGTCGAGATCGGACTCGTCAGGGCTTGGCGCCGGGGCCGACATCTCGCGCCGTACGTCTTTCTCCAACTCGGCGTTGTGGGCGCTCGGCTGGTAGAGCTCGTCGAGCACGCCGATGACGCGAGGCGGGGAGTAGCTCGGGTCGGTGCGTCGACGGTGACGCACGAGAGCCGGCCAGCCGATGAAGAAGGCGCAGAGGATGACGACCACGACGGCGACGATCGCGAGCTCCATGACGTGAATCTATGCCGAACCGTGCACTCGGCGCCAGATGCGTCGCCGCTGCAGGCCAACCAGGAGGTAGAAGGCGAACACGGTCACGGCGAGCGTGACAACCCACGTGATCACCATCTCGGGGACGCCAACCACGCGACCGCTCGCGTCTGCCACACCGACCGATCTCATCTCCCCGCTCGCGAGCATCAGGAGGAGGAAGCTGGCCACCATGGTGGGGAGCAGAGCGAGCCATGCCCACGCGCCCAGCCCCTTCTTCACCCTGACCTGCGGGGGTTGGATGACCGGTGGGCCGGGCTGGGGGATGTCGGCGGCGAGACGAGCGCGCTGCGGCACGACGACCTCGGGAGGCACGCGCGAGTCGAGCCACCGGAGGATGTCCGGCGTGATGCCATCGAGCAGCGTGGGCTCGATGAGCACGCGGAAGGCGTCGGTGCCGATGTACGCGCGCCCGCCGTCTGGCGCAGCGAGCACCGCAGCGCAGTCGGCGAAGTACACGGTCGACGAATTGTCTGGGCCGACGAACGAGACGCCGTCCTTGCCGATGACGACAGCGGAATCCGGGTACTGGATGTAGGGGAACCTATCGCCGGTGACGACGTTCGCCGACGAGCGGGGGGCGAGGGTGAAACCGGCCCAGGTGAGGTTGCCCTCGGGGATCTGCGCCACCGCATCCCGCCAGACCAGGTCGGCGATGCCAGCAATGTCTGCTGCCGTCACGGCCTCCGCCTCCGCGACGATGGACGCCGGGTGGTTGATCGGTGCGCCGAGAAGCAGTCGCTGGGCGGTGGACAGTAGCAGCGTCGACCCGAGGAACGGCACGTCGGACATGTGCCCGAACGTGCCCTTGGCGTAGGTGAGATCGGCCGGGTCGATGGCGCCAGCCCGCAGCGACGCGAGCACGTCGATCATTCCTCCGACAACGGCGGCCTGCTGGTTCGGCAGGGCGTCGGCATAGAGGGCGATGCGGGCCCGCTGTCCGTCGAGCGGCTCGTAGTCGCAGGTGGCCGTGTACGAGTACCCACCCTGCTGCCGCAGGGACCGGTAGAGCGCTTTCGAAGCCACCAGCGAGAAGACGGTGCCAGCGGTCGACCGCGGCACGACGGCGTCGAGCATGACCCCGCCACCCGGGCCGCCGAAGAACGCCGGCTTGATGTCGATGATCTCCCGCGGTGGCGGGAGGGGTATCCAGGAGCCGTCGGGAAGGGTGAGGTCGAGCCCGGCGAGCGGTTGGGGCGCCGTCATCCACACGATCGCGTTGTGCCTGGTGAAGCGGGTGCGAGACCATTCGAGAACGTCGTCGGCGGTGATGGCGTCGAGCCCGGGCTCGACCATTCCAACGGTGCCGAAGCCGGTTGCGCCGAAGCGCTCGACCCGCTGGGCTCTGGCGGCGTTCCCGGCCTTCTGGCTCGACTCTGTGCGGAGGATCTGCTTCTCCGTCTCGATGCGGTCGAGGGGGAGATTGCGAAGCGAGTGGCAGACGCGATTCAGGTACGCGACGACCTCCGCCTCGGTGCCCGCAACGTAGAAGTGGGTGAAGGCGTCGCTCGTCTCCCCGTTGTGGTGCACATCGCCGTTGCTGTGATCGAACAGCGCAAGGTGCTCGACGAGGTGGGTGATGCCTGAGCGGGCGAGAGGCTCGTCGACCATGCCGACCCGAAACAGGATTCCCGCCGCGACGTACCCGTCGCGCGGCGCGTAGATAGTTGGTATTCCGTCGATGCGTGTGCTGCCGACCAGCTGGGCGATCGGCGCGAGCTCGGCGAGCGGACCCACGGCGAATCTCGGGTCGCTCATCGGCGGCCCTTTGTCGTGCCATCGACGACGAGGCGATAGATGCGATTGAGGTCGTCGACCGTCGGAGCCGCGTAGGTCCAGGGGAAGGAGGAGGCGCGGTCCCCGATCGCCTGAATGTGCACCCGAGCGTCTGCGTAGTGTCCGCCGGTGTAGAAGGCCATGGCAAAGGCGCTCCGTGCCTCCACCCCGATCGGGTCGAGACGGTGCGAGGGGTGCAGCACCGAGCGCTGGGCCGCATCCTGCAGCTCGCTGTAGACCTGAGGCGCCCCCATGTAGGCCGTGCCCGGCTTGCCTCCGCCGAGGGACGCCCAGTGCTCGAGGTGGAACAGCGCGAGCACGGCCGGGGAGTTGGAGGCAGCGGGAGCGTCGCGGGTGCAGTCTCTGGCGAAGGCGAGGCCGGCATCCCACGAGCCGAACCACTTGGGAAGGAGGTACTGCAGCATCTGGGCCTGTGCGGGGTAGTCGCTCGGCGAGAGCTCGGCCAGCCTGCGGTACCGCCGCCGCGCCTCCGACTCGCCAACCGAGAGAGCCCGGGCCGTGAGCACGCGCAGCGACCATGCGGGGGCGAAGCCCGGGAACTCGGCGCACACGGTGAACAGCCATTGCTCAGCGGTGTCAATCCATTTCGCGAAGGCGGCGAACTGCTCCTGCGAGACCTGGGATGCCATCGCGTCAGACCGTGCTGCCCAGCCGATCGTTATGCAGCGCGCGGCCATTGCCGTTCTCGCGTAGGGGGACTGCGGGAAGGTGGTGGCGGCGTATTCGAGGAAGCCCTCGATGCCCGCGGTGTCGGCGAGGCTGAGGAGCGCGTAGGTCAGGTGGTCGAAGGGCAACCGGGCGAGCTCTGCCTCGACCGGTTCCCAGCGGTTGGATGCCAGGGCAGCACGAAGGGGCGCGTACTCGGGCGTCGACTCGAAGTTCTCGAACTGCCGCACGGCCACGGTCATGCGACATCCCTGTGCTTCGGGGTTCCCGGGTGGAACCTCGGCAAGATTATCAAGGAGCACCGGACGTGAGAATAAGTTCACTCGAACTGGGGGCACTGGAGAGCGGATGACGGGAATCGAACCCGCGCTATCAGCTTGGGAAGCTGAAGTTCTGCCATTGAACTACATCCGCGCGCTGCTTGCTCAGAGCGAAGGCCATTTCTGGCCTTCGCCGCGCAGCCAGCGCTGACGAGCGTCTCGCTCGTCAGGAACCGACGTGCACCAGCTCTTCAACTGTACTGGCCCTTAGTAGTCTTGCCGCATGCTTCTCTCAGACCGCGACATCAAGGCAGAGCTCGCGAGCGGACGGGTCGGCCTCGAGCCGCTCGATCTCGGAATGGTGCAGCCCTCGAGCATCGACGTGCGTCTCGACCGCTTCTTCCGGCTGTTCGACAACCACAAGTACCCCTTCATCGACCCGGCTGAGGACCAGCCGGACCTCACCCACCTTGTCGAGACGGCGCCAGATGAGCCGTTCATCCTGCACCCCGGCGAGTTCGTGCTCGGCTCGACCTATGAGCTCGTCACCCTGCCCGATGACATCGCCGCGCGCCTCGAGGGAAAGTCGAGCCTCGGCCGTCTCGGTCTGCTCACGCACTCGACCGCCGGCTTCGTCGACCCCGGCTTCAGCGGGCACGTCACGCTCGAGCTCAGCAACGTGGCGACCCTGCCGATCAAGCTGTGGCCCGGTATGAAGATCGGGCAGCTCTGCTTCATCAAGCTCTCGAGTGCAGCGGAGCACCCCTACGGCTCCGACCAGTACGGCTCGCGCTACCAGGGCCAGCGCGGCCCGACGGCGAGCCGCAGCTTCCACAACTTCTCGAAGGTCGACGTCTCTGTCACCGACGCCGGCTCGAAGGGCGCGTAGTACGGACACCGTCGAGCGCCTCAGGGCGGCCGGTTGCGTCTTCGCGGAGGACGAGGCGGCGCTGCTGGAAGCGGACGGTCGCGATCTAAAACAGCTCGTGCAGCGCCGTGAGGCGGGGGAGCCCCTCGAGGTGATCCTGGGCTGGGTGTCGTTCGCCGGCATCCGCGTGTTCGTCGACCCAGGGGTGTTCGTGCCCCGCCAGCGCACCGCCTACCTCGCCAACCAGGCCATCAAGCGGGCCAGGCCCGGTGATGTCGTCGTCGACCTGTGCTGCGGAGCGGGGGCAATCGGCGCCGCGATCGAGGCGGCGCTGCCGTCGGTCGAGGTGCACGCCTCCGATATCGAGCACGCGGCGGTGGTCAACGCGCGCCGCAACCTTGCGCGGGTGTACGAGGGTGACCTGTTCGACGCCCTGCCGTCGTCGCTGCGCGGCCGCGTCGACATCCTCGTTGTCAACGCGCCATATGTGCCGAGCGACGAGATCGTGCTCATGCCCCGCGAGGCGCGCGAGTTCGAGCCGCTCGTCACCCTGGACGGCGGAGTGGATGGCGTCGCCATCCACCGCCGCATCGCCGCAGAGTGCGCGCCGTGGCTCTCGCCATCCGCGCACGTGCTCGTCGAGACGAGCCGGGCGCAGGCGCCCCTCACCGCGGGTGCCTTCGAGGAGCACGGCTTCACCGCGCGCATCAAGCGCAAGAAGGGCGCAACAATCGTGGTCGCTATGGTGGGGCCATGATCCCGCGCTGGACCGTTCTCCTGCCCACGCACAACAGCCCGGACACGCTGAGGCTCGCCATCGACTCCGTGCTCGACCAGACCGACGCCGACCTCGAGCTCCTGATCGTCGGCGACGGCTGCGGTGATGACACGCGCGCCGTTGTCGCCGAGCGCGACGATCCACGTATTCGATTCGTCGATGCACCCAAGACGCCGGGGTTCGGGTACGTGACTCGCCGGTCGGCTCTCGAGCAGACCCGCAGCGAGTACGTCGCCTTCATCTCCGACGACGATCTCTTCGGACCACACCACCTCGCCGCGCTCGGCGAGCAACTCGAACGGCACGACATCGCGTACTCCCGGCCGATCTGGTGTGTGCCGCCTGGCGAGCTTGTTCCGTTCTCGGTCGACCTCAACGATCCCGCCATGCGCGTGCGCTTTGCGGAGAAGAACTACATCCCGTCCGTCTTCTGGGGGGTGAGGCGCGCGGCCCTGGAGGGGGCTGGCGGCTGGCCGGTGCATGTCGCGTCTGCGGCCGATTGGACGCTGTGGCGTGCGATCCTCGCGATGGAGGGGTCGAGCCTCGGGTACACGCCAGAGGCGACGGCCGTGCATTTTCGGGCCCGTCGCCGCGCCTTCGACCACGATGTGGTTGCTGCGATCCTGACCCTTCCCGACCGGTCGAGCTGGTGGCCGGCAGCCGCGAGCCTTGCGTCGACGGCGCAGCATGATCTCGCGGTCTCGATGCGCGACCGCGAGTGGTGGCGAGCTCTCGGTGGGGCAGTCACCACCATCGAGCACCATCTGACGATGGAGTACATCGATGGCATAGTGCACGCGCCGAGTCCCTCGGCCGCCGAGTCTGCCCGGCTCGAGGTGCACGAGATGTATGCGAGGACCATCTCATGGAGGGTCACGCGACCGCTGCGTGCGATTCGACGGTGGGTATCGTGACGTCGGCAGATAGCGCGACGATTGTGGTCGCGACGCCTACCGACGCGAGTACGGTCTAACTAACCGGTTCGAGGGAGGCCGCTCATGCGGGGCACCAGCGTCGTCGCCAATGTGCTCGCGCTACCCGCCGCCCCGCGTCGCCTTATCGTTATCGGCTTCATCCTTCTGACCATCCCACTCGGTTCCGTCGCCATCCTGCTGACGCCGACGGGATCGAGCAGCGCAGCCTGGTGGCCGGCGGCGAGCGCCGCGGTGCTTGCGCTCGCGTGCTCCGGCGGCTCGCGACTGCCTGCGGCGGGGGCCGTCGTGCTTGTCGGCGCCCTCTCGAACTTCGTCGCCGGCCGCCCGCTGTCAGTGTCGATCGCCTTCGGCGCCGCGAATGCCGTGGAGGCCTGGCTCGTCTGGCGCCTCGCCTCCGATCGGAAGGGCGTGCTGCGGTTCGGGAGCATCGGCCGCGGGGTGCGCTTCGTGCTCGCGAGCCTTGTCGGCGCCATCGGAATAGGGGTTCTCGCAGCAGCGACCGTCGCGGCGACCGGAGGAGATTTCGCGACCTCGCTGTGGTCGATCTCCGCCTCCCACGCCTCCGCCGTTCTTGTCATCGTTCCGCTCTTCCTCGTGCCGTTCTCGGCCTACCGCACGCCGCCAAGCCTCGAGATGCTGTGGCAGCACCTCGCGCTCATCGGGGTCGTGGCATTCGTGTTCTGGCCTGGCCAGGCCTATCCCTTCGCCTTTATGCCCATCCCGATACTCGTGTGGGCTGCCTTCCGGTTCCGCTCCGGCACCATCCTGACCCAGTCCCTCGCTGTGGCGATCGCGACGACCGCTCTCACCCTGCTCGGCGGTGGGCCCTTCGAGGCGGCGGCAGCACGCGACCCGCGGTTGGCCCTGCATGCCCTGCAGGCGTTCATCATCGTCATGTCGGCAACCGGGCTTGTCATCAGCGAGGGGCGCAACGACCGCGAGCGGCTCATCGCGGGCGTGGCGGCACGGGAGGCGGTGCTGCGCAGCGGCATCCTCGCCTCGACCATTGGCATCCTCGTTCTCGAGGGGGGCGCAGGGCGCGGCATGCGCCGAGCCGTGTTCAACGACGGCGCGGCGCTGCTGTTCGACACGCGCAACTGGGAGGCCGGGGAGCACTTCTCGCCAGACGACGTGCCGCCGGTGATTGCTGCGCCGTTCGCGGAGGTGAGCAGCGGCAGGGCAGGGTCATGGTCTGGTTTCGTCGACACCGACAGCGGGCACACCCTGCAGGTGCGTCTATCGCGCGTGGATGACTCGGCGAACGGCTACGTCCTGACCGTCGAGATCGAGGACGTCACGGCCCGGCGGCTGGCGGAGATCGCCGACGCCAACGCGCTCCAGAACGAGAAGGCGACGGTCGACCGCCTCACCGACCTCAACCGGCAGAAAGACGACTTCGTCTCCTCGGTGAGCCACGAGCTGCGCACACCGGTCACGAGCATCCTCGGCTTCAGCGATGAGCTGATCGAGCTCGGTCTGAAGGATCCGGCGCGCGGCTTCATCGCGACCATCAACAGGAACGCCCAGCGCCTCGCCTCCCTCATCGAGGATCTGCTGCAGGTGGCGACGGCGACCTCCGTCGACGCCCAGCCGGCGGCGGAGACGGTGGACGTGGACGAGCTGCTTGCCGACATGTGCGAAGACCTCTCGACCCGGGCGGCCGACAAGAGCGTGGAGCTCACCGTTGCGGCGACCAGCGGCGGCGGGGAGATCCCGACGGTGCGACGCGACCTCGAGCGCATCATGAGCAACCTCATCTCCAACGCGGTCAAGTTCACGCCGGCCGGCGGCTCGGTGTCCGTCTCGGCGGAGCGAACTGACACCGAGCTCGTCATCCGTGTCGTCGATACCGGCGTCGGCATCCCTCCCGAAGACCTGGAGAACGTGTTCACCCGGTTCTTCCGCTCTAAGTCGACGGAGCTCATGCCGGGAACGGGTTTGGGCCTGCCGATCACGAAGGCACTCGTCGAGGGGCTGGGCGGCACCATCCGCCTGTCGTCCGATGGGTCCTCCGGCACCGAGGTGCTGGTGACCCTTCCTCTGGATGCTGGCTAGTACGACCAGCCCTCGAGCTGCAGCACGATCCATGGGCTGAAGGCGAAGGGCGTCGCCTCTACGGCGGTGCGCAGCGCCGCGGGGGAGACCCACTGCCACTCCGCGACCTCATCCGGGTTCGGATTCAGGTCGGAGGTGAGGTGCGCCCGGTACACCGGGCAGACCTCGTTCTCGACGATGCCGGAGGCGTCAACGGCACGGTAGCGAAAGTCGGGCAGCACGAGCTGCAGGTCGCCGACGGTCGCCCCGAGCTCGAGCTGCGCGCGGCGCCGCACCGCGTGCTCCATCGACTCGTCGGGCGCTGGGTGACCACAGAAGGAGTTCGTCCACACTCCCGGCCAGGTGCGCTTCGACAGTGCGCGACGCGTGAGCAGCACCTCGCCGGCGTCGTTGAAGAGGTGGCACGAGAAGGCAAGGTGAAGGGGAGTCTCGGTGCTGTGCACCGTGAGCTTGTCGGCGACGCCAATGGGCACGCCGTCGTTGTCAAGGAGGGAGACGAGCTCAGTGGGCGGAGTGAGGGTCACGGTATCCTGCTTGGGTGGATGCATCCCGGCTGGTCGCCGCCTCCGACGGGAGGCAAGCTCAAGTCGATGCCGTGCTCGAGCGTTTCTTCAGTGTAGCCAAGAAGCGCGCGGAGGCCTTCGGGCACCAGTACGTCGAGCTGTGGCAGACGCTCGAGTCGAACACCATTGGGGGAAAGCGCTTTCGCCCGCGCATGGTGATGGCGGCCTACCAGTCCCTCGGCGGCGAGGACCTCGAGGCGGCCGCGTGCATCGGCGCGGCATTCGAGCTGCTGCACACCGCGCTCATCGTGCACGACGACGTGATCGACCACGACTTCACCCGACGGGGTGCCCCCAACATCTCGGGGCGCTATCGCGACCTCGCTCTCGAGCAGGGGGCGTCGACCGCTGCGGCTGAGCACCGTGGACTCTCGGCCGCCGTCATTGCCGGTGACCTGGCCCTGTTCAACGCCTACCGGCTCATCGACCGCAGCGGCGTCAGCGACGTCGTTCGCCACCGCCTCATCGAGATCATGGATGAGGCCCTCTTCGCCTCCGCCGCTGGCGAGCTGATCGACGTGGACTTCGCAACCGCGATCACGATGCCGCGGGTCGACGACATCCTCACCATGGAGCGCCTCAAGACCGCGGTCTACTCCTTCGAGAGTCCGCTCCAGGCCGGGGCCGTCCTGGCCGGCGCGAGCGAGCAGGTCATCGACACCCTCGGCGACTTCGGCCGGGAGATCGGCATCGCCTACCAGATCGTCGACGACGTGCTCGGGGTGTTCGGTGAGGAGACCCAGACGGGCAAGACCACGATCGGCGACCTGCGCGAGGGCAAGCGCACGGTGATGATCTCGTACGCGACAAGCACGGAGGACTGGGACTCGATCGAGCCCCTCATCGGCAAGCACGACCTCACCGAGCAGGAGGCGGAGCGCATCCGCGCTGTGCTCGTGGCGAGCGGCGCGCGATCCTTCGCCAACGGGCTCGCCCGGTACTACGGCAACCGCGCGCTCGCCCGCCTGGCCGAGCCGCACATCCCCGAGGCTCTCCGGCTCGAGCTGCACCCGGTGGCCGACGCAGTGCTGAGCAGGGTTCGATGACGCGCGCACGACTCTACGACGATGTGGCAGAGCAGACGGCGAGCATCGTCATCCGCCGCTACTCCACCTCCTTCGGGCTCGCCTCGCGTCTGCTCGGTGCGGGAGTGCGCCAGCACGTGGAGAACATCTACGCGCTCGTGCGCGTCGCCGACGAGATCGTCGACGGCTCCGGTGAGCAGGCCGGACTCACCGTGCTGCAGACCGGCCAGGCGCTCAACGCCCTCGAAGCCGAGACGGAGCTCGCGATCGAGCTGGGGTTCAGCGCCAACCTCGTCGTGCATGCCTTCGCTCTCACCGCGCGGGAGGCCGGCTTCGGTGCAGAGCTCACCCGCCCCTTCTTCGAGTCGATGCGCATGGATCTCACCGAGACGGAGCACGACCAGCAGAGCTTCGAGCGCTACGTCTACGGCTCCGCAGAGGTGGTCGGGCTCATGTGCCTCCGCGCCTTCGTGCTGAACGAGCGAGTGGATGACGAGGCGAGCCTCGAACGCGGCGCCCGCGCCCTTGGCGCTGCCTTCCAGAAGGTCAACTTCCTTCGCGACCTCGCCGCCGACTTCGATGCGCTCGGCCGCAGCTACTTTCCCGGGGTGCGCGTGGAGTCCTTCGACGAGCAGACCAAGGTGCGCCTTCTCGACGACATCGACGCAGACCTTGCCGTGTCGGCATCCGTTCTTCCCTCCCTGCCGCGCAGCAGCCGTCGTGCGGTTGCCCTCGCCCAGTCCCTCTTCGCCGACCTGTCGCGCCGCCTGCGTGCGACACCGGCCGAGCGCTTGCGCACTACCCGCGTGCGCGTACCGAACCCCGTCAAGGCAAGACTCGCGCTGGGTGCCGCGAGCGGAAGGCTTCCCCAGTGAGTCAGATCGTCATCGTCGGCGGGGGTATCGCCGGCCTGGCCTCCGCTGCCCTCCTGGCTCGGGAGGGCCACGAGGTCACCGTGCTCGAGTCGCGCAGCGAGGTCGGCGGGCGCGCCGGGTCGTGGGAGAAGGACGGCTTCCGGTTCGACACCGGACCGTCGTGGTACCTCATGCCGGAGGTGTTCGACCACTTCTTCAAACTGCTCGGCACGAGCGCCGACAAGCAGCTCAAGCTGGTGACGCTCGACCCTGGCTACCGCGTCTTCTTCGAGGGCGATGAGACGCCGATCGACATCGCCGCCAACCGCGACGAGAACCTCGACATCTTCGAGGCGGTGGAGCGGCGCGCAGGGTTCAAGCTGCACAGCTACCTGCGGTCGGCCCGCGAGACGTACGAGCTGGCGAAGAAGTACTTCCTGTACTCCACCTTCGTCGACCTCCGCACCTCGTTCCCGCGCGAGGTGCTCGCCAAGGGGCTCACCTTCAGCCGGCTGCTCATCGAGCCGCTGTCGAGCAAGGTGGCGCGCACCTGGCGCAGCCGCAAGCTGCGGCAGATCATGGCCTACCCCGCGGTCTTCCTCGGGTCGTCGCCGTACAAGACACCGAGCATGTACCACCTCATGAGCCACCTCGACCTCGAGGACGGCGTGCTCTACCCGGTCGGCGGCTTCACCCGCGTGATCTCCAGCATCGCCGCGCTCGCCCGCAAAGAGGGCGTGACGATCGTCACCGATGCGACGGTCAAGCAGATCCTCGTGCGCGACAAGGCGGTCGAGGGGGTCGAGTACCAGGGGGCGAACGGCGAGGTGCTCTTCGCCGACGCCGACATCGTGGTCTCCGCGGCCGACCTGCACCACACCGAGACGCAGCTGCTCGAGCCCAGCCAGCAGACCTACCCGCAGCACTACTGGGACAAGCGCGTGCCCGGCCCGAGCGCCCTCCTGCTGTACCTGGGTGTCGAGGGACGCGTTCCCCAGCTCGAGCACCACACCCTGCTCTTCACAAAGCACTGGAAGCGTGGATTCGACGCGATCTTCGGCTCGCACCCCTCGGTGCCCAGCCCCGCATCCCTCTACATCTGCAAGCCGAGCGGACTCGACCCGGATGTCGCGCCCGCCGGTCACGAGAACCTCTTCGTTCTCGTTCCCATCCCCGCAGATCCGAGCATCGGCAAGGGCGGGGACCCAGACCTCGAGAAGCTCGGCGATGACGCCATCGCCCAGATCGCCGCGTGGACGGGGATCGACGACCTCGCCGAGCGCATCGTGGTGCGCCGCACGGTCGGCCCCGGCGACTTCGCCGATGACCTCAACGCGTGGCGCGGCACCGCGCTCGGCCCGGCGCACACGCTGCGGCAGAGTGCCTTCTTCCGCGCTGGCAACAAGTCGAAGAAGGTCGAGGGCCTCTACTACGTCGGTGGGTCGACGATCCCGGGCATCGGTCTTCCCATGTGCCTCATCAGTGCGGAGGTGCTGGTCAAGCGTCTGCGCGGCGACACCTCCGCGGGTCCGATGGCAGAGCCGCTGCGCTGATGGGCGTCCTCTACCTGCTCGCGCTGCTCATCGCCCTCACCGGCATGGTGCTGCTCGATCGCCGGTTCGGGCTGTTCTTCTGGGCGTCGTGGAGGCGCGCGCTCGCGGTGCTGCTCGTCGGCGTAGCGTTCTTCGTCGTGTGGGATCTCGCGGGCATCGGGCTCGGCATCTTCTTTCGCGGCGAGACCTCGTTCATGACCGGGCTGCAGGTTGCCCCAGAGCTCCCGGTAGAGGAGCTCTTCTTCCTCACGCTGCTGTGCTACCTCACGATGAACCTCTACGGGTTCTTCTCCGGTGGGTTGAGTAGCCGCGCGCGGCGTATCGAAACCGAGGGAGGCACCCCATGACCTACTGGGCCCTCAACGCGGTCTTCCTCTCCGTGGTCGCGGCGGTCGCCGTCGCGGCGGTGCTGTCCAAGCGCGCGCCGCGCTGGGCATCCGTGGCACTTGTTCTCGCCGTCGTGCTCGTCATGACCGCGGTGTTCGACAACCTCATGATCGGTGTCGGCCTCGTCGGCTACAACGAGTCGCTGATCAGCGGCGCGTTCGTGGGCATCGCCCCGCTCGAGGACTTCGCCTACGCGGTCGCGGCCGTCGTGCTGTTGCCATCCCTGTGGTGCCTACTGGGAGGGGTTTCGATACGTGCTTCGCGCTATTCAACCCGCGGGGGCCGTCGTGCTTAGGGCGCTGTTCGTCTCGAGTCGCCCGCTGAGCTGGGTCAACACGGCCTTTCCGTTCGCGGCCGCCTACGTTCTCACCGCGGGGGTCGACGTGACGCTCGTGATCGGAACGCTGTACTTCCTCGTCCCGTACAACCTCGCGATGTACGGCATCAACGACGTGTTCGACTACGAGTCCGATCTCCGCAATCCGCGCAAGGGGGGCGTCGAGGGAGCGGTGCTCGACCGCTCGATGCACCGGCCGACGCTCATCGCCGTCGTCGTGACGAACGTGCCCTTCCTCGTCTACCTCGTGGCGGTCGGCTCGCCGCTGTCGTGGCTCGTGCTCGGCCTCAGCGTGTTCGCGGTGATCGCCTACTCGGCCAAAGGACTGCGCTTCAAGGAGAAGCCGTTCCTCGACTCGATCACGAGCAGCACCCACTTCGTCTCTCCCGCCGTCTACGCGCTCGTGCTCGCGGGCGCGATCTTCACTCCCCAGCTGTGGGCGGTGCTCGGTGCCTTCTTCCTGTGGGGAGCGGCCTCGCACGCCTTCGGTGCGGTGCAGGATGTCATCGCCGACCGCGAGGGTGGCCTCGCCTCGGTAGCCACCGTCATCGGCGCCCGCGCAACGGTGCGGCTCTCGGTCGTCCTCTACCTGCTCGCGGGAGCCTTGCTGCTGCTCAGCGCCTGGCCGGGCCAGCTCGCCGCGCTGCTCGCGATTCCGTACGCCGTCAGTTGCGCTGTCTACTGGAACATCACGGATGCCGAAGCCGAGTCCGCGAACCGCGGCTGGAAGCGATTCCTCTGGCTCAACTTCGCCACCGGCTTCTGCGTGACGGTGCTGCTCATTGCCTCGGTGCTGCTCTAGCGAACTCGGGCTCAGCCCCGGCGCTCTGCTGACACCGATCCGGAGACGAACGCCGCGATCCGGCCGACCACCTCTGGGTCGCTGAGCACCCGGTGGTGACCGAGCCCGTCGGTCACGAGTGTCTCGACCGAGCCGGTGTGCGCCTCGACGATCTGCATGGCCTGCTCGAGCGGCACCTCGCGGTCGCCCGCGTCGTGCACGACGAGGATCGGGGTCGCCGTGTCGGTCGGGTCAAGCTCGGCCAGGGCGGTGCGCCAGATGTCGATGCCGCGCTCGCGGCCCCAGGCCTCGCTCCGGCGGTGGAGGCCTCGGGTGGACGGAAGGCCGATCCCCGATGCGAACATGTCGATGACGGCAGAGAAGTTGTGGGCGCTCGCGATCGTCACGAGCCGGGCGACGTCGACGCCGCGTCGCCGGGCGATGAAGGTCGGCATGCCGCCGAAGGAGTGCCCGACGATGGCCTCGAGCGGCCCGTGCTCTGCTGCGAGGCGCTGCACGATCGAGGTGACCTGCAGGGCATCCATGCGGGTTCCGGTCGAGTCGCCGTTGCCGGGAGCGTCGAAGGAGACCACGGTGAAGCCGCGGCCGACAAGCTCCTCGATGAGCACGGCGAACCTCGAGGCCCTGCTGCGCCAGCCGTGCACGAGCAGCACGGTGCGGTCGCCGGAGCCCCACTCGTAGGTGACGACGGTGGCGTCATCCACCTCGAGGGTGCCTCGACGGGCACGGCGATGGGTCTCGAGCTCGGAGGGTCGAACCGGCACCGGGGTGCCGAGGCTCCAGAACAGCCGCCAGGCGAGCGTGGTGCCGAGCGGAGGAACAATGCTCGCGAGACGCACGACGAGACGGAACCAACCGGGCAGCTGCTTCACGAGGACTCCCTAAAGTATACGAACGGTCGTACACTATCTACAGGATGCCGCACACCGCAATACTGGGAAGCACAATGATCGAGACAGACGGCCGCCGACTGCGCGGGGAGCGCTCGCGCGGCTCCGTGATGCGCGTCGCCATGGACACGGCGTCCCTGGAGGGCATCGAGTGCCTCTCCCTTGGCGCGCTCGCCACCGCGACGAGCATGAGCAAGAGCGGTGTCGTCTCCCTGTTCGGAACGAAGGAGCAGCTGCAGCTCGCCACCATCGAGTCCGCCGCCGCGGTCTTCGCGAAGTCGGTCGTCTACCCCGCGCTGAAGGTCGCGGGAGGGCGGGCCCGCCTCGACGCCCTTCTCGAGAACTGGATCGTCTACAGCGAGTCCCGTGTCTTCGCGGGCGGTTGCTTCTTCGCGGCGACGTCGCTTGCCGTCGCGTCGAAGCCGGGGCCGGTTCGCGACTCCGTCGCGGCGCACATCGAGCTGTGGAACGACTCGCTCGCGAGGGTGATCAACCGGGCGATCGAGAAGGGCGAGTTCACATCCTCGATCGAGACCGATCAGCTCGTCTTCGAGATCAGGGCCCTGCTGGATGCCGCCAACACCGACTCGCTGCTGTTCCGGTCATCGGCACCCTACGCCCGCGCCCGCGTCGCGCTGGCGCGCCTGCTCGGCTAGCCGGTGTAGCCGAGGTTTCTCGCCATCCGCTCCAGCACGCCGACGGTCTGTGCGTACTCGGCTTCGCTGATGCCGCTGGCAACGCGCGAGCGGTTCTGGCCGACCACCTCGGCGAGACGCCCGTAGGCGGCCTGGCCCCGATCCGTCGTCTCGTAGCCACTGGCGGTGGCAGCGACCCAGCCGCTGTCGATGAGCTCGGAGAGGTGCTCGGCCGACGACTCCGTTTTGGCTCCGGCGGGGTCTGCCGCGAGGAAGGGGGCGATCGCCTCGTCCATCTCCTCCACGGTCGAGGCACCCCGAGAGAGCACGCTAAGCAGCTGCCACTGCCGACGCGTGACACCGTGCTCGTCGAGCGTCGACGCGAACTGCTCGTCGATGAGGCGGTCGACGAGCTTGAGCCAGTATCCGATCGGGCGTTGATCAGTCATAGCCCCAAGCTACGCTCACCCGATCAGTAAGAAAACCCCAGTTCGGAGGGGTAGTCGCCGAGTGCGGTGAGCTGCGTCGTTGCCGCCTGCAGGTGCGCGAGGGTGAGCCCGAGCATGAAGGGGCCGAAGCTCACGCGGCTGACACCGAGTTCTGCGAGCTTCGGCAGCGGCACGGCGCCCGGGTGGGCGATGACCGAGATCCTGCCGTTGACCTCGGTAATGGCTCGCGCGACGAGCTCCTCCGTCGAGAGTCCGAGGAAGAAGATGCAGTCGGCACCGGCGTCGAGGTACGCGTTGGCGCGGGCCACGGCCTCATCCCAGTCGCCTCCGCCGGCGAGGGTGTCGACGCGGGCGTTGATGACAACAGGGATGCCGGTGGCAGCGCCCGCGGCCCGTGCCGCCGCGACGCGCGCAGCGGCAACCTCGATCGGGAACTGCGGAGCCTTCGGCTGGCCGACGCTGTCTTCCAGGTTGAGCCCGACGGCGCCCGTGGCGATGAGGCTCTCGACGTTGGCCTGCACTCCGGCCGCGTCGGCCGAGTAGCCCTTCTCGAAGTCGACACTCACGGGAAGGTCGACGGCCTCGGTGACCAGCTTCGCGACCGAGAGGGCCTGCGCGATGGCGAGACCCTCGCCGTCCTCCACGCCATGCGCGAAGGAGACGGCGTGGCTTGCGGTTGCGATGGCCTTGACGCCGGGGGCGCCGGCGACGATGCGAGCTGTCACGGCATCCCACACGTTCGTCACGATGAGCGGAGTGCCCGGCACGTGGAGGGAGTTGAGGAGCTCGGCCTTCTCTGTCTGAGTTGTCATGGATCGACGCTACCGCCGACCGCCGTCAGCGTCAGTCTCGTCGGCCGGCCTTGACGAACAGCATGAGCACGAGTCCCACGGCGATCACGAGCACGATTCCGAGAACGCCCCAGAACTGCAGGCCGAAGATCGTGATGAATACGGCCCAGAGGGTCGGGGAGATGAAACTGGCCGCGCGCCCGGTGGTCGCGTAGAGCCCGAAGATCTCGCCCTCGCGACCGGCCGGTGTGACTCGTGCAAGGAGGGAGCGGCTCGCCGCCTGCGCCGGACCGACGAAGACGCAGAGCAGCAGGCCGAAGACCCAGAAGACGATCTTGCCGGCGTCGTGGAGGAAGAAGACGGTCATGCCGGCCACGACGAGGCCGATGAGTGCGGTGAGGATGACGGCGCGGGGTCCGAACCGGTCGTCGAACCGGCCGGAGATGATGGTGCTCACTCCCGCGATGAGGTTCGCGCCGATGCCGAACGCCACCACCTCGAGGAATTGAAAGCCGAAGGTGACCGAGGCGATCGCGGCTCCGAAGGTGAACACCCCGGCGAGGCCGTCGCGGTAGACGGCGCTGGCGACGAGGAACCAGAAGGTGTTGCGGGCCTCGCGGAACAGCTTCGCGATGTCCTGAACGAGCACGACGTAGCTGCGGAAGAAGCTCACCTTCTCCCGGGCGGCGACGGGCGGCAGCGACGGCACGTTCTTGAAGATCGGGATAGCGAACAGGATCGACCAGATCGCGCATCCGACCGCGACGAGGCGGAACGGGAGGCCCTCCTCCGTCGGAAGGCCGAACCAGTCGAAGCTGTAGGCGACGACGACGAGCACGAGCGCGAGGATGCCGCCGATGTAGCCGAGGCCCCATCCGAGTCCGCTGACCTTGCCGACCGTCTTCGGCGTCGACACCTGCACGAGCATCGCGTTGTAGTTAACGCCAGCGATCTCGCTGAAGACGCTGCCGAGCGCGACGAGTGCGATGCCGAGCACGAAGTACTGGGGGTCGGCCTTGACGAAGAAGAGGGCGAACATCGAGAGAGCGACGGCTCCCGTGGCGACGGCGAGAGCGCGCTTGCGGTTGCCGGAGGTGTCGGTGCGCTGGCCGAGCACCGGCGCGAGCAGGGCGATCGCGAGTCCCGCCGCCCCAACCGCATAGCCGAGGCCGCTCGAGAGAACAGCGAGACCGGCCTCCTTGGCCGGGTCGTCGTCGGCGAGGCCGCGCAGGTTCTCTGGAAGGAAGGGGTCGTCGAGCAGGTACAGCGCGGTGAAGATGAAGGTGAGGATGACGGTGTTGTACGGCTGGTTCGACCAGTCCCAGAATGCCCAGCTCACCACCTGCTTGCGCGGCACGACCTTGTCGGCCTGGAGGTCGAGGCCGACCACGCCGACGGCCAGGGTGTTCGCCGCGGTGGGGATCTTCTTCGGAGAGAGCTTCGGGGCATCCTTGTCCGTCATGGTCACAGGCTAGTCGCGAGGAGTGAACGGCGGGTATCCACCTGTTCGGGGCCTTTCGCCCCAGGCTTGAGTCATTGACACTCAACTTTCAGCCAGGAAACTTGACAGCGTTCGGGCGACGTTCCAAACTTGATACGGCGCAACTCAACTCGCGCCGTCAGCGCGCGCATCGCGCAGTGGTTTACCGCACAGAGAAAGCAGACCAACCCCATGGCAAGAGCAGTAGGCATCGACCTCGGCACCACCAACTCCGTCGTCGCGGTACTCGAGGGTGGAGAGCCCTCCGTCATCGCGAACGCCGAGGGCTTCCGCACGACGCCTTCCGTAGTCGCTTTCACGAAGGACGGCGACGTCCTCGTCGGTGAGACCGCCAAGCGCCAGGCCGTCACCAACGTCGACCGCACCATCTCGAGCGTCAAGCGCCACATGGGAACGACGTGGACGACCGACGTCGACGGCAAGAAGTACACGCCGCAGGAGATCTCGGCCCGCATCCTCGCGAAGCTCAAGCGTGACGCCGAGCAGTACCTCGGGGAGCCCGTCACCGACGCCGTCGTGACCGTTCCCGCCTACTTCAACGACGCCGAGCGCCAGGCCACGAAGGATGCTGGTGAGATCGCGGGCCTCAACGTTCTGCGCATCATCAACGAGCCGACCGCCGCCGCGCTCGCCTACGGCCTCGACCGCGGAAAGGCCGACGAGCTCATCCTCGTCTTCGACCTCGGTGGCGGAACCTTCGACGTCAGCCTGCTCGAGGTCGGCAAGGACGACGACTTCTCCACCATCCAGGTGCGCTCGACCGCCGGTGACAACCGCCTCGGTGGCGACGACTGGGACCAGCGCATCGTCGACTACCTCGTCACGCGCTTCAAGGAGACCACCGGCGTCGACGTCTCGAAGGACAAGATCGCCAAGCAGCGCCTCAAGGAGGCCGCGGAGCAGGCGAAGAAGGAGCTGTCCTCGTCGGCCAGCACCAACATCCAGCTGCCCTACCTCTCGCTCACCGAGAACGGCCCGGCCAACCTCGATGAGTCGCTCACCCGCGCGAAGTTCGAGGAGCTCACCAAGGACCTGCTCGAGCGCACGAAGAAGCCGTTCCAGGATGTCGTGAAGGAGGCCGGCGTCTCGATCGCCGATGTCGCCCACGTTGTGCTCGTCGGTGGATCCACCCGCATGCCCGCCGTCGTCGAGCTCGTCAAGACGCTCACCGGTGGCAAGGAGCCCAACAAGGGCGTCAACCCGGATGAGGTGGTCGCCGTCGGCGCCGCCCTCCAGGCCGGCGTGCTCAAGGGCGAGCGCAAGGACGTTCTACTCATCGACGTCACCCCCCTGAGCCTCGGCATCGAGACCAAGGGCGGCATCATGACGCGCCTCATCGACCGCAACACCGCGATTCCGACGAAGCGCAGCGAGACGTTCACGACCGCAGACGACAACCAGCCGTCGGTGGCCATCCAGGTCTTCCAGGGCGAGCGCGACTTCACCCGCGACAACAAGAACCTCGGAACCTTCGAGCTGCAGGGCATTGCTCCCGCGCCGCGCGGAATCCCCCAGGTCGAGGTGACCTTCGACATCGACGCCAACGGCATCGTGCAGGTCTCCGCGAAGGACAAGGGCACCGGCAAGGAGCAGTCCATCACGATCACCGGCGGCTCGTCGCTCTCCAAGGAGGACATCGAGCGCATGGTCCGCGAGGGCGAGGAGCACGCTGCTGAAGACAAGGCTCGTCGCGAGGCGGCCGAGATCCGCAACACGGCAGAGCAGCTCGCCTACTCGACCGAGAAGCTCATCACCGACAACGCCGACAAGCTGCCCGACGACGTGAAGACGACGGTTCAGGCCGACGTCGACGCGCTCAAGACCGCGCTCGCGGGAGACGACGAGGCAGCGGTCAAGGTCGCCGCCGACAAGCTCGCCGAGAGCCAGCAGCAGATCGGCGAGGCGCTCTACGCGCAGAGCGCCACTGCGTCCGCTGGCACGGGTGACGAGGCTCCTACGGTCGGCAATGACGAGGACATCGTCGACGCGGAGGTCGTGGAGGACGAGCCAGAGACCGGCACCAAGTAGCCATGGCCATTCACCCGAAGAGTGGCAAGGGGCGCCAGCCCGAGCCTGACGACGATGGCAATGACGACACTCCTCAGAAGGAGCCCATCGTGCACGACATCAACGTCGAGCCGGAGGAGGAGCTAGAGGCCGTCGAGCCGGAGCCGGAGGTCGAACCAGAGCCGGAGCCTGTCATCGACGAGGTTCTCGACGGACCGGCAGAGGCCGAGCCGTTGAGCGAGGAAGACGCGGCGCTGCTCGACGTCGCCGCGACCGATCTCGTGGCCGAGATGCGCTCCGACATGCTGCGTGCCCAGGCAGAGCTCGTCAACTTCCGCAACCGGGTGGAGCGCGACCGCGCCGCCAACCGCGACGCGGTCATCGCTGACGTCATCCGCTCGCTGCTTCCCGCTCTCGACGACCTGTCGCGTGCCGAGAAGCATGGCGATCTCGAGGGAAGCCCTCTTGAGATCGTGGCGACCAAGCTGCGCTCGAGCCTCGAGCGCTACGGCCTTCGTTCGGTCGGCGAGGTCGGCGAGCAGTTCGACCCGCACCTGCACGAGGCCGTCGTGCAGATTCCCTCTGCCGATGTCACGGTCGAGACGGTCGCCGACGTGATCGATCCCGGCTATGCGCTGGGGGAGCGGCTCATCCGGGCCGCCAAGGTCGCGGTCTCGACGCCAGAAGCCTGAGCGAGGAGTCATGGCAAGCCAGGACTGGTTCGACAAGGACTTCTACAAGGTGCTCGGGGTATCGAAGGACGTCTCCGACACCGACCTGAAGAAGACGTACCGAAAGCTCGCGCGGCAGTTCCACCCGGACTCCAACCCGGGTGACGCCGCCGCCGAGGCGAAGTTCAAGGAGATCAGCGAGGCCAACTCGGTGCTCTCCGATCCGGAACAGCGCCGCGAGTACGACCAGATGCGGGCGATGGGCAGCGGCGCGCGCTTCAGCGCGGGCGGCCGCCCCGGCCAGCCCGGTGGCTTCGAGGATGTGTTCGGCGGCATGTTCGGCGGAGGCAACGCCCGTCAGCGCGGTCGCAACGCGCAGTTCGAGGACCTCTTCGGCGGCATGTTCGGCAATCCGACGGGCGGCTTCGGCGGCTTCGGTGGTCCGACCAAGGGACGCGATCTCACGACGACCGTGGCCCTCGACTTCATCACCGCCATCCAGGGCGACACCGTCAAGCTCGAGCAGGCCAACGGCCGCACGATCACGGCGAAGATTCCCGCCGGCGTCTCCGACGGCCAGAAGATCAAGCTCAAGGGCAAAGGCGAGCCAAGCCAGGACGGCGGCCAGCCCGGCGACCTCGTGCTCACCGTCGAGGTGCGCAAGCACCCCGTCTTCGAGCGCGAGGGACTCAACCTGCGGGTCGACGTGCCGGTCACCTTCGTCGAGGCCGTGCTCGGTGCGACGATCGAGGTGCCAACGCTCGGCGGCGAGCCGGTCAAGCTCCGCGTCGCGCCCGGCACCCCGAGTGGCCGCGTGCTGCGCGTCAAGGGCCGCGGGGTCACCTCGGCCAAGGGCGTCGGTGACCTGCTCGCGACCGTCCAGGTCGCGGTGCCAAGCCACCTACCCGGTGACGCTGCGACCGCCCTCGAGGCCTTCGCCAAGGCCATGCCAGAGGAGAACCCCCGCATCGACCTTCTGGCGAGAGCACGGAGCTAGCCATGGATGAGAACTCCCCGGTCTTCGCCATCGCGGTCGCCGCGGAGCTCGCTGGCATGCACCCGCAGACGCTGCGCCAGTACGACCGACTCGGGCTCGTGAGTCCGACGCGCACGGCGGGCAAGTCACGCCGCTACTCGATGCGCGACGTGGCGCAGCTGCGGGAGATTGCGGCACTGAGCGCCGAGGGGCTGAACCTCATCGGCATCCAGCGCATCATCGCCTTGGAGAACGCACTGACCGAGTCGACGAGGCGGGTCAGCGAGCTCGAGCACGCCCTCGCCAACGAGATGCTCGCCAAGTCAGGTCGACGCGTGTTCGCGGCGGGATCGCACGGCGACATCGTGCCGATGCGCTCCGGTTCCCGGGGTGAGCGCTCCAACCAGCTCGTGCTCTGGAACCCCCTGCGCCGGCAGGTGCCGCCGAGTGAGTGACCTCGAATTCCCCGCTGCCAGTTACTTCATCGCGAGCAGCCGGCTGCGGCCGGGGCTCGACGGCGGCTACACCGTCGCGACGATGCGCCGCGCGCTGCAGTTCGCCGAGGTCGGCGGTGTGCAGCCGGTGCTGCTCGCCTTCGACTTCTCTCCCGACTACGAGAGGTACACGCGCGAGTTCGTCGAGCTCGGACTCGCGACCGATGCAACGGTCATCCGCAGCCTGTACGAGGACCTGCGCGACGACCCGTCGATCCTGCGCTCGGTGGCGGGGCCCATCGTCCAGTCCCTCCCAGTGGTCGAGCCTGTCGAAACCACCACCGACCTGGATGACGAGGGCCGCCCCTGGCGCACCATCGCCACCGGCCCCGACGGCGTCATCACCCACACCGACTTCCTCGACCGCGACGCCCAGCCGCTGTTCCGCCTTCCGTACATCGCCGGCCGTGCCGACTGGTGGCGCAGCGACATCCTCATCGACGTCTTCGACGGCGGGCAGGTCATCGGCCAGCTGCGCGGTTTCGCCGGCCTCTACCAGGCGTGGGTCAACCACCTCGTCGCGCAGGCCGACGGCCCCTCGGTTGTCGTGGTGGAGGCGAGGCAGGTGGGCGAGATGCTGGTCGGGCCGCGCGACTACAGGCTCATCCACACGGTGCACAACGCCCACACCGCCGCCCCGCACCACTGGGACTCTCCGATGGACGAGACCTGGACGGGCTGGTTCGAGACCGTTGACGACTACGACGCGATCATCTGGCTGACCGACCAGCAGCGACAGGATGCCGAACGCCGCTTCGGCGCGCACCGTCGCGCCGTTGTGATCCCGCACCCCGCAGAGCCGCTCGAGGAGTTCCCTCCCACCGCAGTCCGCGACCCCGACCTTGCCGTCATGGTCGCCCGGCTGGCCGAGCAGAAGCGCATCGCCCACGCCATCCGCGCCTGGCCGACTGTGCTCGCCGCACGACCGAGCGCGCGGCTCGAGATCTACGGAGACGGTGTGCAGCGAGGCGCGCTCGAGGCGCTGATCGCCGAGCTCGGCCTCGAGCAGAGCGTCACCCTCAAGGGCTACCGCGCGAAGGCATCGGAGGTGCTGCTCACCGCTGGACTGCTCGTCGTCTCGAGCAACTACGAGGGCCACAGTCTCGTCGTGCTCGAGGCCTTCTCGCGCGGGTGCCCGATCGTCTCCTATGACATCAGCTACGGCCCGGCCGAGACGATCGTCGAGGGGGTCAACGGCCTGCTCGTTCCCGCCGGCGACGTCGAGGCGCTCGGAGCCGCGGTCGGGTCGATCATCGGAGACGCCGAACGCCTCGCGCAGCTCTCCCGGGGCGCCTACGACTGGGCCGTCGCTCACGGCAAGCGGATGTCGATGGGCCGCACCCGCGACCTGATCGCCGCGGTGCTCTCCGGTGATTGACTTCGAGGCGCTGCGGCGCTGGCCCGACATCGAGGCCGACAACCTCTTCGCCTTCGACGCGACCGACCGGCTACTGCTCGAGCTGGCGGCGCCGCTGATCATGGATGCCGCCCCCGGCTCCATCGCGATCATCGGCGACAACTACGGAGCCCTCACCCTCGGCGCGGCGGACCTGGGAGCCCGCGACATTCGCGTGCACCAGGACGACCTCGTCGGTGAGCTGGCGCTTAAGGCCAATGCCGCGGGCGTGGACGGATACAGCAACCACCCGCTCGGTCGCGACCTGCTCTCTGGTGCAACCCTCGTGCTGCTGCAGCTGCCGCGGGGGCTCGACGAGCTCGAGGAGGTGCTCGACGCCGTCGGGCGGTTCGCCGACCCGTCGGTGACGATCATCGCGGGCGGGCGCATCAAGCACCTCACTCCCACGATGAACCCTGTCATGCAGCAGTTCTTCGAGACGCTTGACGTGTCTCACGCGCAGCAGAAGTCGCGGGCGTTCACGCTGCGCGGACCCCGCGTCGTGAACGAGCCGCGGTTCCCGGTCACAGAGTTCCACACCGATCTGGAGCTGTGGGTGGGGGCGCACGGCGCGGTCTTCGCCGGATCCTCTGTCGATATCGGAACCCGGCTTCTTCTCGGTGCGCTGCACAAGGTCGGGCCGGCAACCGGTGTCGCGATTGACCTTGGCTGCGGCACGGGGATTCTCGCGGCATCCTTCGCCCGTCTTCGACCGCAGATGCGTGTCATCGCCACCGACCAGTCTGCCGCGGCCGTCTCGTCGGCTGCGCTCACGGCGAAGCTCAACGGGCTCGACGACCGCATCACTGTCGTGCGCGATGATGGGCTCGTCAGTCAGCCAGACGCCTCTGCCGATGTCGTGCTGCTCAACCCGCCGTTCCACATCGGCGCTGTCGTGCACACCGGTCCGGCGCACCGGCTGTTCGCCGATGCGGCGCGCGTGCTGAAGCCGGGCGGAGAGCTGTGGACGGTGTTCAACTCCCACCTCGGCTACCGGCAGGCGCTCGCCCGCACGGTCGGGCCGACCGAGCTTGTGACGCACAACGCGAAGTTCACCGTGACGGTGTCGCGCCGGGCGTAGCTACTCCACTGCAACTGTTCGAGGCGGCTACTCCGCAGCGGCTCGCGCGGCCGCAGCCTCGTCGGTGCGCCCGAGCTGCTCGAGCAGGTCTCCGAGTTCGAGCGAGGCGAGCGCCACCAGGTTCGGCACGCCATCCGCCCTGACGATCGCGCTGCGGTACAGCGCGACGGCCTCCTCCCGGCGCTCCGCGTCGACGAGAAGCCTGGCCACGAACAGCTCCGAGCCGCCGCTGCTCGCGGAGTCGCCGGCCGACACGTAGAGGTCGGCCGCCTCGAGCGCTGCGGGAATCGCCTCCTCCGTGCGGCCGAGGGCGTGCAGGGCGCGGGCGCGGGAGTCGCTGACGTCGGCAACCAGCCAGTCGGCCCCATTCTCGCGAGCGATGGCGATGACCTCGTCGAGCGTGTCGAGGCCCTCGGGGTTCTGCTGCATCGCCTGGGCGGAGCCGTAGGCGTGCAGCACCTCGGTTAGGAGGCTGAGGTTCTCCGGGGTCTTCCGTGCCTGCGCCGCCGCCTCGGTCAGCGCCTCGAGGGCATCCTCGTGCTCCTGGAAGCGCACGAGCACGCGGGCGGCGGCGAGACCAGCGCTCGCGGCGCCCTGGGTGTCCTCGCCTGCGGCGTAGAGCTCTGCCGCCGAGAACCACATGCCGACCGCGTTGCCGAACTGGTCGGAGGCCTGAAGGGCATGGCCGATCCAGAACATCGTCTCGGCGCGGGATGCCGGCGCGACCTCTGCAGCCGTCTCGTCATCCAGAACCCCCTGCAGCACCTCGATCGCCTCCTCCGGACGCCCAGCCTGCACGAGGCTGCGACCGTAGGAGAAGCGGAGCGCCGTCGTCGGGATACCGAGCAGCTCGCCCTGCTGCGCGGCGAAGCGATGGCGGCCCGCCGCCTCGTCGGTACGGCCAGCATCGGCGAGCAGCGCGCCGGCGAGGGATGTCGCGTCAATGGCACCGGCGCGCTCGCCGATGAGGGTGAACAGCCGCGCGGCCTCGTCGGCGTCCTGCGCGCCCTCGTCGAAGTTGCCGAGACCGCCGTTCACGCGCCCGCGGAACAGGCGGTACTGGGCGAGGTCGCCCTGGCCCCACTCGTTGTCGATGAGCCTGTCGATGGTCTCGATCGCCAGCTCGGAACGTCCCGTCCTTGCGTACAGGTGGGCCGTGAACAGCAGGGCGGAGTTCAGGCCCCGCTGGGTGTACGGCGTGTCGAACCCGGCGGTGGCCTGGAGGAGGAGGGGCTCGACGTCGAGGTCGTCCTCTCCCATCCTGAGCGCGGCGAGGCACAGCTGCGCGTCGGCCAGTACCTCGGGCGGGAGGTCGGCCGAGGTGAGCTCTGTCTCGAGCGCCTGGCGGTCGTGCTCGGTCGAACGACCGAACGCCGCGAGGCCGACGCGCGCCTCGAAGTCTGCTTGGGCGTGCCTTTTGTTCGCCCGAAGGGAGTCGTTTCGCGCGGCCAGCGCAGCCGTCGCCTCGTCCCATCGTTCCAGTCGAACGAGGGAGCCGACGATGAGGGAGTGCGCGTCGTTGGCGGCCCATCCGGCCAGCCCGAGCTCGAGGGACCGTCGTGCCGCGTCGATGGCACGCTCTGGCTCGAGGGAGGCTGCGAGCTCACTGGCGCGCAGGCGCCACCCGTCCGCGTCCGTTGGCTCCGGCACGACGACCGGGGCCGGCGCGAAGCTGTCGGTGTCGATAGGAACGTCGTATCGCTCGTCGCCGAGCGCGTGCGCGCTCGCGATGCGCGAGGCGTAGTAGTCGTTGCCGTTGCGCTCGTCGAAGGACTCGGCAACCGATCCGGCCGCCGCCCACGCGGCAACCGAGAGCTCGCGCGCGGGCCACGGGCCATCGTGCTCGCCGAAGAATGCGACGAGGTCGGAGGAGTCCGCGCCGCGCACGACGGTGTCACCGAATCCCGCGCGGTCGATGGCATCGAGAAGGATGCCGTAGGCGACGAGGCTGCTGAAGTGCGCCCCGACATTGAGGCCGTCATGCGCGAGCCAGGAGATGTGGCGCTCGAGCAGCGCGAGCCCACGGGCCTCGTTGCCCGTGACGGCGCAGAACACGAGGTGGTTGGCGATGATCGAGATCTTGTCGGGGTTGTCGCGCGCCATGCGGTAGCTGCGCAGGTGCGCGCTCTTCGCCTCGTCGAGGCGACCGGCGCGGAGGTAGGGCAGGAGCGCCTGCGACAGTGCGTTCTCCGGCTCATCGCCGCAGCTGAATCCACCCTCGATCATCTCGGCGATGAGGATGAGGGCCTCGTCCTCGTTGCCCCGCTCGGCGAGGAAAGCGGCGGCCTCGCTGCGCACGCAGGCGTCGCAGTGGCTGTAGTCGTCGCGCGGCGTGATGGCGAGCTGCTCGCGGAGGGCGGCAGCCTCATCCAGTCGCCCGTTGTGCCATGCCTCGTCGAACCGCGACGTGATCACGCCGCTGAGTCCGACGCCCGCGCGCTCGTAGTGCTCCTGCATGTCGTTGTGCACCGCATCGATCTGCTCGCGGGAGAAGACGGGCGATGCGGCGAGGGTGCCAGCCATCCACTTGTACTGCCACAGCAGGTCGACGCCGCCGTCCTCCGGTTCAGAGGGAAAGCGCCGCGGGTCGCTGTCGTGCTTGGCGAGGCACCAGGCGAAGGAGGACAGCATCGCGTCGGTGTCGCCAGAGTGCTTGGCCGAGACGGTGAGCCGCATGCGCGCGAGGTACTCGAGCTGCTCATCACCGCACTCGACGGCGAGCGCGACCGCCTGGTCGACCAGCCGGCGCTCCTCCGGCCCGAAGGGGGTCTCGTCGATCTCCTCGAAGAGCTTCGTGATGGCCTTGGACTGCTTGCTCACTGTGCGGTCTCCTCTGGGATGCTGTCGCCGAGCCCGACGCTCAGCTGGATCAGGTCGGTCATTGCGGTGGTCATGAGTGCACGGTCGGCGGGGGAGAGCGGACGGTGCCCGGCCAGCAGCGCCTGCACGTAGAGCACGTGCACGGAGCGGTCGAACACCGCATCGTCGGTCAGGCTCGCGAGCATGCGCACGACCCGGTTGCTCCAGTTCAGGCAGAGCCGTGCCGCCGCCTCGGGCAGGTTGGAGGCCGCGCGCGACGCCGCGGTGAAGTCCTGCACGCTGCCCATGACGCCGCCCCACGCCCCGCCGCTGATGCCGCGCGCTCTGGAGCGGTCGATCGAGCGGAGCACCTCGGGGTCGGCGACGTAGACGCCGGGGAGGTCGGGCTGGTCGATCGAGCGAACCACGACCGCGCAGCCGACGCTCGCGAGCGCGGCACTGGCCCGCTCCTCGAGGCTCACCGTGAGGGCGCGGTCGGCGAGCGGAGGCTCCGCGAGGTCGTCGAGCTCGGTGACGACGTTGACCCGCTCGACGGTGACGCCGTCGAAGATCGATGGCAGAAGCCTCATGATCTCGCTGTCGAAGACGTAGCCTCCGTTGACGACGGGATTCTCTGGGCGGGCGAAGCTCGCGATCTGCCGGAACTCGTCAAGGGTCTCGGCGTAGCGCACGGCCGGGTGCGACCGCACGAGATCGTCGATCGACATGATGCCGAGCGAGGTCTCGATAGGCAGCCAGCGGGTGATGAACCGCGCAAGCTCGTCGTCGTGAAGCACCAGCGACTTGAGCGAGATCGAATGGATGCTGACGAACTCCCCGAGGCGATGCGGCGCCGCGATTCCGAGCTGCATCACCCACCGGCGCAGCGCGGCCCCGAGCTGCTCCCGGGTGTACTCGAGCTGCTCGTCGGCGACGAGGGACTCGCGGCTCGCGGTGGGGCTGAGCCCCGTGGAGTCCACCGTCACGCGAACGAAGAACGCCCACTCGGGAAGGAGGTCGTCGACGCGCTCGCTCAGCAGCATCCTGCCGAGGTAGACGCGATTCGCCTGACGGGCACCGGGCGGCGGGGCGAACGGCAGCACGAAGGCGGCACCGCGCGTGCCCGTGGCGGGAACGGAGAGATGGATGACGTCGAGGGGCTCGGCGCCGAGCAGCTCGCGACCGTGGGCGAGCAGCTCTGCCGTCGGTCGCTCGAACGGCTCGACGAAGGCTGGCTCGTGGGTGATGAGCTCGCTGCCACCGCCGGGGAGGTCGACGCGAACGGCAACGGGGAGGTACTCGCCGAAGGTCGTGGCGAGCGAGAGCACGGATGCCGTCGAGAGCAGCTCGGCCTGATCGAACCGCGGGGTGAGGTGAACGCTCGTGCCGATGGGCAGGTCGTCGTCGATCTCGCGCACGCTGAAGGTGCCGTCGCCGTTGCCGATCCACTCGACCGCGGCACCGCCGCGAGCGCTGCGGGAGCGGATGACGATGCGGTCGGCGACCATGAAGCAGCTGAGCAGGCCGATGCCGAACTGGCCGAGGTAGTCGCTGCGGGGAAGGTCGAAGATGTCGCGCTTCGAGCTGCGGCCGACCGTCGAGAGCAGCTCAACCATCTCGCTCGCCGTGAGCCCGACGCCGTCGTCTCGCATGACGAAGGTGTCGTTGTCGGCATCGATGGGGGAGATGCGGATTCCGCGGCCCTCGACAACGCCGTCATGCTCCGCGCGCGCCGTGATCGCGTCGCGTCCGTTCTGCAGCAGTTCGCGGAGGTACACCCGCGGACTCGAGTAGATGTGCCGGCTCAGCAGGTCGACGACTCCGCGGAGATCGACCTGGAACGCCCGGAGGTCGTCGTCACTGGCGGCCATCGAGAGCATCCCGTCGAAAATTGATGGGCAAACCAGCACACTATCGGATGCCGGTTCGTGGTTCGCTAGGAGCGATAGACGCGCGGTGGATTCGCGTGGCAGAACCCAATAAACTTGAGTCACACAAACTCAAGTCTGCGAAAGGGCCCGAAGCTCAGTGGCGAACATGCAGGGTGCCCCCGGCACCGACGACGAGCAGAAGACCGCGCTCGAGAAGTACGGCGTCGACCTCACCGCCATCGCCCGCAGCGGAAAGCTCGACCCCGTCATCGGTCGCGATGCTGAGATTCGCCGCGTCAGCCAGGTGCTCACCCGCCGCACCAAGAACAACCCAGTGCTCATCGGCGAGCCAGGTGTTGGCAAGACCGCCGTGGTCGAGGGCCTCGCCCAGCGCATCGTTGCTGGCGACGTCGCCGACTCCCTCAAGAACAAGCGCCTTGTGTCACTCGACCTCGCGGCCCTCGTGGCTGGAGCCAAGTACCGCGGCGAGTTCGAGGAGCGCCTCAAGGCTGTGCTCGCCGAGATCAACGACGCAGAGGGCGAGATCATCACCTTCGTCGACGAGCTGCACACGCTCATGGGCGCGGGCGGCGGCGAGGGCTCCGTCGCGGCATCCAACATGCTGAAGCCGATGCTCGCCCGCGGAGAGCTTCGCCTCATCGGGGCGACGACGCTCGACGAGTATCGCCAGTACATCGAGAAGGATGCCGCGCTCGAGCGCCGCTTCCAGCAGGTCTTCGTTGGCGAGCCGTCCGTGGAGGACACGGTCGCCATCCTGCGCGGGCTCAAGGGCCGCTATGAGGCGCACCACAAGGTGACGATCGCCGACAGCGCTCTCGTTGCAGCCGCATCCCTCAGCAACCGCTACATCTCTGCCCGCCAGCTTCCCGACAAGGCGATCGACCTCATCGACGAGGCCGCCTCGAGGCTCAAGATGGAAATCGACTCCTCTCCTGTCGAGATCGACGAGCTCAAGCGCAGCGTCGACCGCATGCGCATCGAGGAGCTGGCCCTCAAGAAGGAGAAGGACGCCGCCTCGAAAGACCGCCTCGAGAAGCTGCGCGTCGACATGCACAACCGCCAGCAGGAGCTCGACTCGCTCGAGAAGCGCTGGCAGGCAGAGAAGTCGAGCCTGCACAGTGTCGGTGATTTGAAGAGCCAGCTCAACCAGGCCGAGATCGACCGCGACCGGGCGATGCGCGACCAGGACTGGCAGCAGGCGTCCAAGCTCAACTACGAGGTCATCCCGACGATTGAGAAGTCGATCGCCGAGGCGGAGCAGGTCGAGCAGCTCGGCCCCCGCATGGTCAACGACCAGGTGACCGATGAGGACATCGCGGCGGTCGTGGCAGCCTGGACCGGCATCCCGGTCTCCAAGCTCAAGCAGGGCGAGACCGAGCGCCTACTGAGCCTCGAGACCGAGCTCGGCAAGCGCCTCATCGGGCAGAAGGATGCGGTCAAGGCCGTCTCCGAGGCCGTGCGCCGTTCGCGCGCAGGCATCTCCGACCCCGCCAAGCCCACCGGCTCGTTCCTGTTCCTCGGCCCCACCGGCGTCGGCAAGACAGAGCTCGCCAAGGCGCTCGCAGAGTACCTCTTCGATGACGAGAAGGCCCTGGTGCGCATCGACATGAGCGAGTACGGCGAGAAGTTCGCCGTCTCCCGCCTCGTCGGTGCCCCTCCCGGCTACGTCGGCTACGAGCAGGGCGGCCAGCTCACCGAGGCGGTTCGGCGCCGACCGTACAGTGTCATCCTGCTCGACGAGATCGAGAAGGCTCACCCCGAGGTCTTCGACATCCTGCTGCAGGTTCTCGACGACGGGCGGCTGACGGATGGCCAGGGCCGCACCGTGGACTTCCGCAACGTCATCCTGATCCTCACCTCCAACCTCGGCAGCCAGTTTCTCGTCGACCCGGCACTCAGCTGGGCGGAGAAGACCGACTCGGTCAATGCCCTCGTTAGACAGGCCTTCAAGCCGGAGTTCGTCAACCGCCTCGACGACATCGTCGTGTTCGCCCCGCTCACGCAGGACGACCTCGGCCAGATCGTCTCGCTCTACATCGACCGGCTCGAGAAGCGCCTCGTCGAGCGTCGACTGCAACTCGCGGTCACGCCGAGCGCCCGGGCCTGGCTCGCCGACCGCGGCTTCGACCTCAACTACGGGGCGCGTCCGCTTCGGCGGCTCATGCAGCGGGAGATCGACGACCGGCTGGCGCGTGCGCTGCTCGCCGGCGACATCCGCGACGGCGACACCGTGATGGTCGACCTCGTCGGCGACGACCTCACGGTCAAGCGCTTCGACGACGCGGCCGCCTGACCCCTAGAGGCGCAGCTTCGACATCGCTATCGCGCTGTCCATGACGATGCGAGTCAGCACGGCGTAGTCGAACTGGCCGCGGGTCAGGTCGAGCGCGCTACGAACGGCGATGCCGTACGCGACGGGCCACTGCTGCGGGTCGGGCGCGCTCACGCGGATGCTCGGCAGCAGCACGTCGAACGACGGAAGGTAGCCGCGAGGCGTGTCGTCGGCGGCCGTGCCCTCGGCGTACCTCGGAAGGCCGAACTGGTCGCCGCCGACGGTGGCGGCGCTGTGCGCGAAGTACTCGTTGGCGTCGGGAACCTCGCCGCTGAGCTCGCGCACCTTCGTGCCGACGAGCTCCCAGAAGGAGAAGCGGTGCTCGGCGAGCGGGCGGTTGATCGCGTCGCCGAACAGGTACTCGTCGCCGTTGGCGCCCTTCACCTCGATGTAGCTGAGGCCGGTATAGTCCGGATGCCCGGTTGCGAGCCCGTCGAGCGCGGCCAGCTGGCACGCGTGCCCGGCGTGCGCCCCGAGCGCGGTGAAGAGCGACTCGACGTGCACGCCGCGGTCAGAAGTCATCGCTCCGAGCATCCGGTCGAGGATGATGCCAGCCGCCTCGGCGGCGCCGTCGAGGAAGGCGCTGTCGGGCGTGGGGCTGTCGTCGGTCATCCATTCAACCTAGCGGCGGCGCGCGTAGGCTCGGAGCATGCTTGCGACGATCATCCACGGCGACCACGACGTTCGACTCGAGGAGGTGCCGGATCCCCAGCTCACCGACTCCGGCAACGACGCCATCGTGCGCGTCGTTGCCGCCTGCGTGTGCGGCTCAGACCTCTGGCCGTATCGCGGGGTAACCGACACCCCGCGGCCAAAGCGCATCGGGCACGAGTTCGTCGGGATCGTCGAGCAGGTCGGCGCCTCCGTCGCACGGGTGAAGGTCGGCGACTTCGTTATCGCCCCCTTCTACGACTGCGACATGACCTGCGTGAACTGCAGGAACGGGGTCAGCACCTCGTGCCTTGACGGTGGATGGTGGGGCAGCGACGACAGGCACGGTGGCTTCGCCGACGGCGCCCAGGGTGAGCGCGTGCGGGTTCCGCACGCCGACGGCTCACTGGTCGCCACCCCATCGCAGCCGAAGCCAGAGCAGGTGCCCGGCCTGCTCACCCTCGCCGACGTCATGGGCACTGGACACCACGCTGCGGTGTCCGCCGGCGTGACCGCCGGCTCGACGGTCGTTGTCGTCGGGGATGGGGCTGTCGGCCTCTGCGCGGTGATCGCGGCGAAGCGGCTCGGCGCATCCAGGATCGTGGCGATGTCGCGCAACCCGGAGCGCTCGGCACTCGCACGCGAGTTCGGAGCCACCGATGTCGTCGAGGCCCGCGGCGCCGAGGGTGCCAAGGCCGTCAAGGCACTGTTCGACGGGATCGGCGCCGACTGCGTGCTCGAGTGCGTCGGAACAAAGGAGTCGATGGACCAGGCGCTGCGCTCCGCGCGCCCCGGCGGCATGGTCGGCTACGTCGGAGTGCCGAACGGCGGCCCGGAGCTTCCCATCGGCGTGATGTTCGGCACCAACATCGGCGTCAATGGCGGCGTCGCCCCGGTGCGCAACTACATCGAGGAGCTGCTGCCCGAGGTGCTCGACGGCCGCATCACCCCTGGCCGCGTGTTCGACCTCGAGCTGCCGCTCGCGGAGGTCGCCGAGGCCTACGCCGCGATGGACGAGCGCCGCGCGATCAAGGTGCTGTTGCGGCCCTAGCTCTGCTCCGCGTTCGCCAGAAGCTCGTCTCGCAGCTTGCGCCGCAGCACCTTGCCGATGATCGACTTGGGCAGGGCGTCGACCACCACGTAGCGGCGCGGCACCTTGTAGGGCGTCAGGGTCTCGCGGGCGAAGGCGGAGATCGCCTTCTCGTCGAGGGAGGCGCCGGGCGACAGCACGATCGCCGCAACGACATCCTCACCGCTGTGCTCGCTCGGCATGCCGAGCACAGCGACCTCTGCGACGCCGGGAAACTTGTTGAGCGCCTCCTCGACCTCTGACGGCGAGACGTTGAAGCCTCCGGTGATGACGAGCTCCTTGATGCGGTCGACGATGTAGATGAAGCCCTTGTCGTCGATCGTCACGATGTCGCCGGTGCGGAACCAGCCGTCGGCGAAGACCTCCGCTGTCTCGTTCGGCTTGTTCCAGTACCCGCTCATGACCTGCGGGCCGCGCACCACCAGCTCGCCGCGCTCGCCGCGAGCAACCTCGACGGTCGGGTTCTCCGGGTCGACGACGCGCACCTCGGTGGAGGGAAGGGGGAGGCCGACGGAGCCGGCGACGCGGGAGGTGTGCACGGGGTTGGCCATGAGCACCGGCGAGGTCTCCGACAGGCCGTAGCCCTCGACGAGGAAGCCGCCGGTCTCTGCCTCCCAGGGCTCCACCACCGAGGCTCGCAGCGGCATGGCTCCGGAGATGGCGATCTGGATGCCCGCGAGCGAGACCCCCTTCTCCGTCGCGCGCGCCTGCAACCGCTCGTAGATCGGCGGAACAGCCGGAAGGAACGTCGGCGGCCGCTTCTTGATCACCGACAGAACGAGGTCGGGGTCGAAGCGGGGGAAGAGCACGAGCCGCGCGCCCATGCTCATCGCGAAAGTGAGGCAGAGGGTGAGCCCGTAGGCGTGGAACAGGGGTAGCACGGCGTAGACGACGGAGGTGCCGCGCTCCACGGTCGGCACCCAGGCCCTGGCCTGCGCGGCATTCGCGGCGAGGTTCTTGTGGGTGAGTGTTGCGCCCTTGGGGTGTCCGGTGGTGCCAGACGTGTACTGGATGACGGCGACGTCATCCACGCCCGGCCGCGGAGTCGTGGCAGCGATGCGATCGTTCGCGACCAGGTCGCTCCAGTGCGAGGTGCCGCGCACCGCCGTCGTCAGTGCCGCGCGAGACTCGCGGGCGCGCTTGATCGGCAGCCGCAGCAGGGCGCGCGTCGCGAACGACATCTCGCGGGTCATGTCGACGGAGACGATGTGGTTGACGGCGAGGTCTTTCGGGAAGTGCTGGATCGACTCAACCACCTTGTCCCATGCGATGACGATCTTCGCCCCGTGCTCCTCGAACTGGTGCCGCAGCTCCCGCGCCGTGTAGAGCGGGTTGTGCTCGATGACGATGGCGCCGATGCGCAGCACCGCGTAGAAGGCGACGACGTGCTGCTGGCAGTTCGGCAGGATGATGGCGACGAGGTCGCCCTTGCCGACGCCGAGGGCACGCAGCCCCTCGGCAGCGCGCTCGACCTGGTCGCCCAGCTGGGCATAGGTCGTCGTCTTTCCGAAGAACTCGAGGGCGACGTTGCCCGGGTACTGCTCGACGCTCGCCTGGATGAGGTCGGAGAGCGAGCCGGTCTGCTCCTCGATGTCGTCGGGCACTCCCGGCGCGTAGGAGGCGAGCCATGGTCGAGTTGCATCGGTCATGCTGTCAGCCTACGGCTGCGTCGGGTCAGGAGAGCGGTGCTCCCATGGTCATGAGGGTGCTGCCGAGGAAGAACACGGCGACCATGAGGATGCTGCCGACAAGCGAGACCCAGAACGCGATCTTGCGACGGAGCACGCGTGCGATCGCCCAGGGGATCGTGACGATCGCGACGAGAGGCGGGCCGAAGGTGCAGAGCGCCTGGCCGATGCGCACGGCGGTGACATCGCACCCCGCCTCGTTGGCGGTGCACCCGGTGCTGATGGCGCCGAACGAGAACGCCGAGACGAGCAGGGCGACCGCGAGCAGCACCTGCACGAGGATGAGCGCGACGGTGAGAAGGAAGTCCCAGGTGCGCGGGGCGTTGGCTGGCGGCGTGCGAACGTCGGTGGTCATCGCGTGAGCTCCTCGGTGATTGCGTCGACGAAGGCGTCGACGTCGGATTCCTGCGTGTCGAAGGCGGTCATCCAGCGCACCTCGCCGGCGGAGCGGTCCCAGTCGTAGAATCGGAAGCGCTCGCGGATGCTGTCGGCGGCCTCGTTGGCGAGAGTCGCGAACACCGCGTTGGCCTCCGTCTTCTGCGTGAAGCCGAGCGCGTCTCCGGGGATCGAACCCGTCGAGATCCGCTCCTCCAGCGCCGCCCGCAGCCGTGCCGCCATCGCGTTCGAGTGCTGCGCGGAGCGCAGCCACAGGTCGCCCTCGAGGAGGGCGATGAGCTGCGCGCTGACGAACCGCATCTTTGACGACAGCTGCATGGTGAGCTTGCGGAGGTAGAGCAGGCCGTTGCCGACCTCGGGGTTGAGCACGACGATGGCCTCGCCGTAGAGCAGCCCGTTCTTGGTGCCGCCGAAGCTGAGGATGTCGACGCCGGCCTCGGTGGTGAACTCCCGAAGCGAGACCCCGAGGGCCGCGGCCGCGTTGGCGATGCGCGCCCCATCGAGGTGCAGGGTCATACCGCGCTCGTGCACGTGCTCGGCGATCGCCCGGATCTCGTCAACCGTGTACAGGGTGCCGAGCTCTGTGGTGTTCGTGATGCTCACGGCGAGCGGCTGCGCACGGTGCTCGTCGCCCCAGCCCCATGCCTCGCGGTCGATGAGCTCTGGGGTGAGCTTGCCGTCGGTCGTCGGCACCGTGAGCAGCTTGAGGCCCATGACACGCTCCGGGGCTCCGCCCTCGTCGGTGTTGATGTGCGCCGTGCCGGCGCTGATGACGGCGCCCCACCGGGGAAGAAGGGAGGTGAGGGCGGTGACGTTCGCCCCGGTGCCGTTGAAGACGGGGAAGGTCACGGCATCCGCTCCGAAGTGGGAGGCCATGACCTGCTGAAGGCGTGCCGTGTAGAGGTCTTCGCCGTAGGCGATCTGGTGGCCGCCGTTGGCCTCGGCGATCGCCGCGAGCACCTCCGGGTGGGCGCCGGCATAGTTGTCGCTGGCGAAGCCGCGGGAGCTGGGATCGTGGAGTTGCGTCACGCCCTCATTCTCGCCTACCCGCACATAGGATGCAGAAATGAGCCTCTCCGACGTCGAGACCCGCCTGCTCGACCACCTCGATGAGCAGGCGCTCGTCGACTCCCTCGTCCGTCTCGTGCAGGTGCCGAGTGTCACGGGCACCGACGCGGAGTCGGAGCTGCAGCACGAGCAGTCCGCCTTCCTGCTCGGCGCCGGATTCGACGTCGACGCCTGGAAGATCGACCTCGACGCGACCCACGCGCACCCCGACTACCCCGGCCACGAGGCCCCGCGCCTCGAGGGCTATGGCGTCGTCGGCGTGCTCGGCGAGGGCACGCCCGCCTTGGTGCTGCAGGGGCACGTGGATGTCGTACCGACCGGCGACCTCGACAAGTGGGAGAACCACGACCCGTTCAGCGGCTCCATCGTGGGAGGAACGCTCCACGGACGCGGGGCGTGCGACATGAAGGCAGGGCTGGCCGCGAACATGGCCGTGGCGCGGGCGATCGCAGCGTCGGGCGTGACGCTGGAACGCGCGTTCGGCATCCACTCGGTCGTCAGCGAGGAGGACGGCGGCCTCGGTGCGTTCGCGACCCTGCTGCGCGGACACACCGCCGACGCCGCTGTGCTCACCGAGCCGACGAGCGGGCGCATCATGGTCGCCAACGCGGGAGCGCTCACCTTCGAGATCGCCGTGCCCGGTCGGGCCGCCCACGGCTCGACACGGCTCGAGGGCGTCAACGCGATCGACGCGTTCCTTCCTCTGTATGCCGCTATCCAAGAGCTCGAGCGGGAGCGCAATGCGGCCGGCAACGCGCTCTTCCTCGACACGACCCTGCCGTACCCGATCTCGGTCGGCCGCGTGCGCGCCGGTGACTGGGCGAGCAGCGTGCCAGACCTCCTGACTGCGGAGGGCCGCCTCGGTGTGCAGCTCGGCGAGGACATGCAGGATGCCCGCGCGGCATTCGAGCGCACTGTCGCCGATGCCTGCGCTCGCGACCCGTGGCTGCGCGACAACCCTGCGGTGGTGACGTGGCCGGGCGGCCAGTTCGCCAGCGGCCGTATCGCAGAGGAGCATCCGTTCATCGACGAGGTCTCGGCCGCGGTCACCGCGTTCGGCGGGGTCGCCCCCTCACGGAGCGCTGCCCCCTACGGCAGCGACCTGCGGCTCTACAACGGCCTCGGCGGAATCCCGACCCTGCACTACGGGCCGGGGGACGTGCGATTCGCGCACGCCCCCCGCGAGCAGGTCGAGATCGCCGAGCTCATCTCCGTCGCCCGCTCGCTGCTGGTGCTCGCGGCCCGCCGCTGCGGCGCCCACTTCTGATTTCGCGGGTTGAGTAGCTCGCGAAGCGCGCGTGTCGAAACCCCTGCTCGCGAAAGCCGCGGGCCTCGATGCGCGCTTCGCGCTACTCGACCCGCGCGACGCGCTACCCGCGCAGCGCCTCCGCCAGCTTGACCTTGCCGCCCATGCGCAGCAGGCCGTTCGCGTAGACCCGCGACCCGATGAGCAGCACGACAACGGTCGTCGCCACCAGCAGAGCGAGCGAGAGCAGCGGCTCCCACCACTGGGCTGTTCCGAGGAAGACCCGCATCGGCATCCCGACCGGGGCCGCGAACGGCACGTACGACATGATCGTGATGACGAGGTCGTTGTCGTTGAAGAAGATGACAGCGAAGTACGGGATCATCACGAGCATCGTCACCGGGGTGAGTGCAGAGCCGAGGTCCTCGGTGCGACTCACGAGAGCCGCGGCCGCCGAGTAGAGGGCGGCGAGCATCACGAAGCCGGCCGCGAAGAAGATCACGAACCAGACGAGCGACGGGCCGACATCGGCGAGCAGGATGTCCTGGCCGGTTGCGAGCAGCGCGATGCCCGCGATGGCGGAGATGCCCGCTATCTGCCCGAAGGCGAGCAGGCTGTTGCCGATGATCTTGCCAGCGAGCAGCAGGCGAACCGGCACGGTCGCCATGAGGATCTCGACGATGCGGGTCTGCTTCTCCTCGACGACGCTCTGCGCGATGATCTGCCCGAAGGTGATCGCCGACATGAAGAACGCGACGCCGAAGCCGAGCGAAACGAAGTAGATGAGCAGCGGGTCGTGGTCGAGCGGCTCGAGGATCTCCAGCGATGGCCGGATGCTCAGGCTGTTCAGCACGCTGCCGGGGGAGTCATCGAGGGCGATGACCGAGACGCCGGTCGGCGACGCGTCGTCGGGCACGACCGCGGCCTCCACCTCGCCGTCCTTCACCAGCTGCTCTGCCTCGGCACGGTCAGTCGCCTCGACGACGTCGAACTGGCCGGTGTCGGAGACGGTGCCGATGGCGCTGCCGACGGCGGCCACCTTGGCCGGCTCGGCGTTCTGGCTCGTGATGCTGCCGATGACGATGGAGGCGAGCACGGCGAGCAGCAGCACGGCGGTCGAGATGACGAAGGCCTTGCTGCGAAGCCGCATGCGAATCTCGCGCTCCGCGATGAGCCAGGTGGTGGCGAGCGGGGTCGGTCGGGAGTATGACGTGGTCACTTGATGACCTCCTTGAAGATCTGGGCGAGCGAGGGTTGCTTTGGCGCGAAGCGGAGAACACTGGATGCGGCGATCGCCTTCGCGAGCACCGCCTGGGCGACATCGACGGAGGCGTCGAACACGGCGTACCCTCCGTCGAACTCGAGCACCTCGACCCCGGGCTCCGCCCGGAGCCAGCCGAGGTCGCCGGCGACCTGCAGCTCGAAGCGGTCGGAGGAGTGGTCGGCGCGCAGCTGCTCGCGCGATCCACTGGCCCGGATGCCGCCGTCGGCGATCACGACGAGGTCGTCGCAGAGGCGTTCGACGATGTCGAGCTGGTGCGAGGAGAACAGCACGGGCACGCCGGTGGCGGCGCGGTCCTTGAGCACCGCGAGCACCGACTCGACCGCGATCGGGTCGAGGCCGGAGAAGGGCTCGTCGAGAACGAGCACGTCGGGCTCGTGCACGAGGGCCGCGGCGATCTGAGCCCGCTGCTGGTTGCCGAGCGAGAGTGCCTCGACGAGGTCGTTGGCCCGCTCGGTGAGGGTGAGGCGCTCGAGGAGGGCGTCGGTGCTCTGCTTCGCCGCTGCTGCAGTCATGCCGTGCAGCCGGCCGAGGTAGACGAGCTGCTCGGCGAGCTTCATCTTCGGGTAGAGGCCGCGCTCCTCCGGCATGTAGCCGAAGCGGGCGCGCTGCTCGACGGCGAGCGGCTTGCCGTCGAGGGTCACCTCGCCGGAGTCGGGGGCGAGCACACCGAGGATGATGCGCATGGTCGTGGTCTTGCCCGCGCCGTTGCTGCCGACGAAGCCGGTGATGCGGCCGCCGCGCACGCCGAAGGAGACATCCTTCAGCACGGCGCGGCTGCCGTAGGAGCGAGTGACCGAGTGGAGCTCGAGGAGGGAGTTCATGGTGATGACGCTACGCGCGGCCGTCGCCGTGCAACTCCCCCGGCAGGAGCTTTTCTGTCTCCCCCTTAAGTGGGAGAACCGGGAACGGAGAAGCCGTTCTCGTAGGCGAAGACCACCGCCTGCACGCGGTCGCGCACTCCGAGCTTGGCGAACAGGTTCGAGACGTGCGTCTTGACGGTGGCCTCACCGACGAAGAGCTGCGTGGCGATCTCGGCGTTGGAGAAGCCCCGCGAGATGAGGCGAAGCACGTCGAGCTCGCGGTCCGTCAGGGCGACGGGCAGCGGTTTCGGGTCGGTGACGGTGGCCTGCGGGCGCGCGAACTGCTGGATCACGCTGCGCGTCACGTCGGGAGACAGCAGGGCGTCGCCGCGGGCGACGACCTGCACCGCCTCGACGAGCTGCTCCGGGCTCGCCGACTTGAGCAGGAATCCGCTCGCGCCGGCCTGCAGCGCGTCGAACAGGTAGTCGTCGCGATTGAAGGTGGTGAGGATCAGGATGCCGGCGGTCACCGTCTCGTCGGCGACGAGCATGCGGGTCGCCTCGATTCCGTCCATGTCGGGCATCTGCACGTCCATGCAGATGACGTCGGGCTGCAGCTGCCGCGCCAGCTCGACAGCTGCGGCTCCCGTGGAGGCCTCGCCGACGACCTCGAGGCCCGGCTCGCTCTGAAGGATGATGCGCAGGCCCGTGCGCACCAGCTCCTGGTCGTCGACAAGCAGCACGCGGGTCACGCGCCCGCCCCTGCCGTCGGGATGCTGGCGCGAACAAGGTAGCCTCCGCGTGCGCGCCGACCGAACTCCAGGCTGCCGCCGACCGCGTCAATGCGCTCCTGCATGCCGCGCTGGCCGTGGCCGCTGCCGCGCCCGAGGCGTCGCTGGGTGCCCGTGTCGGTGATCTCGAGCTCGACCCCGTCGGGCTCGTAGCGCAGCCGCACGTCAGCGGTCACGCCGGGGCCCGCGTGCTTGCGCACATTCGTGAGTGCCTCCTGCGCCACCCGGTAGAGGGTGAAGCCGATGAGCGGGCTGAGCGCGCGGGGCTCGCCGACGACCTGCAGGCTCACGTCGACCCCGGCCGCCGCCACGAGGTCGGGCAGCTGGGCGACCCCGCGGGTGCTCGAGCTCGTCGAGGCGGAGTCGGGCTCCTCGTCGCGGAGGGTGGTCAGCAGCTGGTGCAGCTCGGCCACAGCGCTGCGTGCGCTCTGCTCGATCACCTCGAGCGACGCGGACGCCTGAGCGGGGTCGGTGCCGACGACGCGCCTAGCTGCACCGGCCTGCACGCCCATGACCGAGACGTGGTGGGCGACGACGTCGTGCAGCTCGCGCGCGATGCGCACGCGGTCGAGCGCGACGGCCTGGGCAGCGCTGAACTCGCGCTCCTCCCTCAGCTCGGTCGCCTGCACCTCGAGAAGCGAGCGCTGGCGCGCCGACGACCACATGGCGTTGCCGAACACCCACGCGCCGACGAAGTAGAGCAGGTTGGTGGCGATCTGGATGACCGACCAGGCGGCGAGCTCCGAGAAGACCCCCGACCGCGAGAACCCGGGCAGCATCTCCGGGTCGGAGACGGTGAGCACGAGGTTGACGAAGATCCAGACGAACATGCCGACGGTGATGAGGGCGCGCACGACGTTGGCGAGGCGACGGTTCTGCCCCCACGCGCCAAGGGAGTAGATCGCGATGAAGAGCGCGATGTTGGTGACGAGCGCCTCGGGGACGCTGAACTGCCCCGTCACGAAAAAGCCAACGGAGACGACCACCGCCACGATCGCCGGGTAGCGGCGGCGCAGGGCGAGCGGCAGCGAGAAGGTGGCCACGGCGAGGATGATGAGCCACAGCGGCGCGGGCTCCGGGTACATGCCGAGCCGGTTGTAGAGCGCCGCCGACAGGCCACCGCTCAGCGCGACGACGAGCGCGAGCAGCGCGTCGCGGCGGTAGCCGACGCGGTCGGGGCGCGGCCGAACCCAGGTCTCCATGGTCCTCTACGGTAGCGTCGCGCGGCCGACGACGCCTCCGTCGCGCGGGGGAGGTCGAGTGGTCACCTGACAACTACCCCTTAAGCACCTACTGGTCCTCCGTCCACCCCTATCCTCACGGGTGCCGTCCGGGTCATGCTTGAGCGTGCGGTTCACTGATGACCTAGGCGCCTGGATGGCGCGCCAGCGGTGGTACGCGGGCAAGAGCCACCATGCGCAGTTCCGTGTGCTCGAGGCGCAGGCCGTGCCCGGAGCCACCCGATACCTGCTGATGGATGATGCCGGCGCGCTTCCCGCGCTCTACCAGGTTCCCCTTGCGGTCGTCGACTCTCCCGCCGAGGCGGACGCGGTGATCAGTCACGACTCCGAGGGCTACCTCATCGACGCCACGAAGCACCAGGAGTACACGACGGGGCTGCTGGCCCAGATGGGCGTCGACGTCAGCCGGGTCACGGGGTCGCGCGTGCTCACGGGCGAGCAGTCGAACACGTCGATCGTCTTCGACGAGGACCACAGCCCGACGATCATCCTCAAGCTGTTCCGTACCCTCCACCACGGCGAGAACCCGGATGTCACCGTGCAGCGGGCGTTGAGCAACGCCGGGTCGCCCTACGTGCCGCGGTTCCTCGGAAGCCTTGACGTCGAGTGGCCAGATGTCGGTCGGGGGTCGGGTGTCGCGCAGGGCACCCTCGGCTTCGCCCAGGAGTTCCTTCCCGGCGTTCGAGACGGATGGGCGATCGCGCTCGAGGCCGCGCGTGACGGGCGGGACTTCACCGAGGCGGCACGGGATCTCGGCACAGCCATCGCCGGCGTGCACGGCGCCCTCGGGGTCGAGCTCACGACGCGGGAGGCGACGCCACAGGATGTGGAGTCGACCGAGGTGGCCTGGCGCCGCCGGCTGCGGATCGCCGCAGCGGAGGTGCCTGCCGTCGCCGACCGCCTTGCCACGATCGACGCCGTCTACACGTCTGCGCTGGAACGGCCGTGGCCGCGGTTGCAGCGCATCCACGGCGACCTGCACCTCGGCCAGGTGCTCGCGGTACCCCAGGGCGGATGGCGCATCGTCGACTTCGAGGGCGAGCCCCTTCGCCCGATGCAGGAGCGGGCGATCCCCGACCTCCCGCCGCGTGATGTCGCGGGGATGCTGCGCTCCTTCGACTACGCCAGCGCCGTGGGTGGTGGGCCGGATCCCGCCTCCTGGGCAGCGACGTGCTGCGCAGCGTTCCTAGACGCCTACTCCGCCTCCGAGGGATCGGTCGAGCTCGACCCGGAGCTGCTGCGGGCCCTCGTGCTCGACAAGGCGGTCTACGAGTCGATCTACGAGGCGCGCAACCGGCCTGACTGGCTACCCGTGCCGCTCGCGGGCATCGACAACGCCCTCGCCTGATCGCTCGGCGCGCTTACTCTGCGACAGGGTCGACGGGACTCAGCACGAGGAAC
>Ga0307514_10000885_pt1 | contig 46853 bp, 33 predicted proteins | sample 16_EM_MG_FD_203088 | JGI IMG/M metagenome (GOLD analysis project Ga0307514, IMG submission 203088) | Populus trichocarpa ectomycorrhiza microbial communities from riparian zone in the Pacific Northwest, United States - 16_EM | ecosystem: Host-associated > Plants > Roots > Unclassified | place...
TCCAGTCCTGGTCCAACAGAATTGTGGACTGGTCCGATCCCAGTCCAAAAACGTCTTGGACTGGACTGGACTAAACCCGGACTAGTCCAGTCTGGACCGGTCCACCCCCGGACTGGTGGAATCATTGTTGTCGAGTGGAGTTGCAGCACCGTGAGCTGCTTCCATATGAAATCGTTTGAGAATGTTATCAATGAACATTCTTTGACCGAGCGATATTCCGTCATTTTCGTAGTGGATCTTGATTCCCAGGAATTGGCGAGCAGTTCCGAGGTTGGTGATCTTGTAGGTCGCAGCTAAAGCGGTCTTGATTTCCTCTGCCTCTTTTGCTGCGCTTGGTCCGTAAGCCAGTAGCATATCGTCAACGTACAGAAGTAGGAGCATTTTGCCGTTATCTAATAGTTATACACTTGGTTTGTCTGCTCGAAACATTCTTGTTGGTCAGGTGAACTTACCACGTGGCGTGTGTGGCAGTGGCAGATACTGTGGCGGGTACAGTGGCGGATATCCACATGTTGACTCAGGATTTATCCGGAAGACCTACAAGTTTTTAGAATGCCATCGAAGCTGCTAGAAAGCATTGGAGAGTGCTTGCTAATGCACTGAGTCATTGTGTAGACTCTTTCACAAATTGTCACTCGCCACCCACCATTCGCCACTATTGCATGATAGGTCTCTGTTTTGTTTGTTTTAATCATTCTGTATTCACTCTACTTAGAGTATGACAGCCCCTTACTCCCCTCCGCCTCCGGGCTGGCCGGCTACATGGCGGAGCTCCGCTCCTGCTACCCGTCGTCCCCTTCTGACAAAAAGAAAAGCATCTGAAATTGTTCTATAAACTACAAAGGAAATGCGATTTAATCAGGGAGAGCCCGCCGGTTCTTACTCCTCCGCACGTTGTCCGCCTGCTCTTACACCTACTCCTCCGCACATTTGGGCGGGAACTTCCCGATATCGGTAGCTATCAGGAAGTCCATCACCGCCTTATCGCACTTCTCCATGGAGAGCAGCTCAGAGACTCGCATGTGGGCTACCGTCCTACCTCCGCCGCCACACCACCAGCATTTGTCGTCGTCTCGGTGTCCGAACCGTTTCAGGTACGTCCCCACTGGCGCGTGTCCGGACTTCAGTCGGTAGAACCTGGCTGCCAATGGTTTCGCACTATTCATTGGGATGGTCTCTTGCTCCCAGCTTTGCCTTTTAGTCTGTAGCCGTGATGTTTGCTGCATTTGTCGGCCTCCCATTGAGCCTTTGTCGCCGTCATTGCTTCTGAGATTCGTCTGGTCCTGTTCGCCGCCGAGGTGTATACTCGCTTCGTACTGTGCCTGATCTGCGGCCCTCTCTCTCGCTAGATTCGCTTGGAGATCTGCTTCCTCATTTCCGGGGATGCCAGTGTTTCCTGGGACCCAGTGGATTTCTGTCTCTATGCCGGCTTTGCGCAGAGTCCTTGCACTCTGGTTGATCCACCTGGCTAGGGGCTGCCCTGGCCCAGGTTCCAGGTGCTCCGTTCGTCGAATGGCTGCTTGCGAGTCGCTGAAGACAGCTACCTTCGTCACTCTGTGTGTCTGCAGTGTGTCCTTTGATAGGTCTCTGTCTTCTTATGGCCGGAGATGAGTCTCGTATGGCCGGAGGTGAGCCTCGTATGACCGGAGATTGCTGTCGGCCTGAAAGGTCTATACATAGATGCGTACGCACGCATTCACACTTGTACTCATATATATATGGCCTTGTGGCACTCTTAGATAATATACAATTTAGCTTCTCTAGGTATCACTATTTCAACAGCCACTGCCGGTGCCACTCTACCATCTGCCACGAACTTCGAATTTCTTAGGCATATAAAGGCATGGATTCTACCATGAGATAGTTCGGTAGACAATCTCTTTTGTATGATAGATAATTCAATCTCTCTTTGTACTCGATCGCTCTCAACAATATAGCAGACATAGTGGTAGATATACAGTGGACGATATACAGTAGCAGATATATATACAGTGGCAGATACACAGCGGTGGATACAGTGACAGATATACAGTACCGGATCAAGATACACATTCACAGGGACAGATACACAGAGGCAGATACCCAGCGGTAGATATACAGCGGCAAAAACAATGGCAGATATACAACACAGTAAACACATGTTGAGATCAATCGAGTAGGAATAGAGATATTGAATTGACTATCGTACAAAAGTGATTGTCTAAAGAGCAAACAGAGAGAAAAACAGGCAAATATATATGGAAATGGAGGGCATACTGGGCGAAGCCGAGTATCACATCGGGAGACCGATGCCAAGCACCACTGCCGGGGATAGACCTACTCTTCAGCATGGGGGCCGCAAACCATCGGGCCAAATCCCGTGCCAACAACACAGTGGTAGATACATGGCAGCGGATACACTGTGGCAGATACAAAATGGTGGATATACAGAGGTAAATATACAGCGGCAGATACAGCAGTGGATATACAACACAACAGACACAGTGGTTGATATACAGTAGCAGATACAGTGGCAGATATACAACACAGTAGATACAGTGGCAGATACACAGCGGCAGATACCAGTGTCAGATAAACAGCAGCGGATAGCAGTATCAGATAAACAACCGCGGATACACAGCGGCAGATACAGCAGCGGATATACAACACAGCAGACACAGTGGCAGATACACCATGGCAGATATATATACAGCGACAGATATACAGTACCAGGTCAGGATACATATTCACAGCAGCGGATGTACAGAACAAGTTCAAGATACACAGCACGATATACACAGCGGCAGATACACGGCGGCTGATACACAGCAGCAGATGCACAGTGGTAGATAAACAGCAGCAGATAGAGTAGTGGATATACAACACAGTAGACACAGTGGTAGATATATAGTGGCGGATATGTAATGGCGGATACACAGCGGTATATATACAGCGGCAGATACATAGCGGCAGATACACAGCGGCAGATGCACAGCAGCACCAAATCAAGATACACAGCGGTGGATACACAGCAGAAGTCTAGGTGATCTGCCTGATATCGTAACAAGTCCACTATGCTCAACGTTTCGAATCCTGGGGGCGGCAAAGCCGCCACCGATGCTGGTATCGTATATAGAGATTGGGATCGGCTTCTGATTGGACGAAGCCTAGAGATAGGAGAAATGCGTTGATATGTTGGTACCCAAGATGTGGCGCTTGTTTGAGGCCATCAAGTGCGTTTCGTAGTCGAACAACTGTGACTTCCTCCGGCCCATCTTCCGGCCTACCTTCCGGTAGTTCCATGAATAGTGTATCATCGTCGACATCGGGATTGAGAAAGGCAGTGACAACATCGAGATGGTCGATTCTCCAATTATAACGTGCGGCGAGGCTTATTAGCAATCAGAAGGTAGTAAGTTTTCCGACGGGTGCGTACATCTCACCATAGTCCATTTGCTCATATCCTTTGTTCACAAGCCTGGCTTTTTTTGTTTTAATCATACTGTATTCACTCTACTTAGAGTATGACAGCCCCCCAATCCCCTCCGCCTCCGGGCTGGCCGGCTAGATGGCGAAGCTCGGCTCCTGCTACCCGTGCAAGCCTGGCTTTGTACCGTGTTGAGCCATTGGGTTTCTTTTAGTCTTGAACACTCATTTCGATCCAATTGGCTTGTTTCCAAATTGTGCTTGTGCTGGTGAGAAGGTCTCATTTTGTATGATAGAGTGTATTCGTCCATGATCGCAGCTTCCCATTTCTTCTTTTGCGGGCTCAGCATCGCTTCTTTGTAGGTGCGAGCATCGCCATTTATGGTAGTCGATGCTAAGGCAGTGTTCATCAGCTCGGTGATATTTACTCGTGCTCTGCTTCTTGTTACTTATTGCATGACAGGTCTCTGCCATCTTATGGCCGGAGATGACTCTCGTATGGCCGGAGGTGAGTCTCGTATGGTCGGAGGTGAGTCTCGTATGACCGGAGATTGCTGTCGGCCTGAAGGGTCTATACATAGATGCATACGCACGCATTCACACTTGTACTCTCATATATGTTCCGGCCGATACGCGAACTTTGCCCGTTCGCGAACTAGATGGGCCAGTTTGCGAATTTTGACCGGTTCGCGAACTGGGGATCCAGCATGCAACCTTGCCAAAGTACGAGATTTAATCCCACAAAAAAGTCAGGGAGTTATGCAATAAAGATTGTGTAAGACCTGTGATAAGTCTCGGTTGCTCCAAGGACTTCAATACTCGGTCTCCTATCAATCACAGATGGTCATGGCTGTCATTTTAGCAACCTTAAGCACCTCGCAGTGTTGGAAATCTGCTTGACACTGCGCCAGGTAAGAATCAGGCAATTTTGGTCTTGAGTTCGTGTATATAGTGACTGGTAAATATTCATAATCCAGGAAGACTACATGAAGTAATATATGGATATATTGGTGATGACTTGACAAATGCTCAGAGATTGCATCATGTCGAATTCGATGAAAGTTGTGGCCAATGATTCCAGTAGTCCGGGTGTGGACTAGTCCGGACTGGTCCAGTCCAGTCTAGTCCGGGTCCAGTCCGAGTAATTTTTGGACTGGGATCGGACCGGTCCAAAATTCTGGCAGACTGGTACGGGCTTGGTCCGGACCAGTCCACTTGAGGAAAATGAGCGAAAGTCTCTGGGAGTCAGTAATACACTGAGCCACCGAATAGAGTTATATATGGAGACTCATACGCGCAGACTCATACACGCTGAGGTGAACCGGCGGAGCTAGAAGGCAGAGAGCCCATCATCAACACGCCACCGCACCTCTCACGGAATCCAAAGGGAATTCGTGAGAAAGAGTGGTTCTAGCTCGAGGAGCGTAGGAAGAGGGTGAGAGGATATGATCGGGTTGTTGTTGTTGTTTATTCATACTGTATTTACTCTGGTTAGAGTATGACAGGCCCTTATCCCCCCCGCCTCCGGGCGAGCCGGTTAGATGGCGGAAAGGATACAATTGGGTACCCGGCCATGAGGAACCACACAAATTGCGTGGATCTATGAAAACTCGGCAAGAGTGTGTGGGAACCAAGAGCTGGGAAAGATAGAGTGTGTATTTCGTTGTATGATAAGATGAGATGATGTCTATCTACCCCGGGGTCTCCCAAATAAATACTCACCGTCGCTCAGTCCATCTCCGTTTTCCCTGTATCTCCGTACGCCCCTCCTATCGCTCGAGACTGTTCTCCCAGTGCAAAATTATGCTCACAGACAGGCGAAATAGACTACAAATTGATTCCTTGCAGGCTGTGGAATGCATCAAGTAATGGGATGCTCTGCAAATTGGGCTTCCACAGGTTGTAGTCACAGGAGCTCAGTTGGAAGATGCTGGCAAAACTGAGCTAGATATAGATCAGGCTGAGGACGAGAATATGGACATTAGGTAAATGCTGCGAATGAGAATATTGATATGGAAATCCTGTAAAGTCCGAGAATGAGGGTACGATTTTGGGAATTATGTAACTAGCTTGAATTGATCAGAAGTAGCTTCCTTGGACTGGTCCAGACCAAGCCCGTCCAGTCCAAGACTGCCAGTCCGTAGTCCGGTCCAGTCCGACTCTCCTGTTGGACTGGACCGGACCGAGCCCTACCCCAGACCGGGATCGTTTGGACTGGTGGAATCATTGGTTGTTTATAGAGACCCAGGCACAAATCCCAAATGCTCTATACGCGAAGGGTGAGGAAATAGTTCAATTTGATACTCGACCTGGAAACATCTTGTACATCACACAAGACCACGGAAAAAGGAAGAGAGATACAGAGGGAGGCAGGAAAAAGCAGGTGCGCAAGGAGTGAAAGCCTATATATGTTTTTTCCTTTGGGTTTATGTTTTTCCTTTGGGTTTAAGTTTGTCCTTTGGGCTTATGTTATTCTTATCTTCTTTCCAGTTTGAGTAAAAGGTTATATGGAACATGAAAGAGGAGAGGTGTGCTTCGCACAAAGGGCCAGGGAGGAGTTGTAGTGGCAAAATCCGTTCTCACCACCACCGGTCACATTGACATGGGGGGCGCAGGGAGATACAGGGACAATGGAAGAGGACTGGGCGATGGGGAGTATATATATTAGGGAGCCCCCGGGGTAGATAGGGACATCATCTTAACATACCGCGGAATATATCTCCGTAGGTCGCTCTTCCGTCTCGGCTAGCCCTTGGAAACTCATTCCCGTAGATCGTGGGTCCCTGTATACGGCCTCCCGGGTGGAGGAATGGGGTTGTCGTCATTGAAGGTTTAAGGTCGAAGGTACACACTGTACAACTCCTAATAATACTTCCTCGTCTTCACAGTAGAGGAGTCCACCAACTTCGTGGATTCATGGCCCCAATTGCCACCGCCGGTCTCTCGAGTCTGTTGTCGCAAATCACATACCCAGCGCGTTCCTCTGGCGGACCAACCGCAGCGCTCCCCGGGGGTGTCGTGTGTCTGCAGACATCTCCCAAGTATCCGCGGTTCATTACCCGCCCACTTCTCATAGACTATCCAAATACCATACTGTATGTCGATCTCTCCTTGGCTGGCCACAGGCTGACCTGTTCTCGAAATCGGCCGGATACATCTTGACGACGCTTCGTTCGGTAAGTTACCGTCCCTATAGAAGTAGTCCATTACTCCTCTGATGGTGTTGCACCGATATTGACCAGAACTCATCCTGCACTCCTGCAAAACTGCTCTCCGTACTCGTTACAAACGCGTCCTACTAACATGATTTGTTTCCGTAATCTTGCATACCCGTAGAACTCAACACCGCGGCCATCGCGGCCATCACAGCTATCGCAACCGTGTAAGCGGTTTGGTGTAAGATTTGGTCGAGGGAAGCATCGTCTACACCGTTGAATCGTCGTCTTGAGTCCATAGGGTGTCCTGATCCCAGACGCGTTCGCAACGCATCCGGGACCTGCAGCCTCGCTCGTATGAAGGTTCGCGATTCGACTGTTATCTCCGCTTGATAGTTGTCGAAAATAGTGTCCGGATCGTGGTCGCGCCCGGGCTCATAACCTGTTGCGACGAACCTGTCGAGACGGTTGATTGAATCTAAGTCTAAGATGACACGTAGCCTATATAGTAGCTTCCAGCCCTAACCCGAGCCATGTGATGACGTACTCTACAAAGACTCGGTCTAACATTCTCGATGCCAGAAGGCTCGTATATATACAAACTTGTCTCCTATATCCACATCCATATACGTCTCCATATCTATCTCCGTTTGCTCATCCGTTTGCACTGAAATGAGCCGCTCTGCACTGATATGAGCCGCTCTCCAGAGGCATATCTTCAGACACCAACTGTATATCAAACGGACCTAATGAGGCTCACGATGCAGGTACACATGCAACACAGCGTGTTACATATCCAGTGGCAAGTAACTCAGAGTGGCGAGTGACTCAAGAGTGGCGAAGCATCAAAGTTTTCTCTCATAATTCTCTGTATATAAATCGAGTCTTTCTCCTTCTCTCCTTCTCTTCACTGTATCATAGAATCAACACACTGTTCTCCCCTAAGTACTATAGCAACACAGAGGTGGGAGTTCTTAGCGATTGAGAATCTGTGATGAATCCCCCAAAAAGAGAGCAAGGGGCGAAGCCCGTCCATTCTATAATCTCAAGGAACAAAAACCAGGATGTTGCATGAGTAAGATGAGGACGGCAACAGCGGCTGAACGTCCGGATATGCCAAAGCATACCCTCGCCATCACAATGACCATCCCCGCTTCGACAGGACAACATAACACCTCCCTCCCTAGTTACTTCTCTATCTTGCCCTTGCAATTTAACCGCTCGCACGCTACTCTCATGTCATACAGTAGTTGCATGTTCCTATCATCCCACTGCTATATCCCGTTCGCGGTGCACGCTGGGTACTAGTTTCAATTGTTAGACTGTGTCATAGTGGTGTCAGATAGGCTGATTCCGCTGGTAATCGAGATACCTTGCGGAGAAAATCGTGAAGTTGCCAGAGTAAGGTGAGATGGAGTGGTTGGTATGGAGCGATATTGAAAATGGAGGTGCAGAGGCCCGACTCGGTGTACGGCTGACGCGGGCTAGAAAGTGAAGGACGCTGTTGAGTCGAAAACCTGGGCGGCTAATCCTGAGGGGGTTGGTAGCTTGTGGAGAGCAATAGAGAAAGGAAGAAGGAGCCGTATTGTCTTTCGAATAAAGAGAGAGAAAGCGGCAAGACCATATAGAGAGAAAAGACCATACTCTGGGAAGCCGAGTACCAGTACCGAGGCTAGGCCCCCTCCTCGGCATGGGGGCAGGCGAGGCCGATGGGTGCAGGCGAGACCGGTGGGGGCTGGCGAGGCTAATGGGGGCCGCATGTCACCGGCCTCATGCCCGAGTCCACCAGCACCGAAGACTAAGGAAGTCACCATGCCAAATCTCTAATCAACATAGCCAGCGGTAGCTGTGAGCAGCATGTAACGTACCCACTGTGCAACTTTCTTCGCCGTAGCCTCCACATCTGGTAGCGCTGCTACTTCACAGTGCTCAATAAACAGAACGATTCGTAGGGCCGTTTGTGGTGTACGAACGATAGAAGCAGAGTTTTGGTAGGATGTGTAAGCTGGTGACTATTTCTATATGTTAGTCACAGCCCCAGCGAAAGATCTATCAACATTGAGCCGTCATCTTCAATAGTTTCTGAAGTGGAATTCCCTTACCCATGAGCCGGTGAGCACTCCTCAATCCCGACACTTATTGAGATTTCTGGTGGGCTACTGCCCCTTACCATTTGAGCTTCGGTATTAGAAGAGAGCGCTTCCCTGGCTAGTGAGCTTCCTAGCCCTCCATCTCGGCTTCAGTGCCGAGCTGTCTTCGCGGAAGTCCGACATTTGTGTTTTTCGGCAATCTCAAGCTCGGTACAGCGTTCGGATCCTGCCAAATTGATTCGGATCGAACGCTAAATAGTGATGTTAGGAAAAGATTTTAAGCATAATTGTATTGTGATACACAATTGTGATTGACTCTAAACGAAGTCGTGGCTATTCTGCTTATAATTGCATCTTTAATGATTATTAGAACAATGGTGCTTCGCACAAAGCAAGCAGGTCAGAAAGACTGCGAAAGAGCGTTACCTCGAATTCGTAGAGATGGAGTGGAAAAGTGACAACGAAACAGTACGCTAGTAGTTGGCACAATATCGTTGCTTCTGTAGCCTGCAGTCAACGAGGGAGTGTACGCCAACAAAGATAGTGCGTGAAAAGTTAGAATTTCATAATGTGAAAGTAGACATAAGCTATCAGAGCGGTAGACAGTCAGTAAAGAAAAGCGTCAAATTTAGGACCACTTTCGAAGCACCGTGCCTACTGCAATGCGAAATCATTTCCGTTTCAATTGTTCGAAATGTATTTTCTGTGGAAGTGGTGTGCTGAATTTTGACGGGGTTGGCTCATAAGATGTGCGCAGACAAGAACGGTGGTTCTCAGCCTCGTTTCAGAAAGATCATATCAAAGTCTAGATTCACCCGATGTTGCGATCAGCACCGTATGACGCTGCATGCATATTCCGAACCAAGTAGGCTTGCGCGCAGCCCGAATTTATCCGAGTGTGACCGAACACCAGTCATGCTTGCATGCATCGAGTAGCGCTATCGGAATCTGGGTTACAGCCGCGGAACAAATTTAAGTAGACACACGCAAATAATAACATCAACAGCAACCATCTAACAAATATCCACATGCCTGAAGATTTCTATTAATTCCATCTCTAGAATATTATTCCTGCCTTCTCTAGCTGTGAATATTTTTTAGCTGTTTGTAGGCTGAGTTGGTGCAGTTGTGTTTTGTGTCTACTCAGATTTGTTCTGCAACTGTGCGTGTACTACTGTGTTAAAGATTGCTATTATATTAATTGTGATAATACTACTCGCGGCGGTAATTTCTTCTACCACCAGGAGAGAACTAGATTGATTTGATTAGATAACACTTGCGAATGTTCATGTTAAACCACATTTAAGCCAAATGCAGTTGCCAGTACACAATGTCTCCGATTATTGCCAGAAAGGGGTTGTCCAGAGTCGTTTGATTTCAGAGAGTAATTTCGGTCTTTGCATATTAATGCAACACGGAGGTTGCTGTGCTCCAGCACAGATAAGTATTGTCGTGCAATCCATCATGCAGCTTTTTCAGCAAGGTCGCTCTTGGCTGTTTGAGACCAATCAACTAGGATAAGTCATGGTGAAACACCACTTTTTGTTTTATTTTTTTTTGTTTTAATGGTGAAACACCACTTATATATGCTTTGTTGGAAGCGGCGGTGCGCAAACGATACTATTAGTACAACGAACGGAAGGCCTGAAAAATAGTGCGGCTTCAATTGGAGGTTCAATTGTTTGTGCGTACGCGTTCGGATTAAAATCCGCCTTACGATAAGTGATATGTGATGCTTTCGTTGCGACATACGTCATAGAGCTCTGCCACAAACAAACATTGATCGATTGGTTACCCGATGCGTGCTGGTCGCCGACCTGTTAACAGCGCCTAATTACCAACATATTTGAGCACTCGATGGTAGGCTATGCAATGACTTGAACGACCCAGCTATGGAACTGTGCTACTAGAGCCTTGTTCAGTATAGTGCGGTGCTCACAAAATTCGTAGACGATTAAGTTCAGTGCAAGATCCCCATAGACTAGTCGGCATATTCACTAGCCCCTGGAGGTTTTGGTTATATTCAAGGCTTATGTGGGTCTATATTGGCCAATTTTACGATAAATCATGATTAACTTGGGCTAGGAAAGTGCTCAATCTGGTTGATAGTAGTTCACCTTGGCTAGGTATAGGAATAAAATTGTAGGAATGTGGCTGTATCATATATTACCAATAGAATACTGAGAACAACCGGCACAGGTGCATAATAGGGCTATACAGTCGAAGACTGGGACCGTTGAAATTATTCAGGCTATTACCTTATTGATAAGAGCTACCTTTTTTTTTGTCTCACTTCTTCCATGTTCAAATTAGATTTGCGCCTACTTCACCTCTTCAGATATCCCGTCGTCGAAGGCTGTACTGTGGCTGAGCATATGACGACTTTACAGGCTAGAGCGTGATATTATAACATTAACTCTTGCAGTTTTATGTCTACAGCGTAATTATATAGTCAAGAGGCAGCCCGAAGGGAGTCCATATCCATCCCGAAACTTCTCCAAGACCTACAGTACAAACCTATTTCTATACTCTTGTCACAAATGGGTGAGTGAGAATATGAACCCAGGCTAGCAATGTACTAATTTGCCCTATTAGAGACTCGTCGATACCAACAATACCCGACACAGGGCGGCCAGCTTTCCCCCAAGCATTTCTCATTCATCACGAAGACTCAACGGCGATGGAAGGCTGCAAAGTTGTTTTTGCTTGTTTCCTTTGCAGCATTACTTCCCTTCATTATTCAAGTCATTGTCTGGGGCGGTGTCATGGATCACAAAATCGGTCTCTGCCCGAGCTCTGCGAACATCGGCTTTTTGCATCTCATTTACTCGGATATCCTGTTTTATACACCTTATGGGATTGGACCTTTATCCTTTGGGCAGGCAAAGATTATTGATGTTGCTTATGACGTCATCGTTGGACGTGGCGGGCAACTGCTATTGCTCTGGATTGCCGGTTTTGTCTACACAGCAGTCCTGAATCAAATGCTAGAATCAACGAAAGTATCATACGACCTTTACATCTCAATTGCTATTTCTAGGACAACATGGGACTTGATGAGAGCACTAACAAAACAGTTGCGTACTAAAATGGCATTTTGGTGCAAAACTCTCTTTATGTTATACTCAGTGCTTTATTTGTTCGCCTTTCCGACATTGATAGCTGCGACGACCAGTTACATGACTATGCGTACTGCGACGCTAGAGTTAGGAAACCATACGAGAATCAATTTCGATTACGACCAATGGCTAGATGCCCCCCAGCAATATTTCGAGAACGATGGACAGAACTATGATGAGGCATACATCGCCGATCATTGCACCGTATCCAATGATGGGAATTCCTACATTTACACGTCAGCTCCAATCTTCACATGGTGTGTATGTCTATTGCAAGTGATATGGTTGTTTGGGATGTACGGTCTCTGGGTGGACGCGGGTAGGAAAAGTCAGTTACATCAAGCCGGAAGGCATTTGGGAATCTATCGCGGGATCCTCGATGTGGCTGAAGCATTGAATAACGACCTCGGGCCGAACGCATGTGCCTATTCGGATACTGAACTAATAAAAGAAATTGGGAAGCAACCATCTAAGCATCGACTCTCCTATTGGGAATTTTCCGCCAGCCATCAGTCGGTACGGCACCTGACGATATCACCGAACAACTCCAACGGACGGTCGTGATTCAGCCTCAGTGCATCTTTGTACGGATTCTCGGGGGCAGAGACTGTATAATGCCGAGAACGATGCGTCGTAAAACAGATCTTCCGAGTCGAGACCCATCCACTCCACATTTGTACTCCCGAACCAGTCCTTCATCGCCAATACGCAAATTTCATCTATTTCCATCAACGGTAGAAAGTACCTAGCTCCAATATCATCTCAACAAAGAAATCAAGCTTTTATAGTAGTACCGGCTGAACAAATATATTCCCGAAGTCACTTGAATAGTCCGTTTTGGGGTTGTACCGGGGTTTGAGCAGTTGGTTCCACATTGTTCCTATTCTAATATGTCGCGTTCATATTCAAGGCTCGCTCTTTCTGATTCGTAGTGATGAGTTACGCTCGGTATTTAATGGGTTTTGTTTGATGCTCAGTTCCATCTTTCATATTTTGGATCTTTATATTGAGGACTCCCGGAGATTAGTCATGTATAAGCACTCATCAATCTATCTTGGTTGCTTTTGTGTTTTTAAAGAATAGGTTATGAGATTCTCTTGTCACTCACGCCACAACACATCTCGAATTCAAATAGCTCGGAGACAGGGTTCCCAAAATTCCGTCCCGGGCAGGCGAAAGTGTGGACTGTCCCGGACGATCATTTTGCCTTCCAGTAATTGATACGCGCTCTCCACTTATCATTCACTGCATACGTCGGATACGCTCTAGATACGCTCTGGACCGTATGTTCCGTATACGGTCATTTCTGGCTGCGGTCTACCAGAATTTTGGAACTACATCTTTCTATATGGGTTCTGAACCTTAATGCATCACAGTCATATACTCACAGTGATACTGATGTTGGAATATGTCGATCCACACTCATCAAGGGTGGTGCAGTGGGGTACTGCATCCCTCTTGCATGGGAAAGGCTCCAGGCCCGACTTTAGCCAGTACATTATGTTCTTCGTTTCTTCGGTTTGAAACTGTGCAGAGAGATAGCCATGATGCAATACGATAATCACCACAATACACTCGACCTAAGTAGCTCGAGTGCGAAGCCGTGTTGCAACTATCGGTACTCCTAACTTCATGCTCTACGTAACTACTTTCGTAGCACAAAAGTGCGGGGTGATAACCCCGAACCATAATCATGTCAATGTAACAGAACATCACAGATATCCCAAACGGTTATCCGGCGCAGTGTTCGCAACCGTCCTGTGCGTCCGGGATAACACAGAACGGGGTCGGGATGGCCAAGGAGGTTGAAGGGGAAGAATCGAAGGAATTAAACTGGCAAGATCCAGGATAATCTGGATAAACTAAGAATGATTATGAGGGAATCTGTGTGATCTGTGAGAAAAGAATACTGAGATTTATAAACTAGGACAAGAGAACGGTTGGTGTCCCAGACTCTTCCAACAATATGGCACAGCATATTGCATATACAAGTCTCAGCCGGAGATGAGTCTCGTATGGCCGGAGACGGAGATGTCTTGTATGGCCGGAGACGACTGTTGACTCTGATACGGGCTGATGGCATTCAGCCGTACTTGCACTTTCATATATATTGGCCTTGCGGCCCTCTCAGATATAATACAATCAAGCTTCTCTAGCATCACTATTTCAACACAGCAGAGCGTAGCGCCGAATAGGATTCCCCACTGCTTCACAGCGGATCCCACATTTAAATAAATACAAGAGAATTTCAATACTTTAATGCAAACCACATCAATCTCATCTCCTCTATAAGTCGCTATGTTTGTGGATGGCGATGAATTCATGGACTGCAATGGAAAATGCGATGCCAGCGCGGGGTACTCAAATCTTTTTCCGGTCATTCTAACCGTGGAGAATAAAGCAAGAGCCTCGCGCCGCTCTGCGTCCTGCGCGATCTACAGGGCCACGGTATTATGGCTTCTTTTACCGCCACAGTTTCATTTTACTCACATTAGAATTCATCTTCCGGACCGCTCTCATCTCTGTCGACATCATATCCTCTAGGGTTCGACGCGCAGCTTACACGAGGAAAACCATGCGCGGGGAATGGTACATTGCAGCTTCCGCATCCCCCGGATGATGATTTATCGATTTCGATTAAAGTGAATGAGTTTCCGACGATCTGCAAGTTCTCGGGGATGCGCCTACATACTTGGCAACATTTGTGAACAATACTTTGATGAGGAGCAATGTGTCTGTGATAGCGGAGGCGTTCTGTAAGACAGAGAGCAAGCTCGAGGATGAAGAGATAGATGAGAAAAATTCAGGAGTTGGCACGGGTTACTGTACGTCTGACGGGTAATTGATACTCAGTGGTGTTCAAGCGTCTATTCTAACCGCCCTTGGCGACACACCAAAAGTTTGATGACTACACATCTAAAGTTGGACGATTATTCAATAATACATAATCTTATCAACGTCATCTCATCATTGACAGGGGAGTCCGGAGGCATTAATACGGGACGAATAGACACTTATTAATGCAACATGGCTTTATTTACAGAGGTTAAACTCCAAACAACAAATCAATAGATGTTTGAGAACAAATTAGACTGTGTTAAATACCCCGCATGAGGCAGAAAAGTCTGAAATATTGTGCCCGATGAACAAATGCTTTGGATTCTAGCAGTTGGGTTTCAGTTTTCTACACAGGCATATCATAGGCAATGTTAGTTTATCACTGAACTCCAGCTAGGATCAGCCTACACCACTGTCTCCTGTCAGCCTAGCTAGACTGATATGCACGCGGAAGAACGTATTTCACATCGGTCTTGTGTACGGGCCGAGATAATGTAAGTACATGTATCAATATCAAATACCAAACTGGCTTGGCCTAAACCTGAACCACTGCCGATAGCTTTATCTAAAACCATTCTCTAAAATAATTCTCTTCCGTATTTGACAACATCATAGAACAGCAATGAGGGGGAGGTGAGGACAGGTAATTGCACGGTCTATTGAATCCAGTTTTCTCGTGCTCAGACTAAGGTGGATGTGTGGCGCACCGGGTGAGCCGCAGCCTCGCAAGCTCGGTCAGCTAATGCGCCACCCATCGCTCTGGAAAGCGAGGTACGAGCTAGCATGCGGCTAGGCACGAGACAATGAATGCAGTACATTAATGCAGAACATTAATGGGAGAACTCCGTTTCGTGTAAGTATCATATGAGGCTCAAATGAGGTTGATCTAGCAATCACCATAATTTGATTTTGCATACTCATGACAGTACTTGTATGGTTGATAGCATGGCAAAGTTGCAGCAGTCACAACCAGCTAAAACCATGGCACTCCTAGAGGTTTGTCATACCTGCGGCCTAGTGTTAGCAATGGTCCCAACTCGCGAGAACGGTTCCGGGTTAGGGTTGGGACTGGATCCGGACCGTAGCAATGATTTCCATTTCCCAATGGTATAGCTGTTACAAGAGACTGCGTAAAGTATATAGCTTACGGTAGATTACAAGTAACGTGATGCCTTTTTTCAGACGTAGCGGAACTATCGTAAACCTGAACTCCCGAATCAACAACACCATCATATCCATCCAAAAGTTGTGATGTACGTAGCAGGCATTATGAGTATCTGAAAAATGTAAAAGATTATCTATGACTAAAGTTTGAATTACCGCTACAAGTTAACGTTGCAACAAATATCATTATCCGGAGACATGAACAAAGTCTCTCCGAGGTTCCGAGAATTTGATCTCTACAACAGTTACACCTATATCTGTTGTTTGAATATCACCCAAAACTTGAAAACTTAACAATGATTGTATTATTTTCCACTAGCGGGGCTAACGGGCACTCTTAATACTTCGCTACTATTTGCAATCAAATGTCAATCTATCGAACTGTAAAAACAACCTCTATGTGGTACATGAGACGTGTAGAAGTAAAATTATACTGCCAGGAAAATCACTGATTACCTGGAGATAAATGCACTTACTATGAAATTACTAAAATTAGTTAATGCACTTTATTAATCCTAGGTGAATTGATAAGGGTAAGAGGGTGAGTGACTTGCTGAACACTAGAATTTAGTGAACTCACAATGTTCAAATTTATATGGGGAATGGTGTAAATTAGTAAAATCTCAGCTCCGAACATGGTAATTAGATATCATAAAACAATATAGTACAGCGGCTAGGACTTTGTCTGGGTTGCACTATTTGGAACTTTGCAGCAGCTTTGGCATAACAAATATCTTTTGTCTAATCCCCCTAGGCAAAAAATAAGCGCATTAATAGCGCATTTCCAGTAAATGAATGCGTAAAATCAATTCGCTTTTTCAGTATAGTTTCCCTCATTTTGTCTACAGTAGGGTAAATGACGGTGAGAATCTGAGAACTCGTAGGCGTTCTTGCTGGAGGTCGCAGGATGGGCGATAGAAGTGGCAAGTGGAATATCCGTCCCTGTATTCGCCCAAGAGATATTGCTGCGGTGAAACGCAGTTGCAATTTAATGTTTCCGGTAGCCGAATGGCTTAACGAGCCTGTTCGTAGTCACTGGCATTTCAGAGCATGTACAACATTCCAAGACTCCTTCGGTTTCCCACCCAGATTTAAAAACTACTTCCAGATGTATGACTAAACAAGCCTTGGCTGAACCGCCATGGTACTGGTTAGACCAGTCCTGCAATGGTTCAAACCTAGGTTTCGGTTCGCACGACATCACCGCGTGAACTGGTTCATCCTCCGAACCGGGACTGAACAGCCCGAAAACGGCTAGGTAGATTCACGACCTAAGATAATTATTTAATGTCTAACAATCGTCTCCATCGGTAGAATATTTATTTTAGTTTTGTATAGATTGATGATTTTGTTAATTAAGTCCCACCCCCTCCCCAAACAAATCCACCCATGCGACCTCCATAGATATTAATCCAATAAGACGCTTGTATGACAGAAATGATCTACTCAATTAGGTCTACATAGCTATAGTATTCAACCTCGAGCCGCCCAGCCGTCATAGAGTGGCAGCCGTTTGTGCATTTTTTGACATTAATCCGCAATCTACCCATGCTAACTCCATGGATATTCGTACGATTGTGATACTTGTTAGAAGTCAAATGAACTACTTAATGCGCTCGGGATGGTTAGCATCTCAAATCGTGGACTCGCACTGCTGTTCGTGGGCCACAGCCAATTTGTGTTTTTTGAGCAGCTGCCCGGGCGCTTCCGGAAGTATAGTATGGAGTTAACGCAGCATGTCCGGGTTCTGGATATTGTGTGGCGCAGTGCAAAGTTTTGTTTGTTTTGTTTTAATCATACTGTATTCACTCTAATTAGAGTATGACAGCCCCTTAATTCCCTCCGCCTCCGGGCTGGCCGGCTAGATGGCGGAGCTCCACTCCTGCTACCCGTCGTCCCCTTTTGACAAAAGAAAGCATGCATCTAAGGAAGCGATCGATGAGATACAAAGGAATGAGATGAAATGAAATCCCAGAAGGGGAGACCGCCGGCTCTTACTCCTCCACCCGCTTGGGCGGGAACTTCCCGACTTCCGTGGCCGCCAAGAAGTCCATCACCGCTTTATCGCACTTCTCTATAGAGAGCAGCTCAGAGACTTGCACGTGTCGGCATCTGCCCGCTCTCCATCCCTTTGCTTTCCCCACCTCTTTCCAGAGCGTTTTCTGCTGGTCTTTCCATCGGCTGCAGTGGCGGAAGAGGTGTTCCCGCGTCTGGGTCTGGGCCGCCGCCCAGCCTCCGCCGCCGCACCACCAGCATTTGTCGTCGTCTCGGTGTCCGAACCGTTTCAAGTACGTGCCCACTGGCGCGTGCCCGGACTTCAGTCGGTAGAATCTGGCTGCCAGTGACTTCACACTATTCATTGGGATGGGTCTCTTGCTCCCAGCTTTGCCTTTCAGCCTGTAGCCGTGATGTTTGCTGCATTTGTCGGCTTCCCACTTAGCCTTCGCCGCCGTCCTTGCTTCTGAGATTCGTCTGGTCCTATTCGCAGCCGAGGTATATATGCGTTCTCGTACTGTGCCTGCTTTGCGGTCTTCTCGCGCTAGATTCGCTTGGCGGTCTGCTCCCTCATTTCCGGGCATGCCAGTGTGCCCAGGGACCCAGTGAATCTCTGTTTCGATACCGGCAGTGCAAAGTTTCACAGTGCGTGCAAATTTCGCAAATTTGTATTTATGACAGCATATTTCGTGAACTTTCCACTTTTTAGGGAAGCATTGATCAAAAGCCTCAATTCAGATAACCTGTAAGAGCACGTGGCATTTCGGTCAGTATTTCTAAGCGGCCCGTCCGGCTGCCAGGCTTTTTACCAGCCTGCAGATCAGCCCAACCCAGCCGCAAAAACTGAAGCCTGCTTTGGCGCAGGCCTGGCCCTGCCTCCATTTGAAAAGCCTCCACCACAAACAGTGTGGCAGCCGACCAGGTTGTTATGGCTGTCCACTGATCTGGTCAGCCTCCATTATGGATGTTGCGACTATGGTGTGCATTGGCTTTGGAGCAATGACTGTCTAGGTACAGGTCTAAAGGTCCAAGATGCGTAGGAAAGGGAAGAGTAGTGTGAAGTCTGACAGAGCAGTCACGAACCGTATGACTCTATGAACACTTCCCCTCTTGCTACACTCCATAACAGGTGGCAGCAAGAACATCTGAACTCAGAAAATTCCCCTCTCTTGCTGCGCTAACTGAAAACAGCAGCAAGGTCACAGAACTAAGAACTAAGAAACCAAGCAAATGAAAGCCGCGAACAAAGGGCCCATCTGGCCAGCCGATCAACATCTGTGGCGCAGGAAACTCCCACGCAACCTGTACCATCTCCGGAAACATTAAAGTAGTAAAAGTAAAGGCGGGCAGTGCCCAAAAATGATAGATAATGGCTAGTACCTAACAAATATAAAACTGCCGCCCATGGCGGTAACTCAACAACAAAGAAACCTAAAATAAAGCGCCCCATGAAACCACAGTCAATCTAAAGAATGTATAACCCCGTGAATCACAGTCAGGATTGGGACTGTAAATATAGCCCCACGAACTGCAGTTAGGCAAATATAATAGTCCCGTGCATCACAGACGGACATAAACCCCAAATTGTATACCCCCGTGAGTCGCGGTCAAGGCTAAACAGAAATCAGTTCTAAAAACTTCGCGAACCGCAGGCAGGTCAACCCCGTGAGTCACAGTCAGGCAATAATAGCAGCGGATCTCCCGCTGCCCTGCTCCACACAGGTCTTTGATCTCATCCCCGTGAAACCACTGGCAGGACGGCAATGACTTCTCTCGTCTAATAAACTGCAAAATTCTCGTCCTCATGGAGGAAATAAGAGACTTTAGTAATCTCTCATCCAAATGGGACGGTGAACAACGGCTCCAAAATGGGCCTTGATGAGGGCTTTTAGGACTTGGATTGTTGGTAGACTTGGAAATAGACACGATGGTATGATGTAGTGTTTGGTATAGAGTGTAACATGCGCCAGTCAGCCATTATGCAGTGATAAGTATATCTCCCAATCGGAGATGAAGGGATCTTCTCAGTTAGTTATGCGCTGCTAGTACTAGAAATCTTCGGTACAAGATGCTTGTATAAGGACGATGAGGAGGACGAATGGTTTGGCACCGTGGGATGTTCATGTAACAATAGTTTTCAAAGATTATGGAGTACGAGGACGACCAGCGGGCTCATAACCTATTGCAACTATGAAGGAAGAACCCTGTGCATTGGCTATGATGCGATAATTGTCTAGGTACAGGTCTAAAGGTCTAAGATGCGTAAGGAAGGGAAGAGTAGTGCGAAGTCTAAATGAGCAGTCACGAACCTTTTAGCTCTACCAACATTGGAGGCCAAGCTTCATACTGGCAGGCCGGGCTTGGCCGCTTAGGAGCACCGCTTTTGGTTGCCTAAGAGGAATGCAAACATTTGCAAGGACACTCGGGATTAGAGGGAAATGAAGATCACAAGCAATTCAGAGGATAATTTGTGTATGTAGCTTCAGCCTTCCGACCAGACAAGGAGATCCCTGCACCAAATTACCCGCCAAGAGCGATTACTGACATAACATTCATCGGCCTTGTATTATCACATCCATGTCCAGCTAAGTGATAGTTGGGGCTGTGCGGGGCGGCTGAGGGAATTGGGCCAGTCATGAACAGGTCGGGCTCGCCTAAGGCAATTGGGGCAGTGGCACGGCTGTACTTATATATAGCCTGACGAGTTGGGGCGAGCAAGATTTATCCGACGAGCCTGGGAATGAGCTACAAGTATCATATCACAATTAAATTCAATTGCATACAAATAAAGGCACCTAGTGACATCTACTACATCCCAATCGCTGTCCTCAGGTTTGCTGCTATTTATGCTAGGAACTACATTGTTATCTGAGGTATCTAGTCCATATAATTCCTTTGATGACTCCAATAATAGTCCATATTCAGACGCGTGAATCCAGTGTTGTCAAGTGGTCAGTCCGGTCAGATATGGCCTGTGACTGGGCTAATGAATGCAAGGACGGCTTCGGAAACAGCGGCTGGCTGGTCTGTAGAACAATAGATCACCGGGCGGTTTATCTAACCGCTCAGGAATACTACAAGAATCCTTAATCACTACGTACTACTACGACTGTACTGACAGAAAATGGCTCTATTTATAACGATGGTGGTTTTTGCTTTGGTACGAAATAGCTGATTGTATTTAGTAAGAGAGCTCGTCTTGGCTCCCGTGTACATATCCCTGAGAGAAACTGTGACCATCTGTAGCAGTCACGCTCAAAGTAGGTTAGAGTATCTGCATGCATATTTGCAACAGTGGTTGGGTGTTGCCAATCCAGTCTCGTCGTGTTAACCTCAAATGCCTGGGCGCATCGTATAACAGTCAACTCACGAACTGGTTACGACTGGTCTTGCGCGAGCCTGAATCCCTCATTTGCCCTGTACTGAGCTTTAGGCCGCTCATGAGGCTGTGTACATTCATTTGAAGGTCCAAAGCCCTCTAGGATGATGTTTTTGTGAGATGCCTTGCAAGCCTTGTGCTGCAAGGCTAGTGTTACGGTGCTGACATTTCGCGATAAGTATGACCTAGAGGCAGTGCCAGGTAATTCAAATAAGGCCAACAAGGCGCAGCAGATTGCGAGCGATATTATGATTAGCAGTTCGAAATTGTGGTATCTGCTATACTAAAGCTTCGAAGGAGGGCAACGCGCACACATTCCAGCGAGTTCTAGTGCGACTCAAACAGTGAGTCACCAGCCTCAGATGCCCTACGTGCCGCTATCTTCCAATGATCAGCTGTCTGTGTAGTTGTCTGTGTAATTGTCCTTACCAACATTACTACTACCACCACCACCACTACCGCCACCACCACCACCATCATCATCATCATCATCATCATCGCAACCCCAGATTGTCGACCTTTAACTGCTAGACTTATTCTGCCTCCAAACAAAGATCAAGGTGGATTGCTTGATAGTTGATACACCCGAGTTTCATCCTAATCATCGCACGATTAGGCAAAAAAGCCGCAACACAGCAGAACCAAGTTCAACCAACCACAAACAACCACCATCGCCAGGTCCCATTAACCCTGCAAAGCCACGTCGGCGAGCTGCCTAGCCAGGGTGCAAAGGTTGAGATGATGCAATACTTTCGGGCTGTCTGCTACCAAAGATAAGAACATTTTGTAAATGAAGGTTTTCTTGAATCGCCGCGTAATCCTCAAGATAAAGTCGTATCACCCCACGGCCCAGCCCCCCAGGTAAAGAGGTTATTGGCAAAATGATCTTGACAGAGGTCATAGCGATATAGTCGCGAATGTCGACACATCCTTTCGAACACCTGCCAATGATTCCACCAGTCAGGACCCCAGTCATACCACTCGCTCATTGCACTCCAGAAAAAAACAGCTGAATGATAACCGACCTGGGCGAAGATAACTAACAAGCAGTTGATCCGCAATCTGTAGGGTGGGGTCTAAGTACTACCCACTTCGCAAGTCGAACCAGTCACCTATGAGAGCACGTCGTTCCCCACGTTCCTACACCAGACTTAGTGGGGGATCCCAACCTATTTAACCAATGAATTACACCCACACGGCCAGATGGATACATCCGCGCAATTCTTGTTGTATAATCGACCCCATATCCACCGCAATGCTATTCTTAGTGAGTGGGTCGGGTCAGGATAAAAGGGGCAGTGGGGTGAATGGACGATCGGAAGGTCCTCGATCGGAGGGCCTCCGAGTGTTCCGTCAATCTCCAGTTGTTATCATACTGTAGATAGCTAGCAGTAACACAATAGTATAACTGTCACAAGTGTGGGTGCAGATGTTGACACCCCACCGCAGCTATTTCTGCAAAGTTGCGGTCGCCGACAGACTCTGAGGTCAAAAGCAATGGATTGCTGAAGAAAAGCGCACCGAAGAGCGCAAATCCTATGTGTCAGCCAAGTCATCAGTGACACAACACCAAAAAATTGACCACCAAGTGGAGCCTACTAGGTTGGCAGTGCGAGGGTAATACAGTTTATATGAACCGCGGTGGTGTTTTTCAGAGCACTCGCGAACAACGATCGAAATTTCAGTCATAGAATATTGCATGCATCGCAGAAGGCTGAAATGATGACACATCAGGTATTGGAAGGGAGTAGCCCCAACTCCCCATTATAATCTAGAGGCCAAATTAAATAATAGCTCGGTGTTTCCAACTGAGCTGTGAAGTAGGGCCGTGTACTGAAGAAACGTAGTATGGCATACAACGCAATCCTCAAGTTGCCAGAACGCACCCCACGCATTTGGCTTGCCAGGGATGAACACGCACATAGCCGTGGTGATAGCTGACAGTGCAAGGTATAGGTCGTAGGAGGCGGAGGTATATTCCTGCCACAAATGCATTGTCCAGCAAGCTAGTGATTGTGTGGGTGCGCACGGTCTTTGTCGCCCAAAAGAAACGCTGCTATAATTGAACGAATCGAAAGAGCGGAGCAGTCGGTGTATAATCAGTTATGAGAGAAACTTCGTAGCGGAAATATTACAGTAGGTTGAGTTTCGCATACCGATCAAAACCATCCGTATGCAGTCAAACCCCACGATTGTTCGTCTATCTTTAGTCGGCGACTCTATGAAAAACGGGTACGTCGGTCAGATAATGCAGAGAGACATCGTATGCAGGCCGACAGTTCGGTTTTAAGCGTTGTAGGTGGTCGCGGGAACAAGCTGACTGGACAACGTCTTCTATTATCCCTAGGTATCTGCCTGAGATCAGCCAGGAAGAAAGAATGTTGTAGTGCATCCATCTTATACTGTGAATAATATTCTGATGGTTAAAAAGGCATCTCCCTAATAACCTAATCTTGCGAACTAAACAATTAGTAACATTGTGTTACGTCAGAGAATTGGGATCTTTAATCTGTTTTACTTCGGGGCTCGGGTATGGGGTATGATTTCCCGGATAATCCAAGCACCGAACAGGTAGGGTTATTCCCAAATGCGGAAAAGCCAATTCATCGGGAGTGATAACCGACCAGTAGTGCCCGGGCCTTGTACCCCGCACACTCCTCGTACCAGCCAGCCATCTGCCGCCCTATCCCAACTAAGCATGGAACACAGCAACCGTAAATTTGAATGAGACGATGTAAACGCCCTAGGATTATTAAATGGTTGAATTCTCGCCGGTTCTGTATAGGAAATCCTGTTGGCCTGCGGAATAGCGACAAACGAAAAGCAATGCAGGTGTCGATCTCGACCTTGTTACGATTGTGCTGGTTGCATAAAATCTCATATCTTCCGACTTTCACAGGCAACCTTCACCTGTTCCTTTTCTTCTTCTCTTTACAGAGCTTCGTCTCCCACACCATTAGTTGGAATCGTATGTGAGTTCTGTTGAATCGCAGTTAGGAGTATAGTGGTGCATGCTAACAGCCATCAGCATCAAACACTGAATAACCTACCTAATCTCCGCCTTATAACCTCCCTCCTTCCTCTACTCTGTTCGTCTTTAATTCCCATCCGCTTCGTTATCACTGCGTTGCCGCCGTCATACATTGTACTCAAGTGAGTTGGTCGACTCCGACAAAGAATCAAGCTTTGTTTGCTAAGTTGCATCATGAATCTAGTTAGGAGCCTTATTCCATATCCAATCGATTCGAATCAGACAGAGAATGTCTGTCGGCAGCGCCCCACATATCCCGCAATCCGAGTTGAACGCGAACGACGTCGATACTTCGGTCGAACAAATGTACGTTACACCGACCGGAACGTGGCTTGCTGGCGGACGCCACAATAGACAGCTGTAGCTGTGGCCATCATAATCCCCCTCTCTGCTTACAACTGGTAGCACTGTTTCGACAACCAATGCATCGTCAGTTCACTCCGAGATACCTGAACCACAACCCGTTTCCGATATTTATGGGTCAGTAGTGTCACCGCATCCTTCGTCCGAGAGTCAGCTGACACATCCAAGCGTACAACCTCCTGCACATCTAGTCATATACAACCCCGATGCTTCCGACTCAGACGAAGGCACACCAGACACAGGAAATAGCACTGGTTGCGGCAGAATTAGCTTTGACCTCGCCAAGTTGAATGGAGCGGTGTTATCCTTACTTGAAGGCCAGTCGCATGGCCAAGGGGAATGTTTCTGGCCTCTCCATGACATGGCATTCAGCAACGAGACGATTAAGGCCGAATTTGTGGAGCTGGAATATGCAGGGTCAGAGATTAAGCCGGGCGTCCTGAACACCCTTACTCTAGTTAATTCTTATTTGAGTGGTGACGGGAGTCCGTTGTAGTTGGCAGTGTCTGACCACGGTTAAGTCGGAGGTGACTTTCTTTTGGCCGCCCATAACCCGGTATCACTACTCTTTCCCACTAGCGGGTTTCGCTGTGATAAGATGGTTTTCTTTGCTTGTATTTCCTATTTGTTTCGTCCTGATCCAATTTCAATTGCCTGGCGGTTTCTATTCCTTGGTTTTGTTATCTTATTGATCCGACTTTGTTTGGCCTAAGAACCCCGGTACTATTGGAAAGTAGTTTACCGATGCCGTTGATAATTTTTTTGCTTTCTGTGTGGATGTTGGGTTGCGATTTTCACTTGTCATTCTGGTTGAGTTAGCTTCAATGCAAACAGAACCTCTTTTATTAACGTACTTGAGTCAATGTGCTGAGCTGTTTCATTATTACCAACATACAACTGCGGTATAAATTAATTTCCTTCAACCAAAATTGATATAGGATGCTGGTTCGGGTTCGCTGACCCTTGCACGCTCTTTGAAGCAAAGAAGCATCCGTCAGCCAACAACCCATATCGAGCACTACCTAAACTGATATGATCAGTTTTATGTAGGCGACCTCTTCCGGCGTGGAAGTTGGCAGGTACTACGCGTAGCTATTTGTGGATGCTCAGTGCGACTGAGGGTGACGCGGCTCCAGTTGCCGAATGCCGAGGAAGTTCGGGACGTGGCTGGTCCCCGATTGCGGTTGGGCCACCTGTGGCTATGCGACGCCACATTATGAGATACTTGTAAATCCAATCAACTAGAAGGTCTTTGCATATTAAATATACGTTGGCTGATGCTCCCACAAAGAAGACCCTCGGCGATTGACGTAAGCTGCCATAATAAATTAAACGTGGTTCGCCGAGGACGAATCGTAGTACTTACATATTTTGGAACGTTCTAACCCGACATACGTGTTAGAAGATGGGGTGTGTTCGCCGAAATGACTGTACGATATTGCTCATCTAACTAGACTTCGGACACCAGAACGCCGCTCTCGGGCTTAGGTTTTGCCTCTAGAAAGGTTAGAGATGTGAAATCTCTCTCATTTAAATTAGTCAGGACAAGGTTGACGATTCCGATATCGGCCGAGGGCAAGCCGTCTCGTAATATATCTCGCGTTACTTCCAAGAACTTTCAGCAACGGGGTGATACGGCAATATAGAAAGGTTATGTGTCTGGAATTACCCGAAACCTTCCGGGGGTTTAAAGAATTAGTTGTCGTGAGGCTGTTGCCGATGACAGCGTCGCTAATCCACTACTGTTGCCATTGCTTCTAGAAAAAGGACATTGACCCATTCTCGCCTGCAATACTAGTAAGATTGTCCTAGATCCTAACGTGCCGCTAACACCTAGCAATAGATTGGTCCCCCGGCGTCGGATACCCAAGCGACGGGTGTGGAGTATATCTAGCGTCGTGATGGTTCTGTTCCGAGTATACCGATGAAGGGCTATCCGTGTTATGGGATGTCTGATAACACAGTTTGATAGCAGTCCAGCCAGATCATTGTGAGGTTTATAAGAGATATTTTAAGGTGCAATCTTATCGCCATTTATTCGTGGAGATTACGAGACTCCGGTAGAGAAATGGTGCTCGCACAGCGCTCACGGACACCGGAGGGCCACGTTGCTTCGCCGGCTAAATCCGATGATGATTGCATGTGTAGGCAGGATGACGGACAATGTACTAGTACACTAGCCCGCCCCTACCATACCCGAATCACTCTCTAGCATACCACTTTAGCAGGTGAAACCGAAGGTCTGTGACACCCCGCTGCTGATCATTGGCTTCCGAGGGTTGTCTGAGTCCTGATTTCTAAATTTAATTCGGTGTCCAGGAACGAGGCGCCTCTAAATCAAACACTAGATCCACTAACAAACTTCCGGATGCCCAGCTGTACTAGCAGTTGAGAAATTCCGCTTGGGATCGGTCACCGGTACTATGCAAAACAAGAGCAGGTTGGGAAAGAACAGAGCCAGCAACGTCTCAGACGATGACTCAGCCTGCTGAACCATACACTCCGGATTGTGCAACGCTCTTTGCAACGCTCTTATTGGGTAGTAGTGGGCGGGATAGAGCGCGTTCCATCGAAAGATCGCGGTAAGAGGAGTTGAGGTGCGAGCCCGACAGTCCTGATGGGTCTTGTGAGTTAACATGCAACGAATTTAAGAGTATCATGGCCACAGTTATGAAGTACACTCACATCAACACGAGCTGACTGAGTCCCCTAGTCATTCGCCACTGCTCAGCGACTAAAATAAATGTTTAATTTGCAAGCTGCCCGAATCCTTCAACGCAGCGTGCAGTCTGGTCGCTTTATGATCTGAACCGCTTTTGTTGATATTGATAGATTCCTATCGATCGAAATCTGCGTCGTAACAGTACACTTGATGATTATTTTCCGCGAATATTCTCCGAGCCTCGCCATCGTGGTGGTATCGCCATGCCTAAGGTCCAGTTCCAGGAAGCAGAATACCGTTCTGGTCGCCGAAATGTAGCAAGCCTACCTTTCACAAGTGAATATTACGTGAAATGATCAGGGGAATGAAAACAAACTGCGATAATTGAAAACTGAGCGAGCTAAATTTTCGGCGTGTCCGCACCAGATTCTCTAGGTAGAGAAAAACAGCATCGTGTCTCTAATATCGAAGAGCCAGTTAGAACTACATCTAAGTATGTCGACTCATGCAGTCTCAGCTCTCAATATCGTCGGATTTGGAGTTCAACCGCTCCTTGTCGTTTGGATTTGGCGCTGTCTATATCGTGAGCAAGCTGTGTAATGACGACAGTTGTTAAACAAAAGGAAAGTATTGGGGAGGTGTTGCTGTTATCTTTGTGAAGATCCAATCAGGAGGATGTGGTGAATGTCGACAACTAGGCGCAGCCTTGTGCTGTCACCACAACACATTGGCACGTCCATCATTCTGCAATGCCTGATAGCACGCCACGTAATTGCGTAAAAGCAAATTTTGCGATAACCATGGGTCTTGGATTGTTTCTTCTTTCGCCGAATATGTACAAGAGGAAAGGGTTGGTTTTCCGAAGCATTTTTTGTGTGGTGAAACATACAGGGTTTCGGTAGGGAGAACTTTAACCTGTGTTACCAACAGAGTGGGTGCAAGTTATCCTGCACAGCACCGGCGAACTAATGAAGACGTTGTGGGGTACTGTAGCAAGTTGAAGGCTCGTTTTTCAGTGGGCCGGCTAGTTTCAGAAAAGGGCATTAGAGTGTAAGGGATATATATAATGCGGCGATCTCCCTGCAAGATACATGCGCACAATCGAGCGGCAGAACAAGAATAGCTTTGAGATTCATTGACTAAAGATCCTGCAACGCAGATATCACTGAGAGTGAGTTTTCAGTGCGTACAAGAGATGAAATTAACACATCTACTGCTGGAAGAGAGTAACTTACCCCACTTCTTTTGAAAGTGTGTCTGAAGATGTTTCAGTGACGTTAGGGTTAGGGTTCTCGGTGCAATACAGCCTCTCAAGTTCCCGAATATTACAGCGTCTGGTCCATTACGCGGATGCGCTATCCCTATTACTGGCACTTGCCCAGCCGCAAAATAGTTATACCTCTCTTTCAGGGCTCTCTTTAGTTGTCCGCAATGTTATTCGATTTGCCAAGTGCGGGGATTCGCAAAACGAAATTGAGGTAATTACGCTCCAATTGCAAAAAATATTGTATTCAGCCGCAAGCGGCTCTAGCATCTTGACTCTTATTCCCGCTGTTCCTAACATTTTTAAACAAAAGAAAATCGGTCTAGTACAGCTTCCCCACTCTCTGCACTCTACCCCCGCCCCGTGAGTGTTAGGCATCCAAAGGGCCCCCGCACCATTCGGGGTTGCTAGAGGCGGTGATTGGGTGCGTAGCAGAAACATGGCTAGAGCGGGGAACGGGACGCACAAGTCAGATTTGACGTTCATCAGTTTATTCTATTTACCACAGTAAACGCATGAGTCCTTTCAACGAGTAGGTTGCATGCATGGTGACGCTGTAAATTGCAGAGCCGTAAATTGGATCGAATTGCAACCAATCTACAATGGTCAGCTGAGACAATAAGACAAGCATAGGCTGAAATCTCGATTAGTTAAACCAAATTTCGGAAGCCGAATTACAAGGTTCCGTTTTTGGATTTGTTCGTAGTCTCGAACGGGCTTGTGTAGACACATACGAAGCCAGGGTAGAAAAATGCTGGCATCTAAAACTCCATGCCGAAAAGTGGATACCCAGAAAACCCTGCAGTGAGCGGCTACACCCACAATTTAAATTAATTTATTCTCCGCTCTCATTCATCCCAGTGCCGGTCGTTCACCCTACAGTTACAATGTCCATACCAAATCAACTCCCGCGTGTCAACATTTGTCCTAGCGATGAATCCTTTTGACTTCGCTTCCTTCAAGATTGAAAGGAATTGCAGAGTGGCTCACTGTACTCACAAAGTTGCGGTGAGCTACAAACTGCGGTATATCATAGTATATCGTGAGAAGTCCTACCTGTCCAGCTAGAATCTGCACATACCTGCGTGCGCAATCAAATACTGTACTTTCCGTTAAACGATTCAGAATTCTTTGCATAGTTGCGAGGAAGATATGTTGCAAGGAAGGTATGAAATGTAATCTTAAACATGAATCTCGAAATTTTGTTTCATTTTGGTGTTTTTGGCTACTATTTCTGGTTTACAGTTTCGTTTCCTTACTTTTGTTTACTGTTTCATTTTCGTATTTCATTTTATTTTTTTAACTGTGTCATTACATTGTTTTGTTCCTCACTATATATTTCGTCTCGTTGATTCGTTCATTCCCCTCACATTTACTACTAGAGAAAAGCTCTGGACTCCTGCAAACAAGCCAAAAACTGGAAAATGTGTCCATTGCGCCAACGATGTGCGTAATCTCACTTGGAAGGTAGAAATTGTGGATGGCGGGGCTTCAGAGCCCAGTAAAAGCTCAAGAAGCAGTTAGTTCATGGTATTAATTTTTCAGCATGAGATCATAGATTCTGACACTTTTTCTGCGTGGTATGGTGTGAGCTGGTCGTCCGTCTCCCGTAAAATTGCTCTTGCTTTGTGATGAAAGCTTAAGGTACAACGTTTTGTTTTGTTTTTGTTTTAATCATACTGTATTTACTCTACCCAGAGCATGACAGTACCCAATTCCCCTCCCCCTCCGGATTTCCCGTCTTGATGGAGAAGATCCCTACCCTCTACCCTTACTCCACGTTTCCCCCTTACTCTTTTCCGCCAATAGTAAGTCCGACCGCATACTCCAGTCGGACGCCTGCGGTCATTTTTCGTTTTATCATCGTATGGCTCACCTTGAGGTGTGGGAGCCATATATTGTGGTTGCTGACATCGAACCATAGCGCCAGGCACACCGGAGTTTGGCTTGTCATCGTGTCTCGTATCGCACTAGAACATGCGCCGGACTTACCGTTAGGGGGATGGCACTGGTAATCGAATACATCGCATGCAGCTAGTAGTACCTCAGCGTCGCAGCAACAATACCATTACACCACGGGGGCCATCCCCAAGGTACTACTGTTATGGATAGCACATGAGGTGGTAGCTTTCCCAACCGCTATAGAGCGGACATAAAGAATAAGAATCCGGGATGCAGGAGTTTTTTTTTCTTAAGGAGCGGGGTACAGTAACTATAAAAGCAGAAAAATTAAAACATAACGACGCTCTCAAACACTAGTTTGAAATCTATGGCCTCTATTTCGAGGTGCATCGGTTCCATTTTGTTGAACCGAAGGTAGGGTTAACTAAATGCAACTAGCGACCCGAAACCGCTAATCTTAGAACCCTTACCACGCTCCAAGACTATTCAGCCTCCAAGCTGTGCACAAACCAATAGGGTATAGCTGCGGGGAGTACGTCAATTGCAGTTATGCGTAGTGATACAGTGGGGTAGCTATGAGATGAGGGCTAGCTGGGTTATATGTTTTCATCCAGTTTTTAACTTCCTCAAATTTTGTTCAATTGCCAAAATTTCTTCAAGTAGTCCCAACATTTCTTTACCATGGTATTCGGGCTTGATCGTTTTATAAACGGCTGTTGTGCGGTTTATGTTGTAATTGTTACTTTTTGATGATTGCTTGTCTCTCCAACTACGGAGGTTGCAAGCCTCTATATACAGTAATCCTGTAATGCCTTGTGTGCATACATGCGCACTCGGCTGGGCATCTCCAGCTGAATCCCATAAGCCCGTGTCCGTAAGTCTGACCAACCATATATAGTAATAATGCATTCGACCATTCACGACCATGGCATATCTAAGTACACACTCCCATTTCCCCACCACTCCCTAGGGAAAACCCCCAGACTCCAATTCATGGCTGCCTCACCTACTACCACTATACAACGGAGGGCACTTTGGGCATCTTCACTTCGATACAGGGGTCTCAACGGTCTAGGGCGATTGGCGATATTTCCGGTGGGGAGTCTTATAACTAACGGCGGTATGTGTCGTGATACTGGTACTGGGCTTGGAATTAGTGACGGCCTTCAAGCTAGCAGTAGTGAGCATGGATACCAATAGTATAAATATCGCGATTCTCACGGCTTCTCTCCATTGAGATTTGTCTGTCTCGAGATTGCAAGGCCCTGTAAGTATACCCCAAAGAAATTTTGCTCTGATCTTTAAGGTCTAGAATTCTTGCCTCGAAATTTATAGTCCCATCTGGGGATAAGTCTTGCCCACACGGGAGGGACTATTGAGATGCCTGCTGAGTTACCACGACCTCCAATCCCGTCCGCCTTCCCTCCAATAAGCACACATCAAGTCCTTCACACATTCTATCCTTTCCCTTTCCCTAATACGTCGCTAAAAAAATTGTACTGTCTTGTGAGGTCCGTGAGATCACTGTATCGTCAGGTGATGGAACTAAAGCTGTCGGAATACTCCCCATGCACAATATCTCGACGTGTATCTGACTGACTATCGCTTGCCGTGTAGCGGGCATATTCATTCCGGCGAGTTGCTGTAAAGACTACCGGCTAAAGTCGATACTGAATGGTACCGAGTCACTAAAGTTATCGTTGGATAGGAATCGACTTCTCTGTCCAGTAAGGTCCGCAAGGGCTCGCTTTACCGCTGATACACTCAATCCGCCGGGGGATATAGCGGACACACACCACCAAACTGTGGTGAAGCTAAAGTGCAACCGAAGATGTCGCCGTGATTGGTGCCACGCACTGTGTCTTGGCATTCACAAGCGGAGAGAATAGTGTGTTGTGCGGTTAATGTGGTATTGGGGTTAGCACACAGCCTATAATTTGAGCTTATGTCTCGAACGCCGCTATGAGTGGCAACGCGTTGACCGGTTAAATTCGAGAAGTGAAAGATAAGAGACAGTGTACTTGGGTAGTAGATGCGTTGGCTGCAGGTGGCTGAACGTAGAAAGACCAAAACAGAGCAGACTGCATTGAGACTTCTGATGGTGAAACATTTGGATGCATCATGGTGATCGCCTGAAAATTGAAATTGTAATATAAACATTGAATTTAGGTTAGTTCCATGGCTTGTACTTACAAGACTTGCTCGATAGCCGTCAAATTGTGGCTGAAAAGTTGTCTAACGGTTTTCAACTTCAGATAAAGTTGTTGAAAGAGCTTGCAAAACACCTACTTGGTGCAGCTTTTCGAAAAACCGAACGGCTCCTGGAAAAGTGACTGCTGCAATTTAGACTACACATTTCCACCCCATTGGCGCTTGGTGTGATCTGCGAATGGGGCACTCCACACGGAATCCGCCAATGGGGCGGGTGAGGCAGTCCCACTATCTGAGTTTAGGAAGGTGGTAAGGGAATAACAGACGTTGTTGTTTGCGCTTAGGGGGGCCGTAGCTCAATTTTAAAAGATAGACTTTTACCCCTGCTGAGAGCGATTTCTTATGAGAGCGGCCTGTATCTAGAAAAATATTGCCGAAAGCTGAAGCGACCGCTCTCGCATTATATGATAGGAATAACAGGCGGGCAGGCTAGTGGTTGGTGCGCACAATAGCATGACTACCAAAAAAGGCCATCGCACTTCATAGTGATAGCGATGGCTTAACAGTATGAAGCTTAAATAGTAATTTTGTTGTCGGTGACAACCGAAGTTACCCCCTGTTCGCGGATTTCATAACAGGAGTCCCAAACGCGGAATCCACCCTATCCACATATGGAGTGAATCTGCTAAGTGAGTGAGCAACGCAAAGCTTCGATCAGAGTAGGATGACTTTTCAAAACCATAGTTTTGGCTGCTGAACGCACCCTTGTCTTGCACTTAATTCCTCGGCGACGATGTCAGTTATTCATTTATAACCAAAAGAACAATAACGAACTGGAATTCAATTCGAAATTCGTTTTCGGGTGGCCTCTTCGTTCTGGTCTCCTTAGACGAAATAGACACCTTGCTACATTTATGGTCAAGTCCCGTTGAAGAATTACGATTACTATTGTTAGAGTAGTTTGTTGTCACCTAATAGAGTGCTGTTGGTTGAGGCTACTGTAGGCAAATCTCTACCACCGTCACAGCAACGGATTTCTTCAAGAGAGAGGGGGCCTGAATGCCGTAAAGGGTAACTCCCGTCACTTCGTTTGCATCGAGAGTTTTCACCTTATAAATCCGAAATTTAAATCTTCACACTTCCATACGCTACTAGTACTATATCGTACATGACCTATTACGCTACTAGCAGTATCCCTTCCTCTGGCTACAAAGTTGGACTTTATGGCCTTCAACCTGTTGGATTCCCGAACACTAGTCTATAGAGCAGTATGCTAAACTACAAGCAGTAAGTACTTTCACCTCGATAACCACTACAACACCGGTCCTAATACATATATACCCGCATTACTTTCCGCACGAATAAAGCCCAGAAAATGCAGCGGAGGAAGGATTCTAACAAGGGATGGTAGGCGGAAGAACCGAAAATGGAAAGCATCCATGAGGAGGAATCTGGAAGAAGCCCGAAGCGTGAGAATCATAGCTATAAACGGTGAGGTATATATTGAAAGCGAAGCAGTGCACTATGTAGTTGCAAATGATAAGCGACAGACTTTGATCCTAAGTTTGTTGAGATCAATCGAGTACGAATAGAGATATTGAATTGACTATCGTACAAAAGTGATTGTCTAAAGAGCAAAGAGAGAGAAAAGACAGGCAAATATATATGGGAAAGAAGAGGGCATACTCGGCGAAGCCGAGTATCACATCGGGAGACCGATGCCGAGCATCACTGCCGGGGCTAGACCTACTCCTCGGCATGGGGGCTGGTGGCGGCCCATGAGGGGCCCGCAAGCCACCGGCCTCATGCCCCCAGCCTTAGGCCGAACACCACACAAGCCATCAGGCCAAATCCCGTGCCAACAAAGTTTTAGTCTATACTGCTCTCAAGACAACTCATTGCTTTTTCAGCATTCTATTTCGCCTTGCTTGTAAATGTCGCTGTTCAGCGAAAAAGCATTGTCAAGGTATGTTGCGTATGCAGTCATACGAGCATGCGAGAAAATATGCGAACGTGCTTGGAACGACACTAATTGTCCCTAAAATGAGTCAATATCGACGACGTATCAAGGATTTATTGACTCAACTAACAAAGTGTCACGGCGGCTAGTTTTGTTTTGATCTGTCGAAGATCACGGCTTAATGGTACGTTCGCGTACCTTGTCACATGGCTGTACATACTTACCGTGCCTTTTGGCTCCAAAGGACACTGCCAACAGTAAACTATCACCAATCGACACGTTTGAAAGACCTTGAGACATTATTATGACTTATTTAATTGCCCTCTCTATCTCTCTTGCTGATCTTTTTTGCAGTTGAAGAAAACATTATTTTTTGTGTGCAACCCAAACCGAGTCGCAAAATTTTGCACATTGACATTTGGTAGTGATAGTTGACAACCAATCTAGTTTTTCCGGAGATTTTCCGTCTTCCCTAGAATTTCCTTTGTAGGCTTGTGTCAAATTTTCAGGATTTGATAATCTACAATTGATGAAGATATCCAACGAAGTTAATTTAACCTCCGAGCTTGAATTACATACCTGCACGATTCCATAATACTGGAGGTGATCCTCAATATCCGGTCGAAAGGACCTCTGTGATGTAACCGGAGATGAGAGAGTCACAGGTAGAAGTTACGCAAGCTATCTCCTAGAACACCTCGCCCAACGACGCCTCAAGACAGCATGTTGAGCCTGAGGAAGCTGTTTTTTCAGTAGGCGAGAGCTCATGACCTGTACACACAAAACCCCTAGTAGTGTATAAAGTAACTAGCCAGACCAGCTCTGAGCACCTCCGAAATCGTACTTCTAGGTTCTATATTTCCTCACCGCGGGCTACCATCTTGTTACCGGGAAGGAGCGCGCGGGATTTAAGCTCACTATTCTCTTTGCCACTAAAACGGGTTCTACGGTGCTAATTAACTATAGAGAGCTAGAAGGGAAGACTATTTATCGATGTAACTCATCTTACCTCAGTAGGTCGACCGAAATACCGTTTGTTTCAGCTACCCTTCAAGATTGGTAGCGATGACTTGATCTAAGGTGGTGACGTATATAAAGTTTCTAGAACTAGAGTGAGGTTGCGACACGCCTTGTGGGAACTAAAGCATCGAGTTTCATAGCTCTGAAAAGGAAGAGACATTTTTCAACTGTCAATCGAGTGCAGAATGATGACTTCATAGCCCTGTGCCTCAATGAGGCGGAGTTGTTTAGTGCCCCCACGTAAATGCGGGGTGTTTTCGGACATGGCTTTTGTACTGTATTCAGCCGCTTGCGGCTATGTCATACAATTTTCCTCCTATCCTTGCCACTTCTCAAAGCCAACAAAGGAAATAAGCAAAGCTAGGCCCCCAACTTTCGGACAAGGCTGGCACTACCTTCAAAAGTTAGGACACAAGTGGCGCGGCCAGATATTGGTGCGGATGGCTGCACCCCGGTTGATGAGATTCCTTCACGATCTTTTTCCGGCGATCTAGAATTCTTGGTATTACATCTTCGACTCCCACCTTTTGCGACCTCACGCCAGTGAGCCTCACTTTGAATATACCAGCACTAAATATTTAACATTGTAAAACCTCTCCGAATAAAAACCCAAAGTTATAAACTTCTGGTTGAGTTTGCGCGAAATTTAACTTTCATCGTTTCTGCGAATGACTATCTTTGATGTAATGGTGCCACCGGTGGGTGGATTGGAATCATCTCCAATTCATCAAGACTAAACTGTTTTAGAGCTACTTCAATTTGTAGATGCAGGTTTGCTTGAATTTGTGCTCAAGTATACTTGACTTCCAAGAGCGCTAGGTTTCATCTTTGATTGTCTCGCAGTGCACTTGGGTTCACTTGACGTCGGCCACATTCCAGGGTCACTTGACATCTTTGGTCTCTCTTGCGGTGGAATACATTTGTAGATTCTCCTTTCTGAGGATAGTCACTGTCGCTACTGGTAGGTGCACTTATCGTTGTACTTCGCTGTAGTAACAGTGCTGCATTCACGTGTGTTTATATCATTCCGGATCATTTCATGACTTCCGGAATTAAATCGCTTACAGTAGGAGTCAATCGATTCTAACACAGTTATCCTGAAGGGGGTTGTAAGAATACAAATTCCGTGTAAAACAGACTTTGCACAGCTCCGTGCACAACTGTCTGAAATCGGGCTGGCCCCGTGGCGCAGTCGTATCGCTCCTGAAAGTATCGGCGGGGTATACGGTCACAATGCTATGGGTTCGAATCCCAGTGCCAGCCCCCCGGTGTGAAGGGGACAAAGGGTAGCGGGTGGGGAACTCCGCCATTTAACCGGCTTGCCCGGAGGCGGAGGGGATACGGGGCTCTGTCATACTCTAATTAGAGTGCATACAGTATGAATAAAACAAACAAAAACTGTCTGAAATCCGGAATTTTATGCCGGCACGATTTCCGACTTTATCCATTGTATACAGAAAATGCCAAGCCAACACGTTGCAGCTGCCGTACCCCATGAAAATCATTTGGAAACATCAAACAAAAGTAAGTTGACGAGTTGTAGACCGTTCTACATACTTTCTAGCTTACAGTATAGCTAACTCCACGCTGCATCTTTCAGACCTGAATTTATCGTCTGAACTGGTTGTTGTGTTGTAATTTAGATAAGAGAATAATCGGATCTTGGCATTAACATTAATTACTCGAGTAGGGTCGTACTCTGAATTGTTAGATCGTACTAAAAATGAGCTCAACGAGGAGCACTTGAAGACAAATTCCTTTTCTTTAAGTTAACACATCTATGGAAGGAGTCTCCGCTAACATTAAATGATTATGCACGTCATTGCTAGTTATTGTAAACTTTTACTCCCATTGTTGCGCAAATTGCAAAACAGCGTGTGATGTGCTGTAGGAAGGGTGTGTGAGGTATTAATAACATTCGTACACGTGTCGCACCACCGCTTCAACGTGGCTGACAACCACTTTGTCATAAGTAAGATTTCATCCTCAGTTTCAACATTCTGCTTCCAACACTCCTACCATGAGCACGAACAACAAAGCATTCGATACCTACATCCGCTCTGTGGCTGCTAGTCACGCGCTTGGCACTAATGGGCTATTCGTCGGACGAAAGAGCCTGCCGAAACTATGCAGCGCCTTCCTTCCGGACCTAATAAAGCTTAGCGAGAGCCAACACACCAAACAAGAGTTTTTGGAACGACTTGGCGAACTTCTAAAAAGTGGGTTTGCAGCCGAGCTGGATAAGCGCACAAGCGGGGATACTCTGCTACCTCTAATTCTCTGGAATACGCATCTGGAGGCGTTTTCCGCAGCTAAGAAGGCGGTAAAGGCCAAAAAAGGGAAGTCGCCGGCAGAAAATGAGGGGTCCGAAGCTGGGGAAACTACGACTACCGCAGCTGCGCAAGAATCAATCCCATCACCTTCGTTCACACCACCGCCGCCATCACCCCCAGCAACCACAATCCCATTTGCTCTCCAACACGCCGTTCTTCCCCCGCTTCAGTGCCTTCTCGAAGAAGCATGCTATAGCTACATCGCCAAAAAGTTCCCCCACATTTTGCTGCAGAAATCCTGGACTCTGCCTCAGGCTGCAGAGCTGAATGCATACACACGCGAGATCCTGGCTGCGCAGCCATGTCCCTTCTCCGACCCGACACCGCTGAAAAATCTCAATGAGATCCGGCATGCTGCTGTACACAGGATTCCGTTATCTGAGGATAAGCTGTACGAGCTGGTAGAGGTTGGCGGGCGGGCGGCAAGCATGTTGGGTGAGTGGTCTGCGCTGATCAAAATTCAGACATTAAAGACGAAAGTGCAAAAGTGGAGTAAAGAGATGACGAGTGCGGAAACTGAGCGCACAAAGGTGCGGAGAAAGCTAGAGCTTTTGAAGGACAGGAAGCGGAAAATAGAGGCGGAGATAACAACGCTGGAGACTCTGGTTGAGAAAACCGAAAAGGTGGATCGCAAGACCATGCGGCGTTTCAAGGCGGAGGTGGAGGATCATTTTGCTTGGTCGGATGAGGACAAGAGTGACAATGAAGATGGTAAACCCGGGAGATTGGTTTCGAGGCCTAGAATATTTATCGTACACCCTCATAGTGCGAATTGATTGCGTTTTTGTTGGGTTAGGGCATGTATCGTATGATAAGCTGGGTGAAATAGTACCTGAAAAGGTATTATTCATATAACGAAAGTTGTTGATGGGTGTGGTGGAAGAGAAGTGAACTGAGGCGTTCGCAGTTGTGTCTAATGTTGTATGTGTGTCTTTTTTTGATTCTTATTGGTCAGAATTATGTGGCTGAGTGGCTGATAGTGGGAAGTATAAACCACATGAACTCAAATCTAAAATGTCCCACTAATTTAAGTCTGCAGTTGGACTCTGACAACAAAGTGTTGTATACACAAAATGTGTATAGCTATACCTGCATTCACATCCTAGGTTCAAATTCTTCATATCTTTAATATTGGGTGAGTGGTTGTGGATTAATACCTTGATTCGAATGTTTTTGTTCAGTAGTATGAAGAGAACTTGTAATCAAGTAAATTGGCAACTAGAAAGTGAAATACGACCTATTTATGGATGTTTCATCCATAGAACATGTTGTGATTAGAGCAAAGCTTGGGGACGTAATTGGTCTTCAATTGATTTAAATCTTTGCAAACTTACATAACGTGATTTCATGTTTCCACCGATGCGAAAGTCTGAAATTAGTTGATAATTTGGGGGCAACTTTGAAGTGATGCGATATTTCCAGCTTTCCAGCATACTAGTGAGTGATCGTAGGGCTGCTTTCTGGTGTGGTGGGAAAATCTATTTCTCACCGCCACCACCTACATTGGCAGGGGGAGGGGGGGCACACGGAGATACAGGAATAACAGAGAAGGACTGGGCGACAGGGAGTTTATATATTTGGGAGACCCCGAGGTAGATAGCCATCATCTTAACATACAATTGAATACAGGCTCTATCTCCAGCTTTTGATCCCATGTGCTGGCATTGAGTCTTTTTGGATCCACGCAATTTACGTGGTTCCTCACAGCTGGGTATCCCTTTGGAGTCTCTCACCCTCTTCCTACGCTCCTCCAGCCGGAACTGCTCTTTTCTGATGGATTCCTTTTAGATGCCGCGAGTTGTGCGGCAGAGTGTTCACGATAGGCTCTCTGCCTTCCAGCACCGCCATTTCACCACACTGGCGGAAGCTTTGACCTGATGGAAAACTTTGAGTTTGTTAAAACTTTAGCTGATAGAAAGCTCAGGCCGATAGGAAGATCTAAGTCTGTGGATGTAATGACGTTGACATCGCCAACGTACTTGTCTAACTTAGACCTGCTTCCGCCTTTGGCCGGTACTGAGACTATCACCGCTGTCTCCATCACCTTCAATATTATCAGCCATCATCACCATCAACCCAGAGTGAATGCGCACACATACACCTACAATCAATGGAAAGCATGCTCCAGATTCCACTACGAAATCTGAGTTGGAGATCTGCTGTACCCAAGATTCAATTGTCTACCGTTCCTGCAGAATCTAAGGCTGCAATTGTCAACATTACGACTGAGACTATGAAGTCCTATCATGGTGAGCACACTAAAGATAAGGTTCAGACTATAATATTAACTGATATCATGATTTTGGCCACCCATAATACCCCACAACATGCCATCCGCTTCATGCCACCAGCCACGTGTACACGCAGCACGCCTCACGCCTCACGCAGCCCACCAGATTCCACCCAGCGTCTGGTGCGTTCTACTAAGCGAACCTCTACATCTGATTGCACCAGACAGCTGGCACTCCAGCGCACTCCATGGAATGTCCTTGCGAGCATAGTTGGTAGTGTACAGTCCAGCAAGCTGGGAATTCGCAATCAAGTACTATTGGGAGCGTACTTGGAAGCATACATTCAAGCTGGCTGTGAGTGTTCAATCAACTGCAATTGGGACTCGGGAGTGTACTTGGGGGCATATACTCAAGCTGGCTGGGAGTGTGCAATCAACTCCAATTGGGACTTGGTAGCGTACTTGGGAGCGTGCTTGGGAGTGCATACTAAAGTGCATTTGGAAGCGTGGAGTATGCGGCATCATGTATAGTATAGAGTGAAGATAGTTACAAATTCACGTAGGAAAATAACCAAAGTTACCCGAAAGGAAATATTCTGCGAAATCTAGCAATACGCTGTGAAATCAAGAACTTTTGCAGTTTTTTCCAAGATCAGTTGAAAACCTCCGAAATCCCAAAATTTGATGGTGTTTTCCGAAATTATCGCGAACTTTGAAAGTTGCCCGGAGTTCTGCGATGATAGCTAAGTGGAAAGCATCTTTTCAGCTGACAATTTTTGCTCTGGCCATGGAAATGGTAATAACTCACAGAGACTTGGAGAGATACACTTGTGGGCTTGGGACCTGCACAGCAAGTATACTGTAGAGGTTGGAGTCGAGCTGGAGACGATATATCTGGGTGCCTCCAAAGGCCGGCAAAGCCGCTACCGTAACTTGTATGTAGTAACGATGTCTTGCCATTCTCTAAACTACCAGAACCCTCAAAATAACACAACCACCATATCTATGCAAAGAAATAATTAGCGGCTTGTTGGTATATGCTATTTACCATATTGAAAAGTCCCATTAAAAAGAACAAAAATTTAGAACAAGTAAGGGAGTAGCTATCACGCGGTGACTCTCAGATGCCGTTTACCCAAATCCCTGTCGGTAACAAAAAAGTAGCACCACCACCACGTAAGTATTACCAAAAGAAAATTTTCATTGTATTTTCCCGCTATTGTATATGTGAACTTTCGCATGTCCAAATACCGTATTCTATTTCTTTCTGCCTATTTGTGTTGCATTAATCATACTGTATACACTCTATCTAGAATATGATATTGCCGTATTCCCCTTCCCCTCCGGATGACAAGCTAACTACCGTACCAGTCATTGTGGTTCGAACACTTTTTTATGCTGACAGATTTTTTCAACCCCGAATGATCAAAAGCCGATCAAATCCACAATAAGTGTGTGGGGGAGATCCCCTCCCTCAACCCTCCTTCCCCTTTTAACAAAATGAAATAGAATAACCGGCCCAAGCAAAAGAAATGAAAGAGAACGACAAATCCGAAAGTTGAGCTCATCTGGGCGGGAACTTCTCCATATCTGTCAGTGGCTGCGAAGAAGTCCATAACCGCCTGATCGCACTTCGCTAGTGGGGACAGCTCTAATATCTGCACATGTCGATATTTTCCTGCTGTCTAGCATGTTGCCCACCCCTCTGCCTTCAAGAGTTCCTGCTGCTCATTCGCCCATCGCATACAAGGACAAAAAAATGCTCCCGCGTCTGAGCAGCCTTCCCGCACTACCAGCGCCTATCGTTTCTCGTTGTCCAAAGCGTTTCAGGTACGCCCCCGTCGGCGCATATCCGCACTTCCACCGATAGTACCTGGCCGGAAGAGTGTTGGCTAAGGATTTTAGCCCGAAGCCCATCGGAGCTAAGGCGGGAATTCAGGCGGGCACTAGATACTAGGTTGGAGGCTTGGTGCGGTGCTTATCTGCCCGCGAGCCTCTGGCCTGAGTGGAGCTTCGCTCCAGGTAAGATTTGTTTCCTAATTGATGTTTATCTTATTCTCTCTTTGTACGATAGACAATCAGTATCTTTCATTCTCTTTGTTGATTGTTCTCAACAAAGAGACTTTCTGCCTGTCATTGGGATAGGCTTCTAGCTTACAGTCTTCCCGGCTCCACTTCGATATCTATAGTACTTAGTACAATGCTCCTCCCCCCCTTATATTTTTGCTACTACGTTCCCTTCAGAGATCGCTTTCGCTCTATTTGCCGCAAAGATGTCCCCGCGTTCCTGCACCGTGTTTCCACGGCCCCTCCTTTCACCGTCCCCAGCCGTCATCGGGTGGTTACAAATATATTAAGATGAAACTGAATCGAGTCCTGAGAGCACGCGGAAACCGATATATATAGATGCATCTATATATAGCACATACATCAATACTGCTATTATCAGACATGGTACGGATGGAACAGATGGTGAAGGACCTTGCTTCAATGTTAGGATAACTGTAACGAGTTTTATATAATTTTTATTGTACACTGAGAAATATCTATAGATGTCGGTAGATAACGGCTGGGGACGGCATTGTTCCGTCCCCGGCCGTCTTATGCGTTCGTCCTCGTCCTGCCTTGAATGGACGGCGCCGTTTTCGTCCTACCCTCGGACGGACAGCGTAATACCGTCTCGTCCCGTCTTAAGTAGATCTCGGACGGACTGGACGGTTAAATATACTGTCTAGCTTCATTATTAATCAATTTAGCTAATTGATGCCTTGGGCGACTACTGCCTAAGAGTAACTGAAGATTGTTGCATGGTTGCGGCGTTTGTATAGTGGATTAAGGAGTGTAGGCACAGGTGAGGTAATCTGGGCTTTCACAATGTTATCCATTTTTTGCTAGAGAGCATGGCGTCGTTTCACAATTGCCTAAAGTACCCATTTTCTTATTTACAGACCTATTTATTGTGTGGTAGTTGTGCATTCGCCTTTTTGAATCTTGATGGGGTACTCGGTTGCCGTCGTCACGAAGACTTTGTACATGACTAGTGATGGTCGAACGTTGGCATATGATAGAAACGGTCAATCCACCCACCGGTGTTACCATGCCCGACATCGTCGTTCACTGCAGGACTTCATTGACGATGGAGCAGGTATTGCGACTAATGCAATTATTTCAGTAGATGGTCTCGGTCTGGACCATTACGCATAAATAAGCAATTTTCAATTTCGGTAGTTTCTGGCCAAAGGCCACCGAAGATGTGTTTCATCCCCACATTTTATCAACCACACCAGAAGACACAGCCTAAGTGATATTATGGCGGTAAGATGGTCTGCTATTTTCCGTTGGCTGGATCATCCGACCATCATCGAGTTAGATGCGGCTCATAAATCCAAACTACTGACCGACATTCTGGACGACCGCACCCTGACTGTGTACAACAAGCAATAATATTGCGGGGAAACAATGCGGTTTAAGTGAAAGTTGTATGTTGAAATACACGAGTCGTAGAAACACTAAGCGTCGGACCGGGCCTTGGGGATATCAGGGCTCAGCGACTAATGGAAAGCTCAGAGAGCTCAAGTGAAGGTAGCTCAGAAGTTCAGGACTCGTAGGTGGTAATGTCGCTATGAGTGATTTCGCAATAATCCCATCGTCGTATAATACTCTCATTTGGAATGCCCTTAATTGCCGATAATGATGGATGTGAAAATACTCGCATCATCGCCGGATGAAGTAGGCTTTCTATATGATGAGTATTACAAATTACACCGGTGGCTCTTATAGGTTTGATTCTTGGCCGCTTCCAGCACCCATCGCTCGGCTAGAACCCTATACCGGGTCATGTGAAATCACTCGGCAGCCGGCAGCTACCCGGTGTTACGATATTCAGGGAAGAACTGTGTGCATGTATTCTATGATATAGAGAGAAGAGAGAAGGAGAAAGACTCGACTTATATACTGAGAATCATCGCTGAAAACTTTGATGCCTTTCTCACTCTGAGTCACTTGCCACTTGCCATCACCGGATATGCAATACTCGGCGTTGCAAAGATGCAGATAACCCAACCTGTCACGGCTGAGGGGGATGGCCACACGGATATAGGTAGATGTGTAGAGGCGATGTCCCCACGGTAGATAACCGTACAATTATCTATTGTCATCTATATGCAACACAAGTCCTTCAGTCTCCACTGCAATTCTTAAGCGGTGAGGGTTTGGTTCACTCACAGACGGTACGGATTTCGTGTCTCGCCAGTACCAGTTTAGATATACTAGCCCTTCGTTAAATTTAAACCGTCGTCACAACACTTTTGTGTCGCAGCTGTCGGGTAAGCTACGCATGAATATTTATTGACGGCACATGCTTGGCAACTTCACATGCTACTGTCGCTCTTTAGTTATGTAATTGTGTATTGTACTCCATATTTAATAACCTTACAATACCCCAGCGCAGATGTTTCTGATTGTTTTGATCTACTGCACGTTTCGGCTTTCGGCTTAGCTTAGTTGGTACATACATACCATAAACAATTTGACAAAAACATTCTCTGAGCTGCTTATCTTGCTAGACTTGTTATATGAAGTGGGATATCAGATATCGCTCATCAAGAGCTTTTTAAACTATCACAGACCAGCCGGTCGAGAAGTCAGTTCGTCGGCCAAAGAGTGTAAATCAGGAGAGAAAATAAAGATAAAGCGAGATGAGTATACTTAGAGCATGCACAACCGGGACGATAGCGGAATGGTGTGTTAGGGGCAGTGCATGTACGTTCATCTCGCTTATTATGACTTCGCGGATTTTGCTGACTCCGATCACACTTCTATCACAGGGCTATTGAGATTTCAAGACAGTAAAGGTATAGAGATAGATATATATTGTGATGGGAGCTAATGTTCTAGTCAGTTCACGGAGGATGTCAGTCCGCGGAGTGACTAGTCAACCCGCGGAGTAACTGGGCTCCATGAACTGACCGGTCACTTCATGGAGTCTACCACAACTTCGTGAACTGACCAGTCACTTGGTGGAGCCATGGCGACACTCAGAAAATGACAAAAGTTTGGTTTAATTAAGTCTGCGAGCATTTGTCCAATTACCAAGAGATGTATATATGTAATATGTACAATACATTGCTCTTTCAACTCCCAGTCTTTGATTTACAATATCTTTAAAATTGATACAGCAGCTTTAAAAATACACTCCAAAATCGCCAAAAATCGATGATTTTCCACAACTATTCTATTAATATGAGAGATATAGTCAATTGGAGACCAGGAGGTGAAAGCACAATGAATTGTGCATATTTCATGTATACATAACTTTGGGATCAGAGCAACTGTTGATTGTGTATGAGCATAACTAGCACTGGTTAGTTCACGGATCCGTGATCGGACTGGTTCATTCACGGAAGGTGGGACTCCGTGAACTGACTAGTCACTCCGCGGACTGACATTCTCCGTGAACTGACTAGAACAGCTAATATATCAACAAATTTGAAATTTTCTATTAACCTCTTAACAAGTCGAACGGTGGAGGCCGTCAATCCGGAAGCATCGAGAATCCAATCACTGATAGTATGTGAGAAACGAGAAGCAACAAGGGAGGGGCAAAGCGAGGACAGCAGTAAACTTACTAAATGATTTTTTTCCTCCGTGATTGGTAAGTAGGACGACTACTTTGTCGTGCCCGTTAGCTATCGCGAGCTGTAGCCGCGTTATCTTAGGCGGATGAATGCCTTCGACTTTATGAGCATTGCGGGCCTCGATGTTTGCGCCTCTGTTGGCACGGGATTTGGCCTGATGGCTTTTGTGGCGTATGGGGGCTTGCAGCCCCCATCGGTCTAAGGCGGCGGGCATCAGGCCGGTGGCTTGTAGCCCCCATGGGCCTCGCCTGCCCCCATGCTGAGGAGGAGGCCTAGCTTCGGCACTGGTAGTCGGCTTCGGACTCGGTTGTGATACTCGGCTTCGCCGAGTATGGTCTTTTCTCTGTATATAAGTCTAGTGTTTTCCTTCTCTTGTATCGATAGACAATTGAGCTTCTTCATTCTTCCTCTTTTGCGTTCAACAGCCTCGAGCTATTAACAGCCGGGCTACCTCAATATTCCCCTTGGCCACGGCAAGCTGCTGCGGCGTGGGTGTGTCATCATACTTGTCATTGCTCTCGTTATAGCCACCGTTGGCCTCTATATTTGCATCATAATATACCAGCAGCCGGACCATTGCCTCATTCCCACTTAATGCCGCAATCTGAAGCGGTGTCTTCGTATCGTCGCCCCAGTTATTATTTTCGCCGCTGTCGTCCTCATCTTCGTCCTCTTCTCCACACTCACCTCTATCCTCGTCCTCGTAATCGCTTCCATCGTCATCGTCATCTTCCTCTTCGTCTCGGCTCTCGGTAAAGAACCTGAATACTCTAGCGTTGATGTTGACACCTAGGTCTATTAGCAACCGGGCCATGGCTACATATCCATTGACTGCCGCAAGCTGCAGTGGCGTCTTCCCTTCTGAGCAACATTCATCCCCGTCACAGGCTTCGATGTCGGCGTTGTTATCGATCAGTAGCTGAGCCACCACCTTGTGCCTGTTAGATACTGCCAGTTCCAATGGCCGTGGCTTCGTGACATCGAATATTGCGTTAAATGAAGGGGTGGCCTTGATGTTGGCTCCTCTATTGTTGACTAGGGATTTGGCCCGGCGGCTTACGGCCCCCATTGGCCTCGCCTGCCCCCACCGGTCTCGCCTGCCCCCACCAGCCTCGCTTGCCCCCATCGGCCTCGCTTGCCCCTGTCGGCCTCGCTT
>Ga0307514_10000886_pt1 | contig 46828 bp, 47 predicted proteins | sample 16_EM_MG_FD_203088 | JGI IMG/M metagenome (GOLD analysis project Ga0307514, IMG submission 203088) | Populus trichocarpa ectomycorrhiza microbial communities from riparian zone in the Pacific Northwest, United States - 16_EM | ecosystem: Host-associated > Plants > Roots > Unclassified | place...
CTCGATCGCTGGAGAACTTGACGGCTTCTGAGAACACCCCACCCTTCCGTGCAGCAGTTGAGAGGTCAGCGGACCTGCCACTCGCGAATCCTACCGCATCCTCGCCCAGGGGGAGCCTGAATGGGGGTTTCGGGTCGCGTGCAACTTGGAAGTACACGATTTCGGAGAGCTTCTGAGGATCATTGTTTGAGGTAATCACGGGCAGGAAGTCCCGCAGCTGTTTGGATGGGAGGCAAGCATCCAAGTATGCTGGGTGAGGTGGGAGTACTTTAAGGTTTTCCTTGATGGCCTTTGTTTGGAAACTCCCCGGCTCGATTATCGTGATCTGTTTTGAAGCTTAGGTGGGGAATTTCAAGACGAATGCCCGGCGGCATACCTTGATACCCCAAGACGGGTGGAGCTCTAGGCTCATGGCCTCAGTGACACCTTCCAAGGCTGTGAGAACGGTGAGCGAGAGGGAACCGATTTTTACGTAGGAAAGCCTAACCATGCTTAGACGCGGAGTAGAATCCCGTTCCAGCCATTGACTTGAGGCCGACCAAGGACGAGATAACGAAGAGGTGGCCACCCTGAGGCTTGTTTACCTCTCTGAACACTCGCACAGCTTCACTGGAAACCCGGGTAGCTCCCCAGAAGTTGACTTCGAACAAAGCTCTCGTCACTTCTTCCGGCGTGCCTTCCACCTCCGAGATAAGACTTTGTCCGGCGAGGTTATAAACAAAGTCGATGCGGCCGAACTTGTCCGTGGCAGCTTTGAAAACACTCCTGATCTGTTCAGCGTTGGTTACGTCTAACTGCAATACGAGGAGCTTGCTCTCGTCATAAGTCCGCTTGAGGTCATCCAACGTGGAAGGGTTTCGTAGGGTCGCTACAGCGATATCGCCCCCCTTCAGGATCAGCTCGACCAAGCAGCGACCAAATCCCCCCGACGATGCAGTCACTGGAATGAGATGAACACGGAACCTCCCAGATCCCCAGCGCGATAGGCATACTCACCGAACCAGACCTTTGGGATACTGACCATCGTTTCGTTCAATGCGCCAGAAAGCAGAGGGGGTGTATTAGAGGAGTCGAAAGATCGGTGGGGAGCCGGGCGCGGGTGTGCCTTTTGTATACGGAATTCCTCGAGTAATCAATCCAAGAGTGTCCTAACTGCCAGATAGATATGGACTGACAATTTCGGCACCGCGCTCGGTCGATATCTCGGATGCAAATGCGGCAGCAAACCGAACGTGGAATAGTTTTGCTGGTACGGGTGGATTAGTGTAGATTTTCGCTTGCGCTTATAGGAGAGATAGCAGAGAGGCAGCACAGTATTCTCGAGCTTTTCAGACATGTTATACATGTCCCTGTTTCCCCACGTCCGCTTACGAACTCAGGGCCCTCAATCGTGGAATATCATGGGACACCGGGAAACGGCGACAGGTAGATCCACCCGAAGGTCAGCCGCAGCGCCAAAAAGCTTCCTCCTCCGCCGATCAGTGAATTATTTCCAGGTCACTAGCTGTGTACGGTAAAGGTTCCTAGTTTCCATCGGCGCATCCGATCGGCGATGCCGAAACCCGAAATCCAAAAAAGACAAGTTCAATACATGCTTAGGAGCGTTCAAAGTTGTGGGGTTTGACGCTCACAGCATTCGTGAGTTGCACCTCAACCCGCCCACCGTTTTTTGAGAATGGGCAATAGAAACCACAGATGACGTATAGATTCACAGGAGGCACATTCACGCGCACTGCACGTGTTCATCTGCGAGATCCTGCCAAGACCATAGTCAAATCATGCCAGAGGCTTAGGCGATTATGTGAAGAACCCCTGGACGTCGTCTGACCCCTTGATACGAGGGGCGTGGCATCCGAAACCTCGTTTGTGCGCCGATGATTTAGCCAATGATCCTCAAATAGATTTCAAGCGAGGTACGGGGTAATGGTTATTTGCTTAGCCACTGTCCTCGATAACCAGCAATTGTAGATCCCTGCTATCAATCGCCACAGAGTGAGAGCAATACATGTTAGAAAAATATGGGAAAGGACATCATCGATTGGAACGAAACGGAGTAATGTTATGGGCTGTCGAATTCTGTCCGATGACGTCAGAATCGTGGGAAAATAGATATACAGCACAACCGGCCACTGCCGTAAAAACCCACTCACGAGTCAACACCATCTCGTCCATCATCTCGTAAGGAACCAACACCTAGGTCGCTAGTCTTTCAGCAATGAATCGTTTTTCACCTTCTACCACATCAAGTCGTGCCCGTCAGATGAGCTTGCGACATCCCCGCACCTATCGACGCGAATTTTCGTCAGTCTGAGGTTGAAGCTTCACCCAGTTACGATTCGCCGTCCTCCAACTCTTGATCACAATGAAGACACGGATCTAGAGGGTCTGTCCGGGCGGAGATATAGGATATCCGTGGCGGTGTCAGGGTGCCTACTTTGGTGGTGAGTGACTCCTTTGCATACTCGTTTTCCAACAAACACCAATCTGCCCTAGAATAGAACGCTGAGCCGTATATTTGTATGAAAATGTGCGCCATCGTGAACCCCCCAAACGACCTTCCCTTGACACCCTCACATTATCTGCGATAAGTTCACCTAGTACAACAAACTGGCTTTCAGAGGTGACTGTTTTCCGAGCACCCCTACAACGCTCCCCGAATGGCAGCCACGGGGTCAACCATCCCCTGTCTCGGTTCCCTGCGCCTATCTACTGTCTGCCTCCGCAAAAACACCTCCCTTTACTGGTGAATGGGCCTTGAGCACTATGCCGATCCAAATCCGGAAACAATATCCATAAAAGGCAACACGTGCAACATCCGCTGGAAATTGGAGAGCTCTGACTCAATCCGGTTGCCCCTACTCCGCCAGCGACTACCCCCAGCACAACTCGTTCAGCAACACCAATCCATCCAATTCTCGACATATTCTCTTCTTGTATTAATCGTGGACTTGCATTGACTTGCAAGGATCCATCTATTTGCCGTTCTCCCTCGGTTATCTTTGGTCGCGCTTTGGTTTTTCTTTCCCTCATATCTCATCGCATCCCAGCCCAGTTATAACCAATTTATGCCTGCTCGGAGCAAACTCAATGAGAACCACGTACAGAAGCAATCATATATCTCCGACGCCATATATTCACCTTCCGTCTCTCCCACCCCTTTCGCCACTGGTATCGACGAGCCTCCCGCACTCTCAGCATTCAACTCCCCAGCTTTGTTAACTCAGAACCTTTCGGATACCGATCCGGAGGACGCGAAAGAGACGAAAGGGAAGGTACAGGAAGAACTCGACTTCGGCGCTCGCCCATCTCCACTGTCCTTGTCTGCCCAGACCCCCAATCCCTTACACGACGAGCCAGAATCTACCACGCCCGCTTCTGTGACCGGCCACACCAGAGCACCCATCTTAGCCCGGTGAGTTCATCTTTGACAAACTTCCCCTCCCTATCCCCCTTTGTGGCGGGATGGTTATGAAATTATCCCATACCTCCTATGCGGATCACTTTGGGCCCAAACCGATAAGAGGGAGTTATTTGTTCCAGGCCTTATCGTACCTTGCGCATCCCTATCTGGGGACGGCCCAATTACCTCGCGGCGTGTGCGTCTGATCACCAAGCGAACCCCAAAATGATGGGGATCACCAGCAAAGGATGCGGCTGCTTGCCGTGGTCACCTGTTAAACAGGGTCGTCCTGGCTTCTGAGGACTCTTCCTTGTTTTGTTTGACTCGTGATGACCGATTCCATTTCCACTGACTCTACCTCCATCACACCTTCTGACCTTTGGTTTGTGATAATAGGGAACCAACTACGCTGGAGAGCTTTTCGCGCACAATTCGGAACTATGTCCCAAGTTCCATCTCAATCCCCAGTGCTTCTCCAACCCCGCCCCTCGTCTCTCGCCCAATCTCTACGGGGAGAATGACGAACTATTCCCAAGGAACCCCGATCTCTCGGATGAGCAGCAACCAGAGTGATTCGTCTCGACGGTACAGCGCTGTCGATCTGGATAATGATATCCTTGGAATATCCCCCCAGAGTCCTCGCTTGCCCAGTGACGGATTGACGACCTACCCTGGTTCCGGGTCTGAGCAGGACGACCAGATCATATGGTCAGGGTGGGACTCGCTGGGTTCCGGGTCTACTTTCCAGTGAGTTGGCTCGCCACACTGTACTGGACGCCCAAATTGAATGCCTTTTACTCTCAGGCGCCTTCTTTTACTAGGGTACCGACGGGGCTTCCAGGTCTGGGATTGCACCAACCTTGGCACCATATCTGAAGTCGTGAACATCACTTCTTCTGAGGAATGGGGCGCAGTCACACACGCCGCCCTGCTACCTACCCCTCGTCAGGAGCTGGAAGCGGCGAAGGTATCCCCGAGACCGTACCTCGGCGTTGTGTGAGCGCCCTTTTATATTCCATCCCAGGCGCGTGTCTTACCCTCAACAGGTCAACCTCAGAAGAATCATCTCATTTATCTATCTATTCTCTCCGAACCCACGAAGTCATAAAGAAACTCGCATTCCCAGGGCTCGCATCCTTCGCTGCTACTGACAGATTTATCGTTGTCGTGAGTTCGGGCCCAACCTAAATCGTCCGTGTGTTTACCCCCTCTTAGAGAACATCAGCCCCTGCATTACACATTATTTCATCTTCGAACTTTGTACTGTTATTCACCGTTCCTTCTACCCTTCTTGTGTCTTTCCCGCATTTCGCAACACCATACAGCAACAACAATCACGACAACAAATTCAACAATACCCATGTAGCAACAGATTCTTTAGACAACCCCGGAGACGCGGTTCCCACGGCTAACTCCCTACCTGTTTTCGCTCTATCTGGTCGTCTCCTCGCATTCGCATCCCCCCATTCCCCGATTGAATCTTCGTCTGGGTTGAACCAGCTCTCTACACACAACACCAACGCCCTTCGACAATCAGTCACCCCGGGTGATGTCGGGCAGGCTGCTCTTAGGGTTGGAGGGACGGTTTTAAGCGGAGTTAAGGCACTTGGGGGGCTCGCTTTCAATGCTGCCAAGAACAGGGCCTTTGGAGATACAACCCCTTCCCGAAGCCCCTTTCCGTCAAAGACTCCCACTGATGGAGGGCCTGGAGGCGGAATTTCAGCCTTGTTCAAGCCAACCCAGGACATTCGCCGCCAACGATCGCCATCTCCCATCGCGGCAACAGAAGCAACGACAATGATGCAGTCCGTTCTTACCGCGTTACCATCCCTCCCTGGGTCTTCTGACACCACCTCTCGACACATTACAATTGTCGATCTTCTTCCTCTCCTAAAGTCGACCGAGCGCACTGCGCAGCCAGAGGTAGTGACGGAGATCGTCGTAGCTCGCAGCCAACCAATTTCCAAGTTATCTTTTTCGAGCGACGGGACGCGGCTTGCCGTGTGTTCGAAGGATGGCCATACCATCAGAGTCTATGACATCCGCCCAACCTCAAAGGTTGTTCGACGAGTTCTAACCGGGCCGCGTGGCGGTCCGGATTCTGGATACACGGACGATCTTCGCAGCCTAATTCATGCCGGTTTACATACCGGACAAGTTGCCCCGGTTCGCGTGTACGACTTACAGAGAGGTCGAACCAACGCAGTCATTGAGAATGTCTCGTGGAACGATGATATGAGATGGGTAGCTATCGGCAGCAAGAAGCGGACGGTGCACGTATTCCCCATCAACCCATACGGCGGTAGACCGGATGATGGCAGTCACTTGGAGGGACGAGTGAGAAACATGACCGAGTTTGTGAGTTTCCCAATGGAACTTGTATACCTGGCCGCACACTCATGGGCTTTTCTAGCCGCTACACCCCACTGAGATCAGGCCCCTGGCACGATTGCACGAGTTCAGGAACCCTTCTGCAAATCATCCATTGGTCCCGATTTCGTTTACTTTCGTCAAGTCTACGGAGTCGACCATGCCGACAAGCCTCTTACCGCCGGCTACCGCTTACGGTAGTATATCGTCTTCAACGCCTCCCGTCGCCTCACTTCACTTTTCTCCTGCATCACCCACCAAACCATTGTCGCCGACGCGTCTCCAAAGGCCCAAGAACTTCCAGGACGTCCTCTGCTTCGATCCGATGAGTGGCATTCTCTCACTCTGGCGCATCTGGGTGGATCGACCGGCCAGTGACAGAACCCTTCAGGTGGCAAACGCTATTCCGACACTCGGCGGAACCAGTATTTCTCTCCCCGGAACCAGTCTCTCTCTTATGTCCACAAGTATCTCCCCTCCCCATCAAACAGAACCAGCGGCCCGGAGAGGCAGTTCGGCGTCGTCTTCTGGAAGGATACAAGACAACCATGTCGGTCTCGTGGGGAGAGACAGTGTGTTTGCGACTTGGAACTTACGGCGAAGCAGCGATTGGTCGTCTGTCAAACAAACAGTGAAGGATATCGTCAACAACGGGCGCAACGTCGGTGGTCAAGCTAAGTGGGTGTTCCCAATATTATCTACAGGCGAATCGCTGAGGGATATGTACAGCAATCGGCTGTCAGAAGCCGAGTTATCAACCACATCGCGAACGCAACCCCTGCGCACCCGTTCAATATACCTTCACCACCAGTTCTGTTTCTACGCGTTCGGAGAAGACTACCACGCCTTGATTCGAAGCTACCGATTCGACTTCTCTGTCAGTAAGCTCGAAGTCCGGAAGGCCGTTCAGATTAGCGCATATACCATGGATGACGGAGGGTCATTTGGTAGTGCCCTGCCCATGGATATCCGCCAATCATCCTCTTTCAATGAACCTCTGGCGTCCGCGATGTCAATGCAATTGGGCGAGTTTTCGGGCCCATCCCCGAAGGTACTCCCGATGCTTCCGAACGGGGTACCTAACCCTCGATTGAGAGACTCTATCCCGATCCGAAGTGTTGCAGCGGGGATAACCGACGGCGTCTCTGAAGGGCTTGGAAGGTTACGGAGGGAGATCAACAAGGCAAGGTCGCCGAGGTTGAGACCAATGCAATCTTTGGGATCTGGGGTGAATTCACCATCCTGGGCACCGATCGAGTTTGATGAAGAAGATGAGGACTTTATGCTATCCAGCGAGGATCCAGCTCAGGAACCCGGACCCGCAGCCGAGGGCGGCGCCACATCTCGGAGCACTTCCAGAGATGGAGCCTCCATTCTAACCCCGTTGTCAACTCAGCCGGACTTTTTTGACTCATTGGACAACGATTATGGTAACCTTGAAGATGAGCGAGGCTGGAGTAAGGAAGACAGACAAGCCGTCGAAGATGCTGAAAGATTCCTCGACATCTCGGCGGCCGGGTTGATGGACGAGGAGCAGTCTGGGTCGGAATTGCTCCCCGAGTTGGAAGGAAGAAAGAGTATGAAGAACAGGAAATGGAAGAAGTAGGCATAACAGCAGTAACTTAGGGTTTATGCTTCATGCAATGAGAGCGATTTTGCGATGGTTTGAGACCCACGGACGAATCTGCAGGTGATTCAGAATGCGACGCCGCTCCCGCGAGGTGCTTGAATCGCGCCGCCGTTTCCATCGTCCAATTCGATCAGATATATATGTATGTGCCGATCCCGGGACAAAGCCGGTTCGGCACTTCCATTCAGAGCCTCGTTAGACCCTAAGCCACGGTCATGCGTGGTGGGTGACTCTCTCGAAACAAGAGCTGTGACGCCGCGCGATGACACCGGATACAATATCTAGGATTAGTCCCTATCAAGCTGGGAAGATTTGTTTGACAATTGGAATTGGTATCAACGGAAGCGTTCCCTTGGACCGAGCTCTTGTCGACATTTCGGGTTCTCCGTATAGTCTCCGCGGTGTGTGGGATGAAATGTAATGGAGATCTCGACCACTGGTCGGTTCAACTCTTCTCTCCTGCTCTCTCTCTGCTTGCTGGCTATACCGTTCCGTCCCGTCAAGCCTGCTTATGGCTCGATACGATCCTGTGAAGGAATGTGCGCAGGATCGCACAGGGTATGTTGCCCGTCTCTATCTTTCCGCGCTCCCGAATACTCAGTGAGCTGTGGGGTACAGACAAAGGATCAGTGGAAATGGTTCCACCACTTGCGTCGGAGATGCAGACATAACTTATCCGGTTGCCTCTAGCAACTCACTCCCGGTCGATGGACGGTGCGTTGCACGACAAATCGATGGATTCTCGAACTCAATCGAACTTTCCAGATCCTGGCCAACCGGTCATCAAGCTGGCGATCCCTTCAGCTCAGGTCAACTCTCCTCAGCTTCGTCGCTGGGTCCGAGCAGGAGTCATCATCACCGGTCATACGCTCCTTACCCTATTCCTTCTACGTACGGTTTCAACAAGCTTCAATCGGCGATGGGACTGCTAAGTTGTATCGGTTCTCAATAGTTCGACCTCCGTCCCTTCCTTGTCCCGCTCGGAAAGTCGTCGAGGGAGGCTATCTACGCAGAGGTCGGCACCAATATGTCAAATCTAGTGTGGATTCTAGGCTCACATCTCATCCAGCCGTCATCAAAGCCGTTCGACTACCCCAACGACGGATGGACAAGAACCGTGGATGCCTTCCGACTTCGTTGGCCCGTCCCCTTATCCGAGTTATCCTCCGTTGCCCGATTGGCATAATTCACCACCGACGGCCGGAACAGTTCAAAGCCCTTCCATTCCTAATCACTCTCGGGTCAGTTCCCTCCCCCCTCTTCCCGTCACCCAGATGGATCCCGCGTGGGAGGAGCTCAATTACCCCATGGCCGGAATCAACACTCAAAGTACTTCTAGCTCGCCCGCTCATTCTCCGTTTCGCGACACACCCACGCCAGTTGACCAGCCTGAGGGCGGGTCGAAGGGAAAAAAGCGATCCCGAGGACGCTACCGTAAGGAGGACCCCGCAGATAGTTACTTACGAGAGAACACGGAAGATGGGAACCGTCTCTGGACTTGCATGTGGGTCGAACCTTCTCACGGCACGCCAAACTCTCCAGCGGCCCAGAACATTTGTGGACACCAGGCACCGAAGTCGAACGCTAGACAACATGTAAAAAGCCGTCATCTCAAGCTACGGTACGTCAAGGTCTCTTATACCTGTCTTGTCGTTTTTGTTTTCTCCTTCTCTCCCGATCCAACAACCGAAACACTCACGCATCATTACCCTCGTACTTCGAATTCCGTTCGATCCCGCCTGATCATAGGCCGTACACCTGTCCCGAGTGCGGTCGGACTTGGCGTGACCAAGGCGCGCGATACAACCACAGAGTCCGCGAACATGGTTATGTACCAAAAAAGCCAAAAAGGTGGCTTGATGACGATGCTATGCTGGAAGGCGGTACTTCTTCGGATAACTCGCATCTGCTGAACGTGTCATTCGTAATGGAGTCAGTGGGTCAGTGAGCCGATGACCTACATGTGTACGGCAAAGTGCAACGGAACCCTCGGAAAATATCGACTCGGAGGAGATGGCTTGTTTCATATTCCTGCGCGTTCTTTTCGTCTGTCAGCAGAGTTTTCCCTGAGACTCTCTGAGACCTCCAAAACCCTTGGATCGGCGACGAGAACGTTCGCCCACGATCCCAGCGGAGTTGCGTATTTATTGTAAATTGACTCCAAGGTGTGGGCGGGTCCATAGCTTATTTATCATGTGTTGTCACTGACTTGCTGGTTCGAAACTTGGTTGCTTTGCGTTGTCGCTTCTGCTGCAGACATGACAAGTATGTGTATCCTCGGCTATTTCCACCCTTACGGCAGGGAGGGTCAATATTACGGACAAGCAATGGACAATATTACTCCAATAGGTGGAGGAAGCACGTTCGCTTCTCCCACCCTTCCACCACCACTTGAATTTACGTATGAAACTCGGTCTTGGTGCACACTTGTCCCGCCGGCGGGTCAGTGAAGACAACAAGGTGAAACAGCTTCGAAGGAAACCAAATCACCGAGGTTAACGTGATCCGTCATCAATGTCGAGTCGTTATCTACCTGCTCTAGCGACACGAGAAAGCCAAAACCTGTTTACGAGGAGACAGAAAACCAGTCTGAGTATCGCGTGAAAAGACGGGAATAGGGGTCAAAGTATAATAAGAATAATAATGAATGTCGTGGAGAATTGGGAAACAGTTGGGTAGCGTGATACGTTACAGGGCATGATACAATATTCATACAAATCGAATGGGAAAGCTGACACGGAACAACAGAGAACAGACTGGTGGATCATAGCAGAAAACAGACTTTGAGACAAGAATGGGAGAGTGGGGGAACAAATCAAGGCAAAGGACCTAGCCTTCCAGAAAGATACAATCTTCAGCGTCCGCGCACCTTGGCACCAGGGTCATCGTAAAGGGATAGGTTTTGTCGTTTTCATCTCCCAGAGACCTTCCTTCCCCTTGACCAGGCCTTCAAAGATGGCTCTCCCCATCAGGAAATCAACTCTTCGGATTCCTTTCGAGGCCTCGGTCTGATCCGATCCAACCCTCGCTCGGTATGCAGAGGTAATCCGTTTCCGTTCCTCGTCGTCCAGCTCGTCGTTGTTAAAATCGGCATCGACGATCTGTATCTGCAACACGTGGTAAATCGCGCTGAACAGGTCCGCGAACGTGACGCCGACGGGATTGCTCGAGGCCTGTACATCAACATACCAAGGCATTCGAGCATGGTATATCCGCATTAGCTGCGCTGGCGGTTCGCAAACAAATCGGGTGAATTCGCCAGCCAACGGTGGCCTCTTGAGGTCACGGAAAAGGACGGTTGCCGGCCCAGTCGGAATGTCCCAATATACGGGCGGATCCTGTCCATTATACCGTAGATAGGGGGATAGTACTGCTTTGGGATTGTGTCGAGCTTCGCCGCATTTACATCAGCAGTGATTCCAACGCGCGACAACGTGTTTTCGCTCACCTGGGTATGCCATGCTACGTTTTTTCCTATGCATGAGAACAGATATGCCAGTACGTGGCATCTTGAAATCGGGTCTCCATTGTTGTGGAGGGCGACCAGTCGCCAGTGCGAGCTGGTGTTGAGAGCTTGGCACCGGTGTTGTCGCGGATGATTTTGAAAATCCAGAGCTGATCGTCGTCACTGAATCATGGCGAGACAGGAAAGGTGTGAGAGCACGGTCTCCTGGGGAATCCCGGGAATCGGGTGAGGACGTCACGGAAGAGGCAGAGGATCGCTCGGTTCCTCTCGTCCATTGGCGGGCCCAATTCCAAGGATGGGAGGGAGCGGTGCTTTCAGATTGGGCAGATTGGGTATGACCTGTGAACGTGGGGTCGATGGGACCTTGAGGACCAAGGAAAGGTGTGCCATTCCATTGCGGGGGGACGACGGTACTGGAAGTTTGCGAGGGTGAAGCCCAGGGTCTATTCGAGGTTGGCGGCTGATGCCAACCTGGATTGAACTGCAAAGGGCTGAGAGTACCGGCTGCGAGAGGGCTCTCCTGAGCTGGATGATGAGTCCAAGGATGGCCAGGGCCTTGCCAACGTGTTATGGGGCCGGGAGGGAGGGAGCTCTGATCGAAAAATGGGTTCATCGGTGTCGCTTGTTGTGGTACCAGGTTGTGTGGTCTGCCGGCTGGGTCATCAATAAGAGGAGGTATCGGAGGAATTGCAGCCATCGGCAAAAGAAAAAAAGTTTGCGCAGCGGACAGCTAGGTCGCCTCGTTGAAGAAAATCGTGATAAGAGACCGTGGTGAATGAACAGCCTCGAGGCGGGTCGGGAGTGACGGGAAATGGCCGGACCTTGACTCGGGATGAGTTGGGTGTTCGCTGCGACTCGATTACGCAGGACACCTCTTTGACGGCGAAGAAGACAGTGAGGGTAGAGAGCGAAGCGAGGCTACACCGTCGAGGACAGCGTCGAGCTTGAGCTTGCTTCAAAATTTGAGCGGGGGGCGCCAATTAGGAAAGTAGCGCCACGTGGAATGCCTTCTTTCATTTTTTGCTTCCGAATATTGGCTGGGATTCCAGATACCGACAACGGTTTGGACAATCCTCTGCCAGGAATACAGCTACATAGCTACACACCGCGTCATGCGCGCAGTCTACACGAGGCACAGCCCATCCATCTTCCGGAGCAAAGCTCATCAAAATCGACCGGACCCTTTAGCGTCAATGTTGGGGGAGGGGTACAAAGCGCCAAGTGATCCATCAAGAACGGACATGCGAATCCTCTTGGAACCTAAGTCACAGTACCGTAATAAACTGGTACGGGAGCCACAGGCCCGTCATCGGCGGAGGAACATCGAGAGCAAAATTGGAGCGACCACTTACCTGGGAGATCTGAGCACATCAAATCTCCATCTCGTCCTCATCACCCCCACCCTCGGGAGGGCGGTCCGTAGCATCAGCCTCGACCTCAGCATCATCAGATCTCCGTACCCCACCAGACCCGACGCTCTCTTTCATCAACTCCCATATATGTCTCGCGCCCTGCTTCGCCAACTCCCGTGCCCCAAATATATCTGTAACATCAAACCCACGTGATGACTGCCAATTCGACCAAACTTCTGAGACATGCAGCCGATCTGTTGACAATTCAGCTGCTGTGAATATGAAAGCGAAGCAGCCTGAAGCGGTCGATGACGCAAGTTCATCTGTATTGGGGCTCAATATCAAGTCCTCAGAACCCGTTCGAGCAACTGTAATGGCACAGACGACTCCTTTCATAGGAACCGAGGCGTTCATCAGAGCCAGCGAAGAGGCGTTAATCGATGCAGCGGCAATGCCGGGGTGAAGAGATGGAACCACCTTTGGCGAACCCACTAGCGAGGGAGAAAGAGGTTGGACGACCAGTTGAATCAACGTCCGCGGATGGCGAGTCAACAAGAGGGATGGTGCGAGCAAAGATTTGATAGTTGCACCAAGCGCCTTGGCATCCGTCCCAGGAATCGACGCCAACGGTCTGACGGAGACCTCCAATGTTGCCTTTGTGGGGTTTTCTGCTGCTAGCCTGACTTCCATCGGACCTGACACAGACGCCAGGACGTGCACATCGTCTAAGAAAGATAGAACTATCAGAAAACCAAGAGGCGCGACGATGTTTGAACGGCTTACCAAACCCAAAACGCGCAGAGCCATCCACTCGGGAAAGCAGCTCATACTCAATGGAAACCCCACGTCGCCCATCCTGGTTGGGATGGTCGATTCCGTGAGTGGATGAGTCTACCACCATGGCGATCTTGGATAGAGTGAGGGTACTGAAACTTTTTGTGCCCCCGATCAAGTGACGGAATCGGCATGACCCTCCCCTCATCCCGGCGGATCCCCCCAATCCAACGTTATGTATGCGGAACTCACTGCTCACGGGCCGATGACCTGTTTACATCGACACCAGCAGTGGATAAGACCGGACGGTCTCTCACAAGGAGCATAGTCGTCACGAGAAAGGCAACATGTAGCCTATCTCATCCTACACCTTTGTTTTTAGCACCCCGCCCTCATTCCCACCGGACTGGTTCTGTTGAGTGGTTCAAAGTGTTCCAAATCTATTCTCCCAGAGATGTGTTCGTCGGCTGCCTGATTGCCTGGCACCCCCTTTGCAAGGGAGCCGAACAATGTGCCCCTGCGCATTGATCACCCCCCTGTTTGTGCTGGCCCCCAGTTTCGTGGCCATGGTATTTCATTTGGTGACCGCACAATGGCTCTCACTGATTGTGGAACTGGAATAGTCTTACCCGCTCTTGCCACTTCACTTGTCCGGGCAAGCGATTGCTCGGCTCAAATCGTTGCTCGCCACCGTCACCGCTCAGCAATTTGTCTGGCACTGCGAACTGCATCACGGAATTGCGGAACACCCGCATGGAATGAGACATCGTCCCTTCCGCCGGCTGCCATCGTAAGGTGCAGAGTTCAGTGTCTTGGGGCGTCTTCTGCTTGGTAAACATGCGTCGCTCTACCCGCGATACGTTTCACAATGACGCTAGGATGCTTCGACACTTTCAGTGTTCATGGTAGTGTGGTCTTGGTGGCTGCTTAGCTTCCCCTGAAAGTTGCCTGAAAGGTAAAGGATATATTTCCAGTGTAATGACCCCAGTCTTCTCGAAATCCACTCACGATGAGCTGACAGGTATTTTCAGTGATGACAGGGAAGTGGAGAAACAGTTGCACTATCACTTGTGGAGGAGATTTCAGTGATTCGACTGGCTGTGGCTCGTGCCACACCCTTCCGATACTTCTCGGCCAGGTATTATTGAGGCTTAGTATCCTTTCAAGATACGGCATGCAGAGATGATGCTTTCGCCGTGTCTACTTCCCCCTTTGACCCTGCAGGGCCCATGGGAAACGGCTCGAGGGTGTTCGGTGATAAGATTATCCCACCAACACGGGGGACCCTCAAAGGGCTTTGGCGGCTACTGGGAGACGAGCCAATGTGCGCGTATCGCCGAACCTTAAATCATGAGAAATCCTGTTGATGGAAGATCGCGGTCCCCCTCCAGCCGCTGAATTGCAGATACACGATGCATCCCTTTGAAAATACTGTAAACAACACAAATGCGTTTACCTCCCTTACGTTCAACGACGTTTTCCCCAGGTCCAGTCCCTGAGAAGAACAAGGAAACTTTAGCACCGCTTACGAACTCGTTCTCGACGCTAATTCCTCAATAAACCTCGATTGTACGATACGGCAGCCTGAAAAGTCCCCGGTGGTGTTGATAGAAATTTCAGTGTTTCTCGCTCATCATCATCACCGCCGTCGCCATCGTCATCATCATCACCCTATTCTACCTGTTCGACTCATTCGCATGCTATTCCGCTGTGTTTCGGGTGTTTTGCCCCACTGGTATTTGACTGTCCGTGGCAGACCACGAACTGCCTCGTGTGTCTCGGACATGAGGTCGCCGTGATTCTAGACGGTCATGTGGAAGACTCGAGGCAGGGGTATCTCAATTGACGGCGTTAAGAACGTAGCCCCCCTCACGCCTCGCCCTCCTAGAACCAAACATGTCATGATTCATTGGATTTTGTTCCACCCTTCTACTGCACCCTCGAACTAAGTTCGACGCCAAAGGATTCTCCTAACCATTCATTCCAAGAGTCCGAATTATGTTACATGGGTAGTTCGGATGAGCCTCGTGTCGTTCTTTTTCCTGGGGGCCGTTCTTTTCTGCGGAGGGGGTTTGATGCCTCACCCCCTTCAAATTACACGTATGAACTTCATTCGACTGCGGTATTTGCAGTCGGAATTGCGAGAGCAACATTATACGCCTTTCATACAACACCGTCACTATACTCTATTTGACACTCGTACGTACTTGGTAAGCCAAATCACCGAGGATCCCCCCCCCTTCTTGAGCACAGACTGAAGTGGACTTGGACCCTCCGAGAGTCTGCGCGTCATATGGGCGCGTTTGTCGTTAGTGGGATCAGTTGACTCCCCCGTTTTCCCATGGGGTCTCGAGATCTCATTCCTGCATGCTCCCCGCTTGTCAGTAGGCAGATCCGACTCCGGTCGACGGAGGGTGTGTTCAATCATTACCAAATCAAATATATTCTATGATTTAATGATGAGAGCAAAAAAAAACTAAGGTGAAAAGGTTCCGTCCGAAGGTAACGTTATATGCTATCGCAGATAATGTTGGCTTGTCGGATCTAGGGCCAGGCGAAGAATGGCGCGCCGTCAACCGCTCTGTCGCGGGAGAGTGGAGGAATGTTCTACATAGTTGTTCCCGTATGTTTCCCTCTCACGAAGGAAGAACAGACGACTGGGCTTAAGAGGTAAGTAGATGAGACAAACAGGTTCTATATACAGAATAAGAATATGTAACGAAAAGCTGTAAGTGAATAGATGTACTAAACGGAGAAAAGAAAAGACGATAGAAAACGCGAACCTGATGTCGCAGTCAAGGAAAGAATCGCGAAATCGAAGGAGATGGGAAAAAAAGGAGCGAGAGTATCTGCACGTATCACGCAGGGATGAGAATTCTTGGGGTGATCGACGGTCAAGCCAAATAAGTAGTCGAGGAGGTAAGGGATACCGCCAGGAGGTAACGGAAAAATACAGTTTTCAAGGTCTTCCAGCGGAGACAACGACGGCGCGGCTACTGATACAGAAGAGGTGAGACAGAGACAAGACAGAAGACAAACATCTCGACAAGGCCGGGTTTAACAAGATAGATGGAACAAATATTAGCGGATGGTGAGACCGAATAGCATCCGCGTACACTGGGAGGAACGTTGATGGGGGAGACGGATATACCCATCAGGCACTGTACGTCGGCTGTAGGAAAGCCGAGTAATCCATCGCCATAGACGAGTATTGGAACTCATCCTTCAGTGGTTGTTGGACATCGTAATATGGGTAAGCCGGTGGCGGCGGGGAAGGCACAGAGCTAGGCACGTCCACGTAAGAATAACCAGTCATCTGCGAGCCATATCCGTACGATTCATCGCTTTGTGGTTGTTGTTGCTGCTGTTGTTGTTGTTGCTCGAATCCGCAATGGGCCATTGGGAAGCTCTCCTCGTATGGTGTGATCGCCTCTGACGGGCTAGACGCGCCCGATGAATAGTACGCCGGGGATTCGGGCATGACGGAAGCCGGAGACGATTGCGAGGTAATCCACTGCTCGAGGAACGCCGTCGAAATCGACAGACGTGTGAAAGACTGTTTGCGAGGGGAAACGAGTTGACTGATGTTGGCGAACTCGTGCGGTGGGGGAGAAGGAGTGACGCTTGCGAAGGAATGTGGGAACGAATCGAAGGATTCGGAAACCGCAGGTCCGCCGAAAGCATAGTTGCTGAAATCCTATAACGCGGATAAAGTTTGATAAGAAAAAACCCAAAACACCCGAACAGCAGGCGGGATGATCAAATTGGGAGGAACGTACGATGTATCCTTCTCGTTGTAAGAAAGGAGTTGAATAGCCCGGAGTAGAAGGCGACGAATCGAAGGTGAGTGCCGTATCGAACTGAGCCAGACCAGATGTCGGTAACTTGATTTCCGCCGTGGCGGAGAGGACCTCCGGCTCTACGCTCGAAGACCGCTTGCGGTGTGGAAGAACAGAAGGCTTGAACGATTGCTTTGACTGCTCGTAGTCGGTGTCCGGGAGTGGTGCAGAAGATGATCGACGATAAGCACGCTCAGTGATGGGTACCTCGAACCGGGTGACGAACTCGGGGACATGAGACTTGTCAAAGTCCTTGACGGCGTGTTTGAGATCGTCACCCTTCTTTCCTTTGCACAGTAGTTCCACAATCTTCTCGCACCGCTTGATATCCTTCGGTTCCGTCTCTCGCACCCGCCGTTTCTTCTTCTGAGCCTTACTGGCGACGGGGCGGAACGCATACTGCGGCCATTTGCGCTTGTGTTCCTCCTGCGCCTCCTTGGCCTTGAGGTGCCAAGCCTGGCGTTCGTCGTTAGGAAGATTCTGCCAGGTCATGCCGATGATCTTGGAGAGGGTGCTGTGGTTGGTCTCGACCTCGGAGGTCACATGCTGACCCTTGATGAACGACGAACGAAACAGTATGAACGCATTGGGCGGGCGTGGGATGTATCCCGACCCCTTCCTGCCTCGAGGCTTGGGGTTGTCGTTGGTGTATGGCTCCTCTTCAGGAGGGAAAATGTAGGCGTTGGCAGGTTGAAGAGGGGGGGGATTGTCGTCTGTGAAGGTGGTGGGTGTAACGTTGGGAGTGAACTCGATTATCTGTGGGGTCGATTCGACAGGGGGGGTCCACTTGAGATCGAAATGTGACTGCTTGAAGCCTGGGGAAGAAAGGAATGCAGATCATAATTTCAGAAACGCAAAACAATAGATGTGACGTTCGTCCAGGGGCGGGAGGAACAAACACTCACCATCGTCTTGCCGACGCTTCGATTTGCTCTTACGATCCGCAGGCATGCTTGATCTACAACTGGGAGGATGTGGGTTTTGGAGTGATAGAGCTTTGACTGGATGGACGGAATATAACCAGCGAGCGAGCAGCAGGGAAAGGAGAACGGTGAGGAACGCCGCATTTATATTTTCTACATTTAATACGTACATGTTCAGCTATCCATTCTCCTCGCCTTTGGGGGAGTACGGCAAAGGCGTCCATCACGTCGGATGTACCGACGAATTCCTGAATGGTAACATCTGTCCGGGCCAACGGTATTCTGATGGACCTGGTTTACGTTTTCGCCTTCAATTTTTAATACCCGTCTGCCACGGTTCGAACCACCCCATCAGCAGTTCGCTCCCCCCTTCCTTCGATACCGAGCAAGATTGAAACATATCGGAGCGTGTCCAAGACATGATCCAAAATCGCACCAGTCCGAGATCACCCTTTTTTTTTCCCTTGCCCGCGGACCATTCGGACTCAGTCCGGGGGTTCCAAGTTTGCGAACCGATTATATGTGACCGGTCCGGCCCGCGCCTTTGTTTCGTCTACCCTCCACCGTTGGATCTTCAACGAGAGGATTAGCGCAATTTCCGTAAACCCCACGACGCTATGACAACGTCGTGCTCACCCTCCAGCTCTCACCTACTTCCTGCCTTTGTCCACCACTCCTTTCATTGTACCACAGGCCACCATGCTTGATCTGCTTCCGTCAAGAGGTCATGTCATCGAGCCGATCAAGTGGACCAGCCTGACGCGAACCGAAAAAACTGTCATTTTATTTGCCGACTGCTCCCGAGCTGGAAAAAAATCAATTAAAGAACATTGAAAGGTGCCTTGGCTTTGAACCTGTAAAACGGCACCGAAAAACCCTAAGGTACCTCAAGGCCATCGCCGAACGTCCTCTTGAGCACTGAACGAGTTAATCGAAGACGTATGAGAGGGACATATAGGCCAAAGATGGGATTTGGTCCAACTTTTTTTTTTCAGCCACGAGGCGAATAAACAGAAGCTCTCAAACAGTTTGATGCGAAACCCGTCCAGATGCAATCAACTCGAAAAATTTGTTATTCCGGCCAGACCTCAGTCAGCCTGCCGATCCTTCTCTGACCCGTGGTGAATAAGGCTGTCAAATGAGATCCACCTAATTTTCACGCCTAGAACGACCAAGACCTGTCACCACGACCGTGGTCAAACACGAGGTGATGAGATGCCTCGAGCCGACCTAAAAAAGTTGACAAGCTCCCCAACAAAATACACGCGGTTCCGGTTGAGGGACACCATCGCTGCCAAACAAAGGGGAGAAGGCGGGAAGCCTAGACGGTCGTAACTCAGCCAGACACCTGCTAGTCCAGCGCTCTCGTGGGGCAACATTAATCAAGCCAGGCAGATCCAACTACCTTGCAACTGCCGTCAACCCGAGAACACAGCGCCTGCAGTGTAAAAGAAAGGCGTGGGCTATCAAAGTCCGGTTCTTGATCACAGGAAAGGGGACGACGACATACAGGACAATCACCGCGACGACCATTGAATAACCATATTTGATCCTTCCCGGTCGTAAGGTCAGATGCTGTGAAATCGCTCGGCGAATAAAAAGGATATATCGATTTTCATTTCCGAATAGCCCCAAGTCGATGGACCTGCAAACACCGACTGCATCGCAGCGCCAATGAAACGGAGGATCAGATGCGGCGAGAGATCGACCGGTCGAGGAACTGTCGGCGGATTCGAACCTCCTTAGGAAGACGAAGGGGTATACTGGCAACTAGTCTGTGTTGGTCTAAACCACATCAACGTCTTACAGACGAGATCAAAATAGTGACTGTGGGAACTTGTGGAACGGAGGCCATGTTTCCAAAAGAAGATCAATGAGGACGAACCACGTCACTGCAAGGCAGGCCATAAAGTTTGATCATGCTAGAAGCGGACTTCGGACGTTTTCCAGCCAAGCTGTCCACAAACCCGGGTCGAGGATGTCAGCTTCTGAGAAAGGGCATGAGGGGTGGCTGAGACATTCGGACCAAGATCTCAGGGTGGCTAGCATCTCTGTTTCAAACGGAGGTACGAAGCGACGGCTAGAGTTTCCATAACGTCGTGGAGTTGGAAGTTCCGTCCCAACATTGGTCACTGAAAGCTGCGCACCGGCATCTCAACTGGCTGGGTGAAGGTTCTGATACCTGGGAAACCCTCAGCGTCAGGAGATTAAACGGAGGAATGAGGGATTCACCAAGCTCAGGGGACGAGGTGAAACGCACGTTGGCATGCTGACGACTCACGGATGGGCAGAGTGACTGAATCGAAAAAGCTAATCACCCGACGAGTAGGGCGCATCTTTGGCTCGTGATGAAACGCTGAGTAGTCGCAGGGAGGAGCACTAGAACTTCAATTCAGTTGTGAAAATCTAAGCGACAGGAACGCGCCCCCATACTCACAAAGGAATGTTGAAGGATTACGGCACGGACAGAAGCTCACAAAGATAATGCCATTCACGGATCCCACTGCATCGCCGATGGAACCCAGTAGAGAACGGCATTGCCTTCGCCCTGCTCGTCCAACCAGCACAGGCCATCGCGAAGGAGCATGTTCTGTAACGCCGCCTGAGCCCTCGATTCTGTCCACCCCTTCTCTCGCACCAGCATCTGTTCGTCAACCTTCCCACCGTGAGCCTGTGCCACCGCAAGAACAACGGTCTGGTCTTGGTCCAGCTGCTTGACCACGCTCCTGACCATCTTCTTCCCTCCATCCATCTCGATGACCTCGTATCCGGCGCCGAGTGGTTTGAGGGTCTTGATGCTTCTGATAACGTCCTCCTCTGTGATTTCGCCAACCCCTAGCCCTCGTAACTTTGTGAGAATCCTAACCAGCTCACTCATCTCAATGAGGCCCCCATTCCGTTCACGAGTGCTGACGCAAACGTCGACGATCTGGACGCCGAGCTCGTACTGCCAGTCTCCCAGATCGAGCGCCTCGGCCCACCACCCTCCTTTCCTAGGACCAGCCAACGGGTCAACTCCAATGTTAGAGCACATCTGCTGGAAAGCATGACGGAAGTTCGGATCCTTCTTGATGTCCTCTCGATGAGTCGAGGCGAATCGAAGGAGAGATTCTCGAAAGAGGGTCAGCTGCGCCTGCAGGTTGTCGACCTGGGTTTTCGATAATTGATTGGATAGCTGAACATATGATTGAGTTGAGAGCTTCTGCCTGTCGAAGGCTGCGATTCCGACGCCTCCTAAGCGATGCATGGTTTGCCGTCGGGTAAAGTGACCGTAACTACGGGATGACTATGTGACGGTCACTCAAATTGTTGGGATGCCGGTGATCGACCAGGAACGTCACCTGATTTGGTGTGATCTACCTTATGTAATCAAAATTTCTTTCCACAATGCCACACAAACGGGAAAAACGTTCCGTCCGCGAGAAAGGGCGAACGGAGAGGTACGTCCACCGATTGCCCCCAGCCTCACTCTGATGAGATTAAGGGAATTTTTCCTTAAAGGGCGACTGACCAGGCGCCTTCGCAGGCATCACGGAACCTCGGCGAAGAGGCGATACCAAAATCCATAGCTCGCGTCCTGAATGCTTCCAAAATCCGTTCTGAATGGAAGCAATCCCTGGGGAAACGAAAGTTGCGGGATGAAGAACGAGGTGCTGAGGTTTATTCTCAGCGCAAATCTCGAAAGAAGTCCAAGACGAAGGGATCAGACGCTGGTGCCGCATCGGAGGACGCTAAGCCCCGTCCGATGAGGATTCAACCCGGCGAGTCGTTGGCCCACTTTAACAAGTTGAGTATACGCCGTTCATCCAAGCCTATCCTCTAACGGTGATATAGGCGCGTTGAAGATACCATGCGTCCTCTGGTTAAATCCGCCGTCCAGTCGTCTTCGGCCCATATGCGGAGGTTAGCGAAGGAGATGTCCAACGAGATTGAGGAGAAGTCTCGGAAAACTTCCAACTCATCGGATCCGTCCCCGTCTACGAAAAAGATGAAACAGCCCTGTAACGTCACCAAATCGAATATTGAGGATCGGGTCGAGGACCAGAATGAACCCTCAATGGAGTTCGCGAAAGCGTCTACGTCTGTCCCGAAAAGAGTTAACGATATTGTTCAAGCCCCACCGCAGATTAAACACCTCCCGCGGAAGGCTAAGGAGATCGTAGCCGCCTCAGGGAAGGGCAAGAAATCGGATGCGGTCGTTTCGATGGCTCAGAAGGCGATGTTAGAGACGGAAAGGGAGAAGGTGATACAGCGGTACCGCGAGCTGAAAGAGCACAGGTTGAAGCAGCACCAAAAGAGTACCGATGCCACTTCATGATCCAAGCTTCAGCCCTTCGCGAAGCTGTGCTTCTAATTATCTTTCTTCATCTCGCTTGTACCCCATTTCACTTTTCCGTGTAGCCCCAGTCCAGGCTTTCGAATGCGAACTTAATCCCCTTAATTCAAAGCGATCTCGCAAACGTCATTGGACCCCTGCCGAAACTCCCGCCGCGTGCGCTCATCGGAGACGAATAGGTGCCGTGCAGTGAACCTGCGGGACTCGTTCATTCTGAGAATAATGGCGCAGTGCCAAACGTGTCAGCCACATCCCGATATGGGCAAGTAGGTGTGTGTTTCCATGAGACACGTTTTTGTCAGATGTGTTGAACTTTGTTTGACGTGTAAGTAGCAGTAAAGGCAAGCATCATCAAACTTCTGGCGGACCGACAGCCAGCGCAGAACTTTGCGGGGAGTGGGTGGCTGGGCGCCATGAGTGCTGACTTAGCTGATTGCTGACTTTTTTGGATCCTTTCTCGCATTCCAAACGCTTTTCAACCGCTCAACCATCGAAAGTGACACCGCCAGGTTGCCCCAGGCCAGCATTTAAACCTATGTATGCGCGGTGGACGGATATATATCCATATAGATATGTATCCGTATATATTCAACGGACGTAAAACAAAGTATCGATGTAATGGGAAACTACATTGTCCTCGTTTCGCAGTCAGACTTGACTTCCAGCGGTGCTAGAAGCGCGATCAGACACCTGTCGTGGCGTGAATTCCAATCTGGAGGTCGAACCAAGTTCAAGGCTGGAGCATACCGATTGTTCCGTACCCGACATGTGGCGCTCGACGTTCGACATATTTTCAAAAATGTCATGGGACTTCGTGGCAGGGTTATCAACGGGATCTTTGAGAAGAGTGCTTCCCGTGGTGGTGGTGGTGGTGGTGGTGGTGGTGGTAGTCTGTTGGTATTCGATCTGACCACCGTCATCAAGAAAGACGTCCTCGGGGTTGGCTCTAAGCCTCGAAGGTTTGAAGGATACGTAATTCCTCTCGATTGGGATGGTCTCCATACGACCGGAGTCGTCGAGGAAGTCATCCTCTGGATTGATCTTTAGCCTGGCAGAATTGGCGGCGTTTGAGATGGGTTTATCGGAAGACATCACGAAGGTTGGGTCGTTCAAGCACGGTGACAGGGGTCTTAGTTTGACACGGGTGAGAGGCTTTGAATACACGCGAATCCCACCTCCATTGTGAACGAATGTTTATTGGAGTTGGAGTGCGTGAATCCACGGTGACGACAGAGAGCCACGATGAGAAGCACCACAGGCCTGAGCTTTTCCAGGCGACCCTCGTCATCTAAGGACAGAATTGTCGTCCCGGTTCGACATTTAATAGACCCGGCGTGCCTGGAACCGGTGGCGGAGCTATCAGACACTAGACTCGGTGTGGTGAAGATACTTGTGATGACTTGAAATCTTACACACTCGACCTTTGCCAGAGTATCTCGTCGTATCCGGACCCAGTTGTTCTTTTTGCCCCAGCCGCCGGCCGCGGTGTGCAGCATGGCGGTGGCCAAAGAAGGCAGGAGAAGGTTGGACTCGATCAACCTGCCTCGTTGATCAGGTTGAAAGGATGCCACTTATCTTCCCGGTACCGCCACTCTCGACCCAAGGCGCGAATCTGGTCGCGTTTTTCTTTTCTGCATCCTACGTCGTCTCGCTCTACCTCTCAAAAAATGCCAGACTGGGGAATTCTCCAAAATCCGATGGTCCGAATGCCAGCGTGTCCCAGAATCGAACACGGGACGATCCGAGCGTGATAAAAGCGAGGATGCTCGCAGCTTCCACAAGTACTCTTTTGAGCTGCGTTGTCGTATTTCTGCTCGTCTGGCACATCGTCGACGATCTAGAGAACGTGAGTGATCCAAACCTAGTAACCACCGCAACTGAGTGCAGAACTCGTCTCTGTAGAATGCCCGTCTCGCGTTCGATTCGACTATAGCCCGTCTGGGCCTTACGTTGTCTGAAGACCATTTGCTGCTACCGTACGCCGTTACTCCGATCCTCTACCTTGGACCCTTGTACGCCACGTTTCTGGACTCCAAGCTACCATTTCAATCGAGATGGTCATGGGGCCACGACGTGTTGCAGGTAGTCTATACCTGGGTTGGCATTCGTAACTATTTCTTTGGTCCGATTACGGAAGAGTTGGTGTTCCGAGCGTGCGTGCTGGCGGTGTATCATCTTGCAGGATCTTCAAGGAACAAGATGTTATTCTTATCCCCTCTATTGTTCGGCCTTGGTGGGTATATGATGTTCTCCCCGAGGTAGAGGCTGTGTGCTCATGTATTATAGCACATCTTCATCACGGCTGGGAGGTGTATAACAACGGAGGGAAAACAGTACCTGCAGCCAAGCGAGCGCTGCTCATCACATGTGGGTCGTCAATGATGAATCATTGGAGATCCGGTCTGACGTATGAATTCGCGTACGTACAGTGATGCAGCTTGCATACGCCACGTTGTTTGGGTACCACTGTGCCTTTTTATTCCTTCGGACCGGATCCGTGTATCCACCGTTGTTCTCGCATATGTTCTGTAACTTCATGGGATTGCCACAGATTGTATATGAGCTGCAGGTTTTCCCGCATAGAAAAGCGAGTGAGTGTCTTCATTTCAATGAGTTGGTGGCTGTGACCGCTAGATCCGTTCTCAGGTCTCATCTTCATATATGTTCTCGGCGTGGTCGGGTACATCTACACGATGCGGAACTGGACGTTGGGTGCAGATAGTTTCTACTGGCAAGACCATCTCGAGAGATATTAGGATTAGCATATAGTTTTTGTGCTACGTCGTGGAATTCAAAGCGTATGGGAACTCGAGCACAGCCACACGGCTATTGCCGAGGGCCGCATTGGTCGGGAGGCACGGTGACAATGGGACGAGAAGTACGCTTTCTCCCTCCTCGCTTACGCCACCGTCGACGGCGACAAGTATTCTGTAAGGACAACCCTGGCCACTCCAAAGGAAAAGAGGTAAGTATGGCGAAAACGCGGCCATTTCCTCAAAGATGGATTACGGGACTTGCCACTTACCATGTGTTCGCTACACGCAGGAAGTGCACGCCCTGCCGGTGTGATTGCTATTTGAGCCTCCTGCCTCCGTACAGCTTTCCGTCCCTTTCCCATTGTCCATCTCTTTTCAGAAACCGTATCCGGTCGTCACAGGGTGAGTCCGCCCCAGTCGGTTGTGGCCCCAAGTCCGTGACGCCGCGTGCTCACCGGTTTGCAAAACCCGTACTTAGATACCCTAAAGCCGTAACCTCGAGTTTCACCTCGGCCCAACTCTTTGGTCCATCGCCGCAACATCTCTCCCTTTCACCACCATGACGGAATACGACTACTCCCCCGCCGCCTACGAGAAGTATATCAACACCCAGGTTAGAGTATCCAACTGGGTATCCTCTCAGTCGGACCATACCCAAAATTATGGCAATCCGTTCATGCCATCTGCCTACCTCCCACCGAAGCCGCTTCCTGGGGAGCAGAGCTCTCGGAAGCCAGTCAAGAGCCCGCCTAGATCGCGTTCATCCACCACCTCTGCCCCATCTTCTACCACCGCTACCACACCGACTAAGTCCGCACGTCAGCCTCATGTGCGATCTCATACGACAAGAGATGTCCGCCCAGAGCCACGACATACCCCCACCCGATCGATGACGATGCCCGCTCATCCGCAAGCGGTGATGTATCCTATGGCCCCCGGTCAAACGCTCGTCCTTCCTACATCATCCCGGGACAGGTATGATAGACACGAGAAACATCGCTCGTCACCCCGCCGCTCTTCATCCAACAAATCCCCCTCAAAGTCCTCTCGTCATTCATCGCGTCACGACCGCAGCCATCACCATCGATCTTCCTCCACGACTCGAGCGTACACAATGGACAGAGACGCTTCTGGGAGGAGGATCATCCATTTGGAACCTGATTCACACAACAATGTTGTTCATCTCCCCCCTCCACAGCTTGGAGAGCAGTATGTGATTATTCCGCCACCGGGTGGAAAGGTCGAACTTATGGTACGTTACCCCACTTATCGCTTATTCTCCGAGGATCCCCGGGGCTCATCGACCACTTGTCAGAACCCGCAGAATCACAAGGCAGGGTACAAGCAAGAAAATCTGAGGAAAACAAGAGTCCAAGAGAAACAAGAACCCACACTCCTCAAACGAATCTTTGGAGGCTTCGGTCTCGCCGGTGGCAACCGCAACAGCTCAAGGTCGAACTCACGATCAAGCTCGCATCGAAGAAGGAGCAGCTACTGATTGTCGACGTATTACCCGCGTTTCTCTTTCACGTTTTGGTTTCATCACATTTTCACCTCAACAGTTTTTCCAGTTGTTGTTCATTCAGCTTTCATCCGCTTTCAAATCTGCTTCTGCCATACCTTACACTGTGAAATATATACCTCTCTACGACTTTCTGCGCTTCCTCCCTATGCGACACCCGTTTCTTTTCGTTTTCCTTCTCTCTGCGTCTCCATTCCTGCTCGCCCTCTCCTTGAAAACTTTGGTATATCCACTGATTAGATGGTTCGCTTACATAGCTTCTTTTTTCTCTTTTCTTTGTCTGTTCAACCCTCAACGCAATGCTCGTTTATTGAGTATACGCAATGTGGCATATGAGTATACATGAGCGCACATACATGCTGCATATGTCAATATATACTTCTGTTCTATAATCGTCTATGTGGATTAAGGGATTGAAATCACGGAATGAGAGAAACCAAAAACCCAAGAAATGATTCTGCATAAGGATGGGGTATCTGCCAAACGACGACAGGCTAGGGCATACGGTATACTATGTACTTTGGCATACGTGGGCATATGGTTCGGTTAAATGTACAACTCGATTAAATTGTGCTTCTTCTGAAGACTACCTTATAACCATTGCGATGTTCATCGCCGCGAGCCACCAGTAGAGTGCCGACGGTGGAGGCGATTAGGAGGGGGGGAGGCGATAGTTGGTAAGTTCTTATCGCTGCCAGTTCTGAAAAGTCGGGCAAAGAATGGTCGCTTCATCGACCCGGTCCCGGTGGATTGGGCGGGAGGAGGTCCCAGCTACGATCCGATGATGAGCTTGTGCGCCCCGGCTATCGGTGTGGGAACAAGAGACTCACAGGAATTTTGGGACCCGGAGCGTAATGATTGCTCCGGCTCGACGAAGAAGTAGTGCGAGAACGGGAGTGGGTGAGGGTGGGAGAGTTGGAAGATTGGGAAGAAGTGCGCCCACGACGGTAAGCGGCACGTTGCTGCTCCTTTTCCCACTCTTCATCTTCATCAATCACCGACCAATTATCTTCGACGATGACGCCCCGTGAAAGTGTCCGGCTGTGGCTGTTGGCGATCGTGTTTACCTTGGTCAACTGCGATACTTGCGACGCGGGAGAACCCAGGACGGACTGTCTCGAAAGCTTTGATGATATATGAGGGCGATAGCCACTTGCAGAGTAGTCGCGTGTGGCCACGTCATATTTCGACGGAGGGTGAGAATTCGAGTAGACGATTGGCTGAGGGGGACCGTGTTTCTGGACCCACTTGTCTGACCCACCGCGGTGCGGGGCGTCTGACAAGTCATCACCTGAGTGGTACGCCCGGCGTGGAGTAGGTGCTAGAACGGACGAATTCCGGGGGAGGTGTGCTTTGGCGGGGGACCTGTGGGCGGACCTTGCGCTGACGTACACGGCGGTTCCGGGAGTCATGGACCGTTGAGGTGGCAGAACCCGGATATCCTCTGGGGGCCGGACATTGCTGTTGGAAGTGTGGGGTCGGAGGAGGGGCCCTGAAACTCTGTGATGCCCTTGAGGGTGGCCGGTAGTAGTAGGGTGCAAGGACAAGGAGCGTGAGTGGTGATGGGACGAGGGGGGTCCATAGTTGTTCACCGGACCTGAAGTCGTCCTCGACCGAACGCTCCGCTGAGACGCGTTGGCATTCGAATAGTAGCCTTCTGACACGCGCTCCTGTCTCCCATCAGGAAAACGGAGGAGAAAGCGTGGTGGGATTGAATGAGAACTTTCAGCGTCGGAATCTGACGAGTAGACAGCCGACTCCGTGTCTGAGGGGGGCATGGTAGGGTCTGAAGCCGCGTGTTTGGGAGGAAGGCGACTGACCCAGTCTGTGGTGCGGTCCCTGGGGTGTTTATAGGGCCGGTAAGCTGATTGCGGAGATCTTTCGTAGCCGGCCATTGCTCTTTTGGTTTCACCAGACGGCTGGAGGGGGCGAGGTGTTGGGGAGGAGGTGACGGGGATAACGAGAACGAGAGTCTGGTCACCCGCATTGCTTATAGCGGTCCCGTGCCAAAATTTGTTTACTCGTCCGATGGTCCCGGAACGAAATTATGATTGGAGGGGATAGACCGAGAGACCAAGCACATGCAGAGAGAGACCATCTCGTGGCAAGTCCCGAACCCCAGTGGGTGAGGTCCATAAGGGGATTATGTGTAAAAAGCCAGTGTATACCAGAGCAGTAAAAAGAATCCATAGCCACGGTAAGAGACCGGTTGCCCTAAATTCCGGCAGGTGTGGTGGTGGACCGCAACCGTTTTTGTTCCGCGTGACTTGCGCTCACACGCTGACTGAGATTTCATTTCTGCAGGGGGAATCAAGCTCAACTTCTCGAGTTCCTCCAATTCTACCCTGGATTTCATCTGGTGGCGTTGAGTACAGTACTCGCTCGACGTTCCCTGAGGGTCAAGTATTCTGCCGGGTTCGTTGGAACATCCACGTACAAAAGACCCTGCCCCCCGAAGCCCACTCGAACTAACCGGTACGTACCCCAAACTATCTCTCACGCAGCGGTTTACGTTTTAAAAACTCCAACTGGGCCTAAACAACCTCTTCGTGGCTGGGTCCACCACCTTCAATTACCTTCATTACCCCTTCATGACACATACATCGTTGCGCCGACGCGCAGCGCTCATCCACCCTTGGACACCGTTTTGTCAACCGTTGCATTGATCTTTCATAACTTTGGCATGCGATGCGCGGGGCTTCTCAGTAATTTTCTGTTGCCATCCGACACAGCTTGTCGTCCAATCTATCTCTTTCTGAACGGTTAATTATCCCACTCAATGCTAGCCGGCAAATGAAATCGCGAAGCTGGGAACCTGGTGGGTCTACTGTTGCATCCACCGAGTCAGCGCTGTCGCGTGGCGAGGTTCGGCCTCGCATCTTCCCGGTTTTTGTTGTAACCCGCAGCCCTAACCATCCCCATTGGCAGGTCTTTTTCGCTTGTATTCAAACCTCCCATCCTTGGGAACCAGACATCAGCCTCGCGTTGTTGGCGGTAACGGCATAAATGTCCTAACCGTGTCGGATGATCTCTTGTTTCGATGTCTTTTGGCGTCATGATCGTGGAAAAGTTGGCCGAATACGGTTATTCCTGAACGAGAGTTCGGTCACTCCGCCTTTTGCAAACAACTCTCTGCGTGGTCCTCCCCCGTCGCGACGCGAAGGAATTTCCTCTCGCTTACGCCCGCACATTTTATGGGCATTTTTGGAAGAAATGTCCACACATCTCCGAATGCTACGTGGCTCAACCGGGGGTAAAACGCTGCTACTCGAGTCTTTGGTCTGGCCCGGTCTTCATTTCCATGGATCTGCTCCGGTGACACCATCACATGGAGCGAAGGAAATCGACAAAACTAACGTTTAGTCCCTTGTGTCCAACTTACTCCTTTTGTCGATCTACAACATATGGCTAGCGGTGCCTCGTTCAACGTTATCGGGAATGTCATCACAGGTATTTTCTCCCCCGCGCTCAGATCTGACTGCGCAGATGTAGTTCAGCTCTCACTCTGGGACCTCCTTTAGAGCTGTAAATACACCAAACGACGAATGTCGCCCGAAGACGCATCTACGACCGAAGATACGATGTCTGTGGACGCCGTAGATGAGCGCGACTCGTCTACTCATCGACCGCCTCGATTCCCTTAACCATCGGCATTTCTCTCTCTGGTTTTACCGGTTACCTGCGTTACGAGTCACCGCCTTATCTTATCGCGCAAATTAGATCGAGTCTGGACCCCGAGCCTCCAGCCCGCGTGGCTGGCTACTCGACTGGGTCAAACGGGACGAGAGACCAAACCCTGTACCCGTCACCGTGGACCTTGGGACCAAGAGGTCAGGTCTGTCAAGGGTGGCATGATCATGATCAGGTTTTTCATTTGGTTTCTATTCGTCCCCCCTCTCTTCCCTCGCATCGTGACGCCATACTATCGTCGAAAAAGGTTGTATCGTACGTATTCTCCGGCGCGGAACGTCATCGTTTTCCAGGCTTTTCTATCAGTCTTCGTCATCCCGACAGAACCTGACAATATAGATTTAGGTTCATTCCCAAGACCATAGCATGCGAGACACTGAAAAATACATCATACGATTTACGGTAAGGCGATTCTCGACAGCTGATTGGTGAATTTTAGATATCTGACTTCTCGGAAGGGAGTTATGACACACAAGATAGATTCATTCCGTCTGGCTTTTCGCTTTTTGGCTGCGAGTCGTCATACGTCTATAGATTCGTCGGTGGTCGCGTGCACCTGCCGCCCGAATCGGTATAACACGCGGCGATTCATCCCTCATCCCACATGTTCATGAGTTGGTTGTATGCGTTGGGTTCATTAAGGTTTTTGAAAAGGCGGCGATAACGTCACAGGAGATTGGCGTGAAGCGAACAATGTGAGCACCAAAATCCGGCCTCAGATCTCTGATTTTTCTCGAAAGAGGGGATCCGCTGATCTCTCGTACTCTGCGGTGAAGGTCTAGACCCTCCTCTTGTGAGACCACGAGTCCGCGACGGCTGACCACGTTGACTTCACTGTTCCTTCTCGGTCATCACTTTGATGTAATGGACGCGTGCCTGCAGCGCCAAAATAGGTAAATAGACAGAACCCTTATCATCGTCTGTCAATTATACCCACACCCATATACACGAGCCCATACTTGGTTGCCATGAAGGAGTGATATAGACCCACCGCGTTCGTCGGTGTAGGGTTTTAACCGTGTCCCCGTAACGTGTACGCGCTCGAAAGCGTTCCTTACCTCTTTTTTTCCGCTTCCTCGCGTACTATTCCCCTGGGAGATTGACGCGAGTTTCCACCAGGAATAACTTCCTCGTTAATGAACGGGCCTGGACGTCAGCCACGAGTCCGACTCAGGAGACTACGAGGCACGCGTGGCCGACTCGAACGTTATCTTCTCCATTCAACGAACCTGGAAACGAACATTCAAACGGAACGAATTCTGATCTCATTTCGGATTTTGTTATCATTGTTGTAGTAGGCGCGCGCGCGCGGGGTATATGCCATTTGCACTTTTTCTTCGCAGACACTTCCAGCCTCGAGACGAACCCGCCGCCTCGAGGACGTTAGAGATACGCCACCTACGAGCTATAAGTGTCCCAGGGCGTTCCGAAAAGGACCAACCAAAATCTTCGTACTCGGCGCAACGACCTCGATGGACCCCGAAAGCGGGAGCACGTCCGAGACACCCTGATTCGGCTTATCTCCAAACGCTCGTCATCCTTCAATGAGGATCATAGACCCCACCCAGAACCTTCATGACAGAGAGGAAGACCGTCGCCCCCGGTGTTCGGATTTTTCGTTGCAGAGCAAGAGGGATACCGAGGACGGTTGAGAGGGCGTTGAAGGAGTCGTCGGGTGATGTCAGACCGGCGGCTACTACCATGATCTTCGGTGCACGAGTTGTTGATAAGGATATGAAGATGGAGATTGAAGCCGATGCTCTCGTTTTAGTACTGGTCTGAACGTCGACCGCGTGAGCATGACATGTTTTCATACTCGTCGTAATTACCGCGCTTCATACAAGCATCGTTCCTACAATTGCAAAGGTGGTGCTAGGCACAAATACAGTCATGAATCGTATATACATATAAATGGATGGCCCACGCAGAGGGATCGTCCTCTTTGCGTCAGATGATCCTCAGCGAATTCGACGACTGGCAACCCCCCTAGTCCATGATCAGAAGGCCACCTGCGTGTTGAGGCCGTCCAATTCACGCTCGAAACACCTGTGCTTGCTGATCTCGTATGCGAACTGGCTTATGAATCCCTTCTCGTCTTTACCAACCGTCAACTCCGTTATGGTGGACGACAAGGAGATTTTCGAAGCGGTCACGACGCCGTAAGAGACCGTCACCTCGTCAATCTTGCCTTTCAATGGAGCAAGCGAGATTCCCTCTACGTCGTGGAGGGCCTTGTGCACAACTTCAATACCTGTGTAGGAGCGTCAGTGTTACAGTACCTGCACCAGAGGTAAGACGTCAGACCTTCGCCTAGCGCACCGATGGCCTTGCAATGGCCGAATGCCTCCCTAATCCAATGGATCACACGTCCGTTCTTCTTCAACACCTCTGCAGACTTGGCACCAGGGGCGATGAACAAAGCGTCGAACAACGTGCTCCTCTGCCCCTCGAAATGGTGGTCCGCCGTGACGGAAATCGTCCCGGTCGCACCAGCGATCTTACCCCTCCTAGGTCCGATGATGAACGTAGAAGCAGATCCTAATTTTAACGCAGCCCTCAGCCCTTCGACGACGTCCATCTCGAAACCGTCCGCAACGAGGATCGCGATCCTCCTCGACTTGATCAATGGCTTCTCTGGCACGAAATCCATCTGAGAGATCCGGATGGTCGTCTTCCCGTGACCCTTCCGCTTCGGTTCTGGAGGCGCGTCCGCTCCAACGTAAACCGCGATCACCTTGGCTAGCCCGTGGTCGACCTCGTTCACCTGGGGGATGGCGTTCTGGAAGACGAGAGGATCGTCGCAGTGGCTGAGCTCGAACGAAAAGGCGTTGATGAGGTGCTTCTTCTCCACCGTAGAAAGCGAGTTGTAGAAGAGCTCTGTCTGGTTGTAGTGCTCCTGGAACTTGGGAGCGCGAGTGCGGAGCTTCATGCCCTGCACCTTTTGAGCATACTCGTGGTATCCGCCCTTGGATTCATCCGTGGGCGGGATCGAATTGAACCGATTCGGCCAGTAGTTTACACCCTTGGTGATCTTGGACTGATGCTGGCCGTCTCGGATGTGATTGAGCACCGGACACACCGGCCTGTTTATAGGAAGCTACAAATGGACAAGTGAGCATGAGGGTTCATAAACTTGAAACGCGAACCCGCGTAGGTGATGGTGAAAAAAAAAACGGCTAACAAAAGGAGCTCATACCTGTTCCCAATTGGTGCCGAGCCTACTCTGTTGGGTGTCCATATAACTGAAGTTCCTGCCTAGCAAGAGCGGATCGTCGCTAAACCCGATCCCAGGGACGATGTGGCTGGTGCAGAAAGCGACCTGCTCAGTTTCGGCAAAGAATTCGTCTACGCAACGATCCAAGGTCATTTCCCCGATATACTCAATGGGGACAAGCTCTTCTGGCCAGAGCTTTGTCGCATCGAGAATGTCAAAGTCGAATTCGTGTTCCCGTGATTCGGGCAAGACCTGTCCGATGGGGATTCAAGTTTAGTAACGCCGTTTCATTATAGATAAGATCTGATTCGCGACCCACCTGAATACCAAATTTCCACTTGGGATATGCACCCGTGACGATGGCCTCCTCGAGGTCCTTCCTGTGGAAGTCTGGATCCTGCCCGGAGATCTTGAGAGCTTCATCCCACACCAAGCTATGAACACCGAGCTCAGGTGTCCAATGGAACTTGACGAAATGACGTTCCTTTTTGGCATTGATGAGCGTAAACGTGTTGACACCGAAGCCTTGCATCATCCTGAGTGATCGTGGGATCGCTCGATCGCTCATAGCCCAGAAGACGGTGTGGGTGGTTTGAGACTGAAGAGCGAAGAAGTCCCAGAAATTGTTGTGTGCTGATTGACCGGTGGGCACCTCGTTGTGAGGTTCGGGTTTGACAGCGTGGACAAAGTCGGGGAATTGCATATCATCCTGTATGAAGAACACCGGAATATTGTTGCTAAGAGGAATATGTAAGGTTTGATCGGATCACGCTCAGCAAAAACACAAAGACCTACCCGACGATGTCCCAGTTACCCTCAGCAGTGTAAAACTTAGTAGCGAACCCGCGGACGTCACGCACGGTATCCGCGCTACCTCGAGAACCCTGAACGGTCGAGAAGCGTACGAACACAGGTGTGGATCTTGAGGGGTCCGTGAGGACAGGAGCGAACGTATATTTGGAAGCTCTGTCATCGAAAACGTGGAAATGACCATGGGCTCCGACACCACGAGCGTGTACGACACGCTCGGGGATACGCTCGTGGTCGAACCGGTGAATCTTCTCCAGGGCGACATGGTCCTCGAGAAGAGCAGGGCCGGTGCCCTCAGGGTTCGTAGCTTTCAACCTGACATCGGACGTAAGGCTACAACCTGGGAGAATAGGGGGAGGGGGACATACCATGTATCAGTGTTATCGAAGGGCATACCGTGCATAGTCGTCATCCCGCCAGAGGGGTGGTCTTTCTGAGGGTCCACAGTGACACTCGCGAGGTCGACTTGTTTCTGGTTTGCAGTCGCCTCACCGAAAGTACGTTTAATGGCGCTTGCGTAAGAGGCCATGGTAGCGAAAGGAGCAGAGAGGTGTGTATTTCTTCTTTCGGGGGCACGCGCTGTGCGCTTTTATCGAAGGGATGGATACAGGGGAACTGACATTACGAGGGTTATGACGACATTTGGGAGTTGGATTTGAGACTACGCTCTGTTCAGGGGCCAAGTATAAATAATTGAAACTTACTTACTGGGGTATAAACGGAGCATGCTGTGGTGCGTACACGCGAATGAGGAGCCACTAGAGAGGCATCCCATCGAATATGGTGATCAAGGCCGGGGAAGATCTTTCCGTTCCGCACGGTCCGAGAGTTCGAGTACTCCTATATTCCAGAGAAAAAGACAAAGAAAAATTAAGGACAAAAATTATAAGGCGACAGGCGGGTATAGACTAGAATGTCCGACCTTTTTGGGGTGTGTACATGTGTGTCCGTGTCCATATCACGGAAGAATGAATCAGTTACCAGACCGGTTCAACACCAGCAGGGAGAACTCCCAGGTGTCATCGTCGTTCTCTATGACGGTGAGACCTCCGAACGAGATGTACGCTCCGAGAGCATCAACCCTCTTCATCCCTTCCTTCCATGCCCGACCAGGTAACCCGGGTTCACGGTAACATCTCTTCTCCATCGCCTCGACCATGGTATCATAGTTCTTCTCGTCGTACTCCTTGATCTTGTCCATATCCCGCTGCATAACCGGCTTCTGGAAGAACGCATAGATCCCGTGAATGACATCCCCAACGGAAAGCGGCTTGTCTCCCTCGTTCCTGATGATGATTGGGCCCCATACTTGATGAACGAGATCAACGCCGGCCAAGCGAACGTGTGCTTTTGGAACTGCGGGAAACGTAGCGTCTTGGTCAAATTCGGGTTTCATGTCCACCACGACGTGTTTTCCCGTCAGCCGTTTGGCCATCATGGGGGGTTGGGTGAGGTCCCAGAGGGTGTGAGGTAAGTTCGGGTTAACCGGGTTGGGGATCAGCCACGGTGCAACCTTGATCGCGCTGGCGTGTGCGGGCAAGTGGGGCATGTACGGCGCTGGCGTCCATACTGGCGAGAAGAGTGATTGGGGTGTGGGAGGGGAGGAGTGGATGCCGTACGGAGAGTAATGAGGATGTGGTGAGGCCAAGAGTTGTGGTGGTGGATTAGGGGTCCATGTGTAGACGCCTTGTGGACTGGAGTAGACTTGGGTGTAGGGCTGGTGGCTGTAGTAGAACGGTGGGGGGTATTGACTCATGAGGGGGTCGTATCGAAGGCCGTGAGGAGATGTGAAGAAGATCTCTTCCTCATCGCTACGCTTTTATACCCGACGGACCATCGAGGGAAAAGTATAGAAAAGATGCGGCTGTGGTCTTCAGATCAATGGCACAGAGTGATAAAAATGGCAAGCGCTGATGCACACGCTCTCTGCGTGGCGATGCTACGGCGAAAATTCTATTCTACGGTGTGGAGGCAATCCTCGAACCTGCGCAGGATAGAGTCGGATCACAGAATCAGATTGTTATCACAACAATCGTCGTGTCGTCCAGCCAGGCCTGGCCCAAATCTATGGTCAGCCGCATACTCTTCGTGTTCAACCCCTCCCCCAATCCGTCGCTCGCAAGCGAAAGTGCCTTGTGTCCACCGAATCCGTCACCTTCTTCCATCACGACATGGACCCAGCGTTTGATCAGATCCTCGGTTGCGGTCAATCTTTCCTCGTAAAGATCTCTCAGACCATCGGTCGCGACAATAAGCTTGTTCGTCACCGATTTATCCAGCCTTCGGTGTCGGACCTCTGGGATAGAGGACACATAAGGAGGGGTCTTGTTCCTCTCAGCGAACTGCCTGACAACTTGAGGAACTCGGAAGCCAGGCTGCGCGTTCAGGAATATTTTTTCCGTGTATACCGCAGGTAGCTTGAAAGAGTGATCTCCGATAGCTAAACGTTGTTAGCAACGATAAGATCAAGTTGGCAACGGTCAGATCAAAATGACGCACCACGAGTCGGTTCTAAGGCACCCAAAACTCGATTGTTGAGCGTAGCTTCTTCCTCTCCAGGATGATCTGCATGAATCCTCTCCCTCTCAGCGGCGATCGTGGTGTTTTGTATGCAAGTCAGGATCGACGCTTTGGAATTTCCCGACGACCCCTTCTCCCCAAGGACTGATTACAGTCACACGTGTCAACTTCTTATTTGTCCTAGGTCAAGTTGAATACTGACCTGCTTCGCAATCGCCAAGATTGACGATCCACAGATTCTCCTTCGCAGGATCGATGACTGCAATAACTGAACAGGCCCCGCGCATGCATCTAATCACCCTTGCGTAAACGCGGCCTCCGGTGGCTTGGTCATTGATCACTACCTGTAATTCTTTATCACTGAGGCTCTCGAAGTTCTCTGGAAGGGCAGCTCTGAGGTCGTTCTCGAGTGACTTGTCAAAACCCTGCACGGCCTTGGAAAATGCGTCACCGATTGTGCTGGGAGTGGGATTTGGATCGCTGGAAAGGATATTCTCCAAGTGCGCCCTGATTACAGATGGGAGATATTGGACGGTATGCTCAGACGTTTCGTGACCAGAGTGTCCTACGTCGGATCTCGAGCTTAACTCATGGTACCGTGCAGATGGGATATCATCATACACACCATCAAATACGCCGACGAACGTCCACTGGCCAGAAGGCAGCTCCCAATATTGGACCGTATGCCTATCCTCACTGCCACCCGAGGCAGGCTTCGCGTACGGCTGAAGAGTCAGCGTATGGGCCACGATCCCATTCGGAGTGGAGACGATGTCGGTGGTGGCCATGGCCTTCAGTGCCTCGCAGAAGGCACCTTCTGAGGTATACGACTTATAGTTGACGGGCCAATTGGCCGCATCTTCGGTCCACCTAGAACCAAGGTCGCCTGCGAAAGCTTTTTTGACGACGAAGCTCACATTTTGGTTTTCTGGGGCTGCCGCCCGGCGGCGAGAGAACGGTGGAATACGGATTCGCATTTGGGCGGTGGCATGCAACAGGTGAGGACGAGAAGCAAAGGTCAATGTTCCTGTGTCCTTTCGTCGTTCAGTACGCAATGTTGGGTGGGGAATGTCGCAGAGGAACCGTGAAGAGCCACGACATCGCCATCACTGCCAGGCAAAGAAGCCTTCATAGGCGCGAAGCAGGGGAAAATCGCGATCTCTGGGGCAAGTCACCGTCCTGGTCGTCGTACAGTTCTCTCAAGTGGTTGTTGTTCTGTCGTTGACATTGTCGTGTACCGTAAACGTGGAAATATCGAAGAAGGAGATGAGCCAGGTCCCACTACTTCCGGAACACGTCCTTCTGATAGTTGCGAATGTCCGCGCCCTTGACCCATCCCAACCGCCCATCTCCCAAGAATTATTCCATCGGCGGTGCCAGATCATCTGTGGCAGAATGGTGAGCGCCACGGATCAGTCCCCTCTCAGCACCCCCTCCGGAGCGTTACCTTGATTCATCGTCGGTGAGAACCGTCACCTTGGTCGCAATCAGTCGGTGTGAACCCTATGAGAGTTTGGCGTATTTTCAGGGCGAATTATGATCAGATTTTGGACTACAGAACGCCTCTCTGAGGGGGCGGTCGTCAGTTAAGATTTTGTGACGCTGTCGGGAACGCGGCTGTCACGTCTCTTGCACCCGTTCCGAAACCGCGTGTTCGCCCTCCATCCGCCAGCCGAGATACCTATCATGCAAGGTATTCCCGACCTCTGCCCAACCGCAAAGGGGAACTGATCCGAGTTACGAGGCAGAACAAACGGAGCTCTCATCCCCGCCCTTTGACAGCATCTCATCTATCCGGTTCTCACCTTTTAACTCGACGCACCTGTTAGTCTCTTCGTGGGATACCGTGAGTTCTCTATGCCGTGAAACAGGCCAAACTTCCAATTAAGAATCGTTCGTTAGACCGTCAGATTTTATGACGTGAATGCCAACGAACAAAAAGCAAAGTTTGACCAGAGAGCGGCCGTATTGTCTTGTTGTTTCCAAGACGCTTCGCACGCGTTTAGCGGAGGTCTCGACACGTACATCAGGGGGTATGTAAGTGACCATCGTAACGAAACTCTTCACTAACATGTCCAAAAGGCTAGAACTCGAGACGGAACAGACATTCCATCTCGGCAACCACGACGACTCAATCTCCTCCGTACATTATACCACGGAAATCAGTATGTTCGCCCAAGTGGAGTAAAACCAATTCACGGACGTACTCACGACGGCACAGATTCTCTCGTCTCTGGTTCCTGGGACCGGACCCTGAAATTCTGGGATCCCAAATCCAAATCCTCCCAAGCGACTTCCTCTCATACACTTCCGGAACGGATTTACCATATGGATCTAGTCGGGCACACTTTGGTGGTTGCCATGGCAAGCCGACTGTTTCAGATTTGGGATGTACGCAACATGCAATCTCCCGTGAGCCAACGGGAGAGTAGTCTCAAGTATATGACGCGTGCGGTTGCTTGTATGAGCGATCAAAAAGGTCTGGAGCCGATTTTCCAGGTTCCCGTTGAGCGCTCTAACACTGCTTGCAGGCTATGCCACAGCCTCTGTCGAAGGAAGGATCGCGGTGGAATATGTTGATCCCACTCCCGAAATCCAAGATAAGAAGTACGCTTTTAAATGCCACCGGCAGACAATAGATGATGTCGACCACGTGTGGGCCGTGAATGCACTCGCCTTCCATCCACTGTAAGTAAAGTTCAGTTCTGGACCGCGGGAACATCTTAATTTCGGTTCTGCCCAAGGTACAATACATTCGCCTCAGCAGGATCAGACGGTATGGTCTCCATCTGGGATCACGAATCGAAAAAACGTCTCCGTCAGTTCCCAAAATTCCAGTCTCCCATCTCTTCCATTTCGTTCAGTCATGATGGGACCAAACTGGCGGTTGCTGTTTGCGATGTGTGGGATGAGGGTGAGGAAGCGTCCAAGCAAGCCAAAAGACCTAGCATTTTCATTCGGGCTTTGGGTGATGAAGTCAAGGTTGGTATTTCGTCTTGCTTCCTCGTCCTAGGTACTGAATTTTGTGCTCAGCCGAAATCTATGACGGGGAAATAACCTATTGCCCCGAACGTCCTTATCTGCTCCTAGGCAGTACCCAACCAGTTGCCATTTACCTTGTCCTTCGCTTAGTCCCACGAGAATTAATTGCTCATTCGCATGGGTTCTTTGACTAATTTCGTCACAGCACAACGAAATCCTCTTCCACGTTACCTTGCCCTCATCCCATCATGACAGATGGTGTGCTTGACGGCGGAGATCAGGTCACGTTAATGATCTCGTCCTACCGAACGGTCCTACCGAACGAGGTGAGCGCTCTCACAGGCATAGGGAACACGCAAGTTTTGGCACGGCAATAATTTACCCCTTGACATACTGCACTTGCTTTCGTGCGCGATCCAACTCGGGTAACCCATTTAGACCGGTTTCTCTGGTGTGGGGATTTCCCAAGCTCGAAGCGCACCCAAAGTGGTGTTTCCCGTGGATATATCCTTGGGTCTGCGCTTTCTTGTACGAGCACCTGTCAGAGTCGTGAGGTGCCTATCTCTATGGATGTGCTCGTTCACACCTGTGATGATGATGATGATGATGACTATTCAACCACTTTATGGTGTTCGTGCTTTTCGGATTGGTCGAGTTCTATCAGGAGATTTCCCAGTGATTATCCAGATACGAGTTCGCGCAAAACGTGCCCGCCCACACATTACGGCTTCCTTTTTTCCTCCCCCTTCTGCGGAGCCGTCGGGAGTTCATCGCCTGACCCTCGAGCCGGAACGTCCATTACCCCGATTTGGACAGTGCACACATCCTTTGCCATGGCTAACCTGACACACGTAAAAAGAGGGAAAGCAGGAGAGATTCTTTAACCCTCACTTACGGCTCTCCCCCTTCCACCCCACCTCATCGCGATGGAAGAAAACTTGAGGAGCGTACGATTTCTTGACCCCAAGACAAACGAAATATCGTATCCTCAACCATTAAACGCCGTCGTCCCCAGTTTGGGAACAAGAGGCCCACCAGTCGGCGCCCTCTTGCTTCATCCACTACTAGCCCCTTTGATCCTTTCATGGGATGTCAGGCGCCCCTTTGGGACCTGCGCACAACAATGGCCGCAAGCAGAACGAGAAAAGCTTGGCCAGAACGCGACTCAACCACCGGCGATTGAGCTCGAGCTTCAATCGCCCCACCTCCCCTGGAAGATTGTGGTCCGCCCCAGGACGCCAGGTGTGCAAGTCACTGTCTTCGACGTCCTTTCCACGATCCACGAAGCCTTGTTACCCCATATCACTCTGGGAGAGTGGGACCAATTCGATACCGTCTGGAAAAATGCGATTGTGGCGGAGAGGGAAGTGCGAGTTCAAGAGTACGACTCAAGCCGCAAGACGGACGAGAAGTTCCACCACCCTCGACGAGTCGATACCCTTGGAGAATTTACGCGGTTCGTGGGGTTGGTCCCTGCCCTACAACGAGGCCCGCACTCCTTCGACCTCGAGCTCAAGCGACGACGTTGACCAGTGGCATGGTCTGTTTTTTATGTTCTAACGTATTCATCATTCCCTTCCTTAGAGGATTTACCATACTTCTCCAATTAGCCTATTCGTATTCTCCCTCTATTCTCGTCTTTGACAGACGGCGACCCCCACCTTGCTCCACCCCATTCCGAGAAATGATTTACCTTTGCCGCTACCCCAATGATGCGAACGAAAATCACGCCGTTATTCTACCCTTTAACATCGCACAACACTATTTTTCACTAATTTCAACACGCTACTACGCAGATGTACACTATTGACTTATAGACCGAGTCCACCCCACACTTTAGAGACCCATCAATGATCTCAGCAACAAGCCGCGGCAACATCCAACTTAGCCGCATTAACACCTTGAATGAACCCGTGTCCTGGGAGAAATGAATGACGAGTTAATAGAGTGAGTTGATTATTGGATGCGGGTAGGAACGCCTCACTATATTCCCAGACACATGCACCGTTTCCCCGGCTTACAACGTGCGCACGTTCCCTGATCTTCGACCAGGCGCCTTTGTATCCTAACTCGGGAAGCACTTGTCCGCCCGCTGAAGCGAAGAACGCATATGCATCGTCCCAGCCTTGAATGAACCCCTCGTTGAATCGCCAGTGCTCATAGCTCCCAGGGTATCTGGACCAATAGGCCTCATGTTCGCCTTGAACGGGTCGATTACGTTTACACACTTAGCAAAGATGGCTATGAGGGGATGAACAGAGACCGTAGCGTACCAAATGACTTAGTCCTTGCAGCTTCCCTGGCATTCAGTCTTGCTTCGCGCGAGTGATGCTCCAGGGATCTCGTGAGACGTAGGCCTATTGATTTCGGGAAGATGCCACCTCGGACCGTGTCTCGGAAGGACCAGCCTCTATCACCTTCCCACTGCTTCTTATATGTCCAAAAGAAGTTGCCTGCGCAATACTGCTCATAGAGGTCAACCTGCGCTTGGATGAATTGTGATCGTGCATGGTCATGGTTCGGAAGCGAGTCTAACGACTTCGGGTTGAGAGCTCCTGACCATTCGCCTACAATCATATCGCAGCCAGCTGATTCGAGTTTATCAGTGACGCGAGCGAATGTCTGTCTGACGTTTCCGTTGAGATCCCAGAGTCGGCCCGCGTGGTCGTACGCGAGCACGTCTATGTCTTCTTGGGTGAAACATCTATACAGATGGTGGTCGAGAACGAGATGCGGGTATGGAAGTGATTCGGCGTTGTGAGAAAGGTACCCGGCGTAGTTGTCCGTTTGCCAACTATCGCTGATAACGATAGGAACCCGGGGGTTGATAGTGCGGAGTGATCTTATCGCATCAGAGTACCATCGCTTCAATGCCTCCGAGTTGTGGCCTGGAGCTGGCTCGTTCAAAAGCTCGATACCAACGAAATTTGGCAACGGTGGGTTGAATGAGTTGATGAACTTGGTGATATGGGTTAGCACCACGGTCAGGACATGGACCGTATGACGCATGTTGAATGATCCATCGAAAAACCTGGAGTTCGGATCAGACGTCCCGGAGTGAGAGTCACGGTTCTGATTAATTTTGAGTAGAGTGTTTGCGTTTATCTTTGAGCTAACCCTTCAGCGATCCTGTACGTACCTGTTTTCCGGGGGCCGCGTGTAAGTCTGGAGATATGATCTCAGGATCTCTCGAAGAAAACTGAGTGCGATCGAACCCTTACCCAAGAGAACGCCGATTTGATATTTGTTCGCGGTGGCAATAGCGTTCAGGAGATGATTCCATGCGTCATCGAACGCAGATACGTGGTCAGCGAACTCTGTACCTCGCAGCACGGATTGATCGGCCCCGCAAGCGTGGTAGAAACCAATCTGAGAGATGATTCAGCTTCGGAATTAGACCCAGGACCCGTCCGAGATTTCTCCGTCCGGGACGACAATAGCGCGTTGAACAAAACGCGAGAACACGAGAGAAAGGTGAGGCGAGGGGAGGGGGGGGGGTTCATATTGTATGCAAAGGCAAGAGAGCCTCGCCACCTCTGACGTCCCGAGTGAGGCGGCAAAACACAAAAGAAGAGGGATCAAAGTTCCCGGCAGCAGTATAGGCGAAAAATGGCCTATCTGGACGCTGGTGTAGGGTTCGCTGGGTGTCATCAAACTTACCGGGATACGGACTGTGTTGATTCCTGTTTCAGCTAGCCAGGCCCAATCGCTTTCAACGATCCAATTCCGCCAATGGTCTTGTAAAATCTCCCGGCCATGTGTTCCGCGAGCGACGTCGAGATCACTTTGCCCCGGCGTGTGAGCTTCCCGAAATGGGCGATCTGCAATCCACCTCTCTAGCACAAACCACGAGCCTGGAATAAGTTAGATGCATTGTCCTATCTGATAGGAAGGGGCATACAACGCACCAAGGTTCACCCCCCTCTGTTTCCGAAACCGAAAGAAGTCTTCCTGCGTTGGGAAGTCCGCAGCTGGCGGTATGTGCCCTCCTCCGTGTCGGGAAAACAAATGAGATCCAGGCTGGTCCACGCTGGAACTCTCCTGTGTGGAAAAACGAGACTCGATGTGGTCAAGTTTTTCGCGGACGGTTTTTCCAAACTTGCGCAACATGGTAGTACAGTGAAGAGACAGCTGTGTATTGCACTCGTCATTCGGTGATACAGCTCCACGAGTCCGGCGACTTGCGAAGAGGCCCTGGACGCCTGTTCCACAACTCGCGCCGTCCCTGGTCGGTCTTGAGCGTGCTGTCGAGGGGATTTCAGGAACTCCCGAGAAACAGTCTGCCACGTCTGACCTCGGCTGAGGTTCCGCTAGCTTTTGGTCATTTGGCGGGGATGGAAACACGACGCGTCGGCTCCGACCATGTTACATTTGTCGGGCGCAGTGTACTACGGCTCGTGATCCTCTTTGTCGACCGCACATCCCATCACACCCCTCGCTTCGGTCCGGAAAACGACACTGTGACCAGGGATCCTTGACGGTTTGCTCGACTCGAAACACTTTGGTTCTGAGGTAAACGTACATCCGACAATTTCGTGTGTTTAATTGTGCCTTGTTCTCTCTGTTTATGTACTCGACAAGCAGCCGTAGACGTCTGCACACCGTTCTGGACCCTCGCCTTTTTTATCTGAAGATAGCTCAACTCGTCACCCAAGCCCTCATTCGTTCGTCGGATATTATCGGGGACATGGAACCCTTCGTATGTTGTCGCCTATGTGCCACCCTGCTTCTTCTCTCGCGATTCGGACAGCTCGTTAGCGCCTGTCCCTAATGGACGGTCACCGGTATGTTCTCTGGAATGTCACAACTCGTGAAATGATCCAGAGGAAATGTCAACAGGTGGAGACCGAATGGACCCTTTTTCGGATTCGTCACACCGGTTGTTGACTCAGAAGAGGCGCACTTGGTCGGGTGACATACCAGCCGAGCGTGAACGTGTTGCGTCCTGAGCTGTTTGTCCAAGACTTCGTCCGAAGCTGAAACGAGTTGATCTATTATTACTACCATTACTCAATAACGTTACCTGTGTGCTGCGAGGGGGTTGTGAACCTCTGTTCTCTGTAGTAGGGTACAGGAGAGGACTAAAGTATTCAGCCTCGTAGAGGATTCGCCCTCTCCCATATGTAGACACTGCCGGGGATCGCCACCTCATTTCGAGAAAAGACTGATCGGAGACCGCGCCCTTCCTCAGCCACCGACGCATTCCTCCTCCTCTTCTCACCCGCCACGCTGTAACCACGAGTCGTTTTCTCACCACTTACCCGGGGATTATTATTCATACGTTACCAACAGGAGGCACACTAAGCTTTGCCACGAGTTTGATGTTTCTAGACCGGTCTCCCTTGAATGGCGCATCGTTACCTCAGGCCGCACGGACATAGGAACGTACCCGCGCCCGAGCGACTGAGCGATTCTGTCAGAGGAACAGAACTTCTCCGGATTCAATGGCAGTGATACGTTTGATCTGGGGTCCCTCGCGGCTGTGGCCCAGACTCACAACCACCCATCATCATCACAGTGTCTTCAAATATCCCTCTTACGAAAATCAGGCAGCGAATGAATATGCGCGCTTGTTTGAGACAGCACTGGTTCTCCTAGGTCATATAAGACTCCTATGCCCGACATGTATCCCTCTCCTCATACCCCGTCGTTCGACCTCACCGCGACATCACCTCTCTCCCGCTACACCACTCTCACAGAATGACATCTTATCTACGCGGTTTATTCGGAGGGCAAAGCCAACCCACCAAGCCTCATAGCGAGTCGCGCTCCCGTTCCAGGCCAACAACCGCCGCCTCCTACAAGTCCCCCAAACCCACGACTTCAGAGTCCGCTCCCCCTCGGTCCGCTGGTATCAAGAGAAGCTACTCCGCCACTCGATCACACGTACCCTCTCCGCTTCGAGTTGTCACCAACGAAAGGTCCCCGCGTCCGGCTGTACAGCGAAGCAACACTTCCCGGTCGCATTCAAAAAGCAAGAGCGCATCTTCGAGCCATCATCAACCTCCGAATGCCCAATACAGCGGACCTGGGACTGGTGAGTTTCATCCGGACTTTGCCCGGGCTTTTGTTCATATTGTTTCCAGGCCCACACTACCAGATCCTTTCCCCAAGCGAACCGTATATGTATACCCCCACCAGCTCACGCACCGGTTCCTCTGCATCTCTTCACCCTGCGACCCCCTCCGTGGCCTACTTGCAGCCACTTTCCCGTTCAGCGTCTCACTCTCACACATCAAAGATGCCGTCACGTCCTGCTTTAAAGAGCAATAACACCTGGACTGGCACCGGCACGACAAGCAGCCTTGGTCGTACGTGTATCACTATCTTCATCATCTCTCGTAAGCCTGACCCATTGACACCGTAGATTCCTCTTCCCATACACGATCCCATGTTACGTTCCACCAACCAACCAGCCTCCACATGCATCCTCTCTTTGCCTATTCACGTCTTCATCATGCACCAATCCAGTACGACGTGGGCCGGACCCCATCAGCTCGGACCGTCCTGGATTGCACGACGCATTCTCCAGTCCCAGCGCACACCCTTGCCCAACCTGCTAGCGATCCACCAACCGCGGCTCCCGATCAACTAGTTCTCAGATCTCACAAATTCCCATGGACGATCGTCGTCAAAGCTAGTTCGCCCTCCACTTCAAACAAGAAGATTAAGCGATCTAACTCTCGCTCTTCCGTCACGGGGACTGTCATTACCAATTTGGATGTACTCTATGCGATCCACACAACGCTCCTCGCTCGTGTCACTCCTGAAGAGTGGGAAGCCCTCGGCAACGGCAGCAAGGCTCAGCGGAAGGTCACGCGGGCATATGAGAAGCGCTGCTCGATAATGGGTGGCTGGGAAGGTGGTGTCCGCCGCATCGACTGGTTGGGTGGGAAGACCCACTTGACTGGTATCGAAGTGGACAGGAGTAGCGGAAACAGTGTCGGCAAACTGGTCTTTGCTCGAATCTGCTGAGCTAGCGCCACCCTCCCACCCCACCCCCTTCCCCCTTACTTGAATACTATACCCACCTCGCGAAAAGTATAATCCTCCATTTGCTCTCTGTTCTGGTTCTATCGATTTGCTCGCGGTTGCTTCCTATCTTGTTCTTCTCAACTGCTACGTATCACGCGTTCTTCCGCCCAGATTTCATTACGCTTTTTGGGACTGTTATCTTTGGTGTGGGTTTGTAATTTTTTTTGTATGTACGCGCATCTCTCCATCCTCTCGTCTGGTCCAGCCAT
>Ga0307514_10000887_pt1 | contig 46671 bp, 32 predicted proteins | sample 16_EM_MG_FD_203088 | JGI IMG/M metagenome (GOLD analysis project Ga0307514, IMG submission 203088) | Populus trichocarpa ectomycorrhiza microbial communities from riparian zone in the Pacific Northwest, United States - 16_EM | ecosystem: Host-associated > Plants > Roots > Unclassified | place...
ACAAGCGTGCTAAGGTGGTTCCCGTCGGCAAAGTGGTTCCTGTGGAGGTCGTCGACAAGCGTGCTAAGGTGGTTCCCGTCGGCAAAGTGGTTCCTGTGAAGGTTGTCGACAAGCGTGCTAAGGTGGTTCCCGTCGGCAAAGTGGTTCCCGTGGAGGTCGTCGACAAGCGTGCTAAGGTGGTTCCCGTCGGCAAAGTGGTTCCTGTGGAGGTCGTCGACAAGCGTGCTAAGGTGGTTCCCGTCGGCAAAGTGGTTCCTGTGAAGGTTGTCGACAAGCGTGCTAAGGTGGTCCCCGTCGCCAAAGTGGTTCCTGTGGAGGTTGTCGACAAGCGTGCTAAGGTGGTCCCCGTCGCCAAAGTGGTTCCTGTGAATGTCGTCGACAAGCGTGCCAAGGTGGTTCCCGTCGGCAAAGTGGTTCCTGTGAAGGTTGTCGACAAGCGTGCTAAGGTGGTCCCTGTCGGCAAAGTGGTTCCTGTAAAGGTCGTCGACAAGCGCTCTAAGGTGGTCCCTGTCGGCAAACTGGTTAAGGTGGTTGGTGTCGACAAGCGCTCTGCGGACGATAACTAGTATCACAAGCGACCTACGGAAGACGGTGCAACAGCCCTTTCAAGCTCGTAATACCAATGATGAATTGTGGGGAGTGGTAGGAAGAGTGAGTAGAAGTTTTTGCGGTACGGGTACTGCAGGGTGGGGGCGTCTTTCGAATTTTCTTTACTTGTTGATGTTTGATTTTACTTGCAAAACACAATACCACAAAATATATGTCGCTGCTTTAGAGTAAACTTCCATGAAACCAATTTGTTAGTGCGAATGTGTAGGACGATTCCTTACTCAGGATCCCGAAATGTGATCAATTGGTGCTCACGGAACCGGAGACAAAGATAGTTCACTATCTCTCACAAATCCAGTTAAAGCTATCGACGACGGAGATTAGGGTTTCCCAGTAAACGACTAATCCTAGGTGGGGCGAGATAGGTATACACTACGGATGAGATTAGATTTCTCGCTTTTGCGTGATCTGTTACTTTGGATGACAATGTTTAAATCCTATCTATCGTGAAGTCCGTGTATGCATCTGCACGCGCACTCATCTGGCAACTAGCCGAATCCAAAGGTGTACCTTCGGTACGTATCTGCAAGTGACGTAGACGATCTAAGAATGCCTGCATCATCTTGTTGCATATCCGGTAGTGGCAAAGGGTGGCACCGGCATACTCCGAATGCCATATATAAGAGCATACAAGCTCCAACGCAGATAGACTCTATCCAGAAACTAAGCTTCTCCCTCACTATTGTAACAGTCTTTGTTACATATCTGGTGGCAAGTGACTCAGAGTGGCGAGTGACTCAAGAGTGGCGAAGCATCAAAATTTTCTCTCATAATTCTCTGTATATAAATCGAGTCTTTTTCCTTCTCTGCTTCTCTTCACTATATCATAGAATCAACACACAGTTCTCCCCTAAGTACTATAGTGACAGTCTTCCAGACATGTTGTCCGAGTGCCGATCGATGATGTAATACCTAGACCTCAATGAGGCGGGGTAGATTTAGCGTCGTCACACAAGTGCGGGGTACAAATTTTGAGACTAAGCAATCATTATAGTTCGCACGTCAGTCAGCATGGGGTGTCTGTCCGGGGTTTTTTTCGTCTCGGTTAGCGTCTACTTGAGGCCGTCCAAATGCTCCAGTTGTCTGCACAATAGTGATGTGTTAGGTTATGTATACTCAAAAGCATTGAATTATCGAGGCCGTTTTTGGGCAGGGCCCACATTACCCTCCTGATCTTGCATATTCTGATCCATAAGGTTTGAAAATCAAAGTGCATTGACCGCCAACTACTGACAGGGAGGGGTGATATAATATTGCAGTGGGGGTTCGTTAAAAACTCCAGGGTTCCGTCGGAAAATGGGAGTTGTGCAACAAAGGTTCTCAATACATGCATATAACATTTACAGCCCTTTGTCGCTTGCGATCCGATTCAATCCGAATACTTCAGTTCGTATCTTCAAAGCTTATGTCGTATGATAACTCGTTTTCCCCACAGGTTAGCTTCCTCTACTTCATTATCTTAGATATTTAGAAATGTTCCTTGAAGAAACCAAAAAAAGAATGGATTGGCTAAGAGTTGAACTTAGGTCCTTCTCTATACTAGGCGGATGCGCACTAAACGAAAACTTTTACATAGTCTCTATTTATGTGGCTGTTTTTGAGATATACAGGATGCACCTACAAATCATGTATCTGTAATCAGTTTTAGGTCTTCTGAATCTTGCTTGTCATCAATGTACAAAACCTTCCATTTCCCTTTCTTGTCCCTTTTCACTGCTCGACGTTATCCAACCTCTTACTTTTCTGCTTCTTCTCACTGCTCCCGTGATCGCATGCTCAACTACGTTTCTACAGGAGCTCTCCCCTCCGCTTCTTCCGTATCCATCTTCGCTTCTTCCCCAGCTGTTACTACAACCGCTAACAATTCTTTGGCTCTCACTTCCATTGCTTCTATGGAGTTCACTTCCTTTCCCATCCCCTTTCCATCAATTGATGCTATTCAACTTCCAACGTTTCTGCTTTCCCACTGCATACGCGCCCAATTCCACTACTTTCTCTACCGCTGCTCTCTTATTCCTTACCTCCGCTTCCACGCTTCTACTGCCGCTCTCAACTCCGCTTGATTCCGTGCAGTCTCATTCGGGTATAAACGTCTACGTCCCGGCCCAAAAATATTAGTTGATTCCAGGTATAAATGTCCACGCCGCCGGTCAGTCACATTAGTTACTATTCGATCAAAGACGTCCACCTGATACTGCGGGAGTTGACTTCTAACTGTTTCCCTTTGTGCTACTAACGCTTCGAGAAGGTAAATGGCATCGGCCTTTAATGCAGCATTCATAACCTCTAGAGCGGCGCCTGCGCTTGCAAATGCCAGTTGAACTCCTGCAGAGGAGTACTTCTCTGAAAAAAGTAATGACAACAACTTGAAGTTCCGCATGTCCCAAGCTAACTGCCATGCTAACCGATGCTCTTTATCGGGGATTAATAGCGCTTCCTTGTGCTCCAGCAACAACTCGCAGAACCCAAGTTGGTCTGGCCCTGTATCATAGTCGCGGTGTGCATAGTGATTCACCTCTGGGCTCGTATCCTCAGGCATCATCTGTGCAGTGACATGCAATGGCAAGCGTCCTTGATCATCTTGCATCAATACTGATGCGCCGTGTTGGAGTAGCAGTTTAGCGAGGGTTACGTTGGCCCTTTTGGCTGCGAGATGCATGGGGGACCTCTGGCATATATCCATGGCATTTACATCGCAAACTAGACCTCCACTGTCTGGCCTTACACCGTCAAGTAATATCTGAACAATTTTGGTATTCTCTAGAGAACAAGCGATATGAAGTGGTGTTCGCCCCTGAGCATCGGCAATGTTTCTATTAGCGTCTGTTTCGAGAAGAAGCTGTACAATATCCGCTTGGTTGACCTCAGTTGCGAGATGAAGCGACGTTTCACCTGCCTCATTACATTCGTTCACGCCAATCTCTAAGGCTAGGACGGCAGATACCATTCGTCGTGATAGACCATAGATAGCAAAGTGGAGTAGCCTCCCAAAAGGAGGAAAGCGAATAGCTGCTCCTCTTTCGACAATCATCGTGAAAACGTCGAGGTTATCTCTCCGACATAGGTAATGTAGTGGTGATAGTCCACCAGAGTCTCTAGGGTCAAGCAATGCACCAGCAGAGAGTAACAATTCTGCGGTATCGACAGCACTGACATAATGCATCGGGCAACTGCCATTGTTGTCTGAAGTGTTAACATCTGAACCGTGCTCTATCAACCACTTTGCTGCCTTAGGAGAGCGTCCGGTTACGGCGAGATGGAGAGGAAGTCGGCCCTTGCTGTCGGTTGCTGACAGAGCGTGTGGATCATGTTCAACCAGCAGAGCTAAGATGTCTATGGAACTGTCTAAGTTCGAATTACCCGCGAGCTGTGCCGCAAAATGTATTGGAAGGTTCCACTCTTTAGGATTGGTTGGGTCCTGAAATTTAATTTTGACCAGCTGTGGATAGCAGGTGATGAGAGACCAAACTACATCAATATCTTCAAAGTCGATGGCCTGCAATAACGGTGTCCTACCCGTGGTAGACACCTGGTTTGCAACAGAATATGTCAAAAGCAAAACGGTTTCCTTTAAACGCTGCTTCGCTGCTTGTCGACCATGTATTGCATATCGTTCTAACTTGGAGGAAAATGGCAATGCACAACCAAGTGGTTCTACATTGAATTTATCGTTCAAGGTGTTAATGTTGATCTTCGTGGCTCGAAGTAGTAACTTCAGGATCTCCGGACGATGAAGACATGCGGCAAGGTGGAATGGTGTCCAAGAATGGGGATATGTGCTACCCCGTTGTCGGGGATCGTAGATGCGTCTGAGGGGGTTTGCACCGAGATCGAGTAGAGCTTTGGTTGCAGTTATGCTGTCGGCGCAAATGGCGAAAGCAAGGGGAGTTCCGCAGAATTCCAGTGGCCACTGGGGATGAAGTCTACGAACCTCATAACATGGCCGGTCAAGTACAGGAGTATCATCGTCTGAGTCTGGCGAGATTAGTGGGTAGCCATCATGCCATTGAGCCAATATGCGTCGGCCCATTGCAAATGCTTCTTGGCCGAAGATAAATAGCCAGTGTAAGGCGGAGCAGCCATCTTCAGTAACTTCCGCAGTATTGATGCTGCTATTGATGAGTGATATTGCGGTTGACTTATCCGCCACAGAACATGCGTGGAGCAGTTCGTTACCGTTCAATATAGGCACAAGCGCAGCTTGCATGCTACTGATAATACAAGCATTATATGTACCGTTGAAATTCTCTGAGACCGAGATACCAGAACAGACTAATTGACCAAAACCTTCTGCAATCGGGTGGCCTAGCACCTTCGCTTGTGAGATCAACTCCATAGCCTTCTCAATGTTCATGCTGGTTCCGAACCCTAAGATGTTGCAAATGGCTAGCTGGAAAATCATGCTGGCCTTTATGATCTTGTCAGTCAAACGAGCAGATGCCATCTCAAGTTCATCAAAGATCTGCTGCTGATAATGCTGCCGTACATCGCGTTCATGGTCGAAGCGGAATAGCTGCAAGTATGATTGTTATTATGTCAATCTTTTAGAATCATATCTATGAACTCACATTATATGTCAACCCAGAACGGCCAACACGGATTGAGCGTTGTGCTGAAATATTCATCTGTCTGTATTGGCTAGTTCAGTCAGTATCAGATTACATAGATTAGTGCTTAACACTTACTTCCATGTACTAATGAAGGAAAATGCCGTCACATATGTTAGGCGATCAGTCGGGTTCATCTGAAGTGCGTTGCGGAATAGCGCACGTAACGCTGCCTTGTCAAAGTCTATGTTTCGGTGACTGGAAATGCACATTTCGTTGACAAATCGAATACTATATTGCCGCAACTCACTTTTGTCGAACGCTTCAAACAAACTGTCTTCGAGTCCATCATGACCCTTCACCCAGCCTCTATCGAAGTAGCAGTCCCCATCCTTAAGAATCTCCCAAACCAACAGACCATATGCCCAGGTATCACACATAGGTAAATCGTCCAAGGAAATTGGTTTGTCTGTCTGGTAAGTCACTTCTGGTGGATTGTATCTGTCGCACGTCAGTGACCCCAATTGAAACTCTTTTGGAGGGACTCACAATGTTGTTCCATGGTACCAAATGCGTCGGTCTTTATTTTCTAATGGGATTAGAGAATGGCCAAAGTCGCATATCTTCATGATTGCGTTGCTCGGACGGTCCCAAGAATGGAACACTAGGACGTTGTCAAGCTTTAAATCGCCATGTACGATCCCACAACCATGAAGAGCCCATAATCCTGCGATAATATCCTCAATGAATATAAGCTTGCTACCGAAAGGCATGCGACCACGATATCCTTGTAAGTAAGATCTACCACTCCCCTTGGAAGCGTAATCCACAACTACAAATGGATTCAGTCTTTCGCCTTGTATGTCCCATCCGTAGCCAACGAGATTAAGTATGTTGGGGTGGCTTTGAAGAGGGCTGTGATGCATGATCCGAAGATCCAGCAGCAAGTTGGATAATCGTTTTCGGAGCTTGTTACTGTCGGTTTGCGACCCGCCCATCTTCAAATGTTTCACCGCTACCAATTTTTGCCCGTACAGGCACTTCTCCACGATATAGGTTTCGCCTTCACCCACCGTACTATGTCCTTGGATATCGTTCATGTGGCACCTCTTGATGTCGAGGTTTTGAATTGAACGCAAAGCTTCTTCCAGACTTGCCACCACTGAACTTTCAACGCCGGAAAATCCGAATCCGTGAACGCTAGATAAAGCCGTCCTCGATAACCGAGTGTTCCAACTGAGACTAATGTCGGCCTGTTAACCTGTTAGTAATTCAGGTACACTAAGTTGCCCAATCCGAACGGGCAGCGAGAGTGTTCTATATCAGTCAGTCAGACGGCCTCTTTTTCGCTATATGCGAAGCACCACTCGCGAAACAATTGCCATCTGACTAGCCGGATGCGAAGGATTATTCCCTACTGATGGCATTGCAGGACAGGAATTCCCAATCTTTTCTGTGTCTTTCTGTATTATGGTTAAGGCAGAGAAATTTGCGAGTATGGTTGTAGTTATGTTATTGCACCCCTAAGCTGTAAGGATGAAACTGAAAGCTTGAAATGGGAGACCAGGTTTCTGTGCTGTTGATTGCCCTCAAATAAGACAATTTCACACCTTCCCCGCACGCGTAGGGCGGCAGCTCGTAAGCCTCAAATCGATCCCTACTCCTGTTAAGGGACTAGCCAATAGTACGAGATCAACCACAGCCTCCCTACGTCATCCTACAGCATACCTTTGCACCATAATATGTAGCCGCTTCTTGCTATGGCTGGTAAATGTGGGCACACTATTAATTTAGTATATGTGCGAAAATTCGATTTTTTAATTTATGTGGGTGCACCGGTGGTGTGGTGGGATTAGTTTGGAGACAATTTGATGGTGGGATGACAATCTAAAAATCGTCCCACACAAACCGAAAAAACTTGGCAAATGGCATGTGAATGTGTTTGTGTGTATACTAGTACAAGGCAGGTGGCAGCGTTGCCGCCGATTGGATGTGAACTTCGCTGTGCTTAGGAGTTAATATGAAGATTTGGTTAGCACACGACAAAGAAGTTCACAAATCTCAAGTAAAGTAAAAAAGGATTGGAGCACTCGCTCAGTATTCCGACTCTAGCTGTTATTCTGCAATCTGCAGCAACAACCGTCACGTGGTAATGACTTGCGAGTTCCAGGAAAAAGGAAGATCACGATGGTGTTGCGATGATGCCATAGAAACTGACGCACTGCCACATGCCGGACAATTCCGATCAATGAGCTTGAAGCACAGCCACACGGAAAATAATTGCGGCCAATGACAGTGCTTCAAGCCGACACTACATGTGTATATCTTCACAATATGTTTACATACGTAACGTTCGCACAGGTAATGTGCTTTGATATTATTTAGTAGATGCCATTCTCGCGGTTTATCACTGGCAAATGGAAGTTATACAAAAAGGGTTCCGTATTCCATGCACATGATATACTTATATCCCGCTACCGCTGGCGACCCGACCACCTACATTATTGTAGCATTTGTAGTGGAGTAAAGTAACAAAACAAAACGGAAAAACAATGCACGTCATGTATTTATTTAGCTTTCCCTAGAAATCCTAACGATCTGCTCTAGCACCGGAACTCCCCGACCGAAAGTATTGGAACCACGCAAAAGACATTGCTAAAAACGTTGTCACCTACCTATCTGCGCAATTTACTCAGAGATACATGGATCGGAAGAGACCCAAATCTGAACACTACTAACTTACCCATTCATACTGCATCCAGCGTCCACGTTTGTGTCCATTGGTGGTATAGCGACCTATGATGATACATTAGTGGTACATGGCAGTCTAGTGACGGTTGATGGTAGCCGAAGTCAGTCGACAAAACTTAGGGTAAATTTTTGGTGAAGATTAAAACTCACGATAAGTAGCGTGGCATTTACACTTTGTTGCCGTGAGATCTAGCGGGGCAACTATACCACGTTGTCGTGAGATCGGCGTGAGATTCAGCGTGATAGCTAAATGACTTTGTCGTGAGGTTAGAGCTACAGTCGTGCCAGCCAAGATTTGAGATGTACAAAGAGAAAGCTATAATCATGAGGTTGTAATACCGCTCGCTCTATTCAACACGAGAAAATATTATGAGATTACATCTTATACTACCGTGCCAAAGCGATCACCCCTGTATAGCTACAAATCAATTGTGCCTTTAAAATTTGTATTTGTAATAGTTTGTGGTGGTATGGAATTTGGCCGGTCTGCAACCGCGGAGGCAATGCTCAACAATTGTCGAACCTGAGCCCGGGCAGCTGCACACTTTAATGATTGGTTGCTGCACCATCATCACTAGTGCATATGTATCCTGCAAGCACAGCCATCCAACTTGCAGCACCAATAGTGAATTATCTCGTGTTGCCTGCTCACATCCTCTTCTGAAGATCTTGGAAGTTTCGGTGATAATAAATTTAATTTGCACAGCCTCATCGTTGCGCACATTAATACTTTGGTTGAATAACAGGTAACACAGTATCACCACACACATACGAACCATTATTCGGTATGTACAATATCTCGATGCTACTCTATGGTTTTATAAGGTAGCTCCGACTAAATAATTAGGATCGGGAGTAGTGAGAACCACGGGATGGTAACGGGACGTTTTTCATAGTCGGTCATCCCATCGCGCGACGGGACTTGGGATGCCAAAATATCGAAATCCCGCACGGTATTGGGCTGGATACCGTGTTATTTCGCGTCAAATGGGCAAAAACGGCCGCCGAGTAAGCACGGCTCTTCCAAATCAAGATCGGACACGTGAGGCTAATAGAGCTCATCGAGAAGTTCATTTGACCTCTAACAAGCGACCTTATGGGACACTTGTTTGACCTCATTGATCTCCTCGATGGGCTCTATTAGCCCTAGTGTCCGATATGGATTTGGAGCAGCCATTATTACTCGGCGGTCGTTTTTGTGATTTTTGAGCAGTAGTAGTCCAGCGGAGACCATCCTGTCCGCATACCGTGATTTCGCTGGACCGCGAGAAATCCCTTCTTGGCACATGTACGGGACGGTTTTTGAACGGGATTACCGTCCCGTCCGGGCAAAACCTTGCCCTGCCCCGGACTATGACTTTCAGTCCTCGAGGGTTTTAGAGTGCGGTGTTGCATGTATATATAGAGCTGACTGCAAGCGGGGCAGGTAGTAAGGGGCACATTACTCTCTCATATATAACTCGCGTCTTTCGCCTTCTCTCCGTATCTAAATCTATACACGCACACGGTTCTCCCCATATTTCAACATGCGGGAGTGTCGAGTGATGGATACATGATGGGAGTGATGCAGTCATGACGGAGTGATGATATCCAATATGCTTCCCAACCGTGTCTAGGTTACATAATTTGCACTATAACCTATCCAGTCGATCATCCACAGATTGGAGAGCCCACATCACTGTCTTGATCGATATTATTCCGTAATTACTGGTTAATCAGTAACCCCAGCCCGAGGCGTCACCAGCAGAGTCTTGCAATATCTTATGCGAAACAAGACGACATGGGGACCTGAAAAACTAGCGGGCGGACGGACTATTGCGAACGCTGTCACATCATAGCCTGCTTTCTGTGATCTTGGCAAGGGTGGCTCCGGGACGATAAGCCAGTCTGCTTTGAGCACGGGTATGCCACTTGCATCCAAACGATTTCACGACGGAGATTCCGACATGGAATACGTACCGCTGATGTAGGAGGACCTATGGTTTTGGAGCAGCGTATAGTAAATGCCATGATATTGTCATATAAGCCTCACGATGGTGTTTGATCTACACTCCGTTAACTATGAAAATTATAATCTACATAGCGTAGACAAATTCTTTGCCTTTCCGTTCCGGAGGTCGCCAAGTTTGGCAAGACTTGTTTAGGCTGCCGCGATTTCCAAAACCTTAAACTACCGCTTGATTCGACTACAATTCCTCGGGTACCGGGTAGGTGATCGGACGGAACCTGGTAAGCGGTGATTAAAACTCCATTACCGATCCCGCTTTATTTTAGCTCTCCTAAGAAAACCTAACGATCTAAAAGATACTGCATCCGAAGCACAAAGGCAGTCGAGTGACGATTTACACTAGCTGAAGTCAATCCACAAGAGAGAGAATCTACAAATAAAAGATGCACGGAAATGATACAGCCCGTTGTCGCTTGCGATCCGATCCTATCCTATCCGATCCGATCACTTCGGCTTGTTGGGGAGTAAAGAAACGGAACGGAACGGAACGGAAAAACAATGCACCTCGCTTGCGACCCCACTTCCCTACGAAACCCAACGATCTGCTCTCCCTCCAGCACCGGAACTCCCCGACCCGACACGAACAAGGCACAATCAAACCCTGTTGCCTACCCTTTGAGGCAGTGAGATTGACCCTCAAACGGCTCATGTTATACAAACCCTGCCCAAGAGGTGGCGGTGACGCCGGGTCCCGACTACCGACTCACTCTAGACTCCGCAGACCGATTGAAATACTGTGATTGCACATCCTTCCCGCAAAAGAAGATGACAGGACCCTGTAACAGTTACATATCGGCCTCGCTTCAGCTCGAGCAGTATTTCAGACTGATGCAAATCAGCTGTAGTATCGTATAGTGAGTTCATTGTTGCAACGTACTTAGCCATATGTTGGGAACAATCGCGTACGAAGAAAGATCTTGAATTGTCTATCGTACACAAGTGATTGTCTATCGAACAATCTAAGGGTAAAATCTATGCCTTTATATACATAAAGAGTCTCGAGATTTTGCGGGGATGATAGAGTGGCGATTGCATTAGCAAGTGGCGATATTTGTAGAGGAAAATGATTGATTGTATTCAATAAGAGAGCTAGTTTTAGCTCCCATGTATATTTCAATGTGAGAAGCTATGGCCAGCTACAGTCACGCACACAATCAGGGTCTCTGCATTTACATGCATGTATGCAACAGGTGGCGAGTGGCGAGTGAGAATATGTGAATAAGTATATGTAATGTCACTACGTGTATGAGTCCATCTAGTGACTCAGTGTATCGCGATCACTTTCTAGAGCTTTCTAGCGGTCGTCGGGTTCAATCCTGAGTCAACACTATACGGCCCTTCGTATATTCAGAAAAGTAGTACAATAGTGTAGATTCGTTACAGTGTTGTCAACCGTCCCATCCGTCCGGCCGGGGACGGCTGTCGGACGGGGCGGTTGACAACACTGATTCGTTATTGGATATGGTAGGTAATTCTCACTTAGAAGGCTCGAGATGGATATATTCGCACTGTTTGCCATCTCAAACGTTAATTTAGTTGTTCTAATTACCTCGAGTCCAGGGCTACAAGTGTAGATGCCTTGGGCTTGTAAACTTACAGTTTGTTTTAATCGTACTGCATTCACTCTACTAAGAGTACGGCAGAAATGAACACATACTGTGCTTGCACGAAAATATCCAGACTTCTACAACATATATCAACTTCATTTATCATCACCTCTAGATTTCTTTTCTTGTTTTAATCATACTGCATTTACTATAGTTAGAGTATGGCAGTTATTGCATGTATATATAAAGCATCAGCCTCTGTAGTGCTTGCGGATATAGGCGCACGGTACTCAGCTGTGCTGAATGTACATAGTTGCGCAGATGGGAGTCCTCTGCCATCGGACGGATGACGTGTCGCCGTCCAGTCCCGTCGAGAGTATTCCTGACGGACAGGACGTTTGAGAACACTGGGAGTCAGCTGGAGATGACCAGCTGAGCGCGCATATATGCGTATGGATGCACATACAGACTCTTGCATACATGAGCATAGACGCCTACGATAAATAGACAATGAATCAAGCATCTCTTGTAATAGCAGTGCCCACATCCCCTCCCTCATTCTACAGTTCTTCCCCTTTAACAAACAAAAGCAAAATGAATGGCAGCACATAGAAGCAAAAGAAAAGAAAAGAGGAAAGGACGGTCAGCCATCGATGCAGCGGCCATCATGGTCGACAGAGCTCACGCAGCGTGGACAAACGGCCACAAAACAGGCGTGCTTCTCATGTACATTGAGGCAGCCTTCCCGAGGGTGGCAAAAGGAAGGCTAGTCAACTTGATGAAGGTCAGGCAAATGGATGGAGACCTTGTACGATGGACGGAGAGCTTCCTATTGGAGAGACCGGTGGAGTTGGTAATCGAGGGCAACACCATGGAAAAACACCCAGTGGAGGCAGGGGTCCCGCAGGGCTCACCTGTGTCACCGATCCTCTTTGCGATCTACAGCTCAGGACTAATCAACTGGGTCGAAGAGTATGTATCAGCGGCGAAGGGGCTATCCTTTGTAGACAACCTCGGCTGGGTGGCGACCGGAAGCGATGTCAACATTGTCGTCTCGAGACTCGAGAGATCCGCAGCAAAGAGCATCGAGTGGGCAAGCAGACGAGGGCTACAGTTCGACACTGCAAAGACGGAGGCGGCGCTGATCATGCGCAGACTGGGCCACAGGAAACACCTCCGGTCAAAACTGACAGCAACGATAAGAGTCGGAAACGGGTCCATACGATTCAACGTGCAGGCGACACGCTGGCTGGGCGTCTGGATGGACGTGCATCTGATGTTTAAGGAGCACCATACCTGATGCATGAAGAAAGCCAGGGCAGCAGAGGCCAGACTCTGATCGCTTACCAAGACATACGGCGTTGTCCCTGAGAGCGTACGGGCCTTCCTAGTGGCGTGCATCCAAGCGGTTGCACTATATGGGAGCAAGCTCTGGTGGGACCCCAGGGAAGTACGCAGGCGAGATGACCTCCAAATCGTCCTCAATCGACAATCGAGGTCCATTCTGGGCGCGCTGCCCACGACCCCGCGAGGCGCACTAATGAGAGAATCAGCGCTTACACTGGCGCCGGTGACCTTAGACTCCAGACAACAGCAATTCGCAGCGAGACTAGAAAATGCATGCAGCAGCAAGCTAAACGAGCTACACAGCAACCCCTCCTCCGGGGCGCCGATATGCAGAGTAGTCAGGAAAGAACATGAGCATGGCCGGGCAACCGAAGGCATGAACTGGCCGGCCCCGGGTGAAGAACCAGCGAGCAGGACCACCATACTGGACGACACCACTGCAGCTGAAAGCGCCCCGCAGCGTTGGGCACAGGAGAAAGAAGCCAAAATCGGAGCAGGGGTCTGGATGTGGTGGAGAGATGGATCGCGCTCAGACGATGGCCGAGTGGGAGCCACAGTGGTGTGTAAACACAGAAATGAATGGAGGTCTCGCCGCAGCTTTCTGGGCACCAGACTTATGGAAGTGTTCGATGCTGCACTGTGGGCGATCGGGCTTGCACTTGATGTGGCGATCGAGAAGAGAGAAACATTGCAGGTGCATGGAGTGAAGGTGGTGGCAGTCTTCAGCCACTCACAGGCGGTAATTCAACGAGCGGCACACCTGGAGCCGGGCCCAGGGCAGCAACTGGCGAAGCTGATCAACAGAACGGCGCAGAGCCTCCTCGCCCACGGCATCGCAACCGGGATCCACTGGGTCCTGGGACACTCCGGCATCCCCGGAAACGAAGAAGCAGACTGGCAGGCCAACTTGGCCCTAGACGCAAGCGGAAGCACATTGATAGAGCGGCCATACACCTGGGCCTCAAACAGGGCTAGATGAATCTCCGAGGGAAGGTTGGCAGCGAAGGCGGAGTGGGAGGCCTCCAAGTGCAGCAAGCACTTCAGCTACAGACCCAAGGGCAGAGCGGGGACCAAAAGACCTATCCTGATGACAAACGTGATATCACCGGCTGCCAGGTTCTACCGACTGAAGTCTGGGCATACGCCCACTGGAGTCTACCTAAAGCAGTTCGGCCACCGAGACGATGACAAATGCTAGTCGTGTGGATGGACTGTGGCCCAGACGTGGGAGCACCTCTGCCGCCACTGCAGCAGATGGAAAGACCAGCAGAAGACACTCTGGAACACAGTGGGACAGACAACAGGCTGGAAAGCGGGCAGATGCCGGCACGTGCAGATCTCTGAGCTGTTCTCCATAGAGGAGTGCGACCAGGCGGTGATGGACTTTTTGGCGGCCACTGAGGTCGGGAAATTTCCGCCCAAATGAAGGAGCGGTATGGAGCGGGCTGAGGGCTTGGAGGCTCGGGGGCGGCGCTGGTGGCAACGGGATTATACTATTCTTTCTTTCTTTCTTTCTTTCTTGTCCTTTTTGTCTCTCTCTTATCTTTCATTTGTCAGCGGGGACGAAGGGTAGCGGGGGGGGAGCTCCACAATCTAGCCGGCTCGCCCGGAGGCGGAGGGGATATCAGGGTCCTGTCATTCTCTAATTAGAGTCAATACAGTATGATTAAACAACAACAAGAAAAGAAAAGAAAAAGAATAACTTTTAAGTACACTGTACTCCACGGCGTCTGAACTCCCATCACCTGTAGGTCAAATACAACAGTTTTAAAACGACCCTTTTCAGCTGATACCCAAAGCTCAAATTCATTTCATTATTGCCACATCGCTATGCTCAAAATCCCGACCAGTAGCACTCTGTCTTGCACAATATTCTTGTTAGGATATAGCCGAGAACGAAACTATTGAAATTGACACAAGATTGCAAAGATGGAAGTTATGTTTTGGACGGAACTGATGCTATACTGATGTTAGATGTTTTACAATGCTATATTGATGTTAGATGTTTTACAGTGGATCAGATCCAAAGAAACTCACCAAAAGGGATAGTAGATGGATCTAGCTCAATGAAACTAACTCCGCCAGAGGGATGTCCTATCACAAGCAGGTTATGTCTAACGGCAACACACGTCGCTCGATAATCAGGAGGAAGCCAAAGGACGTTTTCTGTCTTCATAGTCACCCAATCCCAAGTTATAAAAAGCGAGCTAATTGGCTGAGCGGACTGGGGTCGATTTTCGCATGGAGTAAGAGGCTCGAGCTCTACTATCCCTCGGCAAGTGTCAAGATACGCGCCATTTCTGGAGAAAGACATTGTTCTGATTCCTTGTCTATTCGGGATATTCTGAATTGTTGCTTTGGTTTTGACATCCCAGAGCCTGACAGTATCGTCAAAAGATGCAGAGGCCAGGACCTGGCCGTCCGGTGAAAATGCTACAGTTCTGACCCAACCTAAATGACCCTCGAGTGCACCACGCAAAGCCCCTGTCGATGAATCCCAGAGCCTGACAGTGTTGTCCATAGATGCAGAGGCAAGGAGCAAGCCATCTGGTGAAAACGCCACAGCCATAACAGATTCTGAATGACCCTGGAGGATGGCGCATGAAACCCCTGTCGATGGATCCCATAGCCTAACTGTGCTATCCCGAGATGCAGAGGCAAGGAGTTGGCCATCCGGCGGGAATGCTAATGCATAAACCCAGTTTGAATGGCCCTCGAGGGTGCAACGTGAAACTCCTGTCGATAGATCCCAGAGCCTAACAGTGCAGTCCATAGATGCAGTGGCAAGGAGCTGGCCGTCCGGTGAAAATACCACCGCAATGACCCAATTTGAATGACCCTCGAGTGCGCCGCGCGAAGCTCCTGTCGATGGATCCCAGAGCCTGACAGTGTTGTCGTGAGATGCAGAGGCAAGGAGCTGTCCGTCCGGTGAAAATACCACAACATCGACTATTTCTGAATGACCTTCGAGTGCGCCGCCCGAAGCACCTGTCGATGGATCCCAGAGCCTGACTGTGCTGTCCCCAGATGCAGAGGCAAGGTGCTGACCGTCCGGCGAGAAAACCACTTTAAAGACGCAACGTGAATGACCCTCCAGAGTGCTGCGTGAAGCTTCGACCGATGGGTCCCAGAGCCTGACAGTGCTGTCGTAAGAAGCAGAGGCCAGGAGATTGCCGTCCGGCGAGAATGCCACTGCAGTGATCCAACGAGAATGACCCTGGAAGATGCTGTGCGAAGCTCCTGTTGATGAATCCCAGAGCCTAACAGTGTTGTCGGCTGATGCAGAGGCAAGGAGATGGCCATCTGGCGAGAATGCCAGTGCAGTGACCCAATTTGAATGTCCCTCCAGGCTGGCGCGCAAAGCTCCTGTCGATGGATCCCAGCTCCTGACCGTGTTGTCATTAGATGCAGAGGCAAGGAGCAAGCCATCCGGCGAGAATATTACTGCAGAAACCATTTTTAAATGTCCCTGGAGAGTGCACTGCAAAGCTCCTATCGATGGATTCCAGAGCCTGACAGTGTTATCCTCAGACGCAGAGGCAAGGAGCTGGCCATCCGGCGAGAACTTTATGGCAAAGACCTTTCCTAAATGACCCTCGAGGGTGGCGCGCGAAGTTCCTGTTGATGGATCCCAGAGCCTGACAGTGCTGTCGTGAGATGCAGAGGCAAGGAGCAGGCCGTCCGGTGAAAATGACACCGCAGAGACCTTTCCTGAATGACCCTGGAGGGCGGCGCGCGAGGATCCTGTCGATGGATCCCAGAGCCTGACATTGCAGTCCTTAGATGCAGAGGCAAGGAGCAGGCCGTTCGGCGAGAATGCCACAGCAGTGACACTTCCCGAGTGACCCTCGAGGATACAGTGCGAAGTCCCAGTCGATGTATTCCAGAGCCTGACAGTGCAGTCTTTAGATGCAGAGGCAAGGAACTGGCCGTCTGGTGAAAATATCACTGCAGTGACCCAATTTGAATGAGCCTCGAGTGCGTCGCGCGAGGCTCCTGTCGATAGATCCCAGAACCTGACAACTTTGTCGTTTAATCCAGAGGCAAGGAGCTTGCCATCCGGTGAAAACACAATTGCTGCGACGGCAGCGGAATGATCGTTGAGGGATTGTAATGATGGATTCCAGTCTTGTAGAACTTCTGCCGTACGTTTGATCCAGACAGGTGCCTGATCGGCAAATTGACACTTAATTCGGCTCATCCGTGGGCTAAACACCAGGGCAGAGCAGTATAGCTGAAGTGGCGCGTATTCAATTATCCATCTATTGTTGACGACGAAGCGTTTCGCATCATAAACGAATTGGGGTAAATCATGCTTTGCTTCAAACTTGGACTTTGAGAAATTAGTCGGACGACTAGAATGTAATGCTTTGCTATGTAGTCACTCACCGTCATGGACTCTAAACATTTCACTGCAAGAACGCCTTCTGAAATCCTCCCTATAAGGCTGAGCGCTTCAAGCCAATGAAGAAAATGATGTTTGAGAAATATATGAACTTGGCCGTTGTCACGGAGTTCCTTATTGTCAAGCTCTTTATTTTCAAGTTCTTTGTTGTCGAGTTCGATGCTACCTCGCTGAAGATGGTATACCCAATAGCGGCATGCATACTGGACATCGAGTGGAATACACTTTTCCACTACACTGTTCTCTACATTGCTAGCAACGGCACCTGGTAATCGAAGATTGCACATATCTCTCTGTAGGTGTTTTGACATGAGCTTGAGGCAGTTCATCAATAGATCCATGTGTGCCATTTTCTCATCGATCCAAAACTGAGGATCCAAGCATCTTTGATGGTCTAGCAGAAAGTTGCGGAAAGATGGATGGAGCAGCCGAATAGGAGACTTAGGGTTGTCGGGAACGTCCATAACAGAATGTAGACACCGCAGTCTCACGCCTACTGTCCCTATTGGCATTTCAAGCAGCCTTGCAAGCATACTAGCAGGAAGGGCATCGAACAAGATGACAATAGCTCCAATAAGCTGTCTAAATTCGCCGCTTAGCTTCTCACTGTCTCGCTTGTGGCGATCTCCAAGAATAATAGAATGAGTCAAAATTTTGGTGTACATCTCATCAAGCTCTCGCGTGGGGGACTGGCCAACATAATCGTCCTGGAGTATCAAAGAAAGACTTTCATCTGGATCCCACAGCGGATCTCGTATGAAACGACATGCTGTCGATGCGTAAATAAACAGCCCGCTAGCCCTCTGGCAGAGAAGCCCATTCCTACTCTCACCGGGCCATCCTTCAGAGAAACCATTCTCCCTCCGAATATTTTCCAGCTTGTGATGGAGGAAAATAGATATATCATGCTGGATGATAGACGGCGAGATATTATGGAGAACAAAATCTTGATGTGCAGTGTCTGGGATAGCATGGAAGCCAAAACGAATAGGGGTTTCCGGTCTGCTGGTCATAAAAACTTGCAGCCGAACGGTGTTCAGAGTATTTACCTCAGCAAGGAGTCGTAGGATAAGTCTAGTATCATCTTCGCCCTCACACTCGTCCAACGCATCAATAACAAGGATGAATGATTGCGATCGAACTCCCTTCAGATTGGAAAGCGGCTGAAAAATGAGATGTTCCCACTGCTCAGCTAGACCGTGCTGAGAAATACTGAGGTTCTCAGCTAGAGCTCTACAGACGTATGGTTTAAGAGCGGGTACAGTATTGGCCAGCTGGACGGCGAGGCTGGCGAAGAATTTGGTAGCGTGACCAAGGTCGCCTCGACCTCTGGAGAAGAAGAAACAAGCACCGAGTCGTTTCTGATCGGCGCATGCGCGGGCGACCGTACGAGAAATGGTAGATTTACCAGTGCCAGCGATTCCATTCAACCAAAAGATGCACGCACCATTCGGATCTTCGCTCCATGTCATGATCTGCTGGAGGAGGTCGACTCGTGTTTCGGGTAGGCATAGAGGCTCGTGTTCCCAAAGTCGGGAGTTGAAAGCGGCACCATCCACACTAGGTAACTTAGCAAGGAGCTGGCCCTACTTAGAAATACTAGCGTTCAGCTGAAGAGAACTTGACAACCAGTAAGCGAAATAGTTAAAGGACGCCTTACCTCAAGGTCAGCTTCACTATTTTCCCGCGCATTTGCGCAGTCTTGTGCGAGCTGTTTAACGTCTCCACCAACACCGATGATTAATTGGCTGTGGAGATTAGGTCAGCTTGCAGTTGATCAGGTTGTGAAAAGTCTGTTGCTAACCACTGATCTGCATTTAGTGCCATATTGATTGTCGTCTTGTATCTTTGAAGTACCTCAATAATCTTGTTCACATCCTTGCTTTTGAACGGCCACTTTAAGGACCGCAATCCTAGTCGGTTCATGGTCTTTCGTGTGGGATCCAGCCGGGCTCTAAGGGCCAGGAGCTCAGAAGAACATTGCGCGATAGGCTTCGCCAGCGCGTTGAGCGCAGTTAGTGTCGTCGCATCTGGCCCCTCGGCCATATATTTTACTCTTTTCAAGACATCGAAAAGTGCGGTAACCTCGCTGTTTAGACGGTCGATATCTCCTTTAGCGTCCTTGACGGCTACAGCGTACTCGCAGCAAAGAGTCAGTATTCTCTCGGATATTTGAACAACGGCGATAACGCTTGCGACGCTGCTGAGTGGATCCATAGTGCCGAACTTGTAGTAATGGGTTGAAGGCGTGGAAGGTAGGACTTATAGCATGAAAGCAATACGGATAGGACATTCGAATGCAGCAGTGCGAGGTTTAGTTAGTAAAGGTGCAGACGGGGTAATACGACATCTATCTGATTGTCGCATGAATACATTGCCGATCCATGCGCTGCATGCAAAAGAAGTAGTGTTGAACTTACTTGTAGGAAAGCGCGGTTTGTGTAGCAAATCTGACCTCTCGACCGGAGTTATTGTCTATCAGTTTGCCAATCGGGACGCTAGTGCCTTTCCGGAGACGGGCAACTTCATTGTTCACTTCCGATTAATGCATAGGTTACATCGCATTCTCTGTTCGCCAATCAGTGTCAGCCTGACTGCATATTTTGCAATTGCATCCCTGTTCAGTTCCCACCACCATCAGCATGCCTCCGCCTCCGCTGTAGATAGGAATTCTTGTAGAAAGCGGAATGAGAAGTTGTAAAAAAAGTTTTTTAAATGAAATTGATAGTTTATTCTCGCTTACGATCTAATCCGATCCCTTCAGTTTTGTCGTGGAAAACAACGGAAAACAATGCACATCGTGTGTGACTCCACATTATTTTAACTTTCCCAAGAAACCTCAACGATCTGCTTCGTATCGGAAATCCCCGACCCGAACTGGGCAAACGCAAAACCCTGTTACCTGCACAACTTACTCAGAGATACATAGATTGGAAGAGAACAAAAATTGAATATTACTACCTGTCTATACTACATTCTGCGTCTGTGTGGGTATCCTATTGGTAGTCCAGAGTAACTATTATTTTGGTAGAGCGTAATTAGCACTTTTGTATGTACGCTCCACGAATGAACCAGTCCATCCACGGAGGTGGGGTATACTCCGCGAATGGACTATAACATCTTATGCTGCCGTGCCACAGCGACCACCCCTGTATAACTACAAATCAATTGTACCTTTAAAATTTGTGATTTGTGATAGTTTGCGGCGGTGTGGAGTTTGGCCGGTCTGCAGCCGCGGAGGCAATGTCCAACCCGGGCCCTTGCAGCTGCACGCTTGAATGGTTGGCTGCTGCGCTATTATCAACCTATGCATGTGTATCCTACAAGTACAGCCATCCAACTTGCAGCACCAATGGTGAATTGTCTCGTGTTGTCTGCTCACATCATCTCCTGAGGATCCTGGAAATTCCGGCGATAATATTTTAGTTTGCACAGCCTCATCGCTACGTGCATTAATACTTCCTCGGTTGAATAGCAGCTAACGGAGTCACAACACAAAAATAAGAACTATTGTTTGGTATGTGCTATATCTCGATGCTACTCTACGGTTTTATAAGGTAGCGCCAACTAAATAAAGAGGATCGCAAGACTACGTGTTATCATTTCTCCATCGCTCTACATTCTACAGGCGCAATACCATGTTTTCAACGCGCAGCTACGCACTGGTGTCACATTCCGATGGAATGTTTACCCGCTACTCCGCCTCGACAAATCGGACGAAAACTGACCTTCAAAACGATCTGATCTCATTTCTTTCACTTGTCCAAAAATGCAATGTCGATTTCCTTCCGATTCCGTGGCAGCCTACTCTCGGTGATCTCGGCAAGGGTGGCTCGGGGACGATAAACCAGTCTACCTTGAGCACGGACATGCTACTTGCATTCAAGTGATTTCACGACGACGGAGATTGTGACATGGACTTTTTACCGCTGATGTCCGAGGTTCTAATTTTGAGTCAACCTCATATCCAGAATCACCCAAACATAGTCAACCTCGAGGGAATTTGCTGGGAAATTAAACCCCGGACGGAGAAAGCTGGTGCTGTACTGGTATTTGAGAAAGCACCGTGGGATCTACAGGAGTTCATGAACACATCGGAGGGTATCAACCTGTCCATCAATGACAGGTTAAACATTTGCGCCGACATTGGAAGTGCCATCATGGTTTTGCATGCTTATGGTTTGTTAGCCAAAATGCATTTTGGCTCTTCCAAGACTAACGGACCCAGATGTAATTCATGGAGATATCAAGCCATGAAACGTGCTAGTTTTCAAGGATGGTACAGGTAACACTACGGTCAAGATGACCGACTTCTGATATTCCACTCTTATTGCTGGTGAAGTTGTAGCCATGGGTGTAGTTCTAGCTACGGGTGAACAAGGCCGTGGAATGCTCCGTAGCATCATTTTGGGGAGTTCACAGCACAAGAAGCGAAAAAGACAGATGTGTACCGGTTTGGTCTACTTTGGCTCTGGGTTCTATTTGGGAGCATGCGTACCCTATAGGGTAGTAAGGAACGCATATCCGAGTCTGAGGTTGTTTCATTTCACACATCCACCGGGCCCCCCACATCACTTGGGTAGCTTAAATATAATGATATAGTGGAATATTTTTCCAATCAAATAATGAGATAGATCCCAGCGAAAGACTTGAATGCCGAACTTAGGATTCGTCTCAAAGAAGTTTTCAGATTGACGATTCCGCTTAACCCCGAAAACGGACATCTGAGATTGGAAGTTATTGCATCTCCTCAACCATAAACAGTGATGTCAACCGTCCCGTCCGTCCGGGATCACTGCGGACGGGGACGGACGGCAAAGTCGCCGTCCGTCCAAGGGCAGGACGGAAACGGCGCCGTCTTTTTGAGGCAGGACGGGGACGGACGGCAATGACGGCCAAGTAGCCGTCCCCGGCTGTCATCTACCGACATCCATGGATCTCATGCATTGTACATTATAAAATCTCATAAAACTAGTTACATCTACTTTGACCTCGAAGCAAGATCATTCAGCATCTGCTCCATCTTGACCATGTCTGACTTTGTTGCTCCAAAGATTAAGCCTTGTTTCACCCAAGATTTCAGACACTCAGAAGCCTCAATGATATCATCACCCAAGCGATTTCGTAGGTCTCTGATAAGCAACTTAGCACCGCTAAATAGACGCTCTGGTTCATCTGACATTGCTGGAATACTCATCAGCTCAACACCCATTTGAGCAAGAAGTGTCTGGCGTGGATCATGAAGTCTATCAACCCAGTCAGTGAAATCAGCCGTCTCGTCCGTCCGGGATCACTAAGGACGTAAACGGACGGAAACGATGCCGTCTTTATTAATGTGGACGGGGACGGATCAGTGCCGTCCCCCGGCCGTCATCCATGGATCATGCTCTGAGTGGGTGTATCTTCAACCTTTATATACACCTAATTCGCACCTACTCATGCCATAGCACTGTAGTTAGATACAAGTGTCACAGCACCCCTGGCATGGGTCCATGTATATCTCTTGCCGCGCGCTCTCAGGGCTATTTTCGATGTCATCTAAATTCATACTGTAACCGCCCGATGTCGGCCGGGGACGGTGGATGACTGCCGGGGACGGCAAAGTCGCCGTCCCCAGCAAGTCCCCGGCCGTCGGGCCGTCATTGTGGAGTAAGGACGGGACGGACGGCCTTGGCGCCGTCCCGTCCGTCCTGGAGAAATCTCGGACGGCCCACCGTCCCCGGCCGTCCGACGGGACGGTTGACATCACTGACCATAAACAATGAGTTTACGAAACATCAGGTCAAAATCGAAGGCTTTCGCTGAGAAGTGCCGAATTGAGTTGCAACTATTTACTGCAGGACCTTTGGAGACAATGAGGAAGTATTCAAAGCATGCAGATTTCCGGGTCAGTGTCAATCCAACCTCGCATTTTTACAAGGACGTGGCTGAGTAAAATAATTCAAGATTGCTGTAAACCTGCGAGCTTGTACACACGTAGCCAGACAAACTGGTAACGAGTGAAGAAAAACTAAGAAAACCGGCCAGCAGCATCACGTAGAAACAGGTCTAATTAGCGAAACAATCGTCAAGTGGCAACATATATACTTTACCCTGAACTATGGGGCCTATCTAAACAGTGTCAGATCCTAATTGGCGAAACATAAGGGTGAGGGACATAGTTTTCATAGCGGTGCTATTGCTGCTTAGAATTCATTTACTAAAATTGGTTCACTCCCTAACGGTTGCAGTCCTGAAAAGTTTGCAGGGAGCTCTGACGTGTAAGTATTGGTGGACAGGGGCCGCAAAAGTTCGCTCTGTTTAGGTAAGAACTTATTCTGCCCTTGAATATGAGTTGCAGTCCTAGGAGTTCTTAGACTCAGGGGAAGTAGGTGTTCCGATATGGAAGTTAGCGAGAACGGTGTGCGTGTATTCTATAGTACAGAGAAGAGAAAAGGAGAAAGACTCGAGATATAAACAGGAGGCATCAGCCCCTGCAGCAGGACCGTGTATGAGACCTGAAACATCATGTACATCTGTAACAGTAGGTGCTGGTGGTCTTGCGAGTGATGGATATATGATGCAAGTGATGTATAGTGGTCGTGACCGAGTGATGATATCCAATATACCTCCCAACCGCGTTTATGGTACATAATCTATATGATTAACTACCCAGTTGATCATCATAGATTGGAGAGCCCACATCATGGTATCTCAATCGAAATAACTGGAAAACTATAGGTAAACCAGCAGTACTTGGTTGCTTACTAACATTCGCTCAATAGCTTGTTTCGATAGCGGGTGAGTTCTCCCAGCCCGATCCCTTGCCATAGTATTTCCTTGCTAACATTCGGCCGATGGCTTCATCTGATAGCGAGTGAATTCTGCCACCTATGGCTTTCCGCAGTGTAGGTGCTTGCTAACTTTCGGCAATGGCTTTATCTGACAGATTGTGGGTTCTCGCCGGATCCCTTTTCCCAGTGCATGCTTGTTTGCTACTGCTTGCGAACTTTCACCGGATGGCTTGTTCTGGTAGAAAGCGAGTTCTCCCCGCCAGATCCCTTGTCGTAGTGCTTGCTTGCGAACTTTCGCCCAATGGCTTAATCCGATAGCGTGTAAGTACTACCTGTCGCATTCATTGCTGCCTACTAAGCTTGTCCCAATCGCGTGATCCGATAGACCGTGAGTTCGCCTTGCTACATTCCTTGCCTCACCATGTGCTCTCCAACATTTGTCCAATTGCTTAATTTGATAGTCCGTAAAGCATCTTCGATGTTTCCTCTGGAACGTTGATTGCTAGCTTTGCTCCCTAGGAGGTGAGTTGGTCATCCTACTCCAAGATAATATCTTGTTGGTTGGAGTTCTCTAATGGTGTCGTCTGATAGCGGGTAAGTTTTCTTACACTTTTTTTTCCCTGAGTCACTGATCTGTTTAATCTAACTTCATGGTTTGTTTATAGACGGTGAGTTCTATCCGCCGGTAGTTCTCCACGATACGTTGCTGACCTCACCCCGAATGATTCATTCGACAGCTAGTGAGTTTCTAAATATTTGCCCATGAGAGAGTACTTGGCTAATATGAGCCTGTTGCTTAGATCTATAGCTAGTGAGTTCCTTAGTTACTGTTCCCACTGCCCACAATTGGCTGAATGTGTCGCACAGCGAGTGAGTTTTATTTTAGCCGCTTTTGCAGCCTTGGTTTGTGTTAATTTGAGAGATAACTTGACGTTGAAGTGTGTGAGTATCTTGCTAGTTGTCTCCACTACTGAAATTGTGCACGACTCGAACAACGTATATTAACATACTCATAGGCTCTGAGTTATTGTTGTTGTTTATTCATACTGTATTTACTCTAGCTAGAGTATGACAGGCCCTTATCCCCTCCGCCTCCGGGCGAGCCGGTTAGATGGCGGAGCTTCCACCTACTACCCTTCGTCCCCGCTGACAAAAGAGATGTAAAAAGGAAGCAGTGTAATGTAATGTAAAGGACTGGCCACTCCGTCCTCCGTGCCTCACCCCGGCGGGAACTTCCCGACGTCCGTGGCCGCCAGGAAGTCCATCACCGCCTTATCACATATCTCCATGGAAAACAGCTCCGATACCTGTACCCGCCGGCACCGGCTCGCTTTCTAGCTAGTTGCCTTCTCTACATCCTTCTAGAGCTCTCGCTGCTGGTGCTTCTACCTGCTGCAGTGACGCAGGAGATGCTCCCGTGTTTGGGCCACCGTTCCCCCACACCACCAGCACTTGTCGTCCTCTCGGTGTCCGAACCGTTTTAATTAAGCTCCGGTAGGCGCATGCCCGCACTTTAGTTGGTAGAATCTTGTTGCCAATGACTTTGCGCTTGCCATTGGGATGGGTCTCTTACTGCCTGCTTTGCCCTTCAGTCTGTAGCCGAAGTGCTTACTGCATTTGTCGGCCTCCCACTGGGCCTTGGCTGCTGATCTTCCGTCGGAGATCCGTCTAGCTCTATTCGAAGCCGAAGTGTATGGCCGCCCTATTGTCATGCTTCCGTTGGCCTCTCGGACTATGTTCGCCTGACGGTCTGCTTCTTCGTTCCCGGGGATGCCGGAGTGCCCATAGGCTCTGAGTTTTGCTGGCGATATGTGTGCGACGTGGGAAATACTTGCTAACTCAAGCTTCGCGAATGATATCACAGCCTGTGAGTCTAAGCTTGATGTCTCTGCGTTGCAATAACTGTTGCTAATTGAAACCATATCGCATGATCTCAATAGACTGTAGGTTTCTCGAAAGTCGCCTTGCTGCGAAAGAATTTCTAATTTGAACGAGTTCGATAGCTTTAAAAGCGAATTTGGTGAATTTTGAGCACTATAACGACTGGTCGGGATATCGGTTAGCTACTCTTTATCTAGTCTCGGGTGTCTCGATCTATGACTAATCTAGTATCTATTCAGGAATTGGATGCGGTGTGAGGTATTTTTCTAGGTCTGGATAATTTGCTGGAGTCAATTATGAATATACTGTGTTTCTCTCTTATCCACGTTGTGATAATGCCTATCCTTTTGCGTAACAGATTCCAGTCGATAAAACAGCATGTAGGCGCAACCCGGACTGATCCCTACTTGTCATTGTTGTCAAACGTTTCGAGAAATTGTTAGAAGAAATATTACAGACTCCATCCAATCCCAATGTTCGCCGTTCAATGGTATGTTGTTGTTTATTCATACTGTATTTAGTCCCGTTCAATAGTATTGTGGATTGTAGAGTTTGTGGCTGTATGCATTTACCTGAGAATTTTAAAAAAACGCTTTCATGCAGGATAGCCCATCTTGAAGGATAGTACGACGAAGCCTATGGCGGCTAAATGATGTATGGTGGCATAATACAGCAACCCTCGTACTCCGTTCCTAACTGCAATCTCGACAACACTCTGTTTCCCGGGCGGGGCAAAGAACCATCACATAAGTACGCAGCACGGCAGGTGAGCATTGAATTGTTTCCATTCCTTAGAACGCAAGTGGCGACTATTGATTAAAGCAAAAAATACTATTAACTGCTTCCAATCTTTTTCTTCATTTCTAGCGGTAGCGAATGAATACGGCCTTACTTGCAAGCTCTCCCGGCTATGTAGCTACCTAGACTATAATCCGGGTTTATTCGCTTATTTCCGGGTTTACTTGAGGTTCCTTGGGGGTAGAACCACGTTTATAGTGATAGATATTTTGGTCGTCCCGCATGGGAGCCAGACTTTGCAAGGGTTGGCAGCCAGTAAGTTGAAAGTTATGGCGTGTTCTAGTCCATTCACGGAGGCGGTTCCTCCGCGGAGTGCCTAGTCAGTTCACGGAGGCCCACCTTCCGTGAACGAACCGTCCATTCACGGAGTCCATACCCCACCTCCGTGAACTGACTAGTTCATTCACGGAGTCAATGAAAAATTATAAATAATCTATACATCATCGTGATCCCTACAATCGGATGCCTCTTGGACGTTCTGATGCAACTACAATTACACTGTACTCCATGATATTGTTTGAAACCGGCTCATCTTCCTCATTTCCCTCCTCATTGCCCACCTCCTCATTGCCCACCTCTTCTTCCTCTTCCTCCCCAGTGACTCCTTCCTCGAGAACCTCCTCATCCTCAGTATCCAGGTCTGGCAATCACTGCTCTCATTGGCAGTATCCTCCGCAGATGTGGGTTCAGTATCCACACAAGCATCTCTTTGTATATTGGCTTGACGGCTTTTTAGATTATCACTTGGCTCCGGTGGAGCTGATCTTGTGTTTTGTTCGAGATTGGAAGTCCCTGATGGCGCAGCAGAAGGTCCAATATTTATGCACTGGGCACCACCATCCCGGCCATGGCAATGAAGGGTGCACTCGGCTTGTACTTTGAAACACTTGCAACTAACAGTCGTGCAGTTGCCTTTACACGTACAACATGGATCAGCTCAGCAGAGGACTGAAGACGAACAGCATCTTGAAGAGTAAGTTCTCGATGGCTACCCTTTTTGAATGGCGGAATTCGATGTGGGATGGTAGATGTAAGGCGGTGCATATTGTTAGTACGACAGAATCCGTGGAACATACTCAGTTGTGCTGTGAAGAATGTACTCAATTGCACTGCGCTGAACGTACACGATCGGTGAATGTACCCAATTGTGCTGCGTTGAACGTATGCGGTTAATGAATGTACTCAATTGCGCTGCGCTGAACGTACGCGGTTGCGCTGATTGAATTCAGCAGGATAGCTGAGTGTACGTACATGCCAGTGCATTCACATACATGCGTGCAGAGCAGAGTATTTGTAATTTTTGACTGACTCCGCGAACGAACTAGTCAGTTCACGGAGGTGGGGTACGGACTCCGTGAATGGACGGTTCGTTCACGGAAGGTGGGCTTCCGTGAACTGACTAGGTACTCCGCGGAGGAACCGCCTCCGTGAATGGACTAGAACATGGCGTAAGGTTCGTCCCTTCTATGTGTGTAACCACCCCATGATCCTTGCCGGTGCTGCAATTTGCATGGCAACCAAGGGTCCCGAGTGTCCTTCAGGCCGACATCGTCATCCCGAAAAACATCTTCTGCGGAGATGAACTTATACCGAATCCGGGGATTTTAAGCTTCATTGGGTTGGATCTGTGGGGGCCAATTAATGGACTGTAGGGTCCCGCAGTCCTGTAGTGTTGCATGGAGTGCCCTGGTCTGTCCAGTCCTTAAATCGTAAGCCCCAAAAATTGTAGTCCCGTCCCAGGCATGGCCTTGGACGGACGAGACAGAATATGAGGTGGCTGGAGTTTATTATAAATAATTGGAGTCTTGAAGTCGATCGTCTTAGCATGTTTACGGATCTATCCGCTATCTAATCTATCTAATCCATCGGATCATACCCCATCGATCATGTAACCTCATGTTGCATTACCGTCATCGTCACGCACTCCAGTCAATGACAACTCCACCAACTCTACCGCTATCTGCCCTTATATTCTCATGGTACGACATACTAGCCCTGGTCTATCTGGGAGTGGCGACATATGTTGTCGCCGCTGCGACTAAGAAACCCACCCAAAAACATGCTCACTGCAAAAAACTGAGAACGCATATTTTGGGCTTGGTTTTCTGGGCTTGGGATATAATTCACGTTCTATCTGAGCTGCAGAAACAGGAAATTCTGATAACCACCTTCTCGGCCTCTGTAAAGCCAGTGCCGGTAGATACGCTACCATCCGTGGAACGACGGTAATTGGGAAGTGGGTCGCAAACGATACTCCGAGTGATAGTATATGTCAAAGGAACTTAAGATTAACGGTAAAGGTCTAAGACTCATCGCAGGTCGTCAATATAGAGTTGGAGTTACCCCGCCCCCTCATCTCATGTACCGCAGCCAGTACAGCTGCAGCCTCAAAGTCAACTACTTGGATATTTACTAACTTTAAGTTGAGATGCGGAAGTTAACAAGAAACCTTGATGCCCGCCCAGTTTTGCCCGCTCAATTGGTGATGCGCGCCCTCGTACTTTTAAGTACTGACTAATATGTGAACTGTTATGATCTATTTCCCTAACAATCTCCATCACCAAAGTGATGAGACTGTATAGTAGATGCCGCCTCTTCCTCGATCCCTACCAACCTCGCCGGAATCGTCAAATCAGATACGATGGACATAGTATGACTACCCTCCAATTGCGCCACTCCGATCCGCCGAGCTCACTCATCACCATACAGCCGGAAGAACAAAGCCACCATCTTGTTCTCCTCAAAGCAAGGCGTACACATCTGGCTACATAACTTTTCGAGCCCGATCCAGGCGAGAAATCCGGTGGTGCTAGCACAGGGTTCGATATTTTTCAGTCCGACAACAACGATTCCACCAGCCCGGACGATCCCATTCTGAGGTATCACTGGCATCTTATCTGGGCTTGGCGTTACTAGTATCTAATCTGATAATCAAGTCTCTACACTTTAGCCCTAATGGCGCACAAACCTCCCACTAACCTTAGCGCTACACTTTGACCTTGTGGTAGCTGGAATTGAGTTTGGAGATGAGATGGTAGGTGAACTTGTAAGTGCGCTTCATGTGATAGGTGTACGTGTGCATGCACGTGGACTCGGAGGCATGATGGTAGGCACTCTTGTTGATGCACTTGTCGACTTCGTGATTGGTACACTTGTATGTGGACTTGGAGGCACGGTGTTACGTACACCTGTAAATGGAGTAGTAAGCGTACTTCTGGGTTCAGTGAGCGCACTTGCAGGTGCGGTGGTAAGTGCACTTTTTCGTTTCCTTTTCCTCCTAGTGGCCATCGTGATGGCAGGTAAGGTGGTTGCATAAAGTGCACTGGTAAATGTACTTGGAAGCGTGCTTGAAAGTCAACCTACAGTTGATGGTGTAAGTGTACTTGTAGTTGGAGATATGATGTAAGGATGATTAACGCGATCTCCGGTCAGAGTGATGGATGATGAAGGTGATATGGAGCATATCCTGCTTCTTAATGGGGCTATATACCCTGCCGAATCTAATTAGTTAATGGATTGGAATGAGAGTCGGAGAATAGATGATACAGAACATCGATTTGGTAGTCCTGCATAACGTCAACAAGTCCATGATGACATTCCGCTACTGTGTGGTCATTTCCAGGCTCTATTAGCATTAATCGGTGAAGTTTCTTGAATAATTTTATACTGCCATGGCCACAATCCTTGCACATATGATGAGATGCTCCTGTATCTAAGACTTATATCGTCAGAGTGTTAGCTATGGAGCGAGAGAGCAACGAAACAATGTTAACAATGGCACCGCATCTACAGCCACGGCTGGAAACCGAGATCTATTCTGACTAGCCAGCCATGCTCATACAGTTGTGGTGAATGCAGTTAACCCTAGAGCGGACAGTGGCACATTCGCTCATCATTTTCTCTGCTTCGCCAGTCGTTCCTGCAATTGGTGTTTCTATTTCCTGAATGCATCAGTGGTATGATTGCCCATGCTGCATCGGTGTTTGTTTTGACGTCCATTTCTTCCGCAGCAGTTGTGACCTCGATTACCGCCACATCAGGAGTTAAGGGTTAGTCCGGTAGATGCGTCTCAATTTTCGGTGATGGAAGCCGTCTTGTCTTGATCTAATTAATTGTGTGGTATCCATGACTTGTTGAGGTGTAACCGAGGGCAGTGATGGAAAGGGTCCGTCCGCCTGCCAGTCTCTACAAGACCTGATGTCGTCGTCCAACCTATCCAGGGCTTCAAATGATATAGACTAATGATGTCTGCCATTTGTATCCCGAGGACCGCAACCCCGCCAAGGAGACTGTAGGCACCTATTACAACTTACATTACATGCCAGTAGCCGGATAAGAAAAGCGAGCGGAAATGCGGAATGGAGGTGCGAAGTGCGGCGATCTATCTCTCTCTTTCATTTCCTTTGTCTTGTGGGGGTGAGAGGCGGTCAATCTTTTACTTTGTCTTTGTATGTTCAGAGGGGACTAAGGGTACCAGGTGGAGAGCTCCGTCATCTAGCCGGCTCGCCCGGAGGCGGAGGGGAATTAGGCTCTGTCATGCTCTAGTTAGAGTGAATACAGTATGAATAAAACAAATAAAAAAGCTTACATTACACTCAGTTTAGGGTTATCTCTAAAACACAGCAACATTTGCAAGTTTTGCACAAATACGGTGGAATTTATCTACTTCCGTGCATATATGCAGCGTCTAAGGGCAACTATGGCAGCTACAGAGCTCTGTCGGTGAGGTGATACGCATCACTCGTTCATGGTAATATCACTCGATCATGGTTAAATTACTCGTGTTACATAAATAATACCTGACGTGTTACAAACCTCATACAAGCTCACAGGAACTAGAGTTGATGTCTCCTGTACATTTCTCGAGTCTTTCTCCGTCTCTCTTCTCTGTACTATAGTCGATGAACACGGTCCTTCTTCCATATTTGCAACAGCTCGGCTGACTAGAGGGCCCACTAGTTTGCCTATCTAAGTGTATAATACCTAGGACAAATAGCCCTTGTTATCTCTGTCTCAAAAATGGTATGCCGGGATAGGGAGAGCCTTCGGACGTACGAGATGGTCTATTTCTACCCTACCCTAAGGGAGTCAGAAGTGTGCTTTTTGAAGGGACCGAAAAAGGCACAAAGCAGTACCTTTTCCTACATCGAAAATACAAGGCATTTATGTGCAAGAATTGGGATAGGGGTTCTTTTGCATGGCAGTAAAAGGCACCTTGGAAATGATGGAACTACGCAATGCTTTTATAACGCGCCTTTTTCCGTTGTGCCATTTCTCCTAAGCCTTTTCTCCGGACCTTTTCTCCCCCGTGCCTTTTTCTCCTGCATGCTTTTTCTCTTCTGTGCCTTCTCATCCAACCGCGGGAAAGTAGGAGAGAAAGTATAGGAATGTCGGATATAGAAAGCCAATTTACCGGTATACAAACTAATACTTCCTCGTGTCATTCCATTCTGTATATATGTATGTAACCTGGTTGTTAAGTACATGGGTACACAGGATGCTTTGTGGCTACGAGGCCGGGTATGCCAAGCATCGTGGATCCTTGAAACAATACTATGTCAATCACCCGAAGAGTTTTAAAAAGAAGCGCTCTGAATGAGCCAAGAACCTGCAAATGTTCTTTCTCCATCATATAGGGCTTACCATGTGCATAATATGGGGGTTCTGTGCGAAAATTTGCATGAGTTCCCTCATGAAGGTTTTTGCTCTGAAGGTATCATCTTGGTTGCAAATGTAGGAGCCGAAGAAGAAATAAGCAGTCGTCGCATTCGACAGCTTCTGCGCAGAACTCTGCGAAGACGACGCGGACGACCCGACTACGTGCAGCCAGAACCAAAGGCCTACCACCGGTGAGAAGGAAGGTAAGGATAACCGGATAACAGGATAGCAGCGATATAGTGGTACGACCTCGGAATGGGTGGGAGTGAGTTTTGTCATACGAAAGGGAAAGTTTTTGCTGGGGAAAGCGGATGTATGGTGTACGTTGGTTAGGGTTGCATACCGAGTCACATATGCGGCTCAACACCTTGTATGCGACCCATTATGTGTTGGAAATGGCAGCGGGCGCTGTGAGAAAGTCTAAAAGCGATGTCGTTCTCTCTACTCCAGCGGTCTCTCTATATACAGAATGACAAGGCCACATTGGCCACTCCGCCATCGGGCGGACTCGGGCGCGGGGATGAGCGGATTTCCAATATTATGAACTGGCACCAGTTCTAGGAAACTTTTTGCATTCGCTTACCGTTTCGAAGAGGCCGTAATTGTACTCGTATCATATGCCCCCTAGGGTACGCTACGGTTGAACGGTTGAAAATGGGCTGACGCCGAGCCGCATATGCTTTATCCCTTGTCCACAGAACAGCCCATAATAAAAAATCACAACTAAAAAACACAAGGAAACAAATTAATACAACGTCAAAAGACAATATCGAGACATTTTTGGGTGGTCATTTAAAATTCAAACTGGGTTTCCAACGAGTTTTTGAACAAAATATTGCATCAAATACCTGAATATTCACCCTAGGCTGCCTTGTGATAGTGGAGTGTTGAATTAAACCACAACCCCCGCTGCAAAATATCTGTAAAATTAATTTGAATAGACGAGAAATACAAGCAAATATTTCCATGTTTTGGGTTAAATTTAGTGCTTCAATGACTTGTTTTTGGCGGTATGTTAATATATATACCTGTACAATGGCTGATGCTGCTTGGTGTCAGCCGATTGTCAACGATTCCGCCGTACCCCCCCGCACTAGCACAACTACTCTAACTCCTTTATCTATTCCTACTTATCAGACTTCCCGACTCCTCCATATCGTTATCTACTGAATTACTTTGTACGTTACCCGTCGACGCCCTCGCCTTCTGCCCCTCTAGTTTACACTTCCGTGCGACTTATCTCGCCCCCGCTTTCGCCCCCACCCCGCATCCACTCATTTCGCCACCCTTGTTTACACTCGTTTAACTTCCGGCTGCTTAGGCTCTCGCTAATCTAGGGCGTTGGTTTTAGGCGTGGCAGCCGTACCCTTCTCCCGATGCTGCCGTCCGCCCCATGGCGCAGTTGCACTCGTTAATGTGTACTCTTACCTGATTGTATTGTTCCCTCGTCCGCGCGCTCTTCGACACCCTTGCTTCGTCCGACCTAATTCGACTCGCCTAATACCCCCAGACATAATAATACCTCCACTCACTGCACTCCCCTAGCCTCAGTGCCCTCACCCTAACCTACGACTCCTTACGCTTCTGGGCAACTAGTCTCGTGCGACCCCATCCACGCCCTTATCCACGCCGCCGCCTGAGCCCTCATTGATACTTCCACATCGTTGCTGTCGTCTACGCCTTTAGCTTTACGCATCAAAGGTCTACAGAGATGGGAGTCTACGGAGATTGGAGGTTTACCGAGCTTCTAGCGAGGCACCCAAGCCCTTCTTTTGTTATCGTAGTTTGCGCTGCCGTCTCCTCTGTCGCTCGCGCATGTCTCCTATCCCGCAATGCTTGATCTCCATTGCCACTGCCGCCCGCCACTCAGCGAATCGATATCAAACCCAACCGGACCTGGGATTCGAAAAGTGGATCTGCCAATCCAGAACGGCGATAACTATCCTCCTCGTCGTCGTCTACACTCTAGCGCCACCGTCTACTAAACGCACTGCCTACTTCGTACGTCATCCAAGACTCGGTAGTGTCTACCCCGCTCTCGCCCTGGCGCCGGCATATCCCTACCTGGCACAAGGAGTTTGAGAATCTACGGGGGCTAAAAGCTGCACATTAGTGTCTGCTGGGAGTCAAATATATCACTGCCGTTGCTCACGGTGCGCTTGGGGTAAAAGTTGAGATTAATCTCGGTTACGGTATACCAGTACCGTGGAAACCTCTCCCGGCATACTTTCGTCTCTGAACTACCGCAGCGCGCATTGCGTGTGTCAGCAGACAGTTACTGAAGGCTCATGTCCTGTTAGTGGACGAGGCTTGTAGTTGCGATGGTATTGGTGGGAGCAGGAAAATGGGCTCGTAACATAGCGCAGCACAAAACTTGCACCATCGTTTCCAGCTCATTTAAGTTCGCGAGTTTTGCTTTTATCGCAATGTGTTTTATAGATGAAATGCAGCTAACTCCACATCTTGTAAAATGTTGTTCTTGAATTTGTGATATCTTTATTATTCGTTGGCTAGCTGTGGATATAATCTAAAATTGCTCGTTCCCGCAATGACTATCGTAGATTGGAGTCCACCACATTTCATGCATCCTCAATTCATATCGGAAACTTCCGCTAGGCCACCGTTTCGAACTTTTAGTCCACCCATTGACCTCGCTTCGCAACCGTCACTCTACGGTGTTAGAATTCAAATAACTTTTCAGCTATGCTTCTCTATGAGGTGAGAGTAGGTGCAAATGAAACAGCAGTGAGTTCTACAAAGTTGTTCGTTCATAAAACATAGTATCAATACATTTATTGGAGACTTTCGCGAGCAACAGTTCCGAACTTTTTCAACGGGTTGCCAGGGAACTTCAGCGACCACCACCGTTGCTCTGTAGTCATTGACTCCAAATAACTTTTCTACCGGGTCTCTCCAGGAGGTGAGAGTGGCCCAAATGAAAGAGAGCGAGTTTAACCAAGATGTGTGCCCTTGATGTTATTTATCACACTGTAGTCTCCGATGTTTTCTCCAGTAGCTAGTCATTGACTAAGATGCAATGTTGAAAATCCCACGGTTTTTTAGTGCAACAGCTATCGGACCGGGTTTTACATAGGATTTTCGTCCCGTTTTCGTTTCGTGGCTCACACTAATTAGTGCCTGGTAGTCATGGACTTCTGGCCGGCATCTCTCATAATTACCTAACGCATGCAGCCTCAAGCGGACGACACATGATCTACTTAATGTACGAACTGCAGTCAGCGGCAGCTAGTCAAAGATCGATACACTTAATCCCACAAGATACCGTATTCGGGTATGTTGTGTCGTGTCCGCTGTGCTGAATCTCTCTATTGACCTAAACTCACTGACTCTCGCTAAGTCTAATTGACACGTACACAAGAACTAAAGTGCATGCGGCTCCGCCGCGCTCAACCCTAAACCAACCCACGTGATGACCGCACTCAAATCCGTCTCCACAGTGTACCGTATAAACTCGGATAAGAGATTTGCCCCAAACACGGTTAGTGCAGTGGTACGTACCTTTCATTATAATTGCAGAGGGAAATTACCAAAATTAGAGAGTACTCGAGTACGTATCCTACATAAATATGCATGCTCAGCCAAATGTTGCATCTTTCACACCCCACGAAATCACTTGGCGATTTAAACCAAAATAATTCATAAGTTGCAGACCATGTCGTATACTTTCTGAACTGGAGTGCATCTAAATTTCCACTACATTATTTGGCCCCTGGCCATCATATGAATGAGTTATAGTGCTAGGATAAAAGTAAAAACGGGAATTAATCTGAAATTGGCATTTGCGTAACATACTGGTTCGAGCAGGAGATGTCACTTTACTAAAAGAAAATTTCGTATAAGTATTAGTTGTCATTAAGGGAAAACATTTCCACACTAACTATATTACTATATTAAGGCATACCTTTTAGCTGAGATTGTACGGATTGTACGGTGTGCAATGATACCTGAAGTTGATCATCTGCTTTGGCAATCTCCTGTGTTTTGGCGGGGCAAGTTATTTTAGCTCTTAAATCTCGTCGCGACTAGTCTTTAGTGGTATAGTGAGAGAATTATGACCCATTACTGAGCTGTGGTTCTACTGTGCGACATTCCTGGTATGACACATAAACAAATTTGCTCAAGTGGGTCCTGCCAATTCACATCCCATTGCATGCCGTGTCCGTATGAATACTATATATACTATAGTACTGTAGCGCACAGGCCCTCCGCCTAACAAAAGACTCTGAAAATCCCTACAGTAGTAACACTCATACAATTTCGCGCCGTCAACCAACCGCCGTGATACTAATACCTTGCAAATCCTCATATCCAAACTGACTCGGACCCCACGAACCATTACCAGAGCTCCACTTATGGTACATCGCCCCGTTCGTTCCAATAACAAACACATCCAACCTATTCTTTGACCACGATACTGCAGTCGGGGGTTTAATAATCGTTCCACCAAGATCAAAGAATTCCGACCAAGACCCATTGTATCGAGCGTGAAATAGCCTAGAGTCAGTGCCCAGAAGGAAGACATCATACCGATCTCTTCCCCAGCTGGTGACTTCGGGTGCCGCAATCCATTTCCCACCTTTCCCGCTCCAGCTATTCCAATTCCCGCCGCCATCGGTGGAAGAGATTTGCCAGAGACCGGAGTCGGTGCCGATCACAAATACATCGACACGGTCCGCGCCCCAGGAGGCTGCTTCGAATGTACTCACACACACGCCGCCATGCTTCCGCCATGCTTCCCAGCCATTATTGTATCGCCGAGAGTGCAGTGCGGAGTCATTGAGGCCGATGGCGAAGACTTGGTTGTGGTCCTCTCTGCAGGATACTGCGCTGGGCTTTAGACGTTGAAACGATCCTCCCGAATTTGTGAAATCGAACCTGGAGCATGATATATCAGCCTGCAGGAGGTACAGTGTGGGTAGCACTAAAACACAGCTCGATTCACGTTCAGGCACGCCTGGTGTCTTACCAAGTAGTGCCAGACAAATTCCCGTGATACCTACGTATCGATCAGTTGGAACCCAAATAATCACAGAATTTGTCTTACATAGCATGATCAAGACCAATCACGAACACATCTACATACTCTGACTGTCTTGACGTAACCGCCGGCGGCGCAACAACAACCCCACCAAGGTTCTTGAAGTCGCTCCAATTGCCCATGGAGCCATCCCAGGACTTGACATACACGGAGTGGTTCGTGCCAACAAGGAAGACATCGAGGGTATTCGGCTTGCGGGAAATGGTGACGGGCTCAAACAGCCAGCTACCGCCTAGGTTGAGGAAGCCGTTCCACTGCGAGCCATCCCACCAACGTTGATGAAGCGTACCATCGGTGCCGATGATGAATGCGTCAAGGCGATTGGGTCCCCAGGAAACCATTACTGATAGCAGATAAGAGAATAGGAAGCGTTTGAACTGGGATTGGGGTTGGTATGGAGAACCGGAAAGGGAGAGCGTGGCCCTTATATCCGTCACACCACAACTGTACAACGGACTGAAGCTTGGAGAAGCAAAAGTATAAGCCATTGCAATCGCATTTGGATATTGTAAGGCACTTCAAAAGCGTTCGTGCTGTTGTTTCTCCAAATTTAGTGCTATTCCTATCACTGTAGTCTCGCTACTGGTAGTTTGATTAGGCTAATGTCGACTAAATGCTGATCACCGGCAATTATCAGCCGTTGCATCCACCCAATTAAATAATAGAACAGCTTTCCTGACACCGATCGAATAGATGTGGCGGCTCGGGGTCCAAAGCATTATAGAGGATGCAGAACGCATAAAACTAGTACAGCCGTTTTCGGAAAATCTGACGATAGTTCAGCTCAAGCTACCAGCTGAGGGTCAGGTCAGTCTGGAACACGTCGGTACATCACCCTGCGAGCTAAACCGGAGTCCAATCGTTTTTACTCCGTAATGATCGTATCTTTTAATTTCTACTAATGTGACGTAACTGTATATAGGTTCTAGTCGTACCTCGTAGCCACTACTGTATAATCTGAGTATATTCGATTTATTTGTAGCGCCACAGGTGGCATACCAAACCCCATGGGGGTCATTTATTAGGCTTGAAGTTGTGAAGTTGCATAGAAGCCAGCACGGCTGAGTGGACAAACAAGAGCAACGAATCTGTGTTCCCGTGGTGTTACAGGAAAACCGAATGTACCCAGGTTATACTATACGTATTTCTTGTACTCTCTACCAGCCAAATTCCCTCAGCCAAGGGTATCAATCCCACCCACCACAACTGCTGGTAAAATTCGGCTCGAGAATCACTATGCATTACCATTTGGCTATTGGTTACGTGTTTCCGAACTTTGTTTCAAAGTTTATGAGATATTACTCAGCTGCAATTGCTGTCATAGTTTGATATCTGGGTTTGGCAGAAACAGCCAATGATTCCACCAGTCCAGCAATGGATCAGTCCAGACCGGAACCGTCCAGTCCAGTCCAGGTCCAGTCCAAGAAATTTTTGGACTGGGATCGGACCGATCCCAGATGCTGACAGACTGGACTGGGCTTGGTCCGGACCGATCCCTCACGGTGTCCAGGGTTAGGGTATACATTCCCGGTTATTAGTCTTTTAATCGGGAAAATATATCTCGATGGAGCCGAATATACAGACAGAAGTGGTCTAATTTCGACCAGAGTGGGTATTCGGGGGTGAGTGGTGATAAAAAGTGAGGATGAGTCATGTTTTCGGTAGTACTTGGCTAAAAAGCAATGTTGAAATTATATGCGTAAATGGATCAGTCCAGACCAAGCCCGTCCAGTCCAAGGCTGCCAGTCTGTAGTCCTGTCCAGTCCGACCTTCCCATTAGACCGGACTGGACTGAGCCCTACCGCGGACCGGGATCGTCTGGACTGGTGGAATCATTGGAAACAGCAGCTACTACAGCACCAAAGATTCTGTCAACTACCCCATACCTACAGATATGTATCTTGATAACATTAAGAAGATCTCCTATGAGTTTCAATGTAAGAAGTTGTTTGGAACTTATTCAAGTACAGTGATATCTCGATTTACGTGGTGGGCGGGAATTTTGGTGGGCGGGGTAAAAACATATTGTATTCTAGCGCATTCGCAGAGGCGATTCCTCCGCGGAGTACCCAGTCAGTTCACTGAGGCCCACATTCCGTGAACTCACTAGTTTTTTCGCGGAGTTCGTACCCCACCACCGTGAACTGACCGGTTCGTTCGCGGAGTTAATCAAAATTATAAAAACTCTGTACATCATCGTGATCCCTACGATCGGCTGCGTCTTGGACTCCCTGGCGCAACTACAATTACACTGTGCTCCATGACATCGTTTGAAACCGCTCATCTTCCCCGAGAGCCTCCCTATCCTCAGTATTCAGTTCTGTCAAATCGCTGCTCTCATCGCCTGATCCTTCGCCGATGTGGGATCAGTACGCTCACAAGCATCTTGCGTATTTGCTCAACGATGTTTTTCATTGTGACTTGGCTCGGGTGGAGCTGTGCTTGTGTTTCGTTCGAGATTGAACGTACCAGATGGTGCTGCAGAAACTCCAGTATTTGTGCACTATGCACCATCTCGGCTATCGCAATAATGTGTACAGTCGGCTTTCGCTTTGAAACAGTTGCGCTGCGCCGAACGTACGCAGTAGCGTTGATTGAATTCAGCTGGATAGAGCCAGCTGAGTGTACGTACATGCCTGTGCGTGCGCATATACGCGTGCAGAGCAGAGTATTTGTGACTTTTGTTTTATTCCGTGAATGAACCAGTCAGTTCACGGAAGATGAGCCTCCGTGAACTGACTGGGTACTCCGTGGAGGAACCGCCTCCGTGAATGGACTACAACACATTCCGTGGTGTTGTATAGAGTGTTACTTATCACCTGAATCTCCGCATCTAACATTAGCGTAGTCATTAGCTTTATTTATATGCATGCAGCACATGTATCATCGCTTCCGAAGTCTCAAAAGTCAATCTAGCGCTGCATTACCAATCAACGAGCTACTGGATCAAAGCTCCAGCCTGATTGCAAATTGGACAAGCTTGGCTATGTATGCTGGTTCAGCCGCACACTATTCGCACATAATCTCTTCCCAAGTGTGAGCTCTTGATCTCATGCTGCATATGCAACCGTCGATCGGAATCCGCTCTGGAGACCGGATTTGTGTTAGAGACAATTATTAGCCAATGCTCCGGATCCACTCAATGTCGATACGCTCGCGCAGAGTGCATATCTTTGTTCCCTTTCCTTTTTGGATGGTATACTGCCTTCCCCACTGGCCAAGTCTGTGTTGTCTACTCGCGCTTTTTGGCGTTGTATTTTGTGGCACAACATCTGAGAGGTTCGGTTCCACCCCTTGTGCACAAAATCGAGTTCACTCTACCAAGATATGAACGGCCAAGCTTCTAACAATGTCGAATTTTATATTTGAAGTGCCGAATGACGTCTTCGGAGGCTGACCAAAGCGAAATGCTGGAACTATATACCAAAACAGAACTTGAAAGATACGTTGCCTAGCGCGCGCCCCACGCTTTGCCATGCCGCGGGTTCTTGGGGTTAGGCCAAGCAGTCGCTTAGTAGGCGGAAACGCCCAGACACTAATAGGCCGAGTAAGTGTTAAGGATGCACCAAACACCCCTAACGCTAGGTGTCAAAGGCGCCGCTGTGACTACCTTCAACCCATCGAACCACCGCTATCCGTTAGCTCGTAGCGGTTAGATCCCGTGGTGGTACGCAGATCTACGTAATATCGTCAACCGAAGATGTGGCAGTTCATGCCTTGTAACTGAATACGTCCGGAACTCTCAAGGTCATACTTTGTACCAGGGTTCGTAAATGTCGTCCTGTCCGGGTAAGAACTTACCCTGTCCCGGACTATTATTTTCCGTCCTGGAGGTTTGTAGACTGCAGGACTGCAGGTGCCCGCGGTCTTCCGAGTGCTGGACACATGATGCGAGTGATGCAGTCGTGACGGAGTAATGATATCCAATATACCTCCCAACCATGTCTAGGGTACCAAATTTACGCAAAAACCTATCTAGTCCACCATCCACAGATTAGAGAGCCCGCATCACTGTATCTTGATCGAAGTAACTACATAATTACAGGTCAATCAGTAACCGCAGCCCTAGGCGTCACTCCTAGTCTCCCTGACTGGCCCTAGTCTTGCAATATCTTGCCCGAAACTGGACCACGTTATGGGGACCTGAAAGACTGGTGGGCGGACGGACTATTGCGACCCCTGCTCTGTGCTACTGGTAAATGTTGTGAACATGACGTAGATCACAACAGGACTTCTACTGTGGTGTTTCCGAAAACTTTTGTTGCCACACGCGGATCCCTCCACGAGATTTGCTACATATGAGATATCTTGTGATGACGTCAACCTCTCCAATGACATCTCCTGTCGTTGTTGGTGCCGGAATGTAGCTGGATTGGACATGGAAATGGTGTATATTTTTTTCACTGCGCTTGTGAAGAGGAAAATCTCCTAGACACTACAGGGTAGGGTAACTGATCAATAAAATATGAAGCAATAGAAAGATGAGCTGGCGGTCTACATAGTATGGATCATTTATGAATTGAGATAAAGGTACAGATGTGCAGCCAGTTCCATCATGTTATTCCTCTTCTTCAACTTGTGTTTCATTAGTAGAATTATCGCTGGGGAAATACCAAGGCTCGGGATTGTCGCGCGGAGATGTAATATTGGCTTTACCTGGATGTAGTACTGCGACCTACCGTTGTGTTTCAGGATGAATTACCTGTGGGCATAATGATATGTGGTGTGTGGGTGAACTCTATTGCCACTCTGTCTACTAGATGATCCGGTGTCGTTGATTCTTTTGTTGAGACCAATCAAAAGAAGGGAGCGAGGAAAGATGATGATTGAATTGTCTATCGTACAAAGAGAGAATAAGATAGACATATATAAGAAACGAAATCATAAACAAAATCATACTAAGAACGAAGCATTATGAGCAAAACACTGCTCAGACCCGAGGCTTACAGGGAGATAGGCACTGCACCTAGCTCACGGGGACATGGGCACCGCATCAAGCCTTAGGCTCGCGGGGGATAGGCTCTGTACCCAACCCGCTGAGCCTAGCGCATGCCTTAGTCCCGATGGCCTGCGGGCTAAAGTTAGTGCCTGCCTTAGTTTCGATTGCCTTCGGGCTAAATACCGTAGTCGGTTGTTGTTGTTGTTTATTCATACTGTATGCACTCTAACTAGAGTATGACAGGACCTGATATCCCCTCCGCCGCCGGGCTAGCCGGCTAGATGGCGGAGCTCCCCCCCCGCTACCCTTCATCCCCGCTGACAAATGAATGCTTAAAGACAGACCAGAACAGAAAGCAAAAGAAAGGAAAAGAAAAGAAAACGCAGAGATATATGCCCGCTGCCGCCGCTCCCCGCACCTGAGTCAGCCTCTGTGCCTGCTGCATCCCTCCCTTCATGTGGCCAGGAACTTCCCGACTTCAGTAGCCGCCAGGAAGTCCACCACCGCTTGATCACATTCGTCTCTGGAAAATAGCTCAGAGATCTGCATGTGTCGGCATCTGCCCGCTTTCCAGCCCGTCGCCGTTCCCACCGCTTTCCACAGTGTTTTCTACCAGTCTCTCTACCGGCTGCAGTGGCGGAAGAGGTGTTCCCGAGTCTGGGCCGCCATCCTAGCTCCACCACCCCACGCCAGCATTTGTCGCCCTCACGATGGCCCTACCGTTATAGGTAGACTCCAGTTGGTGCATGCCCGGACTTCATTCTGTAGAACCTATTGGAAATCCGCTCAACCCCGGGCCCGAGTCCGCCCGATGGCGGAGCGGCCAATGTGGCCTTGTCATTCTGTATATAGAGAGACCGCTAGAGTAGAGAGAACGATATCGCTTTTGGACTTTCTCACAGCGCCCGCTACCATTTCCAACAGGTTATGAGCCCGGACAGCGCAGCGCTTGAGTCAGTCTAAGACTTTCACCCCCATTCTTTTTTTCTAAGGTCAACTCCAGACCTTCCGTTCTGAGCTTCCCACCAGGCCGGGAACGCTCCCTCTAAGTCACTCATCCAAGTGCACTTCCGATTTATTCTCTAAGGTCCACTCTAGACCTTCTGTTTTGAGATTTTGTTCAATCTCCTTCGCTCTGACAATGAAGTTCTTGCGGCATTTCTTCTCTCTTCTCCGAACTTCTTGTTTAGTTGTTACCGGTGCTTCTAGCGGTGGTGCTAGTTGTGCAACCGCCGGTGATAGTGCTGCCGCCACTTTGATCACCCCTGGTCACCTACAGCGCTACGGTGACTTCCGGCACAGAAAATCCCTCACGGCGAAAAATTTTCTTCTCGCTCCCCACACAGTTATTCCGATCAACTGGTATTCTGATCAATTGGCGCTTGCTACGCCATTTGAACACATTCAGATCAGTCTTTTCACCAAAGGATTTCGTATATAAGGACCTCCTTCTGCCTTCTCCTTCAATCACATCCAATTCATCCAATTCATCACATCCAACTCATCGTCGTTTATTCCCATTCCACATTGCTTCTTCTATCTCCCCTTCGCTTTAGTATCATATCCCTCCATCACATATATCTCAAGATGACTTCTGATCTCTCAGCTCTTGCTTCAATTGGCTTCATCAAGCCCCTCAGCTCTCATTCAGATTTTCGCAATTGGCTACTTGCTGCCACCGACATCTTTGCGGAGAAGGATTGGCTTGCACTGATCGAAGGCAAGGAACCCCGACCTGCTGCCACCAAGGACGCCACTGGATCGCCACCAACTTCCTCTACTCCATCTGGCTCCACCCCAACCTCCTCTGGTGCCTCTATCGATACGAAGCTGGATGAGAGTCTGCAGGCATGGGACACGAAAGCCACTAAGGTCCGCGGCCTTCTAGGACGAATGCTCGATGCCAACCACAGAGAGATGTATTCAACAGAGAGAGATCCAGTGACTGTGTGGAAGATGCTTAAGGAGTGGTACCAGGGGAAGGACAAGCAACGAATCTGGTTCCTCAGGAGTGAGCTGTCTAAGGTACAGTACCAGGGGGAGGATATGTCAGACTTTATCTCGAAATTGCAGAAGCTCCTCAACCAGCTTCTCAGTGCTGGGTGCCCAGCCTATGAGGACGATGACAAGATCTTCCTCTTGCTCAACACTTTGCCAATGGAGTACCACCCGTTCAGAACTAGCATCACCAACGCTGAGTCTCTGACCTTTGAAGAGGTATCATCCAGACTGATTGTGGAACATGAGAAGCTCGCTGGGGGGAAGGCAGGATCCAGGAGAGGAGGAGTTGCTTTCTATGCAGAGAATGGGAAGCCTTCGAAGAGGGCACATAATCAGCGGCGTGGGAACCGCTCCAAGGACACTTGCAGCTACTGCCACTTCAAATGACACTGGGCAAAGGACTGTAAGAAGAGGATTGCCAGGGAGGATCGAAGGGGCCAGGGGTCTGCCAACGCGAGGCAGGCTGTTCCTTGGATGGCCCAGGTCAATGCACAGGATAATGCATACCACTCTCCCACTCTGGATCGATGGATTGTTGATAGTGGAGCCTCACACCATATGACCTCCCAGCAGAGTTACTTTAGCACTTACTATCCTGACTCGACAGCAGTCACACTGGCCAACAACAGCTTTGTGAAGGCCACTGGTAGGGGAGATGTGGTGCTGCTCCTGCCCTCTGGAGACATCACACTCAAAGATGTGCTCCATATTCCATCACTTGGATTCAGCTCGCTTCTCTCTCTTCGCCTGATCCACCAGTCAGGGTGTCAGATTGTATTCAACCATCCAGGTTCAGGACCACCTAATGGAGATTTCGAGGGAGCTGATCATGTCATGCACATTCTGAATGGTCCTGATATCATAGCAACTGCGACACTGATTGGACACTCATATGTGCTTCACACCAAGAGGAATCCGGTTGTTGCTGCTCTCGCCACAGCCTCGGTGCCCATCAGATCATCTCCCATTCAGCATCCGTCGAGGAAATCTGCTGATTCGCTGTTCCAATGGCATCTACGCCTTGGGCATATTGGATTCGAAGGAATCAAACAGCTGGCCAAGGACCCAGCCTCTGGTATCAAATTAACCTCCACAGCCATCGAGGCATGTGCTGCATGTCTGCAGGGGAAGCAGACCCGACATCCATCATACAAGCCTGCTCAACGGGCCTCGAATACTCTCGATAGGGTCCAATCTGATCTCTGTGGACCAATGACTCCTCAATCTTTGGGAGGAGCGAAGTATTATATCAGTTTCAGGGATGATGCGACTTCTTGGACGGAATTGGAACCCATCAAGAAGAAAAGTGATGCTTTTGGCAGCATCAAGAAGTACTTTGCAAGATGTGAGGCCATGCATGGAGTCAAGATTAAGGAAATTTCGTTCGGATAATGGTGGGGAGTATACATCTCATGCTTTCGAGGAATTTCTGGCGTCCTCTGGATGCAAGCATGAGGTCTCTGCTGCCTATTCACAGGAGCAGAATGGAGTTGCAGAGAGGGTCAATAGGACGATTGTTGGGCGAGCAAAGGCAATGCTGTATGGGGCTCAACATCCTCTCTTTCTGTGGGCTGAAGCAGCGACGACTGCTGTTTATATTATGAATCGAACTCCCACCAGGTCTCAAACGAAGACCCCTTATGAGTTATGGACTGGGAAGCCTGCCCAATCGCTAGTCCATCTACAGCCCTTTGGATGCGAGATATGGCATCATGTGTCAAAAGACCTTCGAAGAAAGTGGGAGCCCAATGCGATTAAAGGACATCTTGTAGGCTATGAAGGCAGAAATCAGTATAGGGTGTACTGCAACCATTCGATAATCATCACCAGGGATGTTGAGTTTGTACCTCCAGCGCCAATGGCAGCGCTATATCCACCTGTGGCTATCATGAAGGAAGATGATGAGGAGGACTCGGGAGTTGCCTTGAAGCCATCGAAGGCAGACTCACACGCAGATACACTGCCACCAGCAGAATCCAATCGAAGTCAGGGCAATGAAGAGACCCTTAATTCGATTACAGTCAAAGCTCCTGCTCCAAGGACAGCAGTCGATGATGATGAAGCAACCAGCGCAATTGAAGCACCATCGAGAAGACAGAGCTCACGAAAGAATGCTGGCATATTCAGCACCCCACGATTCCACGAGGAACAGTCACAAAGCAGTCAGCAGACTGGCAGCAACAAGGGACACGCTGCAGTAGCACAGGCAACTACATCCATCGAAGAGCCTCGAACTTGGGAAGAGGCTATGGATTCCCCACAACGAAGTCAGTGGGAGCAGGCATGCCAAGAGGAACTGGCATCGATTTTGAAGAATAAAGTCTGGACTGAAGTGCATCGAAACCAAA